>Ga0114963_10000843_pt1 | contig 20962 bp, 22 predicted proteins | sample C_131016_EF_Meta_FD_87019 | JGI IMG/M metagenome (GOLD analysis project Ga0114963, IMG submission 87019) | Freshwater microbial communities from Lake Croche, Canada to study carbon cycling - C_131016_EF_MetaG | ecosystem: Environmental > Aquatic > Freshwater > Lake | place: Lake Croche, Canada...
CCGCTGGCCCACACCCACAACCGGGTTGAAGGCAGCACCGAGTACACACAGCTGCTCTACATCCCCGGCAAAGCGCCCATGGATTTGTACAACCGCGAGAAAACGGCGGGCATCAAGCTTTACGTCAAGCGCGTGTTCATAATGGACGAGGCCGAAGCGCTGATGCCCACCTACCTGCGCTTTGTCAAAGGCGTGGTGGATTCGGCGGACCTGCCGCTCAACGTCAGCCGCGAACTTTTGCAAGAGAGCCGCGACGTCAAAGCCATCCGCGAAGGCTGCACCAAGCGCGTGCTGGGCATGCTCGAAGACCTGGCCAAGCACGACAAAGCCCCCGAGGCTTCGACCGATGGCGTGACCGATGTGGTCAGCGAGGAAGACCAAGCGCTGCATGGCAAATACACCCGCTTTTACAACGAATTCGGCGCTGTGCTCAAAGAGGGCTTGGGCGAGGACTTTGCCAACAAAGACCGTATCGCCAAGCTGCTGCGCTTTGCCTCCACGCAAAGCGACTCGGTCAGCGTATCGTTTGCCGACTACAAAGCGCGCATGAAAGAGGGCCAGGAAGCGATTTACTACATCACCGCCGATACACTGGCGGCCGCCAAAAACAGCCCGCAGCTCGAGGTCTTCAAGAAAAAAGGCATTGAAGTGCTGCTCATGACCGACCGCGTGGACGAGTGGGCTTTGAACTACCTGCACGATTACGAAGAGACGCCGCTGCAAAGCGTTGCCAAAGGCGCTGTAGACCTGGGCGCCCTGCAAGACGAGGCTGAGAAAAAAGCCGCCGAAGACGCCGCCGAGAGCTTCAAGCCGACGCTGGCCAAACTCAAAGAAGCGCTCAAAGACAAGGCCGAAGACGTGCGCGTGACCACCCGCCTGGTCGACAGCCCGGCGTGCCTGGTGGTGAAAGACGACGGCATGAGCACCCAACTGGCGCGCATGCTCAAGCAAGCGGGCCAAAAGGCGCCCGAGGTCAAGCCGGTATTGGAGGTTAACGCCGACCATCCGCTGGTGAAAAAGCTCGACGGCTCGGTGCACTTCCACGACCTGGCGCACATCCTGTTTGACCAGGCGCTGCTGGCCGAGGGCGGTTTGCCCGAGGACCCGGCTGCCTACGTCAAGCGCGTGAACGCTTTGCTGGCCTAAAAGCCGGCCTAGGGCAGGTGCAAGGGCCTGCGAGAATGGCGGTTTTTACACTTTTGCACTTGCTGCTTCGCATTATGAAAACACGCCTTCTCGCCCTGGCCGCCGGCCTTCTTGGGGCCGCGCTCACTTGCGCTGCCGACCCGGTCACCGATGCTGCGGCCAAAGAACCGGGCGCAGTGCGCACCCCCAGCGGCCTGGTCTACCGCGTGCTCAAGGCGGGTAAAGGCGCCAGCCCCATGGCCACCGACGTGGTCAAGGTGCATTACCGCGGAACCTTCCCCGATGGGCGCGAATTTGACAGCTCCTACCAGCGCAACGAGCCCACTGAGTTTCCGCTCAACAAAGTGATTCCTTGCTGGACCGAGGGCGTGCAGCTCATGAAAACTGGCGGCAAATCCAAACTGACCTGCCCGGCGTCTATCGCCTATGGCGAGCGCGGCGCCGGCGGCGTGATTCCGCCTAACGCCACTTTGCTGTTTGAGGTGGAGTTGCTGGCCATCAACGGCAAGTAAAGGCCACGCCCGATAATCGGGCATGACCGACACGCCCACCGACTTTTCCGCCCTGCCATTGGCAGAGGCCACCCTGGCCAACTTGGCCCAACTGGGCTACCACCAGATGACGCCCATCCAGGCGGCCAGTCTGCCCCCGGCGCTGGCCGGCCAAGACCTAATCGCCCAGGCCCAAACCGGCAGCGGCAAGACCGCCGCCTTCGCCCTGGCCTTGCTGGCCAAGCTCAACCCCCGATGGTTTGCTGTGCAAGCGCTGGTGCTGTGCCCCACGCGCGAGTTGGCCGACCAGGTCAGCGCCGAGATCCGGCGCCTGGCGCGCGCGCAGGACAACGTCAAAGTGGTCACACTCTGCGGTGGCGTACCCCTGCGCGGCCAGCGCGCCAGCCTAGAGAACGGCGCCCACATCGTGGTGGGCACGCCAGGGCGGGTCATGGACCACTTGGAACGCGGCAGCCTCAGCTTGGCCGATATGGGCACCTTGGTGCTGGATGAGGCTGACCGCATGCTCGACATGGGCTTTATGGACGACATCCGTACCGTGGTGCGCCAGTGCCCACCGACCCGCCAGACCCTGCTTTTTTCGGCCACCTACCCCGAAGGCATCGCCAAGCTGGCGCAAGACTTTTTGCGCGCGCCGGTGCGCATCGAGGTCAAAGCCCAGCCCGCCCAAGTAACCATTGAACAACGCTTTTACGAGATCACCCGGCCCCAGCGCTTGGAGGTCGTCGCCAAGCTGCTCCTGCACTTTCGCCCTGCCAGCACCCTGGCCTTTTGCAATACCAAGCAGCAATGCAAAGACCTGGTGGATTATTTGCAGCAGCAAGGCATAGGCGCGCTGGCCTTGTATGGCGAGCTTGAGCAGCGCGAGCGCGACCAGGTGCTGGCCCAGTTTGCCAACCGCAGCTGCGCCGTACTGGTGGCCACCGATGTGGCCTCGCGCGGGCTGGACATCGATCAACTGGAAGCGGTGATCAATGTGGACATCACGCCCGACCCCGAGGTACATGTGCACCGCGTGGGGCGCACCGGACGGGCCGGGGCCTCGGGCCTGGCGCTGAGTCTGGCCACGCTCAACGACATGGGGCGCGTCGGCGCCATCGAGGTGTACCAAAAAATGTCCAGTACCTGGTACGGCCTGGACACCCTGACCCCCGCCAGCACGGCGCCCCTGCTCGCGCCCATGGTGACGCTGCAAATTTTGGGCGGGCGCAAAGAGAAAATCCGTGCCGGCGATGTGCTGGGCGCGCTGACCAACGCCGAAGGCGGGCCTGCCTACACGCGCGAGCAGATCGGCAAAATCCAGATTACCGAGTTTTGCACCTTTGTCGCCGTCGAGCGCTCGGTGGCCCATGCCGCCTGCGCCAAGCTCAATGCCGGGCGGGTGAAGGGCAAAAGCGTGAAAGTGCGGATTGTCTGAGGGACCTGCTTGTGGTTAAGCTCTGCCTCGCAAAGGAAAGTCCATGAGCCAAAGCCCACCACCTGCCCTGCCCCTGTACCGCGAATTCACCCAGCAAGCGCAGATTGATGCGCAGTACAACACCGCACTCACGTTGCCCGACCCGACCGCGCCCGGGCGCCATTACGTGGAGCGAGCCCAACACGCCCGCGCCACACTGCGCTGCACGCTAGACCTTCCCTTTGGCCCCACGGTGCACGAAACCCTGGACATTTTCCCGGCCGATCTGCCCAACGCGCCTGTATTTGTATTCATCCACGGCGGCTATTGGCGGGCTTTGAGCAGCAAGGAATTTAGCGGCGTGGCGCTGGGCTTGCAGGCGCGAGGGATCACGACGGTGGTGGTCAATTACGCCCTGTGCCCGCATGTCACCATTGATGAGATCACGCGCCAGGTGCGCGCTGCCGTGGCCTGGACGCTGCGCAATATCAGCCACTACGGCGGCGACCCGAGCCGCGTCGCCCTAGGCGGACACTCTGCCGGCGGCCACTTGACAGCCATGTGCCTGCAAACCGAATGGGCGCGCGACTACGGCCTGGCGCAGGACCCGATAAAAGCGGCGCTGTGCATCAGCGGCATTTACGACATCTTGCCGCTGCGCTTTAGCTACCTGCAGCCCATGATTCAGCTCGACGATGGCGTCATCCGGCGCAACAGCCCGGCCTTTAGCGTGCGGCGATGCAGCACGCCCACCTGGATCACTTGGGGCGGGGCGGAGACGCCCGAGTTTGAGCGCCAAGCCCGCCTGATGCACGCTGCCTGGGACGCGCAAGGCAACAAAGCGCAGCTGCGCGCCATCGAAGGCGCCAACCATTTCAGCGTGATTCATGGGTTTGAGACGCCCGACAGCGCTGTGTGCAACTGGCTGGCGCAGCAACTGGGCGCCTGAGCGCCAACAGCCACCGCCGCCTAGGGAAAGTGACTAGCCCCCCTGGCGCGTACCGGTGGTACGCTGCGCCGCATGCACGCTACGCTGTCCACCCCGCCAGACACCCCCTACCGGGACCGCAAGCGCCACGCGTGGCTGCTCTCGCTTCTGATTCCGGCCACCGTGCTGGTCGGGCCGGCCGCCATGGTGTGGAGCGGTAACGCTTTGGCGCTGTGGGCGCCAGTGGTGTTTTTTTATGGCGTGGTGCCCGCCATCGACTACTTCATGGGCGAGGACCAGAGTAACCCGCCCGAAGCGGCCGTTCCCGCCCTGGAGGCGGACCGCTACTACCGCTGGATCACCTACCTGCTAGCACCGGTCTTGTGGGCCGCTTTTATTTTTAGCGCTTGGTTTGCGGCGCGTCACGATTTGCCCCTGCACGGCTGGCTGGCCATGGTGATGATCAGCGGCGCGGTCGGTGGTTTTTGCATCAACCTAGGGCATGAGCTGGGCCACAAAAACACAGCCCTCGAAAAAGCGCTGGCCAAAATCGTGCTGGCGCCTTCGGCCTACGGACACTTTTTTGTGGAGCACAACCGAGGCCACCACCGTGACGCAGCTACGCCGCTGGATCCGGCCTCCTCGCGCATGGGTGAGTCGATTTACCGCTTTGTGCTGCGCGAGATGCCTGGCGCGTGGACGCGGGCCTGGGCTTTAGAGCGCGGCCGCTTAGCGCAAGCCGGGTTGCCGCTGTGGTCCTGGCACAACCACATCTTGCAACCGGCGGCGCTAACACTGGGGCTTTGGGCAGCGCTGATGCTGTGGCTGGGCCCGCAGATCATTTTCTTCCTGGTGCCGGCCGCGTTGTGGTCCAACTTTCAGCTGACCTCGGCCAACTATGTAGAGCATTACGGACTGCTGCGGCAAAAGACACCGCAGGGGCGCTATGAAATCTGCCAGCCGCACCACTCTTGGAACAGCAACCATATTTTTTCGAACTGGATACTTTTCCAGCTACAGCGCCATTCGGATCACCATGCGCACCCGCTGCGGCGCTACCAGTCGCTGCGCCATTTTGACGACTTACCCACCCTGCCCAGCGGCTATTTCGGCATGTTTGTGCTGGCCTACATTCCGCCGCTGTGGTACTGGGCCATGGATGAACGCCTGCTGGCGCAGGTCGGCCGGGATACGGCCCACATCAATCTCGATCCAGCACGGCGGGCGGCGCTGGTTCAGCGCTACGGCCTGCGCGACGGCGCAGCGGCCGCAGCCGCCTGACTTACATATTGCGCCGGTACTGCCCGCCCACCTCGAAGAGGGCGTTGGTAATCTGACCGAGTGAGCAGACGCGCACCGCGTCCATCAGCACCTCAAAGACGTTGCCGTTGTCGATCACGGCTTGCTGCAAACGCTTGAGCATGGCCGGCGCCTGGGCCGCGTGCTGGGCGTGGAAAGCGTGCAAACGGCTGAGCTGGCTTTGCTTTTCCTCGTCGGTGCTGCGGGCCAGCTCCAGGGTTTCGAGCACCTGGTCGCCGTGCGGGCTGCGAAAGGTGTTGACGCCGATGATAGGCAGCTCGCCGGTGTGCTTGCGCATTTCGTAATGCATGGATTCGTCCTGGATCTTGCCGCGCTGGTAACCCGTTTCCATGGCGCCCAAGACGCCGCCACGCTCGGAAATTTTTTCGAATTCAGCCAGTACCGCTTCTTCCACCAACTCGGTCAGCTCTTCGATGATGAAGGCGCCTTGGGACGGGTTTTCATTCTTGGCCAGTCCCCACTCGCGGTTGATGATCAGCTGAATCGCCATGGCGCGGCGCACACTGTCTTCGGTGGGGGTGGTGATGGCCTCGTCAAAGGCGTTGGTGTGCAGGCTGTTGCAGTTGTCGTAAATGGCGATCAGGGCCTGTAGCGTGGTGCGTATGTCATTGAACTGAATTTCCTGCGCGTGCAGGCTGCGCCCGCTGGTTTGGATGTGGTACTTGAGCTTTTGGCTGCGCTCATTGGCACCGTATTTTTCTTTCATCGCCACCGCCCAGATGCGGCGCGCGACGCGGCCCATAACGGTGTATTCCGGATCCATGCCGTTGCTAAAGAAGAAGCTCAGGTTGGGTGCGAAGTCGTCAATATGCATGCCCCGGGCCAAATAAGCCTCGACAAAGGTAAAACCGTTGGACAGCGTGAAGGCGAGTTGGCTAATGGGGTTGGCCCCGGCCTCGGCTATGTGGTAGCCGCTGATGGAGACGCTATAGAAATTGCGCACCTTGTGGTCCACAAAATACTGCGCCACGTCGCCCATGACTTTGAGCGAAAACTCGGTCGAAAAAATACAGGTGTTTTGCCCCTGGTCTTCCTTCAGGATGTCCGCTTGCACGGTGCCACGTACGTTTTGCAGCACCCAGGCGCGGATATCGGCTGCCTCTTGGACAGTGGGCTCGCGGCCATGGTCAGCGCGGAACTTCTCGAGGTTCTGGTCAATAGCCGTGTTCATGAACATGGCCAGGATGCTGGGCGCTGGTCCGTTGATAGTCATGGACACGCTGGTGCTGGGGCTGCACAAATCAAAACCGCCATACAGCACCTTAAGGTCCTCGATGGTGGCGATGCTCACGCCAGAGTTGCCCACTTTGCCGTAAATATCAGGGCGCGGATCGGGGTCATTGCCGTACAAGGTGACCGAGTCAAAGGCGGTAGACAAGCGCTTTGCCGGCATGCCCTGGCTGAGCAGCTTAAAGCGGGTGTTGGTGCGAAAAGCGTCACCTTCGCCGGCAAACATGCGGGTTGGGTCCTCGCCCTCGCGCTTAAAGGTGAAGGTGCCAGCGGTGTAGGGGTAATGGCCAGGCACGTTGTCCAGCATCAGCCATTGCAGGATGTCGCCCGGATCCTGGTATTTGGGTAGCGCCACTTTAGGCACTACGGTGCCGCTGAGCGAGGTCGTGGTCAGGGCGGTACGCATTTCTTTGTCGCGGATTTTGACGACCAACTCGGTGCCGGCGTAGTCTTTTTGCATCTGCGGCCAGTGGCTGAGCAACGCGCGGGCGTCAGCATGCTGCTGCGCCTCGCGCTCAGCGGCCAGGGCCAGTGCGGCCTCGGCGGCGCGGGCTTTGACCGGGCGGTCTACCTGCAGCATGGCCGCTGCAGCGCGCAACTGCCCGATTTCCCGGGCGATTTGGGCCTGTGCGCGGGCGCGCTTTTTATAGCCGCGCACGGTATCGCTGATTTCGGAAAGGTAGCGGGTGCGCTGGGGCGGCACCACCGGGCTTTGGTTGCTGCTAAAGCGCACGGCCACCGGCGGCAATGCGTGCTGGGCAGGCGTGTGCAGCCCCAAAGCCTGAAGGCGCGGCAGCATGGCCTGGTACAAGGCGGTAACGCCATCGTCATTGAAGCGGGCGGCCATGGTGCCAAAGACGGGCATGGCTTCGGTGCTTTGATCCCAGGCTTCTCGGTTGCGCTGCACTTGCTTGGAGACGTCGCGCAGCGCGTCGCTGGCACCTTTGCGATCAAATTTGTTGATCGCCACAAATTCGGCAAAGTCCAGCATGTCGATTTTTTCCAGCTGACTGGCCGCGCCAAACTCCGGCGTCATGACATACAGCGGCACGTCAACCAGCGGCACGATGGCCGCGTCGCCCTGACCGATGCCGGAGGTTTCCACCACGATCAGGTCAAAACCGGCTACTTTGCAGGCGGCAATCGCATCAGGCAGCGCCTGGCTGATTTCCGAACCGAACTCACGCGTGGCCAGCGAGCGCATAAACACGCGCGGCGCGTTGTGCCCTGCGGCCCAAGGTGCAATAGCATTCATGCGGATTCGGTCTCCCAGCAAAGCGCCTCCGCTTTTGCGGCGCGAGGGGTCGATGGAGATGACGGCGATGCGCAGGCTGTCGCCTAAATCCAGCCGAAAACGGCGGATTAGCTCGTCCGTGAGCGATGACTTACCGGCGCCGCCGGTGCCGGTGATGCCGATGGTGGGCACTTTGGCGTGCGCTGCGCGACTGCGCAGGTCTTGCACCAGGTCGGATGCGGCTTTGCCCGCCTCCAGGGCGGTTAGGAGCTGTGCCAATGCGCGCCAAGCGGCATCGCTATGGCCCTCGATGGCCGCGAGCGCCTGGGGTGCGTGACCGCTCAGGTCTTGGTCGCAGCGCATGACCATTTCGCCAATCATCCCAGCCAAGCCCATTTTTTGGCCATCCTCGGGGCTGTAAATGCGGCTCACGCCGTAGTCGTGCAGCGCCCGAATTTCGGAGGGAACAATGACCCCGCCGCCGCCACCAAAGACCTGGATGTGCGCCCCGCCTCGGCTCTTGAGCAGATCGACCATGTACTTGAAATACTCCACATGTCCGCCCTGGTAAGAGCTGATCGCGATGCCCTGCACGTCCTCTTGCAAGGCGGCGGTTACCACCTCCTCAACGCTGCGGTTGTGGCCCAGGTGAATGACCTCGGCGCCCATGCTTTGCAAGATGCGGCGCATGATGTTGATGGCCGCGTCATGGCCGTCAAACAGGCTGGCGGCGGTCACGAAACGCACTTTATGGGTCGGCCGGTACTGGGCGAGGGCTTTGAATTCTGCGGAGAGGTCGGTCATGGGACAACTGCCTTGAAAAAGGATCGCACTCGGCGATTGACGTTTACGTAAACGTCAACTGTAAACCATTAGCGCCACTTGGTGATAATGCGAGCAAACTTTCCTACGTTTATGACCTTTCTTGCGCTGGATATCGGCAACACGCGACTCAAATGGGCGCTGTACCGCGCGCCCCACCCGGGCGCCACTTTGCTGGCCCAGGGTGCCGAATTCCTGGAAAACATTGACAAACTTGCCGACGGCGCTTGGCGCGATCTGGAGGCGCCCACCCAAGTGCTGGGCAGCGTCGTGGCCGGCGATGCGGTCAAACGCCGGGTCCAGGAACAAATGGATTTATGGGACGTGAACCCCCAATGGGTGGTAGCCAGCGACCGCGAGGCCGGGGTCACTAACGGCTATGACCACCCCAGCCGCCTCGGCGCGGACCGCTGGGTGGCCATCATCGGGGCCTACCACCGCATGCGCGCCCAAGGGCCAGACCGGCCGATGGTGGTGGTGATGGTGGGCACAGCGGTGACCGTGGAGGCGGTGTCGGCCGACGGGCGTTTTTTGGGCGGCTTGATTATTCCGGGCCACGGCATCATGCTGCGTGCCCTGGAGTCGGGCACCGCCGGCCTGCATGTGCCCACGGGTGATGTGCGGCCCTTCCCCACCAATACCAGCGATGCGCTCACTAGCGGCGGCACGTTTGCCATCGCCGGAGCAGTGGAATGCATGGTGCAGCATGTGCGCGCGCATTGCGGCGCCGAGCCGCTGTGCATCATGACCGGCGGGGCCGGCTGGAAGATGGCGCCGTCCATGACCCGGCCTTTCGAGCTGGTGGACAACCTGATTTTTGACGGCCTGCTTTACATGGCAGAGCGTCGTTTTGCCAAGGCCTAGGCTTGGGGGGCCAGCCAGGCTTCGGCCAGGCGCACCCAGTAGGTGGCACCTAGGGGAAGCAAGTCGTCATTGAAGTCGTAGCTCGGGTTGTGCAGCATGCAAGGCCCGCCGCCATGGCCGATTTCTCGGTGGGCGCCGTCGCCATTGGCGATAAATGCGTAACAACCGGGTTTGGCCATCAACATATAAGAAAAGTCTTCGGCGCCCATGGTGGGCTCTTGGGCTGTGACCTGGGCCTCGCCAACGATGGAGGCCATGACTTTGCGCGCAAACTCCGCCTCGGGCGCCGAGTTGATGGTGGGCGGGTAGTTGCGTGAGAACTCAAAGCTGCATTCGGTACCAAAAGCGGCAGCCGTGTGCTCGGCCACCTCACGCATGCGCTGCTCGATGCGGTCAAGCACCGCCACCGAGAAGGTGCGCACGGTGCCTTGCAGGGTACAGCTGTCTGGAATGACGTTGGTCGCTTCGCCGGCGTGGATCATGGTGACCGAAATAACGCCCGCCTCGATGGGCTTGATGTTGCGGCTGATGATGGTCTGAAAAGCCTGCACCATCTGGCAGGCGACGGGCACCGGGTCGATCGCGTTGTGGGGCAAGGCGGCATGGCCGCCTTTGCCGCGCACGATGATCTTGAACTCATTACTCGACGCCATCACCGGGCCTGCGCTCACGGCAAACTGGCCGACCTGCGGGCCTGGCCAGTTGTGCAGGCCAAACACCGCATCAACCGGGAATTTTTCGAACAAACCGTCTTTGATCATTTCGCGCGCACCGCCGCCGCCTTCTTCGGCAGGCTGGAAAATCAAATACACCGTGCCGTCGAAGTGCCGGTTTTTGGCCAGGTATTTGGCAGCAGCGAGCAGCATGGCGGTATGACCGTCGTGGCCGCAGGCGTGCATCTTGCCGGCATGGCGGCTGGCGTGGGCGAAGGTATTGAACTCTTGCATGGGCAGGGCGTCCATATCGGCACGCAAGGCGATGGCGCGGTCGGAGGTGCCCGCTTTCACGATGCCGACCACCCCGGTGGTGCCCAGGCCGCGGTGTATCGGAATGCCCCAGGCGCTGAGTTGCTGGGCTACCACGTCGGCAGTGCGTTGTTCTTGAAAGCACAGCTCGGGGTGGGCGTGCAGGTCGCGCCGGACCGCAGCGATGGCCGGTGCGTCAGCCAGGATTTCGTCGATGAGTTGCATACAGGCACTCCAGTAATCAGGTCGGTAATCTGCTTGCGGCAGAGACTAGCAAGGCGGCACAATGGCATTTTTGAACCGCCCAAGGTGTCTTCAGGCACCATCACACTATGCCAGAAGTCATTTTGCGCCGCGAAGCGTCCGTCGATAGGCCCCCGAACCGCCAGGTGGTGGGCGCCTGCCCCCATGATTGCCCGGACACCTGTTCACTTTTGACCACGGTCCAAGACGGCAAAGCGGTCAAAGTGCAAGGCAACCCGCATCATCCGCAAACCGACGGCGTGTTATGCACCAAGGTGGCACGCTACACCGAGCGCACCTACCACCCGCAAAGGCTGCTGCAGCCACTCAAACGCAGTGGGCCCAAAGGATCGGGCCAGTTCACCCCGGTGTCCTGGGAATCGGCGATCGCCGACATTTGCGCCCGGCTCAAGACCATCATTGCCGACCCTGCCCAAGGGCCTCAAGCGGTCTTGCCTTACAGCTACGCCGGGACCATGGGCTGGGTCCAAAGCGAAGGCATGGCCGCCCGGTTTTTCAACCGCATGGGTGCCTCATTGCTGGACTACACGATTTGCGCCTCGGCCGGTGGCGCCGGCTTGGCGCACACGTTGGGCGCCAATGTTGGCATGGCTGTGGAGCAGTTTGCCAACGCCAAACTGATTCTCATTTGGGGCAGCAACCCGATTACCAGCAGTGTGCACTTTTGGCGCTATGCCCAAGAGGCCAAGCGCAAAGGCGCCCGTCTGGTGTGCATTGATCCGCGCCGGTCCGAGACGGCCGAAAAGTGCCATAGCCACATTGCGCTTTTGCCGGGTACGGATGCCGCCTTGGCACTGGCTTTGATGCACGAGCTGATCGTCCACGACTGGCTGGACCACGATTACCTCGCGCGCTACACGGTCGGCTGGGAAGCGCTACGCGCGCGGGCCTTGCAATGGCCGCCTTCGCGTGCGGCCCAGGTGTGTGGCATAAGCCCCCAAGAGATCGAGGCGCTGGCACGCGACTACGGGCAAACCTGCCAAAGCGGGCAGCCCGCTGCGATCCGCCTCAATTACGGCATGCAACGCAGCCGTGGCGCTGCCAACGCGGTACGCGCGGTAACTTGCCTGCCGGCGCTTACGGGCGCTTGGCGCCACGCGGCAGGTGGCATGCTTTTGTCCAGTTCGGGTACACGCAGCTTCAATAAGACGGTTCTGCAACATCCGGAATTGCGCCAGCCCGGGCCGGTACGTACCATCAATATGAGCACCATTGGCGACGATTTGCTGCGTCCGCCATCAGCACAATTTGGTCCCGCTATCTCGGCTATGTTTGTCTACAACAGTAATCCGGTAGCCGTTGCGCCAGACTCCAGTAAGGTGGTCCAAGGATTCGCCCGCGAGGACTTGTTCACCGTCGTACTGGAACATTTCCAAACCGATACCGCCGACTATGCGGACTACCTATTGCCAGCGACGACGCAGCTCGAGCATTGGGACATCCATACGACCTATGGCCATACGGATTTACTATTAAACGAACCGGCGATTGCGCCATTGGGTCAAGCGCGCAGCAACGCGGCGATTTTCCGGGCGCTGGCCCACGGCATGGACTACGCTGAACCTTGCTTTACCGAGGACGATCTAGCCATGTGCAAGTCGGCGCTGGCCGGGCGGCTTGACTTCGAGGCGTTGGCACGCGAGGGCTATGCGACATTACAAAGGGCAGATGCACCGTTTGCACAAGGGAACTTCCCCACGCCATCGGGGCGTTGCGAGTTATGGAGTGAGCGCTTGGCCAGTGCCGGTTTGGATGGCTTACCGGACTACCTGCCTAACTACGAAGCGGCTGGATCTGCAACTGACTACCCGTTGGCCATGATCTCTCCACCGGCACGCAACTTCATGAACTCCACCTTTGTCAACGTCCAAAGCCTGCGCGACATGGAAAACGAGCCCTTGATTGAAATTCATCCGCAGGATGCCCAATTACGCAATATTGCTGATGGCGCGTTGGTGCGCGTCTTCAATGGTCGGGGCCACTACCACTGCGTCGCCAACGTGTCGGAACGCGCAAGACCTGGCGTAGTCATTGGACTGGGCGTGTGGTGGCGAAAGTTAGGACGCCGAGGCACCAATGTGAATGAACTGACCCATCAGAAATTGACCGATTTAGGCCGCGCGCCGACTTTTTATGATTGCGCGGTCCAAGTAGAAAACGCGCCTGTCGATTAACCCCTTACGCGCGCAAAGTTCAACAAACGCGTTGCGATGATGGTCTCAATTAAGAAGCAAACCAGGGCAAGCAAAAAAGCGACAATTCCGCTTAGAAATGCCACAATGGAGATTCTTAGGCCTTGAAAGTCCAGAGTTTCACCGAGAAACAAAATGATGACGGTCACGCCAATCGAGAATGCACATAAGGTGAGCAATCCGATGGCACCATTGGCCAACAAACCACGCACGCGCAACTCTCCTAATTCGGCGTAACTCAATTCGGTATTTTGGGCCGTTTTATCCAGAATCTGCTGCTCCAAAAAGCGTGCCCGGTCGATAATGCGCGCAAGCCGGCCCGACACTGCGCCTATCATTCCAGAGACGGCGGTCAACAGAAACACGGGGGCGACCGAAAGCTGTATGCCGTGCGATACCGCATCCGGGTCCAACGGAAAAATCATGGTGACATCCCTGCTTAACAAAGCAAAACGCCAACTCGAAAGTTGGCGTTTTGACTACAGCTCCAAGCTGTCTGTTTGGTTGCGCGAGAAGGATTTGAACCTTCGACCTTTGGGTTATGAGCCCAACGAGCTACCAGGCTGCTCCATCGCGCGGTAAGGGATGCAGTATACCCTGCTTATCAGACTTCCGGGGTATCGGAAACAGGAGATTCTGTGCGTTCGACCAATTCGACCAGCGCCATGGGCGCGTTGTCGCCAACGCGAAAACCCATTTTCAAAATGCGGGTGTAGCCGCCTGGACGGGCTTTGAAGCGCGGACCGAGCACGTCGAACAGCTTGGTCACGCTATCGCGATCACGCAAGCGATCAAAGGCTAAACGGCGATTGGCCAAAGTAGCTTCTTTGGCCAAAGTAATCATAGGCTCGACCACACGGCGCAATTCCTTGGCCTTGGGAACCGTTGTTTTAATAGCTTCATGCTCGATCAATGAGTTCATCATGTTGCGAAGCATGGCCAAGCGGTGTGAGCTTGTGCGGTTAAGTTTGCGTAGTCCGTGTCCGTGGCGCATAGTCAATTTCCTTTTAATGATTCGCCGGCAGCCGTATCAGGTACTGCCCGCAGCGCGAGGCTCTCGTGAGCCTGCAAATTGAGCGAATTAACGCTTTTCCAAAGCCGCTGGGGGCCATGCCTCGAGCTTCATACCCAAGGTCAAGCCGCGCGATGCCAGCACTTCTTTGATTTCGTTGAGTGATTTGCGCCCCAAATTGGGCGTCTTCAGCAACTCGTTTTCGGTGCGCTGGATCAGATCACCGATGTAATAGATATTTTCCGCTTTCAGGCAGTTTGCTGAGCGAACGGTCAGTTCCAATTCATCGACTGGACGCAACAGAATCGGGTCAAATTTCGCCTCACGCCCTGCACTCGGGGCACCAAAGCCTGGCAAATCGTTACCTTCAAGCTGTGCAAACACCGCCAACTGCTCTACCAGGATACGCGCTGACGAGCGAACCGCGTCTTCGGCGCTCACTGCGCCATTGGTCTCGATATCCACCACTAATTTGTCAAGGTCCGTGCGTTGCTCAACACGAGCGCTTTCAACTACATAGCTGACGCGCTTGACCGGGGAGAACGAAGCGTCCAAAACCATACGTCCGATAGACTTTGTGGGCTCATCGCCGTGACGGCGCATAGAGCCAGGCACATAGCCACGGCCTTTTTCAACCTTGATCTGCATGTCAAGCTTTCCACCACTGGACAGGTGGGCGATAACATGGTCTGGGTTAATGATTTCTACGTCATGCGGCGTTTGGATATCAGACGCCATGACGACACCCTCCACATCCTTGCGCAGGCTAAGCGTGACTTCATCGCGATTGTGCAACTTGAAAACCACACCTTTGAGATTCAGCAAAATATTGACAACATCTTCCTGAACACCATCAATCGAGGAGTACTCGTGCAGAACGCCAGCGATGGTCACTTCCGTGGCTGCATAGCCTGGCATAGACGACAACAAAACACGGCGCAAAGCATTGCCAAGGGTATGGCCGTAACCACGCTCAAACGGCTCCAAGGCAACTTTGGCCCGGTTGGCGCTGATCTGTTCGACGGTAATCGACTTGGGCTTCAATAAACTATTTTGCATTTCCACTTCCTCTCAATACCCCTGACTCGTTACATCAGTAAGGCTGGTGAAGCACCTGCGTTGCAGGAAACTGCAAGGCAGGGACGAATTTTTACAATCAACCGGAATTAGCGCGAGTACAACTCGACAATCAGTGATTCATTGATATCTGCCGCAAAAGCATCGCGGTCAGGTACCGACTTGAATACGCCCTCTGCCTTGTCGGCATTAACGTCAACCCAAGCGGGCATACCGACTTGCTGAGCCAACTGCAAGGCTTCAACAATACGGTTCTGTTTCTTGGACTTCTCACGAATCGCCAAAACGTCGCCGGCTTTAACCATGTACGACGGAATATTGACCGAATGCCCGTTCACGGTGATGGCCTTATGGGACACCAATTGACGCGCTTCAGCGCGCGTAGAACCAAAGCCCATGCGATAAACAACATTGTCTAAGCGTGACTCAAGCAAGGACAACAGGTTAGCGCCTGTGTTCCCTTTGCGGCGGTCAGCCTCTTCAAAATAGCGGCGGAACTGGCGCTCGAGAACGCCGTACATGCGCTTGACCTTCTGCTTTTCACGCAGTTGCAGGCCGTAATCCGAGGTACGAGCACCCGAGGTACGACCATGCTGACCTGGTTTTGAATCAAATTTAGCCTTATCACCAATGGCGCGACGTGCGCTCTTGAGGAAAAGGTCTGTGCCTTCACGGCGTGAGAGTTTGGCCTTGGGGCCTAGATAGCGTGCCACTTGAACTTCCTTTTTTGTCATCTTCCGCGCAAATAGCGCGGGAGCTGGTAGCCGAAGCCACCAGCGGTGGGCTTGTTGAAATTAAATACGGCGACGCTTTTGGGGGCGGCAACCGTTGTGCGGGACAGGCGTTACGTCCGCGATCATATTGATGCGGATTCCCAACGCAGCCAACGCACGAACCGAAGACTCACGGCCGGGGCCGGGACCTTTGATTTCGACATCAAGGTTTTTGATACCTTGCTCAAGGGCCGCACGACCAGCAACCTCTGATGCAACCTGCGCTGCAAAAGGCGTTGATTTACGTGAACCTTTGAAACCTTGTCCACCCGATGACGCCCACGACAAGGCGTTACCCTGGCGGTCGGTGATCGTGATGATGGTGTTATTGAACGACGCGTGCACGTGCGCAATGCCGTCGGCAACGTTCTTGCGAACTTTTTTACGAACGCGTTGCGCGGCGCTATTTGAAGGAGCTTTTGCCATAGTGATCTCTTAAAACGTCTTATTTTTTCAGGGACGCAGCTGCTTTGCGCGGGCCTTTGCGGGTGCGGGCATTAGTGCGCGTGCGCTGACCGCGCATGGGCAGGCCACGGCGATGGCGGAAACCACGATAGCAACCGATGTCCATCAAACGCTTGATGTTCATTGTTGTCTCACGACGCAGGTCACCCTCGATCGTGAATTGGGCAATCGCATCGCGAATTTTTTCAAGATCGCCGTCAGTCAGGTCTTTGATCTTTTTGGAATACGCAATACCACACACTTCGCATATCTTGCGAGCGCGTGGACGACCGATGCCGAAAATGGAAGTCAAACCGATTTCGGAATGCTTATTCGGCGGAATATTGATACCAGCGATACGTGCCATTTTTTTCCTCTAGAACTCTAGCAATCAACCTTGACGTTGCTTGTGACGTGGATCAGTGCAAATAACACGAACCACGCCCTTGCGACGAATAATCTTGCAATTGCGGCAAATTTTCTTGACCGAAGCCGAGACTTTCATTTCTATTCTCCTAAAACTATCAGGGCAATTTATTTAAATAAACCACCAACTGCCACATCAAACCGTGTACTACCTAAGCCGACTTAAAGCTGGCTTTTTTTAGCAAAGAATCGTATTGCTGCGACATCAGGTAATTCTGTACCTGCGCCATGAAATCCATAGTCACCACAACAATAATCAACAAAGACGTACCACCAAAATAAAAAGGCACGTTGTACTTCAAAATCAAGAACTCAGGCAGCAAGCAAACCAGGGTGATGTACACGGCACCAGCCAGCGTGAGGCGCAAAAGAATCTTGTCAATGTATTTAGCCGTGTTATCTCCTGGGCGAATACCAGGGATGAATGCGCCACTTTTCTTCAGGTTGTCAGCAGTCTCACGGCTGTTAAAGACCAGCGCCGTATAGAAAAAGCAGAAAAACACAATGGCACTGGCATACAACATTACATAGATTGGCTGTCCAGGGCTAAGTGACGAAGCAATATCCTTCAACCAATGCATGGACTCGCCAGTGCTGAACCAATTCGCGATGGTGGCGGGGAGCAAAATAATCGAGGAAGCAAAAATAGGGGGAATCACACCCGCCATATTCAGTTTCAGCGGCAAATGCGACGACTGCCCACCATAAACTTTGTTTCCAACTTGCCGACGCGCGTAATTCACCAGAATTTTTCGCTGGCCGCGCTCAACAAATACCACACAGAATGTCACAAGCGCCACGAGCACAACAATCAGCAATGCCACTGGGATTCCCATCGCACCAGTACGCACCAATTCTAAGAGCCCGCCAATCGCATTGGGTAGACCAGCAGCGATCCCACCAAATATCAGTATAGAAATTCCATTTCCTAAACCGCGCTCAGTAATTTGCTCGCCTAGCCACATGAGGAACATGGTTCCGGCCGTCAAAGTCACCATGGCGGTCACGCGAAAACCCATGCCAGGCGACAACACCAGTCCAGCCGAAGACTCCAAAGCCAGCGCAATACCCATGGATTGAAACAGTGCCAAGCCCAAGGTGCCGTAGCGGGTGTACTGCGTAATCTTCCGACGCCCCGCTTCGCCTTCTTTTTTCAGCTGCTCAAAAGCTGGGACCACATAGCCCAGTAACTGCATGATGATTGATGCCGAGATATACGGCATGATCCCCAAAGCAAATACCGTGAAGCGCGACAAAGCACCGCCGGAGAACATATTGAACAAACTCAGTATGCCGCCTTGCTGGCCTTTAAATAACTGCTGCAACTGATTCGGGTCAATACCGGGCACAGGTATGTGCGCGCCCACCCGGTAAACAACCAAGGCGAGCAACAAAAACATAAGTCGGCGACGCAAGTCACCGTACTTATCGTTTTTATTGGTTTGCGCTGCCACCGTTGCCACAGGATATTCTTTTCAAAAACCGCTTAGGCGACGCTGCCACCAGCGGCTTCAATAGCAGACTTGGCACCGGCGGTAGCGCCAATGCCGGTCAACTTAACCAATTTTGTCAATGCGCCCGTGGCGATTACTTTGACAACTTTGGCCATTGGTGCGACCAGGCCCGCTTGCTTTAGTGTCAAAACGTCTACCTCAGCCATACCCAAAACTTCCAAGTTGGTCAAAGTAATCTCGGCGTTGTACTTAAGCAAATGCGACTTGAAACCGCGCTTTGGCAAGCGACGATGCATAGGCATTTGACCGCCTTCGAAACCAACCTTGTGGTAGCCCCCTGCGCGTGACTTTTGACCTTTATGGCCACGTCCAGAGGTCTTTCCCAAACCAGAGCCAATACCGCGTCCTACGCGGCGCTTAGCGTGTTTTGCACCCGATGCGGGCTTGATGCCATTGAGTTCCATCATCAACCCCTTAAAGCACTTTGACCAGATAGCTGATCTTGTTGATCATTCCGCGAACCGCCGGCGTGTCCTGCAACTCGCTGGTGCTTCCCAATTTACGAAGGCCCAAACCACGCACGGTGGCGCGGTGGGATTCCTTGCAACCAATGGGGCTACGCACCAATTGGATTTTTACAGTTTGAGGTGTAGTCATAGCAGGTCTCCGATTAAGCGAAGATCTCTTCAATTGTTTTCCCACGCTTGGCCGCAACTTGCGACGGCGTCGTTGAAACGGACAAAGCATCCAAGGTGGCACGAACCATGTTGTAGGGGTTGGTCGAACCATGGCTCTTCGCAACGATATCGGTAATACCCACCACTTCAAACACTGCGCGCATCGGTCCGCCAGCAATAATGCCCGTCCCTTTGGGTGCGGGGGCCATCATGACATTGGCAGCACCGTGGTGACCCATCACCTGGTGGTGAATAGTTCCATTTTTCAGGCTGACTTTGATCATGTTGCGGCGGGCTTCTTCCATCGCCTTTTGAACTGCCGCAGGCACTTCCTTGGACTTGCCTTTGCCCATGCCAATGCGGCCATCGCCGTCACCAACTACCGTCAAGGCAGCGAAACCCAAGATACGACCACCCTTGACCACTTTGGTCACGCGGTTGATCGCGATCATCTTTTCACGCAGACCGTCCTCGGGTCCTTCGACCTTACCCTGCATTTTTGCTTGTACTTTAGCCATGGTTCGTTCCGATCTGCTTAAAACTGCAAGCCTGCTTCGCGCGCCGCGTCAGCCAAGGCCTTGACCCGACCGTGGTAGGCAAAGCCCGCACGGTCAAAGGCGACTTTCTCAATCCCGGCAGCCTTGGCCTTCTCAGCCACCAACTTGCCCACCATTTGCGCAGCAGCGACGTTGCCACCCTTGCCCGAGCCACCCAATGCGGCGCGGACATCCGCTTGCACCGTAGAGGCGGTCGCAACGATACGGTCGCCCGTTCCTGCGATCACCGTTGCGTAGATATGCAAATTGGTGCGATTGACCGTCAAACGCGCAACGCCTTGCGTGGCGATACGGATCCGGGTTTGCCGCGATCTGCGAAGACGTTGCTCTTTTTTCGTCAACATAGTGCAGCTCCTTATTTCTTCTTAGTTTCTTTGATGGTGATCTTCTCATCCGAATAACGGATGCCTTTGCCTTTGTAGGGCTCGGGAGGACGCACACCACGAATTTCAGCAGCAATCTGACCCACGCGCTGACGGTCCGCACCTTTGATGGAAATCTCGGTCGGAGTCGGGGTGGCCACCGTAATGCCAGCCGGCATATCGATGTTCACGGGGTGCGAAAAGCCAATCGCCAGGTTCAATTTATTACCAGTGGCCTGGGCCTTAAAACCCACGCCTACCAAGCTCAGCTTTTTCTCGAAACCCTGGGTCACACCAACAACCATGTTGCTGACGAGCTGGCGCATCGTGCCAGACATCGCATCAGCAGCACGCGAATCATTGGCCGGATGGAAAATCAACGAGCCAGATTCATTGGTAATTTTTACCAACGCGTTTTGCGCCAACTGCAAAGTACCGCCAGACGCTTTCACGCTAATCTGATCTTCTTTGATTTGCACATCAACGCCAGCGGGGATGCTTACAGGACGTTTACCTACACGGGACATGTTATTTCTCCAGAATGCAGGTTAAGCGACGTAGCACAAGACTTCGCCGCCGACGCCGGTGGCGCGGGCTTTGCGATCGGTCATCACACCCTGCGGCGTAGTGACAATCGCAACACCCAATCCGTTTTGAACCTGGGGAATGGCGCCGCTACCGCGGTAAACACGTAGGCCTGGGCGACTTACGCGCTCGATGCGCTCGATCACAGGGCGGCCTGCGTAATATTTCAGGGCAATTTCTAATTCCGATTTACCACCGGCGCTTGAAATTTTGAAGCCATCGATATAGCCTTCGTCTTTCAAGACCTGGGCAATAGCGACCTTCACTTTGGAAGAGGGCACCAAAACGGTGGGCTTGGCGACCATTTGCGCGTTACGAATACGCGTCAACAGATCGGCAATGGGATCACTCATACTCATATCAGTACTCCTGCCGCTTACCAGCTCGCCTTGACGATGCCCGGAATTTCTCCGGCAAACGCCATTTCGCGAATTTTTGCTCTGGCCAGACCAAATTGCTGGAACGTGCCACGGGGACGACCCGTGATGGCGCAGCGATTACGCTGGCGCGTGGGATTAGCATTGCGGGGCAGCTTTTGCAATTCCAAACGGGCCTGGGCACGCTCGTCATCACTGCTTTTGGCGCTAGTTGCAATCGCCTTCAGTGCGGCGTGCTTCTTTGCATACTTGGCGACCAGTTTGTCGCGCTTGAGCTCACGCTCGATTAAAGCCATTTTTGCCACAAAGAGACTCAATTCTTGAACGGGAAACGGAAACCGGTCA
>Ga0114963_10000844_pt1 | contig 20958 bp, 9 predicted proteins | sample C_131016_EF_Meta_FD_87019 | JGI IMG/M metagenome (GOLD analysis project Ga0114963, IMG submission 87019) | Freshwater microbial communities from Lake Croche, Canada to study carbon cycling - C_131016_EF_MetaG | ecosystem: Environmental > Aquatic > Freshwater > Lake | place: Lake Croche, Canada...
CGCCGGCTCGCGGGCACGGGCGACCCCTCGCGGAGTCTGGCTGCGGGGCATGTGGTTCGCCGCGTGATCGCTTCTTGGAATCCGCGTGACGCGGGCTTCGGGGCCGCCCGTGCCCGCTCCGTTGTCCGGATCACCCCGCCGGCTGCGGCTCGGCCCATGCGGCCACCGGCACGCAGTTGCAGAAGAGATTGCGGTCGCCGTGGACGTTGTCCACCCGGCCGACGGGCGGCCAGTACTTCGCCCGTTCGAGTCCCGGCACCGGAAACGCGGCCGCCTGCCGCGAGTAGGGATGCCGCCAGTCGGCCGCCGCGATCGCCGCCGCCGTGTGCGGGGCGTGCTTGAGCGGGTTGTCGTCCTCTGGCCACTCCCCCTCCTCCACCCGGCGGATCTCCGCGCGGATCGCGATCATCGCGTCGACGAACCGGTCGAGCTCGGCGAGGGGCTCGCTCTCCGTCGGCTCCACCATGAGCGTGCCCGGCACGGGGAAGCTGAGGGTGGGGGCGTGGAAGCCGTAGTCGATCAGCCGCTTGGCGACGTCCTCGGCCGTCACGCCGCTCGTCTCCTTGAGCGGCCGCAGGTCGAGGATGCATTCGTGGGCCACGCGGCCGTCCGGGCCGCTGTAGAGCGTCGGATAGTGGTCGCGGAGGCGCACGCTCACGTAGTTGGCGGCGAGGATCGCCGTCTCCGTCGCCCGTCGCAGCCCCTCCCCGCCCATCATCCGGCAGTACATCCAGCTGATCGGCAGCACCGCCGCGTTGCCCAGCGGCGCCGCCGACACGGCGCCCACGTGACGGGCCGGCATGCCGCCGGTGGCGTGGCCCGGCAGGAAGGGCACGAGATCCTCGACCACGCAGACGGGCCCCACGCCCGGTCCGCCGCCGCCGTGGGGGATGCAGAAGGTCTTGTGGAGGTTCAGGTGGCTGACGTCGCCGCCGAACGCCCCCGGCGCGGCCACGCCGACGAGCGCGTTCATGTTCGCCCCGTCCACGTAGACGCGGCCGCCGTGGGCGTGCACGATCTCGCACAGCTCGCGGATCTGCGCCTCGAAGACGCCGTGCGTGCTCGGGTAGGTGATCATCACCGCCGCGAGCCTGTCGGCATACTGGCGGCACCGCGCCTCGAGTTCGACGAGGTCGACGTTGCCGCTCGAGTCGCAGCCGGTCACGACCACCTCCATCCCCACCATCTGGGCGCTCGCGGGGTTCGTGCCGTGGGCCGAGGACGGGATCAGGCAGATGTCGCGGTGGCCCTGCCCGCGGGCCTTCTGCCAGGCCCGGATCACGAGCAGCCCGGCGTACTCCCCCTGGCTGCCGGCATTGGGCTGCAGGCTGATCCCCGTGTAGCCCGTGGCCTCGCAGAGCCAGCCCCGCAATTGCGTCTCGAGCAGCCGGTAGCCCTCGAGCTGGTCGGCCGGCGCGAAGGGATGCATCTGGGCGAACTCGGGCCAGGTGATCGGGATCATCTCGCTCGTGGCGTTGAGCTTCATCGTGCAGCTGCCCAGCGGGATCATGCTGCGGTCGAGGGCGAGATCCCGGTCGGAGAGGCTGCGGATGTACCGCAGCATCGCCGTCTCGGAATGGTGCGAGTTGAAGACGGGGTGGGCGAGGAAGTCGCTCGTCCGCCGCAGCGCCTCCGGAACGAGCGACGGAGCCGCGGCCGCCCCCTCGAGCGACTCCACGGTGGGAAGCGGCCGGCCCGCCGGCGCGAACACCCGCCAGAGTCGGACGACGTCGTCGCGGGTGGTGGTCTCGTCGAGGGCGATCGCGAGCGTGCGGTCGTCGAGCACCCGCAGGTTCATCCCCAGCTCGCGGGCGCGGGCGGCCAGCGCCGCCGTCCGGTCTCCCGTGTCGATCGCGAGCGTGTCGAACGCGTGGGGGGACCGCGTGGCGAAGCCGAGTTGCCGGAGGCCGCCGGCCAGGATCGCCGTGTAGGCCGCCACCCGCCCGGCGATCCGCGTGAGCCCGCCGGGGCCGTGATAGACCGCATACATGCCGGCGACCACCGCCGGGAGCACCTGCGCGGTGCAGATGTTCGACGTCGCCTTCTCGCGGCGGATGTGCTGCTCGCGGGTCTGCAGGGCCAGTCGGTAGGCCGGCCGACCGTGGGCGTCGACGCTCACTCCCACGAGCCGGCCCGGCAGCGACCGCTTGAACGCGTCGCGGCAGGCGAAGAACGCCGCGTGCGGGCCGCCGCATCCCATCGGCATGCCGAACCGCTGCGTCGAGCCGATGACGATGTCGGCCTCCCACTCGCCGGGGGGCACGAGGATCGCGAGCGCGAGCGGGTCGGCGGCCACCGCCAGCAGGGCCTGCTTCGCGTGGACCACTCCGGCGAGGCCGCGCCAATCGCGGATGCCGCCGTCGGTGGCGGGATACTGCACGAGCGCCCCGAAGCAGTCGCGGTCGGCGACGAGCGCCGCCACGTCGCCCACGACGATCTCGATGCCGAGCGGCTCGGCGCGGGTCCGCAGCACCTCGATCGACTGCGGGTGGCAGCCGGCGTCGACCAGGAACGTGCGGCTCGCGCTGCCGGCGACCCGGCGGGCCAGCGTCATCGCCTCAGCCGCCGCGGTGGCCTCGTCGAGCAGCGACGCGTTGGCGATCGGCATCGCGGTGAGATCGCAGACCATCGTCTGGAAATTGAGGATCGCCTCCATGCGGCCCTGGCTGATCTCGGCCTGGTAGGGCGTGTAGGCCGTGTACCAGGCGGGATTTTCGAGGATGTTCCGCAGGATCACGCCCGGCGTGTGGGTGCCCGAGTAGCCCTGCCCGATGAAGTTCCGCATGATCCGGTTGCGGCCGGCGATCTCCCGGAGCTCCGCCAGTGCCGCCGCCTCGGTGACCGGCGTCGGGAGCGCCATCGCGTCGTGGCGGGCGATGCTCGCGGGGACGATGTCGCGGATCAGAGCCGCGCACGAGTCGGCGTGGATGGCGTCGAGCATGTGCCGCTCGTCGGCGGCGTCAGGCCCGAGGTGCCGGCCACGGAACTCGGCGGCATTCTCGAGCGCCTCGAGCGGGGTGGTCGCGGGGCGGGGCTTGGCCGACGGGCGGACAGTCGTCGCGGGGGCGGGCAGGTCGGACATCGGGGCTCCTCCACGTGGATGTGGCGCGAGACGGTGGCGACGAACCGCCACCGGGAACCCTGTTGTCCTGGAACCTGAGAGATTCGCCGCGGGCGGCGCCCGCGGTTTGCCCCTTCGGTGGACGCGGCGAAAGCTCGTCGCGTCACTCTCCAACAGCGTGTGTCGTCAGTACTTTTGCCTGAGCGTTCAGCCTTCGGCGGTCGCAAGCGACTCTCTCCTGACGCCAGAAGTCTAGTTGGGCTCCCCGCAACCGACAACGAGGTGATCAGACTCCGGGGAGCGTCCGCCCGAAACGCGGCTTCGATCGCTCCCCACGTCCGAGTCGGAGGGGACGACGGCGGGACGGGTTCCGACGCGTCCGGGGCGGCCGCCAGGGGCCTGCCGGTCACTGGACAGTTCCCCGGCCGCTGCTTATCTTTCAGGAACGATAGGTGTGTCGCAGGCGATTCTGGACGCCCGCGGTGGGCCGGTCGTGCCCGAGGTGGTCGACGCGCCGATCGGCGTCACGGTCTGATTTGACGATTGTTTTCCCTCCCTCCGCTCTGCCTTCCAGATTTCTTCCGCAGACATCCAGCAGCCACGGCCCCGCGGGCCATGCGCAGGTTTCCGGTGACCAGGCGGGCATCGGGCGTCGGCGCGTGATCGTTCACGCCCTTTTCCCCGGGGGTCGCCGGAGGCTGCGTCACAGGAGTCCGATCCCGATGGCTTCCCGCCCGCATCGTCCCCGCATGACCCGCGTCGAACTGGTGGCCTTGGCCGCCAACTGGGCGCTGTCGATCGTCACCACCACGGTGCTCGCGGCCATCGGCTGGTTCGGGCACGCCACCCACTGGACGTTCGGGCTCGGCGGGCACGACGGCCATCACGCCACCGCGGCGGAGACGGTGCCGGCCGTCCACGCCGGGCCCGGTGAACCCGCGGCGGCCGAAGGGGCCGCGGTGACCTTCCCCTCGAAGGAGGCGATGAACCGCACGGGCATCGAACTGGTGCCGGTCGAGGAGCGGCCGGTGGTCAGCGAGGTCGTCGCGAGCGGTGTGGTGCAATACGACCAGCGGCACGTCGCCCAGCTTTCCGCCCGTGTGCCCGGCAGCGTGTGGCGGGTGGAGAAGCACCTCGGCGACATGGTGCGCAAGGGGGACGTGCTCCTGCTCGTCGAGAGCCGCGACGTCGGCCGGCTCAAGGCCGAGTTTCTCAACGCGCTGGTGGCCCACGAGTCGCGACGGGAGCAGCTGGCGATCCTCGAGGAGGTGAAGGGAGCCGTGCTCGGCCGGCAGCTCCGCGAGGCGCGGGCGGCCCTCCGCGAGGCGCGGAACCACCTCACGAACGCGGAGCAGGCGCTCGTGAACCTCGGCCTCGACGTGTCGATCGCCGCCTACGAATCGCTCGACGACGACACCCGCGCCCGGCAGATCCGCACCGCCGGGCTGCCCCAGCCGCTCCTGCGGAGCATCGACGCCGCGCTCGTCACCTCGAATCTGCTGCCGCTCTACGCCCCGTTCGACGGCGTCGTGATCGGCCGCGAGGCCGTGGTGGGGGAGGTGGTCGATCCGGCGGCGCCGATTTTCGAGGTCGCCGACGTCTCGACCATGTGGGTCGTGCTCAACGTCAACAAGGAGCATGCCGCGAGCGTGGCGATCGGCCAGCCGCTGCGGTTCCGGCCGGACGGCTCCGACGAGGAATACGAGAGCCGGGTGAGCTGGATCAGCACCGGCGTCGACGAGGCGACGAGAACCCTGCAGGTGCGGGCCGAGATTCCCCATGCGGCCCCGGCCGGAACCGCCGCCGCGGGCGACGCGGTCGCGGGACCGGCGGCGCTGCGGGCCAACACGTTCGGCACCGGCCGGATCGAGCTCGACCGGCGGGGGACGGCGCTGCTCGTGCCCCGGCGCAGCGTCCAATGGGATGGCAGCCGCTGGGTCGTGTTCGTGCCGGCCGGAGAGACGGCCTTCGCGGCGCGGCCCGTCCGGCCGGGCGTGCAGCAGGGCGACTGGATCGAGATCGTGGGCGACTTCGCCGGCGGCCCGCCCCCCACGCACGTCGTCGGTGCCGGCAGCCACGTGCTCAAAAGCCAGGTGATGCTCGACCGCATGGAGGCCGGCGCGCTGTAGCAGGCTGTGGATCAACAGCCTGCTCGGTCGCATGGATGCGATCGCGGGAGCGCAGCTCCCATGAACACCGGAGGTTTTCCTGCCGGAGAAGAGTCCCGGAGGACTTTTTCGCCGGCCGGCTAGTGTCCTGAACCAGAAGTTCATGACACTAGTTGCTTGATTCCCGGCCTGAAAGGCCGGGAATGTCGTGTCGTGAATCGAAACGAACTTCCGACTCACGACACGAGCCCGCTCCCCTCCCCGCCCGTCCACGTCTCGACATGCTCGACGCCATCATCGCCTGGTCGCTGTCGCACCGGATCACGGTGCTCGCCGGAGCGGCGGTCACCTGCCTCGTGGGCTGGGTGGCCGTCAACCGGCTCGTGATCGACGCGTTCCCCGACACGACGCCGGTGCAGGTGCAGATCAACACGGTCGCCCCCGGCATGGTGGCCGAGGAGATCGAGCGGCAGATCACGTTCCCCGTCGAACTCGCGATGGGCGGCATGCCGGGCCTCGAGGGGCTCAGAAGCGCGAGCATGTTCGGCCTGTCGGTCGTCATCGTCACCTTCCGCGACGGCACCGACATCTACTTCGCCCGGCAGCTGATCAACGAGCGGCTGACGTCGGTGGCCGTGCCGCCGGGTGTCGAGCGGCCCGAGATGGGGCCGGTGTCGACGGGGCTCGGCGAGGTGTTCCACTACCTGCTCGTGCCCCGCACCGCCGCCGACGGCAGCGGCGGCATGAGCCTCACCGAGGCGAAGACCCTGCAGGAATGGACGCTCAAGCCAGCGCTCCGGAGCGTGCCCGGCGTGGCGGAGGTGAACGCCTGGGGGGGGCTCAACAAGCAGTACCAGATCCGGGTGGATCCCGCCCTGCTCCGCAAGTACGGCCTGTCGTTCGAGGAGGTGGTGGCCGCGGTGCCCCGCAACAATTTCAACGTGGGCGGCGGCTCGATCGACCGCGCGGGCGACGCCGTGCTCGTCTACGGTGTCGGCCGCACCGTCGACGTCGAACAGATCGGCAAGATCGTGATCGCGTCGCAGGGGGGCGTGCCGATCCGCATCCGCGACGTCGCCGAGGTGGTGATCGGCCACGAAATCCGCAAGGGCGCCGTCACCGCCGACGGCCGTGGCGAGGTGGTGCTCGGGCTGGGCTTCATGCTGATGGGGGAAAACAGCTACGCCGTCACGTCCCGGCTCCGCGATCGCTTCGAGAAGCTCGTGGCGACGCTGCCGGAGGGGGTCGAGGCGCAGGTCGTCTACGACCGCACGGCGCTCATCGACCGGGTCATCGCCACGGTGCGGCAGAACCTGCTCGAGGGGGCGTTCCTCGTCGTCGTCATCCTCTACGTGATGCTCGGCAACCTGCGGGCCGGGCTCGTGGCGGCGACGGCGATCCCGCTGTCGATGATGTGCGGCTTCGTCGGCATGTGGCAGACCGGCATCGCGGCGAGCCTGCTGTCGCTCGGCGCCATCGACTTCGGGATCGTCGTCGACTCGTCGGTGGTTGTCATCGAAAGCATCCTCGAGCGGATCGCCCACCATCCCGGCGCCACCGGCCCCGCCCGGCTCGAGCTCGTGCGGGCGGCGGCGAGCGCCGTGAAGAAGCCGGCCTGCTTCGGCCAGCTGATCATCATGATCGTCTACATCCCGATCCTCACGCTCGAGGGGGTGGAGGGGAAGATGTTCAGGCCGATGGCGCTGACGGTCGTGTTCATCCTCATCGGCTCCCTCGTGCTGTCGCTCACGGTGGTGCCGGTGCTCTCGAGCCTCGTGCTGCCGCGGCGGGTCGACGCGCACGACGTGCCCCTCGTGCGGCTGCTGCGGTGGATCTACATGCCGCTGCTGCGGCTCTGCCTGGCGGCCCGCGGGCCGTTGGCCTGCGCCGCCGTGGCGATCCTCGGGATCACGCTCCTGCGGGCGATGTCGCTCGGCACCGAGTTCGTGCCGAAGCTCTCCGAAGGGGACATCGTGCTCGGCATCATCCGCGCCCCTGGCACGAGCATCGAGGAATCGTGCCGGATGAACACGCGGCTCGAGCGGGCGCTGCTCGACGAGTTTCCCGCGGAGATCGCCCATGTCTGGAGCCGCACGGGCACGCCGGAGGTGGCCACCGACGCCGGCGCCATCGAGGCCACCGACATGTTCATCGCGCTTGCGCCGCGGGAGAAGTGGGTGCGGGCCCGCACGCAGGCCGACCTCGTCGAGGTCATGAACGGGGTGGTCGAGGGGGTGCCGGGGCAGATCATCTGGTTCACGCAGCCGATCGAGCAGCGGATCAACGAGATGGTGTCGGGCGTGCGGGCCGACATCGCGGTGAAGGTGTTCGGCACGGATCTCGAGAGCCTCGTGAAGAAGGCCGGCGAGGTGGCCCGCGTGCTCGAGCAGGTGCCGGGGGGCGTGGACGTGGCCGTCGAGCAGGTCAGCGGCCAGCCGATCCTGCGGATCGCCGTCAAGCAGGACGAGATCGCCCGCTACGGCATCTCGGCGCAGGCCGTGCTCGACGTCGTCGAGAGCATCGGCGGCAAGGCCGTCGGGCAGATCGTCGAGGGGCAGCTGCGGTTTCCGATCGTCGTGCGGCTGCCCGAGAGCCTGCGGGACGGCCCCGCATCGATCGCCGGCATCGCCGTCCGCGGTCCGGGGGGCGAGAGCGTGCCGCTCGAGCGGATCTGCGCGATCGAGTCGGTCGTCGGGCCGAAGTTCGTCACCCGCGAATGGAGTGAGCGGCGCGTGGTGGTGCAGTGCAATGTGCGTGGCCGCGACGTCGGCGGCTTCGTGGCCGAGGCGCAGGCCGCGATCGACCGGACGGTGGAGCTGCCGGCCGGCGAGTTTCGGCTCGAGTGGGGCGGGCAGTTCGAGAACATGCAGCGGGCCCAGAAGCGGCTGGCGATCGTCGTGCCGCTGGCGCTCGTGCTGATCCTCGTGCTGCTCCACCTCACCTACCGCAACCTCGCCGACACGCTGCTCCTCTTCGTGAGCGTGCCCTTCGCCTGCGTCGGCGGCATCTGGGCGTTGGCCTGGCGGGGGATGCCGCTGTCGATCTCGGCGGCGGTGGGCTTCATCACGCTTTCGGGCGTCTCGGTGCTGAGCGGCATGGTGGTGGCAAGCGCGCTGCGGGAGCGGCTGGCACGGGGCATGGCCCGCGACGTGGCCATCGAGGAGACGGCGTCGGGCAGCCTGCGGACGATCGTCATGACCGCGCTGGTGGCCAGCCTCGGATTCATTCCGATGGCCGTGAGCGAAGGGACGGGGGCGGAAGTGCAGCGTCCGCTGGCGACGGTGGTGATCGGCGGCGTGATCACGAGCACGCTCTTCACGCTCTTCGTGCTGCCGGCGCTCTACCGGCTGATCCTCGGCGTGCCGCCGGCGCTCGTCCTGCCGCGGGATCGGTAGCGGGGCGGCGGGCACGGGGGCGTGCGGCGGGCAGGAGGCGTGGCCCGGGGGATGCCTCGTCGTCGCTTCGGCGCGCGTGTGCGCGAGCTACCCGACGTCGAGGAAGGCGGGCAGCGGGGCGTCGGGAGCGAGGCCGAGGATCGTGCGCAGCGCCGCCTGGTCCTCCGCGGAGAGCGGCACGAACGAGACGGGGTCCTGGCAGAGCTCCGGATCGACGAGCCGGTAGCCGACGACCGCGCCCCCTTCCACGATCGGCGCCCGGCCGTAGCCGTACATCATGTTGTCGACGTTCTCGAAGAAGTCGCGGAGCGTGACGGCCGGCGGATGCGGCCGGCGCACGAAGAACAGCTCGATCACGTCCTTCCAGAAATGCGGCACGAACTTCTCGCCGAAATCGGCGTGGCCGACGCGGTGGTGGTTGGTGCCCGCGATCATCACCGGCAGCGAACGGACGGCGCGGCCGCGGTCGCGGCACCGCGCTTCGACCGCGTTGCCGAGGTTCTCGAGAAAGTCCGCGCTGTAGCAGTCGTCGCAGACGAGCACCATGCGGCCCAGATCGAGCGGCGCCGTGGCCCCGTCAGGCGGGCCGACGAGCGCGTCGGCGAGCCGGGCGAACGGGATCGCATAGCTCTGAATCTCCCCGGGAAGGCCGTGGCCGAGGACGACGACCGTGGTCGGGGCGCCGCTCGTCGCGGCCGCTTCCACCGCGGCCAAAAACCGCGCGGCGACCTCGGGAATCGTCTCCCGGGCGGGATCCTGCTTGAGCACGGTGGCGCGGGCGCCGTAGGCCGCGGCAATCGCCGTGATCTCCTTCGGCTCGAGGCCGCGGTCGGGGTCGAGCAGGCCGATGACCGCACGGTCGGGGCCGATCACCACCACGTCGCCGGCGTCGTCCCGCTTGCGATCGATGAACTTCGCGAGTTCGAGGATCGTCGCGAGCCGTTGATCGTCGGGCAGGCTGTCGAGCTGGTCGGCATGATCGAGGCAGAGCTGGTGGATCGCGGGCTCGATCTGCCGGTAGTGCCTGGGAGTGGCGTCGAGCCGGGGGGCGATGCCGGGCGAAACGCCTGTCTGGAAGGCGGCGAAGTCGCGGGGCAGCTCGTCGGCCTTCGCCGCGGCCGGCGACAGGGCCACGCAGATCGCCCCGCAAAGCAGTCGCAGGGCCAGACGCCCGGCCGCCGACGGTGGTCGCCTGTCAGACGTCAGGCCGTGGCGGTGTGGGGCGACGCTCGTGTCGATGCAGCGGTTTTCCATGCAGCGGTTGTGGCCCCGGCTGCGGTTTCGTGCAAGTGCTCGCCCGAACGGCGGATGGATGAGCGGCGGCTCGGGCTGGCGGGGCGTGGAAAATCTGCTGGAGACGGTTCTCGGCGGTGTGCCCACAGCTTTCCGGGCGGTTGACGCTGCCAGCACGTCCGTGTAGTATACGCACGTACACCTTTGCGACGCTGGTTCCAGTTCCCGGACGTGTCAGTCTCAGGCGTGTCTGTCCTCGCTGACCGTGGAAAAAGTCCTCCACGACTTTTTCCAGGCATGAAAACCTCCGGTGTTCATGGGAGCTGCGCTCCCGCGATCGCATCCATGCGACCGAGCAGTCTGTTTCTCCACAGCCTGATCGGCGTGTGCCGGGTGAGGTTTCGTTTCGGAGGCGATCGCCCAATGGTGACGCAGGCAAAACAGGGACAGGCAAAACAGGTGCCGAGAGCATGCCGAGAGCAATAGTGGCACAGGAAAACCTGTCGCAAGGCACGGGGATGAACGCCATCTCACTGGCGGCGATCCGCTCGTGGCAGGCGGCGGGCTTGCAGGCAGGTGCATCGCAGGCGAACGTGCTGCAGGCGAACGTGCCGCAGGCGAACGTGCCGTCGCTTTTGTCGTCGCTCGCAGCGTCGCAGCAATGTGGTCCGCCGCGACCGGTCGTGTCGAGCGGCTTTCGTTCGCTCGATCAGTTGCTGCCGGCCGGCGGCGTGCGGCGGGGCAGCCTCGTTGAATGGCTGGCCGACGATGCCGCCGGTGCGGTGGCGTTGGCGGCCGCCGTGGCCTGTCGGCTGGCGGTGTCGCAGACGTTCGAGCAGTCGCCGCCGCGTGCGGCGACGATCGTGGTCGTGGATCGTGGGACGCGGTTCCACCCTCCCGCCGTGATGCCGTGGCTCGAGACGGGGGCCGCGCCGGCGGGGAGCGGCTCCGGCAGGAGCGTGCTGCGGCCGCAGTTGGTGGTGGCCCGTCCGTCCCGCGACGACGACGAACTGTGGGCGATCGATCAGTCGCTCCGCTGTCCCGGTGTGGCGGCCGTGCTGGCCTGGCCCCGGCGGGTACACGCCACGGCCATGCGCCGCTGGCAACTGGCCGCACGGGCCAGTGGCACGGTCGGGCTGTTGGTGCGCGTCGCAGCTGGCGGCGGCATTCCAGTTGCCCATGCTGCCGGTGCCCATGCTGCCGGTGCTCGGGCTGCCGGTGCTCGGGCTGCCGGTGCTCGGGCTGCCGGTGCTCGGGCGACGGTGCCAGGCGATGCCGTGTGGGCCGCCTGTCGTGAGCCCAGTTGGGCCGATGCCCGCGTGGCCGTGTCGCCGCTCGAAGCCGCCGAAGGTGACAGCCGATGCAACGATGACGGTATTCGGCCCGGCCTTTCGCTGGCCGTGCGGGGGCTGCGGCTGTCGCTCGTGGGCGGGCCATGGGCCGGCGATGCGATGCTCGAGGAACGCTCCACGGAGCTGTGGCTGGATCTTGCACGCGGCGGCGAATCGACCCGCCGCCGGCAGGCGATCCCGTCGCGATGCGATGCCTCGCGCGCCGCTCCGAGTGCCCCGCACGGGTTCCGCGATGGTTCGCCGGATGCCTCTGGCATGGGAGGGATGGCATGCCGCGCATCATGACGATCTGGCTGCCGCGCTGGCCCGTGCAGCGGCGATTGCTCGAGCGGCCCGAGCTGCGCAGGGTGCCGGTGTTCGTCTGTCGGCACAGGCGCCGCGGTGTGATGACGGTGGTGTCGTGGGCATGGGCCGCCCCGCCGCACGCCGCTGCATCGGCGGGCCCGTCGGTCGGCGAACCGCGGCGGCCGACAGGCGGTGCCGCCACATCGGCCCGGATTCCGGAGGGCATGTCGCTCGCCGAGGCCATGGCGGTGTTGGCACTCGCGCACGGTTCGCGGGCGTGTCACATCGCCGAGGTGGATCCCGACGATCCCGTGGCCGATCGGCAGTCGCTCGAGAACCTCGCCCGCTACTGCCGCCGATTCTCGCCGATCGTGGCCCTCGAAACGGTGTCTTCCGTCAAGGCGGCGGCATCCGCCAGAGCCGCTTCGACGAACGGGCAGTCGCCGGCCGCGGGAGTATTCGATGGCCTGCATGCCGACTGTCTCCATCTCGACGTCACCGGAACGGCCGGGTTTTTCGGCGGTGAGGCCGCGCTCGTGCGCACGGTCACGTGGACGCTGGCCGCTCGCGGCATCCACGCCCGGGCCGCGATCGCCGACACCCCCGCCGCCGCCTGGGCCGCGGCACGGCACACCAACCTCCTGCACGACGATCGTCTGCGTGCCGCTCGCCTGCATGCAGATGATCGGCCTGCGCGGTTGTCGGGGAGGCGTCCGGTGGCGGATGCCGTGGTCGGCGGGCGTCGGCATCGGCGCTGGGCGGTCGTGCCGTCCGGCGAGCAGGTGCGCATGCTCTCCGGGCTGCCGACGTCGGCCCTGCGGCTTGATGCCGCGGCGGTCGCGCAGCTGGCCGAAGTTGGCATCGACACGATCGGCGGCGTCGTCCGGCTGCCGCGGAAGAGCCTCGCATCGCGATTCGATCCGCATGTGTCGCAACGGCTCGCCCAGCTCACAGGCGCGCTGGCCGAGCCGCTGGCGGTGCCCTCCTCCGGCGAACTGCCGACGGCGTCGCACGCCTTCGATTTTCCGCTCCTGCTCGAGCATGCGGCGCAGGACGACCTGTTCGCGATCATCGAGCGGCTCGTGGGCGAGTGTGTCGGGCCGCTCGCCGCCCGTGGCAAGGGAGTGGTGTCGCTGCAGGTGCGGATGGAGCGCGGTCAATCGACCGTCGGCTATTGCTCCGCGGTGTCCCATGGCTCCGCGGTGTCCCATGGCTCCGCGGTGTCCCATGGCTCCGCGGTGCTTCATGGCTCTGCTGCGCCGGTGGTGATCGACGTCGGCGTGTTCCAGCCGTCGGCCTCGGCGCGGCATCTTGTCGATCTTGTGCGGCTGCGGATGGAGCGGATGCGGCTGCCTCGCGAGATCGAGGGGATCACGGTGGAGGTCGTGTCCGCCGGAGCGGCCGTCTGCCGGCAGCGCACGCTTTTCGGGGAGGCGGCCGAGGCGTCGGCCGCGGAGGCGGGCATGCTGTTCGATCGGCTGTCGGGGCGGCTCGGCCGGTCGGCCGTGTTCGCGCCGGTGCCGGTGGCCGATGCCCAGCCGGAACATGCCTGGGCGCCGATTCCCCCGGCACAACTGCCGGCGGTGAATCCGCCGGCGGTGCAGCGTTCTTGGGCGCAGCGCCATGCCGCACATGGTCAGGAGGCGATTGGTGCTGGACGGCAGTCGGCTGGACGGCAGTCGGCTGGACGGCCGGAGCGGCGGCCGATCTGGATGCTGCCGCAGCCGGTGCGGCTGGAGGTCGTGGCGGTGGTGAACGCGCAGACGCACGCGCCGCCCGCACGATTCCGCTGGGGGGCGCACGTGCACGAGATCGTGCAGGCTCACGGGCCGGAACGGATCGAGACGGCCTGGTGGCGCGGGCCGACCGTGCGCCGCGATTACTACGTGGTCGAGACCCGCGGCGGAGAACGCTATTGGATCTTCCGCCGGATGGGCCGCGGGACGTCGGCCGGGGAGTGGTTTTTGCACGGCACATTCGCCTGACGCCCGGGTGCTCCTTCCTGAGCCACTGGCACTGCTCGATCGTCGATTCCGTCGCCTGTGTTCACTCCGGTTCTTCTGCCGAGGTTGCCATGCCCATCCGTGAGTCCCGCAGCCGCGTGCAGCCGTGCGTCGAGCCGCCCTACGCCGAGCTGCATACCACGAGCAATTTCTCCTTCCTGCAAGGAGGCTCGCACCCCGAGGAACTCGTGCAGCGCGCCGATGCCCTCGGCTACGAGGCGATCGCCATCACCGACCGGGCGACGCTCGCCGGCATCGTGCGGGCTCATGGCGCGGCCGCCGAGATCGCCTCCCGGGCCACGGCCGCCGGCCGCACGGGCGTGAGACTCGTGGTGGGCGCACAACTCGAGCCGGTCGATGCTCCGCCGCTCGTCGTATGGGCCGCCGATCGCACGGGCTATGCCAACCTCTGCCGACTGCTCACCAAGGGGCACAGGCTTGCGGCTGATTGCCTTGCGGCCGGGGCGGCCGATTACCCTGCGGCCGATTACCCTGCGGCCGATTACCCTGCGGCCGATTACCTTGCGGCCGGGGCGGCCGATTACCTTGCGGCCGGGGCGGCCGGGGCGGCCGTGCGCGCCGCTGCCGGGAGCTGGGATGGTGCCGGTGCCGCCGCTCCCTGTCGGCTCACGCTCGACGACGTCGCCGCCCATGCCGCGGGGCTGCTTGCCGGCGTGCCGCTGGCGGCGTTCCTCGCGGCCGGTCCGGCCGCCGCCGACATCGACGGGCCGGCCGCCTGCGTGGCGCGGTGGCGGGAGGTGTTCGGTGACCGGCTCGTGGCGCTCGTCGAGGTGGCCCTCGAGGGGGACGACCGGCAGCGGCTCGAGTGGTTTGCGGCACTCGGCCGGCGGACGCTGGTGCCGCTCGTGGCTGCCGGCGACGTCCGCTATCACGAGCGGTCGCGGCTGCCCCTCTTCGACGCGCTGGCCGCCGTGCGGCACGGCGGCACGGTCGAGGAGATCCGGGGGCGCCTGCTCACCAATGGCGAGCGTCACCTGCACGACCGCCGGCGGATCGCCGAGCGGTTTGCCGCGCTGCCGGGCGCAGTCGAACGCACGGTCGAGGTCGCCACCCGCTGCGGTTTCTCGCTGGCCGAGCTGCGATACGAGTATCCCGACGCGACCGTGCCCGCCGGCAGCACGCCCCGGGAGCACCTCGCGCGGATGGTGTGGAGGGGGGCGGAGAAGCGGTATCCCGGCGGCGTGCCCGACCGGGTGCGGTCGCTCGTCGACCACGAGCTCGGGATCGTGGCCGAGTTGGGCTACGAGTCCTACTTCCTCACGGTGTTCGAGGTCGTGCGGTTCGCCCGCGGCCGCGGCATCCTCTGCCAGGGCCGCGGCTCGGCCGCCAACTCGGTGATCTGCTACTGCCTGGGGATCACGTCGGTCGATCCGGCGCGGATGGACGTGCTCTTCGAGCGGTTCATCAGCCGGGAGCGGTGCGAGCCGCCCGACATCGACGTCGACTTCGAGCACGACCGGCGCGAGGAGGTCATCCAGCACATCTACGACACCTACGGCCGCGACCGGGCGGCGATGACCGCCGAGGTGATCTCCTACCGGCTGCGGTCGGCGGTGCGCGACATGGCCAAGGTGCTCGGATTCTCGCTCGACCGCGTGGAACGGATCGCCGGTGTGCTCGACGCGGGGGACGACGTGGAGCGGCTGCCGGGCCGGCTCGCCGAGGCCGGGCTCGATCCCGCCAGCGAGGCCTGCACGCGGCTGGTGGCGCTCGTCGGCCAGCTCGTCGGCTTCCCCCGGCATCTCGGCCAGCACGTCGGCGGCATGGTGATGACGCGGGGCGACTTGTGCGACCTCGTGCCGATCCAGCCGGCCGCGATGGACGGCCGCACCGTCATCCAGTGGGACAAGAACGACCTCGACGAGTTGGGCATCCTCAAGGTGGATTGCCTCGCGCTGGGGATGCTCACCGCGATCCATCGGGCTTTCGACCTCGTGGCGGCCGCGGGCGGCCCCCGGCTCTCGCTGGCCACGGTGCCGGCCGAGGATCCGGAGGTCTACGCGATGATCTCGCGGGCCGACACGGTGGGCGTGTTCCAGATCGAGAGCCGGGCCCAGATGAGCATGCTGCCCCGGCTCAAGCCGGCCTGCTTCTACGATCTCGTCATCGAGGTGGCGATCGTGCGGCCCGGGCCGATCCAGGGGGACATGGTGCATCCCTACCTGCGCCGCCGCGCCGGAGAGGAGCCGATCACCTACCCCAACGAGGCCATCCGCGCGGTGCTGGAGAAGACGTTGGGGGTGCCGCTCTTCCAGGAGCAGGCGATGCGGCTGGCGGTCGTGGCGGCCGGCTTCACGCCCGGCGAAGCGGACCAGCTGCGGCGGGCGATGGGAGCCTGGCGGCGGCCGGGCGTGATCGACGAGTTCCGCCGCCGGCTTATCGACGGCATGGTCGCCCGGGGACTCGCGCCGCAGTTCGCCGAGCAGGTCTTCGGGCAGATCCGCGGCTTCGGCGAATACGGCTTTCCGGAGTCGCACGCGACGAGCTTCGCGCTCCTGGTCTACGTGTCGGCGTGGCTCAAGCGGCACCATCCGGCCGCCTTCACCGCCGCGCTGCTCGGCAGCCAGCCGATGGGGTTCTACGCACCGGCGCAGTTGGTGCGCGACGCCCGGTCACACGGCGTCAGGGTGCTGCCGGTCGACGTGAACGCCAGCGGCTGGCACGCCGGCGTGGAGGTTGCCCGCATGCCCGCCGGTCGGTCACAACGCCCGGTTGCTGGGTCGCCCGCCGTCAAGCCGTCGGCGACGGTGGCTGGGTCGCCCGCCGTCAAGCCGTCGGCGACGGTGGCCGTGCGGTTGGGGCTCGAGCAGGTGCACGGGCTGGGGGAGGCGGTGGGCCGGCGGATCGAAGAGGCACGGCGGAATGGTTCCTTCCGGCTCGTGCGGGATCTCGTGCGTCGGGCGCGGCTCGACCGGGAGTCGTTGCTGCATCTCGCCCGCGCGGGGGCGCTGGCATCGCTGGGGCTCGATCGCCGCCGTGCCGTCTGGGAGGCGATGCAGGGATTCGACCAGCCGGGCCGCCTGCCGCTGCTCGATGCGCTCGAGGCGTCCGGCCGTGGCGACGACGATGATGCAGACGATGACGACGATGATGCCGATGATGCCGACGGTGCCGGTGCCGGCAGTCTCGACCACGATGCAGGCGACGGCGCCGCCAGGGAGGGCGGCGGCCGTCGCGTGCCGCTGCCGGCGATGTCGCCGCAGGAGGAGGTGATCGCCGACTATCGCTCGTCGGGGCTCTCGCTCGCAGCCCACCCTCTTTCCTTCGAGCGGGCGCGGCTCGCGGAGACGGGTGTCGCTCCCATCGCCGAGGCCGTCGCGGCGCCGGAGGGACGCCGTGTCGTCGTGGCCGGTATCGTGCTCACCCGGCAGCGGCCCGCCACGGCCCGGGGACTCATTTTTCTGTCCCTCGAGGACGAGACCGGCGCGGCGAACATCGTGGTGCGGCCCGATGTCTGGCAGGCCGCCCACCACGAAGCCCGCCGCGCCGCGGTGCTCGTCGTGCACGGGCGGATCCAGCGGCGCGGCCAGGTCGTGCACGTGCTGGCGACGCGGCTCGAGACCGTGGCTGTCCCCCCCCTGCCCCGCATGTCACGCGATTTCCACTGACGTTCTCCGCCGCGGTTCACCGACGCCCGTCGGCACGGTTCCACCCCCGCCCGCCGTCGCGGCCAGCGCCCGGTGCACCTCCGCCGCGGCCGCGTTGGAAACCCAGCCTCCGCGGCCCGTGGCCGCCGCGCGCCGCCGCGGCGAGCCCGGAAACGCCGTTCCCCGGTCGGAGCAGCGCGGGTTTTTCGCGGTGGAAAAAGGCCGGCAGGACTTTGTTAGAACAGGGGTCGCCCCAGGCACGCGGGATGCCATGAATCGGTCGGTTCCGCCCCGTGCCTCACCGATGCGAGGCCGTGCAGGCCTCGAACGAGGTTCCGCGAATCGGCGGGGGCGACCGCTTCGCCCGCCACGCGACAGCCGCATGCACTCCGCCGCCGTCACCACGACGAACCTCGGCATCGGCAGCCTCTCCCGCGGCAAGGTCCGCGACTGCTACCGCATCGATCATGCACGGCACGGTCCGGCGCTGCTCCTCGTGAGCACCGACCGCATCAGCGCCTTCGACTGGGTGCTGCCCACGCCGATCCCCGACAAGGGGAAGGTGCTCACCGCGATCTCCGCCTTCTGGTTCGACCGGCTCGCGGCCGGCCCCGCCCCGCAGGCCCATCACCTGATCACGACCGACGTCGACGCCATGGATCTTCCCGCGACCGTGGATCGCGACATGCTCCGCGGCCGGACGATGCTCGTGCGGCAGGCCGAGGTGATTCCCTTCGAGTGTGTGGTGCGTGGGTGGCTGGCGGGATCGGGGCTCGCCGAGTATCGGCGGAGCGGCACCGTGTGCGGCGTCCGCCTGCCGCCGGGGCTCGGCCCCGGATCCCGGCTCCCTGAGCCGATCTTCACCCCGGCCACGAAGGCCGAGACCGGCCACGACGAGAACGTCTCCTTCGACGTGATGGCCGACCGCATCGGCCTCGATCGCGCACGCGAACTGCGCGAGCGGAGCCTCGCGGTGTTCCGGCACGGCGCGGAGCATGCCGAATCGTGCGGCATCGTCGTGGCCGACACGAAGTTCGAGTGGGGACGCGGCCGGGATGGCGGGCTCTTGCTCGTGGACGAGGTGCTCACGCCCGACAGTTCGCGGTTTTGGCCGGCTGACCAGGCCACCGGCACGCGGGTGCCCGACTCCTTCGACAAGCAGTTCGTGAGGGACTGGCTCGAGTCGAGCGGCTGGGACAAGACCAGCCCGCCGCCGCCGCTCCCCGACGCCGTCGTGGCCGGCACGCGTGAGAAATACCTCGAGGCCTGCCGGCTGCTCACGGGCAGGCTGCCGTGAGGGGGCGGGCCCGCGCCGCGGCCTGCGGGAGAGCCCGTCCTCGCCCTTGTCGGGTCCCCGGGCCACGGCGGCGTTTCGCTGCGGAAATGCCCTCGTTTCTGCCCTAGGGACGTCCGGGAACCGCAACTAGAATCGGCCGGCAGGCTCGCCCGCCCCCGCCGCACCCTTCGGATCCCCGCCCCATGCTCCGCTACTGGACCGCCGGAGAATCGCACGGCCCCGCGCTCATCGCCCTCGTCGACGGCTTCCCCGCCGGACTCCCCGTCGACACCGGGGCGATCGACGCCGAACTCGTGCGTCGTCAGGGGGGCTACGGCCGCGGCGGCCGTCAGCGGATCGAGACCGACGCCGTGCGGATTCTCTCCGGTGTGTGGCGTGGCAGCACGCTCGGCAGTCCGCTCGCCCTCGAGGTGGTCAACAAGGACGCCAAGATCGAGCGGCTCGAGGAGGTCGACAGGCCGCGGCCGGGACACGCCGACCTGCCCGGTGCGATCAAGCATTTCGGCGGCGTCCGGGCCGTGCTCGAGCGGGCGAGCGCCCGCGAGACCGCGGCGCGGGTGGCCGCCGGGGCGCTCGCCCGGCAGCTGCTGGCGGTTTTCGGCATCGAGGTCGCCGGCTGGGTGACGGCGCTCGGCGGCGTCGAGCTCGGCGCCCGTGCGGGAACGCTGCCCGAACTGCGGGGCATCCGCGATGCGAGTGCCGTCTACTCGCTGCATCCCGACCGCGACGGGGAGGTGACGGAGCTCATCGACCGCGTGGGCAAGGAGGGGGACACGCTCGGGGGCGTCGTCGAGGTGCGGGTGGACGGGCTGCCGATCGGCCTCGGCACGCACGCCCAGTGGGATCGCAAGCTCGACGGACTCCTCGCGCAGGCCGTCATGGCCGTGCAGGCCATCAAGGGCGTGGAGATCGGCATGGGCTTCGGTGTCGCCGGTCGCCGCGGCTCGGAAGTGCACGATCCCATCCAGTACGACCCCGCCCTCCGCGACGGACCGCGGCTGGGCTTCACCCGGCCCACCAATAACGCGGGGGGCCTCGAGGCCGGCATGACCAACGGGCAGCCGCTCGTCGTGCGGGCCGCCATGAAGCCGATCAGCACGCTGCGCAAGCCCCTCGGATCGGTGAACCTCCGCACGAAGGAGGCGGAGGAGGCCGCCTACGAGCGGAGCGACGTCTGCGCGGTGAGCGCCTGCAGCGTGATCGTGGAAAACGTCGTGGCGTTCGCGGTGGCGACGGCGCTGGTCGACAAGTTCGGCGGCGACAGCATCGAGGAGATGCGGGCCCGCTGGAACCTCTACCACGAGATGGCGCGAAGCCGCTGACGCACCGGGCCGCACCGGCGCCGGCGCGAGACCACCGGCAGGGAACAGGGATGTTCATCGAACGCTCGTCGTCGCGGATCCGCCTCGCGCGCACGCTCTTCATCGTGCTCGGTCTGCTGCCCTGCGCGTGCCTGTGCGGCTGGGCGGCGGTGCGGCACTCGCGCGGCCATCGCGAGGCCATCGAGCGTCGCTTCGGGCTCGTGCTCGGGATTCCGGTGCGGATCGGCCGCGTGGAGCACGTGCGGCCCGACGCGCTGCGGCTGCGGGATTGCGTGGTCGTTCCCCCCGAGGCCGCCGCCGAGCTGCGGTTTCCCGTCGTCGACCTGGAGTGGTCGGCCAGCGAACTGCGGGTGAGGGTCGGACGGTTCGACGGGGATGCCGCGGCGATCCGGGCGATCGCGGGGCTGGCCCGCGACTGGCTGCGGCAGCCCGCCCGCTTTCCGCTCGATTGCGTGGTGGATGTCGGCGAGTGCGCCTGGCGCGGCCGTCCCCTCCGCGCCGGGGCGTCGTCGTCGGCCATGCCGTCCGCGGTGCGGGTCGAGTGCGTGGCGGCGCACGGGTCGCGGGCCGTGCGTGTCCGCCGGAATGCCGGGGCCGATGCCGACGAGCTCCGCGCGGTGGCGACGGCGTCCGGTGGCGAGACGACGCTCGAGGTCACCGGCAGGATCACCGGTCCGCTGCCCCTTTCGCTCGCGCTGGCTGCCGCGGGGATCGACGGGCGGGCGATCGCGGTCGGGGAAGAGGCCTGTGTCTCCGGCGAGCTGGATGCGGTGGTGGAGCGGGGACAGTCGCGCGGGCAGGCCCGCGGGATCGTGGACGGCATCGACCTGGCCGCGGCCACCGCGGAGTTGCCGCACCGCACCGGCGGCGTCGCCTCCGTGAAGATCGAGCGGCTCGTCTGGGATCGCGGCCGCATCGGCGGGTTCGAGGCGGCCTGCTCGGTCGCCCGGGGCCGCGTCTCGCAGCGGCTTCTCGACACGCTTGTCACCACGCTCGGCTGCCGTCCCGGCCCCGCCTACCGGGCGCTCGATCGGGAGGATTCCCGCGTGTTCGACGACGTCGAGGCCCGCGTGCGCATCGACGGCCACGGCCTCGATCTGCGGAGCGCGCCGGGCCGCGACGGTTCCCTGGCGCGGGTGCAGGGGATGTCGATCATCGGGGAGCCGGGCCGCATCGTGCCGCTCGATCGGCTCGCCTGGGCGATCGCGCCGGCGTCGGCCCCGGCGGTGCCCGCGACCGCCGCGAGCACCTGGCTGATGGACGTTTTTTCCGATGGCGGCGCCGCCGATGCCGC
>Ga0114963_10000845_pt1 | contig 20956 bp, 21 predicted proteins | sample C_131016_EF_Meta_FD_87019 | JGI IMG/M metagenome (GOLD analysis project Ga0114963, IMG submission 87019) | Freshwater microbial communities from Lake Croche, Canada to study carbon cycling - C_131016_EF_MetaG | ecosystem: Environmental > Aquatic > Freshwater > Lake | place: Lake Croche, Canada...
AGTGGTGTTGAGCCAAACTCTTTTGGTTTAACCTTTTCTAAAGGTTAATTTGTACCACTTTTTCGAAAAGTGGTGTTGAGCCAAACTCTTTTGGTTTAACCTTTTCTAAAGGTTAATTTGTACAACTTTTTCTAAAAGTTGTTTTTATTTTACAAACAAATGGTTGATTTTTTTATGAAGAGAATCGTTGTATAAAGTAGAAACGACAGACCAATTAACATTATTTAAATAAGTTTCACAATATTTTTTTAAATCCAACCCAAATTCAGCAATATAAGCGTGTTCCCACATGTCCATTACTAATATAATATCTGTTCCAATTAATTGTGCTCCTATATCAAACTCATTAATCCAGTTATTAAACAACAATCCATTGCTTCTATCTCTACACAACGCAACAAACCCAACGCCTGGTATATTACCAGTTTCTATAAAATTTGCTTTCCATTTTGCAAAAGAACCAAAATTTTTATTTATATCATTTACTAAATTAGGGTCCATTTTATTCATATTTTCGCCACACATAATGCCAAAATATAACTCATGTAATCTCATTCCATTAAAAAAAAAAGCTAACTCTTTTTGAACACCCCTATATTCAACCATATTCTTAACACCATGTATAGAACAGTTATGGATATATTGCAAAGCATCATTTGTTGCATCAACAAGTCCTTCATACAATTTGAAGTGTATTTTTAATAACTTATCGTCTATTCCTTTTACTTTTCCTAATAAATAGGAATAACTTATTGGAATATATTTCTTTATAACTTGTTTATTATTTTTTCTTAATTTCATTGTTTTGTTTTTCATATATATTATATATATACTTAATAAAAATAATATTATTCATAAAATTTATTATAATTATTTTTATAGTGATTTGAAAACATATCATATACAATGCTAAATTTTCCATGCATTCCTTCATAACTGGATTTATCTATATTGTCAACGATGGCCTTGTCTTGTTTTAATGTAGTAAACATTGTATTATATGTTACTTTGTCTCCAATGTAATTTATAACACTTTCAAATGGATGGAGTATGTAAACTGTATTTTCTTCATGATAATAACTCCAATAACTTCGATATGCTTTTACAAATAACCTTGTTTCAAATTTTGAAATTGGCAATGCATGTGTAATGATAGTTGAACTCATAGAACCAAATTTAACACGCGCCACTGTTGTATGAGGCAAAACATATTCATTTTCAACGGTAATATTATCAAACTTATATACTTTATTGACTAACGAGTTCTCTCCAGCAACATATTCATAAACTATTTTATAATGAAAGTCTTGATCGTCAATCTTCTGTATTTTTGAATTGTGCAAAGGATTTGGACTATTTCTATTACCAAAAGTATGGACAAAACCTATATGACAAATATCCAAACTATTAACACTGACAAATTTTGCATGATGTTCAAAATGTTCCGTTAAACAGACTACCCGTTGACTTTTATCATAAAATTCAGGTTCTACAAATATGCAACTCTCATCGACACGCATTTTCATTTCTTCGCTTCGAATAGGAACCGAATTGAGATAAACCATATCTCCTTTTTCGACAACCTTGAAACAATCTATATTATGCGTATCAGACTCAATATGTGGCAACTTGGGTATTTGGACCAATTCACCATTGGAACCGTCAAAAATATAACCATGATACGGACAAGAAATTGTATTTTTACATACTTTTCCTAACATAAACGATGAACCTTGATGACTACAAACGTCTCTCATACCATAATAGTCGGAGTTATCCTTCCACACAATATAATTTTTATCGTGAATTGTAACTTTAGTTGGTTTTTTACTGAAATCATCAGAAAACCCAATAGGATACCAAGTTAATTGCCCATTATCATTAGGTGGATCCAGTCTAGGAAACTCACCGAAACGATTTTCTTGTAATTTACCTTGCACTATTTCATCTTTAACACTAACATCGAATTTATCTCTTCGCCGTATTTTATCTTGAATAAATCTTTTTGTATATAAAAAACCATACGAATTTTGTAGTATAAAAACAACCGTTATACATATTTTAAAAAAATTATACATTTATCAGGTAGTATACATAATAATATAAATATAATTTTATATTATTATTTTAAATATTAATTTAAAACTATCCCTCACAATATATATTATAAAAATAATACGGAAAAATGTTATTTAAAGCAATCTCAGTTATACTGCTCATAAATAGTGTAAATAGTTTTCAATTTTCATTGAATAAAAACACAATGAATAAAAAACATCAAAGAAAAATGAATATGATAGTAAACGACAAGGAATATTTACAAGATTTGGATTTATTACAAAAGTATAAATTTTATTTTCCAAAAGAAAATTACAATGATGTGATACAAGACTTATTAAACAATAAAATATCAAAAATTTACATAGATAATAAATACAATCAAATGGTAAGTGTAGACAACTTACCTACAAATGATATTGTATACAACCATTATCATTTAACTGACGTTAATCCAATAGTTATACCTAATTTAGTCGAAAAATCTAGTGATTTACACGTTCCATTACACTTTGTAAGTTTTATACCTCAGAATATAGTAAATATCCAAAACTTAGCAAGTGAATTTTTTACACTAGCATCAACTGCATTACCAGTATTTTTTTTATTATCTTTTTTAGCATCTTTGGCTAGGTTTAACTCTTTTCAAGGCGGTAGAATGCCAGGAAATCGAATGAGCCCAGGTGGACCCAACGGTGGAGGACCTATGACACCCTTTAATTTTCCCTCTTTCCAAAAAGAAGACGACACCAAATTTATTAAACCGAACGTTTCCCTTTCTAGTTGGGCAGGAAGTCCGGAAGTTATTGAAGAATGTAAAGAAGTTATTTCTTATATTGAAAACAAGGCGTTATATAAAGAAATTGGTGCTGACATGCCTAAGGGAATACTTCTCGAAGGACCTCCAGGTACTGGTAAAACATTATTGGCGAAAGCGATTGCAACTGAAACGAATTCAACTTTTCTCTCTATGTCTGGTTCGGAGTTCGTCGAATTATTTGTCGGTATGGGAGCTTCACGTGTTAGAGAACTATTTAATAATGCTCGTACAAATAAGCCGTCTATTATATTTATTGATGAAATTGATGCGGTTGGTAGACAACGTGGAGCTGGAATAAATATGGCAAACGATGAACGTGAGCAAACTTTAAACCAGTTATTATATGAAATGGATGGGTTTAATAATAATGATGACATTGTAGTTATGGCAGCTACAAATAGAAGAGATGTACTAGACCAAGCTTTATTACGACCTGGAAGATTTGATAGAATTATTAGAATTCCAGTTCCAGATAAGGCATCAAGAGAGAAGATCTTGGAATATTACATCAATGAGAAAAAAACAGATAAGCCGTTTGATCTAGAAGCTATATCAGAGCTTACCGAAGGATTTTCAGGAGCACAATTGAAAAATCTAATAAATGAAGCAGCTATATTATCGGCTAGAAACAACGAAACCGTAGTTCAAGAAAAATATATATTTGATGCATTTGAAAAATTAATCGTTGGTTTGATAAGAAATAATGTAAAAGTACCTGAAGTTACTAAAACGAGAGTAGCAATTCATGAAAGTGGTCACGCAATATTATCTTTATTATTCAATAACTACTTTGATTTTCAAAAAGCATCTATTCAACCAACTTACAATGGAGCAGGAGGTTATACAATTTTTACCGAAAAGCCCGAGTTTAAAGATGGCTTGTACACAAAAGACTTATTGAAAAAACGTTTAATCGTTACTTTGGGTGGGAAAGCAGCTGAAAGTATTTTTTATGGTGACGAATATATTTCTTTGGGTGCAAATGAAGACTTAAATCAAGCAAACAGACTAGCGCGAAGAATGATTGGTAACTTTGGAATGGGTGATAAGTTAGAAGTATTTTTCAATGATAACATAGGTGATGTGTCAAATCCATTTTTAGGTAGAAGTTTAGGAGTAGGCGATAAATATTCACAGTATACAAAATTTGTCATGGACAAAGAAACATTACAATTGGTAAATGATGCATACAAAGAAGCAAAATATATATTAACTAATTATTATGATAAATTAGTATCATTTTCAGAATTGTTAAAAAATAACACAGTTGTTATGAAACAAGATGTTTATCAATTGAATATACTGTAATTTTTACAAAAATTTATTTAATTTATAAAGTTATTTTATAGATTAAACTACACATATATATATGACTATGACTATGACTATTTTCAAAGACATTTCAAATTTTAATAATACAACTGACTATTTACCAATACTAAATGCATCACTAAACACAGTTTTATTAATAATGTTTTTAGTTTTACACAAATATGTAAGATCATACTATTTGGAAAAATGGTACAAAACTTTCCATTTGAGTTCTATCATTGAGAATGTAACGACTTTAATGTGTATTATAGTAGCATCTAGATATATTTACACAAATACTTTATATGAATGGAATATATTTTGCTTTACATTACTTGCAGTTATAATAATGATTATTTATGATATAGTATTTTATTTAGTGTTTACTTATATGCCAAAAGGATACAGTTACATAGTAGATTTTTTCAAAAAATATAAAAGTGAACTTACCTATAAGAATATTGGGATAAACTCTATTATGATAATTACTGCATGTCTATTATCTTCTTATTTTTCTACTTTAGATAATAATATAAATATTATAACTCTTATTTCTACATTGTTTTTTATACCTTATTTGCTGTATCTGGATTAAACTACATTTTTCCAGTCAATTTTCTTATTTTAGATATGATAAAAGTGGTGAGTGCAAATAAAGTTCCACCCCATAATGTATCAATTACCACAGTTAGAAACGACCATTTTGTAAATAACGCATAATTAGTAGTTTCATAAACACCATAAATTAAAATACCTAGAAAAAATGCATCATTAACGCTTCTTTTAGGTTGAATAATAAAATAATTTAATGCAAATATTAAAAATATATAACATAACATTGCTGCAAAAAGATTTACTTTCATTGGAGAATTTTGTACTTTTTCAACCTGGTTTTTGAAATAATTTTTAATTAAATTGATATATATGAAATCGATTGCGACAAAAATAATTGCACTAAGTAATAGCAAAAAATTAAACATAGAGTTATAATTATATAATATTAGAATATTATTATAATTAAATTTAGTAATTTTTATACATTATTAAAATATTCTAATATATATAATTATATAATGTCTACAAGTATAGGTTATACAAATAGTATCAGTGGAAGTTTTCCTAAATTTTACGCTTTAAGTGGAAATGTTAAAGGAAAAGCTTTAGGAGGCGGATTTCAAGGTTATATGCCTCAACAGGTCCAAACAACAGAGAAAGGAAGTTTCGGAAGTAATGTTTTTGAAAACTTGCGTTATACACTTAGAAATGCGTGGAATACAGCATACAAAGCTGAACTACGCGCCGCAAACAGAAAACAAATAATTACACCATTTCGTGCTGTAAATAATGCTGGAGACTTGTTAAGTCGAGATAATTATTCTTGTGGAGGTCCTTGTCAAACATTTCAAAGTAGACCAGGTTTAAGAGGGTTAAGACAAAGTTTTGGTTCCATATCTAAATCATGTACACCGAGTGCTCTTTACACTGCAAATCAAGTAGCTCCAGGAGTTCCTGCAGCTGCTTGTAATGTTAAATTCGTATATGACAGCTCAGACTATACTACTTATTTAAAACAACGTGCAATGGTTAGAAACTATAATGATTCAACCTTTGCAGGAAATGATTCTAGCGGCAGTCAAAGTGCTTATAGAGCTATTAGAAGATACTAAAATATGTTTTTATTTTATAAATAAATAGTATGAGAAACAGACAAGATGCAAATCAAAAAACTGACTTCAATAGATGGTCAATAAGTTATTTAACAGAAATATTTCAATGTAGACGATGTAGAAAGCGAAATACTGTTTCAATTGAACAAAACAAACTACAACATCGAATACCAGACCATAAAATAAATTATCAAAATTGTGCATATTGTGGAAATCCTAATTATATAAAAGTGTAAAAGTATAATAATAATTGTCTATAATTATTATAATATATAAGTGTATATAAATGACAACTCCATATAGTGTTACCACATCCATCGGGTCTGTATCTTATAACGGCTATGTAAATGCACCTATTGTGGGCCCATTAAGTACAAGTCAATATCCAAATGTACTGCCATATCATAGTTATGGTACTTTAACAGGGAAAAGACCAACTCCTCCTTTTTTCTATCCTCAACAAGAACCAGTATACGCGGACATGATTTCTAATCCTAGGCAAGAATATTTAAGAGTTTCTACTAAAAGAGATGACAAAAATAGTGTAAATATAAGAAAAGGTTTGGATAAATATGTCCAACAAGGTGTTTTAGACGCAGCATTACAAAACACTGGTTTATTGAACCCATCGCCTCCTAGTATGAAATTTTCTTCATCGACTGGTAGAAGATTTGCCGTATCAACACATACTAATTACATTCAACCTATACCTTCTTCTATGTATGTTAATATATTAAAAAGAGATGCAGTTGGAAAGTCGGGTTTCAAAGTTGGACTACCTTTAGAGGCGCCTATATCAACTAAAAACTATTACCCTAGTGGTGTAAGAACAACAATACGTCGCGTTCGTTCAGGAGGCTGCACAGCTCCTGCAAAAAAAGGTTCTATTTATAATTATAGTTTAAAAAATGGGGCAGTTTGCGCATGGGGTTCTCTTCCAAGACAAAATTATTAAGTAAATAATAAAGTTATAATTAAATTATTTAATTTAGAAATAAAAATAATATTTACATAATTTATAATAAAATGGCATCCGTATATTACAATTACATACCAGCACAAATTAATACACCATATTTACAACCAATGTCAGGACTTGGTTCATATGCTAGAACAGGCGACGCAATTATTTTAGGTGGACCACGTGCAGGCGCAGGATCTGCTTCAAGAATTTACAATTATTTAGCTGCTACAAACAAATTGTATCCATCAATATATTATGTTAAAGAGTATATTAAGGCGCAAAATTATATTGCAGCTGGTACCTACAGAAATAGGCTTCTTCGTCTCTATGTATAACAACATAATATAATTGAATTATATATTATTATTATTTTTAACATATAATTTATATAAATGGTACCATATTTAGTAGAATTTTTGGGCACAATGTTTATAGTTTTTATTGTACTTGCTACTAATAGTTTTTTAGCACTTAATCCAGCCGTTGCGGTTGGGTTATATGCATCGGGTAAATTAGAAAAATCTAAACTATTAGCTTATATTATCGTTGAAATACTAGGTGCTTTAGCAGGTTTTTATGCTTATAACATTTTTGTTAGTAACACTACTAATAAAGAATAAATAATTCTATAAACTCAATAAGATCAAATTATTTATTATTTATTTTTAAAGTGTCACTAATTTATTATATTTTATTTATATATAAATAACATATAAAAATGCCAAAAAGACATCACAAACGTAGTTTAAGAGGAGGTTTTTCATTTGAAGACTTAAAACAAAGTTTTACAAATTTTGGAAATTCAATAAAGACTGGCGCGTCTAGTATGATGAATAATACCAAAAAAACAGTCAGTTCCTATCAACCATCAACGTCATCGATGTCATCCATGTCATCGTACGAACCATCAAACTCATCCATGTCATCCATGTCATCATATGAACCATCATCTACTTCATCTATGCCATCATACGATCCATCATCTAGTTCATCCATGTCGTCCATGTCATATGGTGGAAGTAAACGAAGAAGAGGAAGAAGAGGAACAAGAAGGATGAGAGGGGGGTATATGGATAATATTTCATCAAGTAACTTAGCAGCTACAGCTGCTAAAGTAGGTGGTAGAAGAAGAACACGAAAAACACGAAGAACAAGAAAAGGATCAAAAAGAATGAGAGGGGGGTATGGAGATAACATGTCACTATCTAACTTAGCAGCTACAGCAGCCCCTTTTTCAGGACCAACTGCTAGAGCACATAATTGGGTTGGAGGTAGAAGAAAAAAACGAAGAACTAGAACCAGACGCCATTAAATAATTTGATACAATATCTATCTGCCTTTATTTTTTTGCATTATTCCATATAAAATATAAATAGCTAGTGCAGATAAGCCTAAAAAATACAATTGTCCTATTGTATCTTCTGGCAACTTTAGTTGATTATTATCACGTTTTTTTTCATTTATTGTTTGAAATGCTTGTTGACATGTTTGATTAGTAATTGGATTAGTTCCATTTTGAAAATTGCAAGCATTCATATTTTGTATATCTACCAAAGTAACATATTGAGTTTCCGTAGAACTATTATTATTATTATCAATAGTTTGCATTGTTAATTGTTGGCATGGTGGTACTGAACCTGCTAAAAAAGATTGCATTATCGCATATGGATTTAAAACTTCCAAGTCACTCATAGCACCAGGGATCAAACCACGAAAATCTGTAAAATTAACGCCTAGGCCGCTTGAAACGAATGGAATACTACCATTTGGTACATTATCTACATAAATGTATCGATCCACTTGTTGATTTGTCGCCGTATCCAAACATTTTGCACCGGTTTGTAAAAAAAACTTATTACCTAAAGGTTGTCCAGTTGCGGATGCTTGACTAGTGCCTTCTACTAAAACAGTGACATAATCTATTAAACCATCAATATCATTTCCTAAAGCCGATAGAGTACCATCATTTGACATACCAAGTTGAGTAGGATTTAAAATATTCTGGTAATATGGATAAGTGGGGCCAAGTAATTTATTTTGTACTCCTTGCGCATCAGTTAATACTTCTTGAAATATATTAGTAGAACTTGTTGTAGGAGTTGTAGTTGACATTTATATAAAATACGATATTAATTTATATAAATATAATAATTTATCCACTTTATCAACCTTTCCACTTTTCAAAAAAGTGGAACAGATTTTATTTTTAAGAAGTTGGTGTTGTTGTGCTTGTGGTGGTATCAGCACCTGTAATTTGCGGTGGTGTACTTGGTAAATTAGTCTGAACATATTGTTGTTGTTCTTCTATCATGTTACTAACCTGTGTTGTTAAAGTTGCCAAATTTCCACTTAAATCTTGTACTTCTCTATTCAAGTGCAATACACCATCCATTTGTTTTTTTAACACTTGTATATTACCTGCATTTTGCTGTGCCAATATTAAAGTATTATTTGGGTTGTTTAAATCATATGGTTCATATGTTTGGCTCTCCATACCTTCTATAAAATTCATTTTTGAAGTTATATGTGCTAAAAATATTTGATAAAAAATCAATATTATAAAAAATATAATTAATACGTATAGCAACATTATTGTTATATATAGATATTATATTATTAACAGTTTTTATTTTCTTTTATAATATATAATATAAATACATGGCACAATATTATAATAGTTTAAATACAGGTTTTAATTCATTAGGAACATCTTTTTATCCAGTTGGAATGGGAAGACCAGGAAATCGTGTAAATCAAGGAGGTTACAAGACATGGAAAGGTAGTAATATTAATAGCAACCCTACAGGTATTGCACCAGGTCATATACGACCTTTAACAAATTTAGATCCAGGTAATGTGTTTTATTCGCCACCTCGTAGACCTAGACCTCTAAAACAGTACAGAAAAGGAAGAACTGTTCCAAATGTAGACATTATTACTCTTGATACAACAAAAGAAGGTGAAGTTATTTATAAAAATAAAAGATACTTATCAGAAGTTGAATTAGGATTAATAAAGTTTAATTTAAATCGTAATGTTAAATCAAGTATGGGTACTTCTCTCGGGGGTGGATTTGGTGGAAGTGGTTTATTAAATGAAATGCAGGACAAACCTGGAAGTTATTTAGTAAAACAAAACCCTATAGATGAAACTAGTCAAACATTACAAATTAACAAAGACTGTGCTACGTGTGAGGGCGTCGGCATTGTGGATACATATTTTCCAAACAAAAATTATTTGACAGAAAATCCTGAAGCAAATACCCAAAATAGTATTTTATGTTGTAATCAAGAAAAATTTGCATTACAGCGTGTAATTTATGCAAACACGAACTTACCTGTAAATTATTATACCACACACGCACAATATTTACAAAATAGATGTAAGACATTCAAACAAAGATCATTTAACTTTCAAACATATAATGCTTTGAATGCTGCTGAAATTGAAAATTCGCAAAATCCAGCATTAACAGCTGCGTTATTAAAAGCTGCAAAACCAGGCGACCCGTTATCTGTAACAAATACTTATTTTGCGAACTGTCAACCAAACGCAGAAATAGAAACTGCTTCCGAAATAACTTTAATTAATATTTTTCTTGAAATATTAAAAAATAAAAATATAATTACACAAGAACAATATAAAGATTTTATAGATAAAAATTCTTATACATTTTTGAGTTTATATGGGTACTTACAAAGTTTACCACAACCAACAAAAGATGATGCGGTTGCTATTTTCATTGCTTATATAAATAATCCTTATATCGGGGTTCCTTTTGCAGGACCTAGTAACCCTACAGGCTGTAAATTAGTTGTTTATAAACCAAGTAACGCACAATATGCCACCCAAGGTGCTGTTTCTTCAAGCACACGCATATTAAAATTAAATGTTACAACTATCGAAAAAAGTGCTGCATCGTATTATAAAAATCCAGCTGGTAAATATATCAATAGATCGAATGTATCTGATCTTGTAGTCAGTAACATACCTTTCTTGTACAAAAATAAACCAGCCCCTCAATGTGAAAGTCCTCCGCTTAATTTTTATCCTACTACATATCAAAACAAGAAAGCATGTCGTTATGTAAAAGATCCAACATACTTTACTCCTGCTTCACAAGCAAGTCCATATCGTTATTCTTATTATTATAACTATCCTTATTATAATTCTCCATTTTCACGTTTAACAAATCATTACAGACAGTCACCAAATAGCAACGCGCTTCTTTAACATGTAGATGGATTTTCTATTAACAGTGGTAAAAATATATTGATTTTATCTGAAAATTTATTGCATGGTATTTTGTATTTTTCACACCAATTGACAGATTTTTGAATATTACTTTTTTTTAATACTTCTATTTTGTCGTCTTTGTTGCTATTTTTTAATAAATTAATGATTTGATTGAATGTTTCTAACTGTTGTTGACCAATAATTATATTTATATCATCGATTTTATTTAAAAAATAGTAAGGTAAACCACAGTTTGTCACCGAATGAATATTCAACTCATATTTTTCATTAGAATTATTTTCATTATAAAATTTAATGAAATTATTTAGTGTTGTCATATAGTTTGTTTTAATTTCACAACTATTTTGGTTTGATTTAAATTTTTGTAAAACAATGTATTTATCAAAATTAATAATATTCGACGTGTTTGGTTTAACAATGATTGTTTTTTCAAACAAAGATGATAAAACATATAATATTTCAATGACTGGTTTATAAAAAAGATTATTTATTTTAATTATTACATTACTATTGTCTTGTAAGTTATTAATAATAATTACAATAAATTCTAGTAACAAAATAATGTAATGATTCATATTAATATAATTTTTAACTTCGTAAATTACAAAATTAAAAGTGTTGTTTTCTATAAAATTATATAATTTTGATGTGTAATCATGGAAACAAAAAAATTTATCATTAATATAATTTTCTCGTAACATTTCCAAACATTCTAATGAGTCTTCGTAATTTGTACCAACTACTAATGAATTCATAATTTCATAATTGTAGGTTTCTAATATATTTGTATTTTGAAAAATTTCAAATAAATCATAAAACATCATGCTTTTGGGTTTCAATTTACTAACTGAATAGTTAGAGCCTGGTACAGTAGAAAAAATATACTCATATGGGTTAATAATTTCATTAAAATTTTCAATAGTATTATTCGAATTTAATAAAATAATTTCATTTTTTAATTCACAATAGTAATTTATTAAAGTTTGAGAAATATATAGTTCTCTTATGTTATTATAGTCATAATGTATTTTAAATTGTATTTTGTTATTTATTTTTGGTAATATATAATAATTGTTCATAGATTTTATTATATATCATTATAATTTAATGTTTAAGTGATTTACTCATTTTCATCTTCTATTATTAGTAATTTTTTTTTATTACCTAAACTAGGTGCATTCTTTTTTACACCTTTTTTCGGGATAGGTTTCTCTAATTTTTCGGTTACTTTAATTGTATTTTCATAGTACTCATCGATCGCTTCTGTTGCTGGATTGAGAACGATTTTCTTTTGTAACTTTCGCACCTTCGTCTTTTTATTTTCTGATTTTTCAAATTCCTTTGAAACTGCGACAGCTTCCTGACTTTCTTTGTTATTATTCTCTATTTCAGAATAGTTATAATCACCAAATTCCATTTGGACTTTGTCTGTATTTACATTTCTTACTTTTTTGTAAACGAAGTACCTGTTCAAAAATGAAATTTTCTTTTCATATTCAGTCATATTCATGGCGTCCCCGTAGTCTTTTGCCTTATTTTTATTTCTTTTGATTTCTTCTAACATATTCATATATAACTCACTAAATAGTCCACTACCTTCAGGTAGTCCTTTCTCTTCTGCTTCTTCTCTATCGATTAATTTAAATCCATAGTTGTCAAAAACATTATCTAAATAGTCAAAATTAACTAAATATTCCGAAATTAGTTGATTAATTGAATCCTGGTAAACATCAATTCTATACCCAATACAACTTGAGTTGTCTTCAAAAGTGGGTGAACTATATCCTTTTATAATTTCCCATACTTTTTTTCCTTTTTCTACTATTTGTACTGAATCACCCATATTTTTTTTACGTAATAAATTAAATACTTCTTTACCATCATAACAAGCGCCAATAAAATAACCGTTTAATTTAGTACATTCCGATATATTTTTCATGAAACCTTGTAATGTATTTGGATTTTCTAAAAAGTAATGTACAGCAAACTGACATGATGAAACATTAAAACCATCTTCGCCCTTACCATATTGTTTTGCGACACCTTTTCCAATAATTTCCGGTTCTTTAGGACCATTACCAAATATTGCTTTTGTAACTTGAATAGCTTTATCGCTTAACATTGCACTTCCTGACTTAATATTAAAAGAACTATCGCCATTTACAAATAATGCATACGGTATATGTTTATTGGTTTTTTTGGAATTTAAATATCTCACACAAGCTCCATCTAATCTATCCTCTATGTTATTTTTTGATTTATCAATACCAAATACAAAAGATAAACGCGCACTGATCCATTTTGGGAGATCACCTGCTTTTCCACATGCGTAGTCTATTAAAGTATCACCTTGTTTTGAAACAGACTTTATTAATAGTTTTTTAACATACAAATTGTGGAAATTTTTCATGGCTTCTGTATACGTTTTTCCCGCTGGCTTATTATAATAAATATCTTCATCAACCGTTATGTCAGGAATACCTTGGCCAGTGGAAATCATATCTTCTGTAATTGGATTGTTTATCGATTTCCAGTTGCTATTTGCTACATGATAAGCATTACCAAAGTTTTTCATACCCTGCAAGAATTCACTTGTTTTGTCATAACGAACTCTTTTTGGAACCCATCTCCATTGTTTTTCTCTAGTTAAATCATAACTAAATTCCACAATGGTATTATCACCAAAAACCTCATTTTCTTCTGTAAACATTTGCTTTACACCATTATCATCTAATTTCAACATTATATTACAAACTCCTGCTTCTGGATCGAAAGGCTCTGTCGGGTAAAATTGCATTGGTTTTGCATCATTAACATATTTATCCTCATAGTTTACGTCTTTAAACTCAGGCAACTTATCATCAATAATATCCTGACAAGGATTTAAATAAATTACACCGTGTCTTTTTTCACTATAAGTACAACTCAACTGAATGCTTTTATACTCGCTCAATTGACTACTTAACTTCGAATTGAGACCCTCTTCATATATTGTTTTGACAACATCTTCGCCTCCAGGTTGTTTCACTGTGACAACAAAGAAGTCGATTGTATTATCTTCAGCGGGTTTCCATTTAAATGAATATTCCCATGTAATTTTAGTCAACGGTCCCGTTTCATATTCTTTATTCGATCCAACGCCATAATGTGCATGTGTAAATATAAGACCATCAGTATTGTATTCAAATCGATTTTCTTTTATTTTAGTTAAAATATACTTACATGCATCAAATATATTTCCTTTCGAAATACTTTCAGGATAAAATTTTTTACTTTTAATCGTTAATGGAGATAAAATCTTTTTTAATTCTGAAGTATTTTTACTAGTTTCTACGTTTATATTCACATCCAAAATTGACATTGGTTTCATTGTAGTAATAACGTATTTTAATAACATATACCTTGATTGATACAAATCGGCGTTTGTTTTGTTATTGATATTGATATTGATATTTATATTTTTACCTTTGGTAATTTTACTATTATCTCCAGGATCCATATTTTCTTCTTTTATCATAAAAGGCAACATTCTAATATCCACTTTATTCAAATAATAAATATCAAACCCTGCATACAAATTAATAAATTTTCCAAATTTATCATTTGCAATTAACTCTCCATCTAATAAACTATTGAAAATATCTTTTTCAAATGTTTTTGCGCCTGTAAAAATGACTTGCATGTTTGTATTGATCAAATATATTTTACCTTTGCTACTAATAAACATCAAGTTACGTTCTCCGTCGGCTTTGTCAGTAACAACAAAATTTTTTCTTATATTAGGTACATTTGAATTTACATCTACTTCAGCAATATTAGACATCTGTAATGTAAAAGAAGATGGGCCAATAAAATCACTAGGGTATATTCTTTTTTCGGGATTATAATTTTCTTTATGCAAAATTTTCATGTATTCATCCATTACTTCTTTTTGTTCTGAATAAGCAACTGGAAAATTTGTATGTTGAACACCACTCAAAACAAACTTAATTACTTTTTTCAATGCTTCCAAAATCTTCTCGTATGTGTCAAACTGAGTGTAAGGACCTATTTTGTTATTGTCAATTTCTAACTCTATTTCTATTTTTTCAGGACCATCAAAAACTTTCGATTCTTCAATTGTATAACTTTTTTTATTATAGTCTCCAGTTTTTGTAATACTAATGTCTACATTAACTGGATAATCTGAATGTGTAAATGTTACACGATTTAAATAACGAAATATTTTTTTACTCTTTTCCCAATTTTGAAGAATAAAATTTTTAGATGACATATTTATGTTTTCCTCTACTTGATAAGAAACTCTGAAATTAAAATCATCAAAATTTACAGGAAATATTTTTTTATTATCAATATACAGATTATTTTTATTCATAAAAGATATAGCATTACCGTGGGTTTGATATATATTTTTTAAATCATTGGTTTTACAATATTTTTGTATTGCAACTAAATCGTTAATCGAAACTCTTGTATTGGATAATTTGAATTTTCCAGTGTTTTTATCTAGATATTCGCATTGAATTTTTAAACTAGATGAACCTACTTCATTCAAACTTGTGAAACCTAATGATTTAAGTTTTTTAATTACACTATCATAATCATTTTTATTCAATGGCTTTATACCCCTAGTACCAAAACGCACTTCCAGTTCATGATTTTTATTTGTAACACTATATGGATTTGCCTGATAATACAATTTTATCAAATTCGCAAAATCTTTTTGCAAATTATTTTGAGATTGTTTCAAGTCTGTCAACTCGACTTTATTGCATACTTCATTGTTAGTAACATCAAAGTCAATTTCGACATCAATATCTTCCTTCAAAAGTTCTTCTGGAGCTTCTTGTTCTTCATTTTTTGGTGGACTAAAATCAGGGGTTCGTGGCAAGTCAACTACAACTGGTTGTTGAGTTTTCGTTTTTGTTAAAATCTTTGTTTTTGCAATTTGCTTTAAGAAAGATACTCTATCTCTTATTTTTAACACATCTAGTTTATCTTTTTCTTTTTGTGGTAAGTCATTATAAACCTCCTTAAGATCTTCGTCTGAAATATCTTTTAAAACCATGCTGATTATTTTCATTTTTTTGCTGTCATCTATATTTAAATTTTTTAGATCATCAATTTCTTTTTTTGTTTTCAAATCCAATCCATTATAAATATTATTTAATTCGTCACTTCCAAAGTCATTCATTTATGTTATAATATATAATTAGACTTATTTTTAAATTATTGTTCAATTTTTTTAAAAATATTTAATTATCGATTCATACAAATCTTGTTTACTCTTTGTTTTTGTTTTACTATCATTTAATGTTTCAATTTCTAATTTATTACAAATATCAACTAATTCTTGTGTCTTGTATGCAGATAGTGATTTTATTGGCTTAGCAATATTATCGACTTTGTAATATTTATTTCTAAAATCATCTAGACTATCTTTGTTTGTTTCTTCAAATCCATATTTATCTTTATCTGAAAAATATTTTATTATGTATATTTTGTTCGAATCATTCATATTCAACTCGTAATAAGTTTTATTTTTAATAAAACATATGTTTAAAGAACCAATAACACATAATGTTAAAAAAGTATTAATATCAATTCGGGTTTCGTTTACCAGTCTATTTTCAATATTAGTCATACTGTCAAATTTGTATTGCTTAACTAGTTGTTTTTCTTTCCTCAATCGTTCTACATAATCGATTTTAAATTTTTTTTCAACAATTAGATTTCTATTAGACAACTGGGAATAATTTGTAAGACCATTTTTTATAATGTACAAACACCAAAATAAAGTGTCATTATCTGTTGGAATAAACAATGACTGACTACTAATAAAAGTGTCATGTTTTTCATTTTGTTGTTTTGGTTTTCTGTTGTTAAACTGTTCATAAATTTTATGCTCTAAACATTTACAAATATTCGTATTATTAAACATATAATCTTGAACATGTTTAACAAAGTCTTGGTATATGTCATCTTCTTTAATAAAAGCCATTTATACTATTAATTATTGTTACTATTCTATGCATCATTATCTTTATTATCTTTTGAAAAATATATATTTTTGAAAGTCTCCTTTTGTTTCTCATACTCACTCAATGTAGTTTCTTGATTATTCACATAGTTTATGTATGCTTTCATCGCTTCTAATACATCTTTATCCAAATCTGATAAATTTATGTGAACGCCATATTTATTTTCGTTTAATGTGACGTCTTTGTAGTTATTTAAAATTCTTAATACTTCAACTTGATGAAATTTATTCATATTTTCAATCGAGTCGCGAATGTAATTTAATTCACTAACAGAAAAGTTATTTACGTCATTTGTAGTCATGGTTACTTCAGTATAGCTCATCTTCAATATACGTTTTAATATATTCAATATGAGTTGTTATATTTAATATATTTTTTATTATTATTTAATAATAACAAACATTACTATAATAATATGGAACCTCAATGTGAAAAAGAACTACAGTTATGGAAAAAAATACCTGTCGATGTATTTATTAATCATATAATTCCTTATACTTATAAAAAAATAAATAATCAACTTCTAAATGATATTCGCAATTTTAACTTTGACTTTCAAATGATTATTGATTATTATTACTTAGATATGAATGAAATTTGTCTTTTAGTTGACTTGACATGGTTTTATAATGGTAGTTGCAACATATTATATGTTACAATAAATCATTCATTCATAAATATTCTTAATCGAAACTTTACTTTCAAAAATTTTTCTTTAGATAAAAAAATGGATTTTATAAAAAAGAATTTTTATTTTAATATAAACGTGAATACACACAAAAAAAACAAATTTTTATTATCATTGTTGACACCAAGTGAACGCGCATCTTTCATAAATGAATATATAATTCAATATTATGATGAATAATTCCACAGTAACAATCAGTGTCAAGGTTAAGGTCATGGTCAGTCCTCAATTACTAATTTTGGTTTATGTTGCTTGATCAATTCTCCTATAATCGATATATATTTATCATTCAGCTCAAATCGTTGACCTATTACTTTTATATTTATTTTATCACCTTCTTTTATTTCATTAAAATAAGAACTTGAATAATGATGATCGCGTGCTATAAAAACGATAATAGGTGTTGGTTTTTCATCTACACTTTCCGCAGTAATACCAGCTTTTGTATTTGTTTTGGCAAGACAAGAAATGATTGTTCCTTCTACTGGAAAGCATAACTGGCACTCGAAAACAACATCAAAAGATACGTGATTTCCGCGTTTTATTGTTCCGCTCGAATATGTGATGAGTTTGGTTGAATTTGGTTTTATAAATCCTTCTACAACGCATTTACCTTCATAGTTAAAAGAAATATATTCTTCAATGACCTGATTTAAATTCTTTCCAATGACTGTAATAGGTAATGTAATACTTCTAGTAATAATTGACCGTGAATAAATTGATGATAATATTAATTCTTTTTTTTTATATTTTGGTTGAAGTTTTTTATTCATCGTCATACTATTTATTTCCATTATAATTATGTTATATATAGTATAATTATAATCTTTTAATTATTTTTCAATTTTATTTAATTTTATTTAACGTTATTTAATTTTTTACATGAATTGTATATAACTTGTGATAAATTGCCATTTCAGGTGTAAAAAACCACTTTTTACCATTTCTTCTTACTTTATCAAAATATCGTAGTAAAAATTCTTGCAAAACGCATAATTCTACGTGACCTATGGCTTCTTGAACCACATTTTTATCTTCATCTTTTAATATTTTAGTATTTTCTTTTGTGTATTTTTCTTCGCCTACAATTTTATTTAAAATATCCAATGTTTTGTTTTTACCAGCTTCGTCGCATCTTGCCCCAGTATCTCTTTTTGCCAACATGTCTTTTGTTTTAAAAACTAAATAATTGTTACTTTTTTCATATCCAATAAATCCAATGATTTGATTATAATCATTTACTTTCAAATTCAATATATCCATAACTTCCCTAGTTTCAGCAATTTCTTTCTGGTCTTCGGGTTCCGCTTCAATCCATTTATTATTCTTTAAAATCATTATTTTAATTTTATTTAGGTTATACATTATAATCGCATTAAAATGCTTGGTTGTAACCCCTTTTCTCTCAAAGTATTCTTTTATCATAAATGTTAAGCTAGTTTTATTTAATTCAGTCAAAGAGTAAATATAATTCATTAAATCCAATTTTTCAGTAAACAACAATAGTTCAATCATATGTGCAACCAAAAAATCAATCAACATCTCACGACTATCTGGATACTCTTTTGCTAATTTTCTCATGACAACACCACTATGTTTATACCAATTATCATCCCCTCTTGGGACCTTAGTTCCACTTGTTGAAAATTCCAATGCCAAAATATAGTTCTTGTTTAACTCTTCCAATATTTTCTTTCCATTACTATTCACATCTTCAGCTTGTATTTCATCTTCAACTATCAATTTATTTATTTTAGTTTTTTTCAAAGGCAATGCTAATTCTTTCTTGATTTCAAAGTTGACTGCATTATGTTTAAAGTCGATTGGAGTACTTCTGTCATATATAGATATATTTTTATCTAAAAGCTCAACAGGTTGAAATAAATAATAGTCGCCAATATTGACTAGTCGTCCATTTCTACCATATTTATCTACTATAAATTCATTATTATCTTCAATCAGCATTGTTAAAGCTGCATATATTTGCACGTATGGATATTTTTTTGGTATTTGTATCAAATTCATCAATGTTTCTTTTTTATAAAAAAAACTTTCCTTCATCAAAAGACGAATTTTTTGAATTATTTTCTCTGAATTGAGTTTAATAAATGTATCATTGTAACTATCGTTGTTCAAGTTATCTTCATTGATTTCTTTGTTAGGTCTACAAGTATAGTCACAAGTAGCCATATAGTCACATGCAGGAGAGAAAGGCAAATCACCTATTTTGAAGTCATGAATAACTAATCCAGTTGATAACTCTTGAGTTATATCATCTTCTATATTTGCAGACATCATTTCTTGCGTAAAATTGGTTTGGTCGTGATTTATTATGCAATCAACCGCAGTTTCCTTTAATAATCTAGTTACTTTACCAATTTGAGTAGCTTTCATTTCTGCAACACGATAAACGTAGAGGTCCGCCGCTTCTTCTTCATTGTTGCCTAAGATTGTCCCATACATAAAAATCATGACATTCCTTTTTTCAAAAGGCAAGTCTTTATGACTAGCATTACGCACACCACGACCAATAATTTGTTCTATACGGTTCATGTTATACCATGGTTCTAATATATGAATTTGACGTATAAATTTAAAGTCTATACCCTCTGAGCCCGCTTTTGAAATTAAAATAACTTTCACCTTGTTTCCGTCTTTATTGTCTTCATTAGTTAATCCTTTTACTTCAAAGTCGTTGTTGGGCGATATTCTTGGGTCACCAGTAATAAACGCGTACCGTGCAGGTAGGAAATTTTTTTTATCTGTTGGTGGTTTCATAGTTCTTACGTCGACTACTTCAGATGGTCTGGTTTTAAAAAGAGGTTTCACATTTTCACCGTATCTTGTAAATCCTAATTCCTCTAATGCAAGAGCCATGGGTATTAATCCACCATCAATATATTGCGAATAAATCAAAATAACTCCGTCTGCGACTTTAATTGTTGCATCCAAATTTTTCAGCGTAATTTTATCTAAAATACATTTAATTTTTGAACTGCATTTACCTATTTCGTTGTATGAAAATATTTTGCCGTAATTATCCAATGTTGATTTTTTGTATTCAAAGTCACCTTTAAGAGGTGGTGATTTTTGATCTACAAAATCCATCATTCGCTCTAGACCTTTTTTACCTGTCAAATCCACCTTTAG
>Ga0114963_10000849_pt1 | contig 20893 bp, 9 predicted proteins | sample C_131016_EF_Meta_FD_87019 | JGI IMG/M metagenome (GOLD analysis project Ga0114963, IMG submission 87019) | Freshwater microbial communities from Lake Croche, Canada to study carbon cycling - C_131016_EF_MetaG | ecosystem: Environmental > Aquatic > Freshwater > Lake | place: Lake Croche, Canada...
CACTGGAATTAACGGCAATTCCGTATGGGGTTCTTATCTGTGTATTTGCTATGTTATCTGGAAATGCTGATTGTGCGTAGAATGTGTCTATGAAAGGTATAGGAATAGTGGTTGTGGTTATAGCAGTGGAAGTTGAACTACTCGAAGTACTTCCCAACTTCGTGGAAGTTGAACTACTCGAAGAACTTGTAGCACCACCCACCTGTCCCACGAATCCAACGTTAGGAGATATGGGACCCATGCGATTTTCTCCGCCAACTTTGTATATGGCATTCTGACCAGCATCAACAAATATCAAATTATTATTGGAATCAAACACAAATGCTCCAGGTGTATTTAACAGGGCCTGAATTCCATACACATCTTTTTGAATAGGAGCCGTTGTCCCCTGACCCCCTCCTCCAACATAGACCTCTAATTGCGACAAGCCACTCAGACGACGAATACAGAAGTTTCCTGTGTCCGAAATATAAAAGGTTCCATACTTATCAAATCCAACCCATGTAGGATTCTTCAGAGTGGCGGTTATTGTCCCCCCTGATGAACTGATATACTTGGTTATTGTGTAAGGGGCAACTAAAAGCATTCTATAAACGCAATTATTCGTTGAATCACACAAATATAAATACGTAGAATCGGCGGTCAAAGATGTTATTGTTCCAAAAGTCGTGGCAGGGCTCGGCGTGATTCGTATAGGAGAGAAAGCGCCAGTTGTTTTTGCCGAATAGAGTGCGTTAGATCCATTTACATAGTAAAGCGTCGTACCCGTTATGTAAAATGCGCCTATACCTGTCGTCAAAATATTTGTTATCGATGCCGGCACAGTGACACTTGTGAATTCAACAGGTGTCTGTACTAAAGCCGTGCTAGCCTGAGCAGTCGTCATACCATCTGTAATGTTCTCTAAAGTTGTAGTTGCCCAACCAGGCCACCGTGGGACTGCGGTTGTGGTTGAAAATGGCATTGGGGGGCTTGAGTATATTTGTAGATAACGAATCGTGCTATTTTTGTAATCAGATATGTATAAAAATCCCTTGCTTGGAGAATATTGGAGACACATTGGCCCATCCATGGTGGCAAAAATACCCTGTGATCCGTCTCCAGTGTATCCGCCATTACCTGTTCCTCCCAGATTGTATGCTAGAGGACTTGTGCCCGTTAGACCCGTAACAGCAAAAATCTTATCCTGAACGTAATCCGAAATGAAAAGAACGTTTTCGGAATTATCATAAATAATTGCCGATATAGAAACAAGCGGTACCGTTATGAAGCTCTGTGTTGTGGTGGCAGGTGTAGATCCAATCACAGGTACAGTCGTGTAGGGGGAGGAGACTGAGACTTTGTAAACGCGACCTGTGGTAGCTGATGAAATATAATAATATGACCCAATGACAACAATACTGTTGGGAAATGGTATCGTTGTACTAGGCGTGATTTTTGTTTGTGATGTAGTGCCCGTGGTGTTATAGGAATATATCGTACCGGCCGAATTATTACAGGTACAATACAGATTTCCACTCGTGTAGAATAGTCCATAAGGATTTGTAACAGAAGCAACAAACGTGGTGGCACGAATCGTCGTGGATGTACCAGTAGGGACCGGTATTTTCAAAATGCGAGAGTTTCCATAATCGGAAACATAGAAATATGTTCCATCCGTGGCGATTCCTACAGGATATCTCAGGCCTGTCAAATCTGTCTTTGCCGTTCCTTTAATTCCAAAATATGGGGCAGAACTTGCCGTTGACCATATACAATGCTGAATCGTGTCCACAATGTAAAGAGTTCCGTCTACACCTTCTACCATTCCATTTGGGCCACCGCCGGTTAGAGAAGAAGGGAGTCTCTGCGTGGTGAACATTTTTGGCATAATCAGCTGTTGAATGCTCGTATTAACAGGTGCCCGTCTAAAATCAACAAGGACCTCGGCAAACTCAGACGAAGTGGTCACATGTTGTGCTATGACTGCCCCAGCGGAGCCTGAGTCATCTGTCAAAATCTGTATCTGTGCTCCCACATTCTGACCCTGATTGTCAGAAGCAAATACACAGCGCACGCCAACGATTTCGTTCGTACTACCACAATCTACCTCTAAGAAGTCATAACGACTTCCATTAGATTTGTAACAGTCACCACAGACTCTTGCTGCGTGGAAATACCCTCCCTCGCCATCTGTCACTGTGGCTACGTAAGTTCCAGGAAACACGGATTCGGCTCTAGCAGGGGCGTGATAGGCATAATTTGTACCATCTGGTCCATATACCATGATTTGCGATACCTGGATATACCTATCAACATTGTATATACGGACGAAACGACCAGGAATTCCGCCAGCCGATCCGCGAGTAAACAGATTGGATAAGCTGGCCGGTGTAGGTGTACATGACGACATTTCTGGAAAAGTGGCTATAGTTGAAATGGGTGGAGCATCAGCAGGTGGCATCATGTTAGCGGGAGTTAGACCACCCACTTCAGAGAAGGGCGACAATTTTGTCAGAATATTCACACCAAGCACAGGCAAAGTAGTTCGGTATACAGGAAGTGTATTCGCATTATTACGATTACTTGGGAAATTGAAATTATTTGAATTCATAACCATATTGGAGTAGTCAGGGCTTTCCACGTAGTTCGTCATGTTCAGATTCGCAATATTGTCGCGGTGCGAATTGTACACCTGGATTTTCATCAAAGAGTATTGCGGTGAATCTTGGGCGTTTATCACAAATATATTTACAATTTCCAAATCATTTCCGAAATTCACTTCAATATAATCAACGGGTACCTCAGGGGAAGGATTTGAAGCATACGCATATCGTGTAAGTCTTTGGTAATAAGTACCGTCCACAATTTTATGAGCATCTACCGAGTTGGTAGATGAATAAGTTGGTTTGTAAAGGGCAATATTGTTTCCATTTGAATCCGTTACAACGAGTTGCGAAAGTACGAATTCTGTTCCAGGTACTGCCGAAATAATACGAATATATTGCCCCATAATGCCACAGCCCGCTGGCCCCAGCTGAACGACTCTGGGGCGAACTTCGAGCCAACATCCAGGATCCGTCACAAGCTCGGTAATATCTTTTCTAAAATCCAATACGTCTACACCAAACAGGGCCACGTATTTTGATACCGGTTTAACTGCTACTCGCTCAACTTGTGCATTATATAATTCGACAATTACACCCTGACCCGCATCAAATTGTCCCTTAGCCGATACATAAATCACACTGTTTACTAAATATTCCATTCCCAAGTCAATCGTAATATAATTGCTTTCAGGATCACCTGCCACAGAAACAAAAGAATTTGCCACAGGTTTTGACACATAATCGGCGAGTGATAGGAGACTATAATTCGGATCGTCCAGACTCATGGCAAAGATTCCATCCACCACAAATGCCCCGCTTTTTATTAGCGCCGAATTTGGTGTGAACGTATCATTGTCAAATGCCACATTGATTCCATTGGAATCCACAACCACAATCTGCGAAATATAAAGAGGCGTTTTTACATCTTTGGGAACAATCTTGACGTAACGAGTAAGAAGTCCTTTGGGTGGAGAGTTATTCATCCCAGTATCAGGATTTATTGTTCCATACATTGTTGAAATCTCATGGTACTGAGCCGTGGTACTTGGCATCGTGTCATATCTCAGAGCAGGTAGGGGTTCCATTGGAGCATATGGATTTTTAGAAGGATTTCTGAAGTCGGCTAGAATGAATGAGGCATTATTTGCCATGGGGTCCGTGTAATTCAACAGGGGTTGATATCCTACAATGATATTATTACATCCGTGGAGATTTACGAAGCTTCCAACTGGTGGATTAGAACCGGTTATGACTACTGAGTTTATTTCGTATAAAACTGAACTTGGACCCAAAACAACTGTCGTCGTCTTTCCATCATACGACACTGTTCCAGTTAGACCGCGCCCCGTTCCATCCGTGACCTTGACTGAGGCAGGATTTCCAGGAATCGTGATGTAATTTGCCAAAGTTCCGAAAGGCCCATAACTCGTTGTGATCTCCGTTACAGTCGTCGGCCACGTGGAACTCTCAGAGTTGCGACGCATATCAAAGAATGAAGAGAGGCCACTCAGCACAATTGGTTTCGTGTAAAAACTCTTGTAAGATGTATTTATAAAGGGGTTCGAATCGTAAAATTCCAGATTAGTGCCATTCAGAAGTGAGGGATTATCGCTACAGGCGTAAATGTTGATGGCACATATCTCATACTGTTGCTGTAGGTCCACCACAAACATTTGTACACCCTGTCCCGTTCCAGACTGGTAGGAAGAGGCTGCCGGTTGCGGGCCCACGTAATTCGTTACACCCAAATAACTTGTATTCGGAACCAGAGAAGAGGTGGCGTAGGTTTGATTATAAAGGGCAACATCTCTTCCAGACTTATCAATTACTTCTATCTTGGAAAATCCAAATGGCCCATTCGTTGCCTCAATACCGATAAACTGGGTAATAATGCCGGCAACTCCATAATAGGGTGGCCAGTTCATTTCTGTAGGACAGTCCGTATCGGAACCAAAATAGCGGAAATCTAGCACCTCTTTCATATTATTCGTGGTAAAGACTTTCTCAACTGCGAGTTGATTGTCGTGGGTGTATAAATCGACAATTGTACCGGCCTGAAAAAAAGGAGGAGTGTTTGTATTATAGATATGTACCGCCGTCACATCAATTTCCTTGGAAAAATCTAGTTGAATGTAGGCTCCCGCGATTACTGCCGAGTTTATGTAACACTGCGCCGAATTACGAGAACAATAGGTACCATCTGTTATCGCAGGTATAGGAGTTATACTAGAACCATTTACAAAGGTAGCTGTGAGACCTAGGGCATGATTATCTCCATCAGACGATACCACAGCAATTTGAGATATCTGTAGTTTTCCAACCGTCGACGGCCGAATCCGAATATAGCGTGCCAAAATTCCGCACTTTCCATAGCGTACATTGCTCATAAACATTGGCACAGGCTCGCCTGTTGCTTTTGTATCAGTTACGCGGAAATCAAGCCATTCTGTAGGCGTATTTGTTGACGTGGTCATCACAGGGCTAATGGCAGTTACCTGATCCGCAGCAAATATTTGTACTGAGAACCCTATACTATTATAAGGAGACTTATCACTCTTCAAATACTGTACCGCGGTTATATCGTACACTGCTCCCAGATTAATCCAAATCGTCTTAGTTATACCAACACTGGTAGTATTGTCGGTCGGTCTAGAAATAAATGACAACGCTTGTACACTCTTAGTATCATAGTTCCCATTCACAATTTTCGGTAGATCACCTGTCCTATTAGGAATCGTTGGCGCCGTTACAGTAGCCCCAAAGGCCACGTTCTTACCTGTTGAATCAATGACAAGAATCTGTAGAATCTCCACGTTGTTGTCTGGACGCTGTATGCTTACATATTGTCCCTTGAATCCGTATACAGTTGTGTCATTAGTGTACGATATCTTATTTACATCAAAAGAAGATACGTGTTGTACTATCGACTGCGAAGACATCGATGTTATAGGGCAAGTTACTAAACTCGCAGGAGGTAGCGCCCGTCCTGCAAATATCACTGTCCTAAAAGGGACCCTGTTAAACTCCATTGTTAGCGGGTAAACAGATGATAAAACGTAGGTAGTCGTAACAGAAGTGGTCGGATCTACATAAAAAACATTGTGGGTTGATTGTATATCTGTTGAAATGCTTGGTGACATATAAAGAGCAATTGTCATGGCCAGAGAATTCACAAAATTCGTATAGTAGGCCTCGCGATTTCCAACATACCGATTCACGTTTTGTATGGCCAAGTCGTACTGCAAAATCAAGCTGTCAAAATCTCCTGGATTCATTAAATCTGGAGCGATTTCAGGTGTGGCCGAAACGATCCGATAATACGATTGTTTTTCATATTCGGCCTTCTGCTGAACATAGTATTTTCTCACAAAATTCTCAGCGATAATCATATTTATAAACGTAGAATTCATATCAATCATTGGGTGTATCGATTGGGAATTGTTTTTTAGAGTTTGAATAATACTTGTACTGTGAGTGGTTGTGCTTGTACCTGCTATTTCTATACCCTCATTTGTATAAGATAGAGATTCTATTGTAAGAGTATTTTCCAAGAGATTCATTACCAAACTTGTTGAGAAACTTTCCAGAGAATTTAAATAAGAAAGCATCTCGCATGACATTTGTGTAGATAAATTCGTATTTGCTATTTGTGATTTTTGATAATATAGCGAAGCGTATGAATTCAAGTCAGTAGTCAATTGCCCTGATGTTTTATCACCTAGCGTAAGTGTTCCAGTGGAAATTTGTTGCATAGTCGTACTCAAGAGGGACACGAGTTGATTTTGTGAGGTAGACTGTGACTGTAAATTTGCGAGTAGACCACCTGGAACTTCATAAGCACCACTATGAATACTATATTTTTCTGGATTTGCCTGAATTTCTTTACGTTTTTCTTCATCAATTCCACCGCCCACCTGTGGTGAAACAATTGAAATCTTTAAGAGATCAAGCACTGAATCAGGTAAACTAATAGCATCCCTAACGCGCAGATCACGAGTTGTACTTATACTGCCACCCAATCTAACAATCTCACGTACAGATTCCTCAATTCTGTCTAACTCAACCTTCTCTCGCACTTTTAGGGCAAATGAAGACGCCTCATACGTGTACAAATCCTGTTGTTTGCGCTTGGCGTCAGCGAATTTTTCTTTTACAATGGTAGAATAATTCCGTATATCACTGATATATATTTCGTTTATTTGCTCATTTGAGAGTGTACTCGCGTATATCGTTGAATAATATATACACTGAGAAGAAAGAAGGTCAGCGATAATTTTCGTCGACGGTAAAATTCCCTCATATAATCCCTGATAAGTATTAATGGTCTTATTGTAAGATTCAATCAAACTCTGAAAATTCGTTTCTGCTATGTAAGAGGCTACCTGTTCAGGAGTGCGCGTTTGATAGGTTGTACCTATTTGATTTGTCAAGTTGATAACAGTTGTACTATACTGTGAATAGAGAACATTGACTGTGTTCAAAAGATTGGAGACCTGATCACCACCCACCTGTATTCCAGCCGAAACAAGATTATTGAAGTAACTCGTTACGTCGGCACCCTGACCCTGTAGTGTTATCATATTCTGAAGTTGTTGCCGCATAATCGAAGTTGAATTCAGCAGATACTGTGCCTCCATGAGCGTAGATTGTTTTGTCTGAAAAGTATACAGTTCACGTATACTGCTACATTTGATAGATTGCTGTTCTAGAGCGATCACAGCGCTCGCGTAATCTATGCCATAATTCACATTATCTTTTGCCCGCTTCTGCTGTAAATCATAATAATATGTGTATGTACTTGTGGCATTTTTAATGTTTGTGGCATTAATGCTGTCTACGTACTTAGCAACAGAGAGTTGAGCGGTCAGTTCATTGATTGTTGATACTTGAGGATAGTACAGGGTAGACATTATAGTGCTTATTTGTTTGGAATCGTCCAAACATTTCCGTGTATACTCAACTACCATTGTAGAAGCATACCTGATTTCACTTTTAACACCCTCTATCACAGTGGATAATATATTTGTGGAAAAATATGACATGGCTCCTAATATATCTCTTGTAGGAGCGTATCTACTATATTTTTCAATGAAATGTGCAGTAGAGATCGATTCAATTGTAGAATATGCAGCATATGTACTTATAATATTGCTAATTGATGACAAAAAGAAAGAACTTTGTTCACCATATATTTTCAAGGCGCCATTATATATTTGCGTCTGAGTATTCAGTGTTATATTTGCATTATATTCATTAAAAAATACCAGTGAACTCTCTTGACTCAAAATGTTTATAATATTTGTATATCCATGTATTGTGCTAGTGTTTGTACTTATCATGTTGAGGTAGTCTTGAATTCCTGGTAAAATGTATGTCCCTGTCGTACGCTGGTTATTTACATTTGAAAATGGATCTGAATAAGAACCTCCTTTTTTTGGTTTATACATATCTACTCTTTAGTGTAGTTTTATAAATTTTAGGTATGTGGCGCAAAGCAGAAAATCTTACCAATTACAAATTGGTGAATTTTCAGGTAGTGGTTCTAGAAATCTCTGTTGTTGGAGGCTGACTTGACCCGAGTTTTGGCAAAATTTGGTACACTGTTGGATCAGTCGCAAATGGAGTATTATCCGTTGAAACGTCTTCAGGTAGCGTGAATGTTATTGTAATAGATCCAGCCTGTATTAATCTATTGATGTTCCCCAATTGTGGATTTATAATTTTCATAATTTCTGCCATAGCAGCCAAACGTTGACTTTGATATGCGTTAATATTTATAGCTGACTGTGTAGCCTGTGATTCATGCTTGGAATATGTTTGGTAAACATCTGTGTATGTGCTCATACTGAGTAGTACACTTCCCTCCAATGATGTGGAGTTCTGGCGAGCAGTAATATAGTTCCCTCTTTCGGTCATTTCATTTGAACAAATACCAAGAATCTCATTGAAACTTAAATCAAGAACATTAAGAGAACTTACAATAGTCTGTAGTTTTGTCTGCAAGACAAACAGATCGGACAAAGATTTTGTAGCCCCAGTCTTTGAAATAACTGACACCCCGTTTAGCTCTAAAGCAATATAACTCTTCTGTATAAGCAGTTGTGTTACAATAAACCCAATAAATGCAGCCCACTCTTGAATTTGATATTGATAAGACAATAGTATATTCTGCACATTTTTGAGTGCTTTCGTATAAAATGCGGTAATTTGTTGATTTAATAGAGCATACTCAGCTTGAGCCGCATTTTCTGCGATGGCATGGCTTTGACGATACGTACGAATTGTCGATTGAAGTTGGACTTTACGTCTACTGTAGCTTTCAATCGTACTCAGCGTATTTACCCGTATCGTTGAATAATGGGCGTCGAGTTCGGGACTACCATAAATCGTTGAAACAACCGCAAGTGAATTTATAGAATTCAATGTACTTTGTACATATGATCTCAGACTAGACTGACTATACAGATTGTCCCCAAGAATAGATGATAATACATAAATTGTACTCAAATCACTCATATATATTGAAGAAAGGGTGCTGACCGTAGTGAAGTCATTGCTATTCAGGGATTGTATGTATGTATTATATGCATTATTCAGGGAAATAGTGTCAGTTCCTACTGCCCCCAACCCAGCTGAATACTGTAAGTAAAATGTACTGTAATTCGTAGCATATGTTTCATAATTCGTACTCAAAGAAGTGTATGTATCTTTCTGCGATTTCAAAGTGTCAAGTTTATGGTTAACATCTGTGAGAATTGTACTGTATTTTGAACGAAGAGACGAGACTGTACTTAACTGATACTCATCAAGTATAAGCAAAGAAGATATAGATGCATTATAGCTACTTATTAAACTCATAGTAGTACATAGCGAAGTTATAGCACCGTGGTAATTCAACACGGTTGTACTATAACTGTCTATAGTCGAATTATAAACAGCCTGTAGTCCAGTAATCGGTCGATTAATTAAATCATTAATAGCAATGATTGATGAAGTGTTTTCACTGATTACCCTGTTTTCACTGGAAATTGCTTGACTAAGAGCATTTAGAAGCTGGCTAACCTGAACTGGCGTCAATGATTTGAAGTTTACAAAAGAAGACATCTGTGCAAATGAACTGACGTTTGCCATTTCAGCAATGAGGCTCATTGTGTTTTGGGATATAGTTACAGTGGTTCCATCTGGCAAAGTATCTGTAAGATCTCCCCCCTTTTGACTTTTTTCTGAAGGGTGATACATTCTTTTAGTTAGAGTGAATTTTTCTTTAGACTAATTGCCAACCAGTCTTTGAATCTGTGTATTCAGTGTGGCGATTCCATTCTGTACTTCAATACAATCTGATATACTCTTCAACTCACGATGCGTCAAAGCATCTGCCTCAGGCTTTATTGTCTTTTGAAGTGTTTGTAAGTTCGCGTTATCCGTCAAAGACTCTGATAATTTTGCCTGAGCTGCCAAAATGGAACTATTTAGGCTCGTCCTAGAACTCTCAACAGAGTTCTGTAAAATCACCAGGACTTCACCCTGCAAAGCCTGCATTTGGGTTTGAACCGTATCCGTTTTTTCCTGTAGAGATTTTAGTGAAATTAATAACTTCGCACGATCTCCGTGTATGCCAATCATTTTTATATATGACATATTCGCATAGAATCCAGGAATTTTTGCACTCTGTTGTACACCCTGTACTGAGTTTATTACGTCGGACGTCATATTCGCATCAATACTATTTGTAAGAGAATCGGCCTCGGTCTTCTGCTCCGGGGTAAGATAGGGAGCCAAAAGTTGTAGATTTGTCTGAATGGCAGTAATCTGTCCTGTTGTATTTGTCCAGGCATTTTGAATTTGTGTAGCCTGATCTTGAAGTAGCGACTGTATTTCCGTTCTAAGATCTGAACGAATTTTTCTATAATTATCAAAAATAGAGTGGAGAGCTGCCTCCAATGTAATTACGTTCGCCATTATATTATTCATCGTAGAATCCGAATTTGTAAGAGTAGTTTTCAATTCGTCCATCGTGGAATTATTCAGCGTCTCAGTATATGGTATAGACTCAGTATCATTGCCTGCGGCGTAAAATGCTCCATTCGTCTTAATAAAATCCTGTAGGGGTAGAATGAGCTCAATTGAAATTCTGGAACGAAGAGAATCTGATAATTTCGTCGTGCTTATTAAACTCTCCCAATCTCTTGAAAAAGACGGATTGGAAAGTTCCTCAAACACAGGAAGCGCGATACTGTAACCTTTCAGAGGTTTATTTCCAGCCGGTTTTGGTAATTCTTTTGCGTAGCCTTTCTGATCTGGGTCTACACCCAGCCATAGAGCAATTGCCTTTCGGTAAGCAAGATAATCATCCGCTTTTAAGCGAATCGCCTGGATTTTTGAAAGAGTACTGGAGGAATCATTAAGAACCCGTTTTGTATACAAGTCCACCACATGTGTAGTTTCAATATCTGTTATTTGCTTACGAGCATCGTACTCCTGTTTTATGAGCCCTTTCTGTGTTTTTATCCAATCGTCAAGATCGGCAAGTACTTTGGGAATGGTGGTCGCATTTTTTTCCAAGACCTTCAGACGATTTTCAAAATCAACTTTCAGCGAAACCATTTTAGTCAACAGGTTTGATATTTCGGGGCTGGAAGGATTTCCACTGGACTGCTTATCACCCTGTAGAATTCCCTGGAGAGCAAGTACGCTTTTTTCATTTTCAATGAAGACCGTCTCGCGAAGATATTTGACCGATTTTTTCAAGGAATCTACCATGTCTAGAACTTTAGTAAAAAACTCTATAGCATTACAGGCCCTCGTAAAAGATGTATACACCTTTTCAGCAATCTCCTTGATTTTCAAATCCAAAGTGTCCATAGAAATTTTCAATTGTCTGTCGGCGGTTGAAATCATCTGTTTTGTCTGTATCGCAGTCAGATTGGTTGAATACGTCATATAATCGGTCTTATATGTTTCTATTTCTGTATAACACTGCTGTAGTAATTTCAGAGTATCACGAGTCTCGGTGAAAGTAAGTGTTCTACAGTAATTATATTTGGTTTCCACCGTGGCCAAGGCTCCCTGTATATACGATTTAATTACACTGAAGCGATAGGAAAGAATATCACTCGTCTTCCTGTCAATTATATCATTTCGTTTCGCAGGTATATCTACAAGGATATAAGGATCGGCCAATAATTTGAGAGCTGTCGAAGGAGGGAGAGTCTTTGGAATATACGCATGTACTTCCTTGACAGAATCCATATAAAACACGAGATAAGGCGGTTCAAACCGCGCATTGTCAATTCGAATATAAGTACCTGCCGGCGTTACAAGCGGATATCCTGTAGAGTTGATAAAAATGTAAGTGCCGTCAACCAAAGGTCTTACAAAATTGCTCCTGAACATATACTTGAATGACAGGATGGGAGAAATCATACCAAACTGAGTAATACTCGCCTCAGAATTCAGTTGTATTTCAATCGGGTCGGCAAGTGCTCCCGCAGTTCGTATAGAACCATTAATATCCAACATAGGTGTCATCACATATTTACAAAATCCGAATTCATCGGTGGCGGGTATGCCATCCGAACTACAAAATACGGGCAGACCTGTGCTCAACTCCAGAATCACATAGAGCTCCTTGAATTTCGGATGTATGAGCATCTGTTCATTCCATTCAGGATGAATGACAAGATCCGACAGGTGTAATTCGGGGCCAAGAGTGACTGTATAAGGATTCGCATGAAATACGTCGTCGATATCATAGACAATTCCAGAATCATCGGGAGTTGCTTCGACCAAGTATCCGTCATTATCAAACAACGGAACCCTGTCCTTGCGCATATAGATGTATTTGGAGAATTCCGTGATTTTTGAACAGAGTGATGATCTTGGTACATTACGCAAAGTATCGTAGGCAATCCGAGTCGGGTCCCACGGGATGCGACCATAATACGATGTGCTATTCTGACCAAGCCCAGAATATGTGTACATGCACGTCTCTGCCGGTCCAATTGTGTCAATAGTATCCTCAGGCATTCCAGGAATCTGGATTTGTAGGGCAAGTTTTCCAGCGTTCACGCAGATGAAATATGATCCTGTAGCCAAAGCATATTTTGGGAGTAGAATTGGTTTCTGGGGCGTTTCTATAGACAATTCACAAATGCTATTTTTTGCTGCTCTGGGAATTTCAAATAGCGATTTGACCAGATAAAAATTCCTCTTTTCTACCTGCGACTCTGGAAGAGCGTCCAGAATACTCGCCGTTTTTTCGTAGGGCTCCAAAATATTGTATTTGGCATACAGTGGATTACCCGAAGCATCCTTGTAGGGGGTCTTTTTTGTGTAAAACATATCCTGTTCGTGCCGATCGACTTTTTCCATGGATGGAAAAAGGAGCTGTACCTCTTTTTCTTCCGTATCGGCATACAAAATACTACCATCGGCATTGGTAAAAATGTACTCCATCGCAGTGAGGGAATTATCATGTTTATTGATTTCGCGCACATATTTTTCAAATGTGGCATTGAAGTGAGAATAGACAACAGGGATGGGATATTTCTTGGTGAGCTTAGCTGCAATCTTATTTTGTTTGACCGAACTCAGAATATCGGTCAGAGTCTTCAGAGCATCTGTAAAAATATCGTAGAATGAATCAAACTCTTTAGCATAATTATCAACTTGTTTGTAGGCGTTTTTGAAATATGGCATGAATGTTTTTTTCGTGGTTGGATTAATTTTCTTGTCCGAGAGCCTTTTGAAAAAGTTATCCATTGTGATAGCCATATGTATTATTTCTTCCTTGACAAAGGCAAAATCTCCCTCCTGAATCTGGTTTCGGAGTTGCTCATAGAGTCCCTGAATTTGGTTTAAATTAATGTCTTTGTACTGAATGGAATAGGGTGCTCCCCCACGATTTGTAAGAAATACTGTGGAAGTATCAAGAGATGGAACGTATGTGAGCCAAGCACCTGATGATATTTGTTCATTTATACCCGTAAAACTATAGATGATCTCATTCCAGCGAGATTCAATATCTTTTGCATGATACTGAAATGCGTCCGCTATAGTCTGAATCTGCCGTGTGAAATCGGTAGTCATGGAATTATACTGCGCAGTGCCCAAGGCGCCGATCGCCAAGCCACGCTTTCGGAAGTCCCTGTAAATTTCGCGAGACTGTGTCTGTAGGTGAGCCCTTTCCAGTTCTTCCACATTTTGAGCAGCAATCAATTGCTGTTCTTGGTTGCTCACGTTGTTTTGTTCCTTCGCCTTTGCCACTGCCTGGTCAACGGTTCCAAGCGATGTAGCGTACACCTGTAATTCTTGTAGAACTCCAGTATAATCGGTAAGTTTTTTCCGATAAGCCTCCTGAGTAAGAGGGGGTGAGAAAAGAGAGAGAACATTTACAGACTCAAACACAGAATCGGTTGTTTCCTTTCCAAGTTTTCTGGAGAGAAGTCCGCCTTTTGTGAGATTCTTTCGCAACAACGTGATCTGTGTGAGAGCAGCGTTTGCTTTTTCTTTTAGAGATGGTGCCTTCTCCAAAATGGGGTCCGTAGGTAAAGCAGCCTTGTAGTTGTCAACAGAAGTATCGAAGGAATCTAATTCCGTTCTCAATGATTGTTCCGTATCGTGTATTTGTTTGGAAATATCACTCATGAACGCCAGAGAGTCTATTGTGGGAAAATATGGGTTATTTATATCAAGAGTATATTGCTCATTTTTTCTGTAGGCTACATAAGCATCCATCTGTTGGGCCTGTTCGGCCGTGAGCTTCTTAGAAAACACAATCACTTCTGAGAATTCGGCCGTTGGTAGGGCCGAGGGTATTGTACTTCCATCAGGAGCTTGTAAGATAGTTGTGGAAGGCGTAGCCACATAGGGTGTAGATAGCACGATTTTTTCAATGAGAGCGATGTAATCAATTGTGACATTCTTGGAAATGATCCAACTCGAAAAATCAGGTGTCACTGTTACCGGACTTTTCGTGGTGAGTTTGTAAATTTGCTGAACCTTGCTGGCAGGATCTAACATGTTGCTCATGTCAATAATGTCGAGTACTCCTGGTTGCGTCACGAATTTTGGAAATCCTGTGGCCGACTCGCTGTCTAACTCAAGTCTCACGAGAGAATTCGGGGAGCTAGTAACATCACTCTGAATTTCGGTTACCACGACCTGATTTGGATTCGAAGAATATTGTTCGAGAACCCTGTTGGCAATAGAGGGAGACAAATTCTGTACGTAATTCTGAATTGTAGATGTTTTCAGCTTTGTGGGATCGGCTTTTACCCAGAGAATAAGCCCAGGAATTTCATCAGGAGAGAATTCAGAAATACCGTTTATTTCCACTCCTGGCATATATCCGAGACCTCCTCCCCGCAAGACTATGGTTTTCTTTTTTCCCTTTCTGGGCATCCTATCCTATACATTTGACGATAAATATATAGAGTTCTGAGAACGCTATGTATTTATTGTAATCGCTACACTTTACCAGAACTTCCACATGCTCTTTGACTTTCTCGCGCGACGCTTCTTAGTAGCCTTCTTACCCCCACCAGTCTTTATACAAGCCGGATTCATTGTGCGAGCTTCGTAGGGCTGCTGTAAAAGGATGGGAGCACCCACGCTGTCAGTGAACGAGGAGGCCACGTTCGTGTATCCAGCCGTAGGAGCGGCATAGGCTGCCAGATCGGGGCTACCCAGTAGGCTTGCTCCGCCCCGCATGGACTTCTTTCTGCGGCCACCCCCCCAGGTACAAGGGGCTATCTTCGTGTTGTCCAGGAGGACATTCGGGCCACCCAGAGGCTTCGCCGTGTCTACCGTCCAGCCACCACCACGCGTACCACGCTTCTTATGGAGGCGCTTCAACTGCTTCAGAGTGAACTTCTTGTAGCGGCGACCACCTCCCGCCATACCCGGGAGGCCTCCACGAAAGGGAGGAGAATAGCTCGCAATCTCTCCAGGACGAGCTACGGCCTGGCAGGCCGACACGCCAACTACCTGCTGGTCAGGACCTCCAGGAACTATAGGGGCACCAAATGTATATGCATTACTTCCTCCACCACGCTGGCTTCTGTGCTTTCTTTTACGCAGTGTATATTTTTTAGGCATTGCTCTATTTACTGTCAATAAAAAATACTTTACATAGCGTTCAGATACTTCCACACCGCCTTGTGGGTAAAGTGGTAGACTACCGCAAACACCAGAGCGTGCGTGGCGGCCTTCATCATCAGGGAGCCACGAGAAGGCAACGACAGCAGGATGCCAGGGGTCAGCACGTAAAAGAGCAGGGCGATGAAAACACTCATTAAAATACTCATTGTATATTTATTACGCATATTAAATTCTAGCATACCTTCTTAATTTCGTAGCCCTTGAACTCCTCTCTCCATTCAACCATAACCCAAATGCCTTCTGCCGTAGTTTGTGAACGCAGTAGCTGTGATAGAGCAAATTGCTGAACAGAGGCCTTACCAATGAGATCACCCGTGGCCGAATAAATGTCATAAATATCCGGCATTTTATCAACTGCCTTGGCTAAGACTCGCTGGGGTCCCGTTGCCTTCTCAACGGGTGGCAGCACTGTCGGGGCCACTATGGGCGCCTGATTCTTAACAGGTACTTCTGTTACTCCTAACCACATTCTGCGTTTCCCCGCCATTTCAGGAATAAGTTCAAATGTATGAACCGATGGGGAAATCGTGGTAAACGCCTTCTGAACCGATTTCGGATTTAGAACCGTTGTTGTGATTCCGCCAAGTAAGCGGGCATCTGGAATCCAACAATGTTCAACAAAGTCCTTCAACTTTTCACGGCGTTTACTGTAGGTCTCTGTATCATAAATTGGCGAACCCTTCCACATCCATACATCTTCCAGGCGAAGTGAATGCTGAATTAGATCTAGAGTAGCGATTAATACGGAACCACCGTTCTCACCGAGGGTTGGACTCACACGCATGCGGAGGGTACAGGGAGGGGCTGCCTTTGTACGCGTCTGTAGGAAGACGGGAGCCTGGCCGGGTAGAAATACGAGGAATCCGGGCTCAGCGAGCCCGTCATTCTCAATCACATGAAATAGTCCCTTTTGAAGGGGCTGTCTCATGCGTTCAAGGTCAAGGCGTTGGCGGATGATTGGTCCATACTGGGAACAACCATTAACCAATTCACGTGCGGCGTCTCCTACGCGCTTCGGGGCAAACTTTCTTTTGATTGGATTTGACTCACGGTGAGTGTTTCGGATACTACCTTCAGGTATAGGTTGGTCCATTCTTATATATAAGAATAGCGTTATATCTTTAAGCAAGCTTTTTGGAAAAAAGCTTGGCAAAAACCCAAATTTAATAGGGGTTATTGTAACTTCCTGCGTCGCAGACCCTTATTTTTTGCCAAGCTTTTTTCCAAAAAGCTTATTAGAACTCGGCAAAGTTCTCTCCCGACGAGACCATGTCATGAGCAAACACACCCTTCATAAATTCACCACCATTCTGTAGGGAATCATTCGTGAATTTGCCTACTGAACTTTCACCAGCAGTTCCCGCCTCAACACCCTGCTGTGTACCCTTGTTCGCAATAGCAGGGGCAAACATGCGCTCAGGATGTCTCATATTATCCTTCATCGGAACTTCGGCATTTGTCTCGGCCATCGGGTCGCTCGCTCTCTCATCCGGGATTTTCCTTTCAAGCGGAGCCGGCAGTGGCGGGGGAGGTGCAGCGTTCGGCGGGTTCGGTCCCCCAGGAGAAACTACACGGGGAAGTTCAGGGAGCACTACCCCAAGAGAAGGAGCCGGAGCAGAAACAGGGGTCGGCCGGTTCTGGAACTGCTCGGCCGATTTAGGAACATAGTACTTATTTATAACGAGAGGAACAACCTTATAAAGTATGTAGCCGATTAGGATAACCGACAAAACTACAAGGGCACTCTGAAACATCTGAAGCCTATAGTGAAAATTAAGGAGAAGTTTGAACCGCTTGAACTAGCGGAATCCAAAACTGCTTTTTGTGATTTTTTTCTTTAAGAGGTGTAGGTTGTAATGTTTTCACTGTTTTCAAAGAAACTGTCTGAGGTGAATGAGTTGAAGTCGGTACTACCTGCTGATCTTTCTGGGGCCGTTGCTTCGGCCGAGAATGCTGTGACGGGCTGGCTTTCAAAGATATTTCCGTTTCTAACAAAGAAGACCTCTTCTCTTCCTGGAATGTCTGCGATGGACCTTTCTGGAACGGTTGCTTCGGCTGAGGAGGCCCTTGAGAATGTGGCGAAGGGTTGGTTTTCAAGACTATGGCCTTCACCTGCTCCGGCTCCCGTGCTGAAAATCGCGAAGAATGACCTTGTAGTTGTGACGGTGTCTTTACCTTCGGTCTGGACGTGTAACCAGTATGATTTGAAAGTGGCCGTTTCACTGCCTGAACTCGTGAAGCCTGTACGTGCCCCTGTGGTACCAGAGCCTGTCGCTGCGGATAATCTACAGATCTATGACTCAATTGAGAAGGTTCAGTCGCCAACACCTCCTCCGTCGATACAGACCAGCCCCGAATCTGAAAAGAATGAGGTTGCAGAGCAGAACCAAGATAAACCTCCTGAGTAAATGTATCGAACGGGGCCCAGCCCTCAGGCATTTTCTTGAGAATTTCTTCAACGTAACCCCTGTCATTCATAACACGTGATTGAATTTCCCAACACGTCCATTCATCGCAAATCATCTCTCCGTAATGTACACCGGAATCATAGATAACAATCTTTGATTCTGCTGTAGGAAAATCATAGGTGGCAGGTATCCAAGTTCTACGAAACATGCTTTCCTTGTATTAAGTATCTGGTCCGAGTTTAGCCCTTGAACAAAATTTGGAGGTTCAAACCCCAGCTACTACCTACAAAACAGAATGCCTCCATCTAAACCTAAGCAGTCAGCGAAGGCTTACTCTGTCCTTTTCCTTACGCAAAAGGGTGATGTAGAGGTCGGGAAGATTCAGGGGGAGGCTGTCGGCCTGAGCCTGGCATCAATTCAGACCCATTACAAGAAGCGGCAAACTATCGAACCGATTGGAACATATTCATACAAGTCCTATACGCTATTCATGTTCGGCAGTACCACGGGAAAGGAAGGCCAAGAGAATCAGCATCAATTACCTCCTCCGTATGATATGACTCCCTTCTTCATGGATATTCTTCTCATTGCCTCAAAGGATGAGAATTCATTCGCAAACCCGGCTCCCTTCCAAATGGATGAGTATGAAGCCTTCTACACAAAGAGTTTTGGAGGTTACACTAGTGGAGACAGTGATATTGAAGATGAGATTGAAGTAGACGCTGAAGTCGATAATGTTGACGAAGTACCGGCTGAAGATGGAAAAGACTTTGTGGAAGATGAAGAGGAGGACGAGGAAGAAGATGATGAGGATGAAGGCGGAGAGGAAGTGGCCGAAGATGCAGAACAAGCCGAACAAGTTGTTCCAAAAGTGAAGGCCACAAAAAAGAAGAAGGCTGCTGCAAAAAATAACTCAAGTTCAGTTCTTACAGGAACTGCCACAGCATATCCTGATCGCCCACTTCTTTCGGAAGATGAGCAACTTCAAGAGGAGGATATTCCTGAATCCGAATACGAGATTACTGTCCCCCAGAGAATCAAGGTTCTGTCAGCTTTGACGAGTTTGTTTCATGATATGTTGAGCCCGTTGAATATATTACAATTGGAGTGTAGTATTTACAACGGAGCGATTAAACAAGCCCGGTTAAGAGGGTCCATTCGTTCTTGGACATATCCCCTCTTTGTCCATATTTATTCGATACAAGCAAAACATATTGCCGCGAACTTCCATCCTGGTGCTTACGTTGGAAACAAGGAACTCTTCGAACGCTACAAGAATAAGGAAGTTACATTTGCCGATTTGGCAAAGATGGACATCTACGAACTGCTTCCGTCGCGCTGGAAGGACCAGTTTGAGAGTCAACAGGTTCGTGAGAAGAGGCAGTTGGAGGGCAATCGTTCTATGGCTACCGACATCTTCCTGTGTACCAAGTGCTGGAAGAGGGAGTGTACGTATTATGAGATGCAGACTCGTTCTGCTGATGAACCGATGACAATCTTCATTACGTGCCTGAATTGCGGAAAACATTGGAGACAATAAACAGCCGGTATAACATATGCAACGCCCTAGCACAATTCTTCTGAATGAGTCTGGGACAGACCCCTTTCCTTTTTTTAAGGACGCTTGGACACTGTACTCTAAGAAAGGGAACAAGACTGTTTTTGTAAGTATTGGGGCTTCTAAGTCTGCGATCGCCGATTTAGAAATCGCAGAGACAATTGGTTGCCCGCTCATCGTAGTTCCCTGTTCTGCTACGGGTCTTACGGGGTGGGTAGAGGTTGCTCAGTGTATAAAGACTCATGAACCTTTTGAGAACCCGAAGTCGGATTTTTCCGTAGGAGCCGATGAAAAATGGATCATACCGAAAAATCTGCGAATTGAAGCCGCTTCAATGCCTTGGTGGCATTCTGGAACTGTTAAACAGTCGCCGACTTATTGTTTAGAGGGAGTAACATTTTACGACTGGGTCCAGGATAAGTGTAAGATGATTGGTCTCCCCCCTGAGGATACTCGTATTGATATTCTCAAGATTGATACTGCCGACGGCACGGAGCGGAGCCTGATCTATGCTGCTTTGGACGCCGGTTTCCGCCCCTCTACACTCATTGTGAATTGGACGGTTGCCCCTGACTCTGACATGCCTACAAAGATGGCTGCAGGACACCTGCAAAACTGCGGATATGTGCTAATACGCAAGGAATTTACGAAGTTCCTGTATTATTTTGTTGATTCCGACTTGTATTCTGCGTGCAGTTGGGAGAATGTCAACGTGGTGAATCCGCTCGTGGATGAACTCGTAAATCAAGTGAAGGCGAGTTTGGAGGCGCCCGTGCTTACTGAGGAAGGAACAGCGCCAATGGCCACTCCTAGCAACAACTAAATATGTTTACATAAAAATAGAATAAATGCTGCGCTACCACATGTATTTTGTTTTTTTAAAGGTGATTCTTTTTGTACAATTTATTCTTATATTCTCACAAGTGGAATCAGTAAACAGTGTTTATTATATAGGATTTGATATTATATTTAATATATCTTTGGCACTCTTTCTCATGCTCTTTTTTGTAGTGGAAAAATTTCATGGCGTTGATGTTTATGACAGGTATATTGTGTCTGCGGCAGGGTCATTTATTTTATTTAATGTGATGACTGGAAGTATACCGAAATTTCTTTCCAACTTTGGTATATCGTTGCCGTCTTGGTGGCCGGTGCAAAAAGGTTGAAAACCCTGGGCC
>Ga0114963_10000850_pt1 | contig 20877 bp, 34 predicted proteins | sample C_131016_EF_Meta_FD_87019 | JGI IMG/M metagenome (GOLD analysis project Ga0114963, IMG submission 87019) | Freshwater microbial communities from Lake Croche, Canada to study carbon cycling - C_131016_EF_MetaG | ecosystem: Environmental > Aquatic > Freshwater > Lake | place: Lake Croche, Canada...
ATATTGCTAGAGAATACAGGAAAAAATATCCTGATTATCCAACTTTAAAGTTGGCAAGGATAATGTATGTCGAAAATAAATTAAGCTTTACAAATGTTGAAGATAGCAGAAGTGCATTAAGGTATATTGAAGGTAAAAATGGTATTCGTTTAAGAAAATATGTAAATAAATCAGATTTTTTTATGAAAGAAAATAGACCAAAAAACCCTTATAATTTACCTGAATCTTATGAAGAACAACGTGAACCTTATATTTTGCCTGTACATTGCAACAATATTCTTCTTATTAGTGATCTGCATATTCCTTACCATAACATACCTGCAATCACTATAGCATTGGATTATGGTAAAGCACAAAAAGTAAACACGATTTTTATCAATGGTGATCTGATTGATATGCACCAGGTGAGTAAATTTGAACATGATCCTAAGAAAAGAAGTATTAAACAGGAATTCGATGCAACAAAAGAATTTTTAGTTCAGTTACGCAAAGCATTTCCAAAAGCCGAAATATTTTGGCTTAAAGGTAACCATTGCGTAAGATGGGAGAAGTTTTTACTTACAAAAGTTCGTGAAATATGGGATGATGATTATTTCTTTTTGGAAGAAAGATTGCAACTTAACCAGGTGAAAGTTAAAATACTTGATGACAAAGTTTTAGTTAAGGCAGGTAAGCTTTCAATCACACATGGTCATCATATTTTCAAAGGTGCATTTACACCGGTAAATCCATCACGTGGCGCATTTTTAAGGGCTAAGCAGTCCGTAATTGTCGGACATCTGCATAGACCTTCACATCATCCTGAAACTGATTTAGATGGCAAAATAATCAGTTGCTGGAGTACAGGATGTTTATGTGAATTAAGGGCTGATTATTCACCATTGGTTGGAAATACAATGCATGGATTTGCACACATACAAATTGCCAACGATGGAGATTACACGGTTAAAAATTATTCAATCATAAAAGGCAAATTATGTTAGATGAAGAAATTGAATTTTATGATAGAAGTAGTGAATACATAGCAGCTGCATTTAATTCACTTGGTGCAATTGATTTACTTGATACCGGGTTAATGGATGAAGATGAACGAGCGATAATTAATACAATAAAATTTCAAGCAATAAGTATAATTAGTGAATCTTTAAATAATATATACAATGAAATATTTGATACCAGTGTTGATGATGGGGATGATCTTGTCTTGTAATCCAAGCAAGAAACTTGACAAAATAAATGAAAAACATCCCGAACTACTTGCCAAATTCTGCAAGGATTCATTCCCGTGTATAACATCAAAAGTTGATACTATTACAAGTTTTGATACTGTTTATTCTGCAATCAAAATAAATGAGTATGAAGAACTTCCAAAGGACACAATTTGGCTTATAAAAAACAAACCAACACTAATCAATAGACCTGTAATACTTGCTACAAAACAACCTGTTAAAACTATTGTGAAGGTGATTAAAGATTCAGCTGAAATAACCAGTGTAAGATTTGATTTGATTAAGTGCAATGAAGAAAGTAATAAATTAATTACCGAGAACAGTAAACTACACAGTAAAGTGACTACAAAAAATCGTTGGATAATGTGGCTTATAATAGCACTTTTATGTTCGATATTGTGTAATGTAATACAATTTAAAAAATTATGACAGCATCACAGAACTGCATCAACATTATAAAAATGTTTGAAGGTTATAAATCAAAAGCATACTTATGTCCTGCATCAGTAGTAACCATTGGATTTGGTTCAACAATGTATACAGATGGACGCAAAATAAACATAAATGACACTATCAATGAACAGCAAGCAAATGAATTATTGATGTGGGAATTAAAGAACAAATCAATATCTTTGCATGGGTTAAATTTGAATCAGAATCAGTTTGATTCTTGCTTATCATTTGTCTATAATGTTGGTATTGGTGCATTCACTAAATCAACACTTAGAAAAAAGATATTACTTAACCCAAATGATCAGTCAATAAAAGATGAATTTTTGAAGTGGAATAAGGCAACTGTAGATGGTAAGTTAATAGAGTTAAAAGGATTGACTAAGCGCAGAACTGCAGAAGCAGAATTGTACTTTAAAGTTTAGTTTGTTTTCGTTTTATAGATTTTAGTTTAGTGAATGAAAGTTATCCTGGTGTTTCTACACCGGGATTTTTTTTTAAAATAATTTGAAAAATGTTTTGCAGTTTCAAATATTACCTTTAGTTTTGAATTACCAAAGACGTGGGGGTGCGACCAATCAACGCACATATTTTTAAAACTAAACTAAACTAAAATGAACACGAAAGAAATTGAAAAATTAATTGAAACACGTAAAATTTATAATAATCAATCTGGTTTAGATAGATTTCCAGGCGAATTATTATTTTTAGATTCAGACGAAATTGATTATGAAGACGATGTAATAGAATTAAGACTTTATGCTTGGTATAATAAAAAATCTACAAGGGCAAGTTCATTTATAATATCATATCGTTCTAATTATATTATTTTAGATTTTCATTATGAAGCCGTACTTGTGTATCAAAATCTACTTACCAAATATAAAATAGAAGAATAATTTTTTATGACTAGAAACTTTTATACAGAACAAGAAATACAATTCTTAAAAGACAACTACAGCGACATGAAAACAAAAGATATTGCTGCAATTATGAATAGACCAATATGGAGTATTAACAGCAAATCTTATGAATTGGGATTAAAGAAATCATTTAAGCACATGAAAGCACTGCTTGAAATTGAAGCAGAAAGATTGAGATCATCAGGAATAAGACATCAATTTAAGAAGGGACAACCGTCACACAACAAAGGTAAAAAAATGCCACCTGAATTGTATGAGAAAGTTAAGCGCACAATGTTCAAACCTGGTAACAAACCAGGTAACATCAAAAAGGTTGGTGCTGAACGTATAGATTATGAAGGTTACACCTATATAAAAATTGCTGATGGTGATTGGCGTTTAAAACATCGGCATATTTACGAAAACGTAAACGGTCCAGTGCCTGATGGTCATGTTGTAATATTTAAAGATAACAACATGCACAACTTTGACATCAGCAACCTGCAGATAATCAGTCAAGCGGATAACATGTTAAGGAATACCATTCATCAATATCCTGAACAAATACAAGAATTAATCAAATTAAAAAACAAACTAAAAAAGAAAATTAATGAAAAACAAAATTGAAGATTTACGCAATCATTTATTCGCTGCACTGGAAGCATTATCAGACACTGAAAATCCAATGGATTTAGACCGTGCAAAAGCAATCTGCGAAGTTGGTCAAGTCATTATTAACAGCGCAAAAGTTGAAGTTGATTTCATCAACAAAGTTGGTGGTGTTGGAACGAATTTCATTCCACAGGAACAAAGGCAAAAACATATTTCATAATAAACTTGAAAAAAGTTTTGCAGAATAAAAACATTACTTTACATTTACATTCTAAACCAATTTACAAAAAACTAAAACTTTTCACGTGAAACAAAAAACTAACTATCAGAAAGAATCATTGACTTCAACACAGGCAACAATCATTGTCATCATTTCATTGTTGATTGCATTATTAGGTAACTTCATTTTTAACCTATTTTAAACTAAAAATTATGTTACTTATTACTATTACTACAATTACAGTTATTGCAATTTATGTCTACATATTTGCAAAGTTCTTACAAAAAGCAGCAATCAAATCAATTGTATTTGATAATGAAGATGATGCATTTGCAACAATATTATCACAGATATTTAAATCTAAATCTGAAAACGAATTAAGAAAAATGATTGATTATATTCTTGCTTATGATGACCAGTTCAACAATGAGAAAGATTTAGATTACTTCATTGATATTTGGGATAAACGAATGAAAGCTTTAAAACCAACTAATTAATATGAAAACAATGCACGGTGGGAAACGCACCAATTCAGGCAGAAAAAAGAAAGAAGAAACAATCAGCACAGGATTCAGAATTAATGCAGAAAGTTTAAAGACCTGCAGAAAAAACAAGATCAAACTAAATTCAGAAATCAATGAGTTTGTAAAGAAAAGAGCAAACGATTTGAAATAACTTTTTATTCACTAAAACAAAAAAACATGTTACGTCAAGCAACAAGAACAAAAGCAAAAATCCGTCTAGGCCTATCGGCAGTATCAGGCGGTGGTAAAACCTATTCTGCAATACTAATTGCAAAGGGATTATCAAATGGTGACTTGTCAAAAGTCGCAATTATTGATACAGAAAATGGCAGTGCTGATCTGTATGCACACATGGGTAATTACAATGTATTTACATTGAATGCACCATTTTCACCTGAACGTTATATTGATGCCATAAAAACCTGTGAAGATGCAGGAATGAATGTTATCATCATTGATTCCATTACACACGAATGGGACGGCAAAGGTGGATGTTTACAGATACAGGAACAATTAGGTGGTAAGTATCAGGATTGGGCAAAAGTAACACCACGTCATCAAGCATTTATAGATGCAATCCTACAATCAAAATGCCACGTTATTACTACCGTAAGACGTAAGCAAGATTATGAAATGACAAAAGATGCAGGCGGTAAAATGAAAGTCGAGAAAGCAGGATTGAAAGAAGTTACACGTGAAGGTTTTGAATACGAACTTACTGCAAACATTGAATTGGACATCAGGCACAATGCAACTGCATTAAAAGACCGTACTGGGTTATTCATGGACCAACCACAATTTATTCCATCAGAAGAAACAGGAAAGAAACTTCTTGAATGGTGCGAGAATGGAACACCAACAACTGCTGAGAAGATTGAATTGATTAAGACCAAACTTAACATGCAAGAAGTTACTGATGCATGGTTTTTAACTGATGATGTTAAAAAGGAAATTGAAACACTTATCAAGAATTCAACACTTGAAGCTGCACGTAAAACAGTTGCACGTAAGAGTTTAGCAACATGTGTAAATGATAAAATGGTTGATCATATTAGACAAGCACTTCTTAAATTTCAAAACTAAAAAACAATGGAAAATGTAAATTTACCGGTCGCCTTTGCCGGAATGACAAAGACACAAATTACAATTGCTGCTGACTTAATAGTTCAGAATGTTCTTGAAACAGGTAACATTCTTGAAGTAGTTGAACAGATTGCAGCACTGGAAGCTTTCATCAAGCAAATCAAAAGCAGTGATGAATTTAAATCTTATGCACTTGATGAAGTTGCTAAGTATGGCAAAGAATTCAAATCACCATCAGGCGCAAAGATTTCACCAATGGAATCAGGAATCAGTTACACTTATGAATTTTGTGGTGATCCTGAACTGCATGAACTACTTGAACAACAAGAACAACTTGACATCAAAATTAGTGATCGTAAAGCATTCTTAAAAACATTACCTGATTGTGGAATGGATATTTTAAAAGATGATGAAGTGTGCAAGATATTCCCCCCATTTAAGACATCAACATCTACTTACAAAGTAACACTTGCGAAATGACAGGATATTTGACCATTGAATACAATGATGAAGTTGTTGATGCACGTTATTTCAAAGGCAAACATCGAATGAAGCAAGTGCTTGAAATTTGGAAAAAACGTTACGCACACCTGTACTACGCATCAAATGTTTATATTACTTTACAATCAAAAATGAATCGTTTAAATTATGACTATTGAGAATAACCCAACAACCTTAGCAGTGACACATTGTGGTGTCACTGCATCGTTTACAACTACAGAAACAGACATTGAAACAATGTTTGTGCTATTCAAAGCAGCATTAATCGCAATGACTTATCAGCAAAGCACCATTGATGATGAAATTGTAAGAATGGCAGAATCAATTAATGATGATCAACAACCTTTAACAAATCCCTTTAAATAACAATTAAAACAAAACACATGGATTTAAAATGTAAATTTAAACAACAGAATGATGTTGTAGAACGTGGCACATTTAAGTCACGCAAAGTATGGGTAATCACAGAAGATGATACCAAATACCCACAAACAATTGAAGTTGAAGTTGCACAGGACAAAATTGATTTATTCAATACCTGCAGACCTGGTCAACCATTGACAGTATCAATAAATCTTCGTGGTAGAGAATGGACCAACCCACAGGATGAAGTGAAAGTATTTAACACCCTGCAGTGTTGGAAAGTAGTTTATGATGTTCCTGATCAGCAGGAAGAAGAAGCACAAAAAATGAAAGCATCACCAAAAATGCAATTAATTCATGATGAATTTAATAAGTTAGATGACATGCCATTTTCAAAACCTTCAAAAAAGAAAGGTAATATTGAACAAAATTTTGAAAATGAATTTATTCAAGAAATCACAAACGATAACAACGACTTACCATTCTAATGACCTGGAAAGAACGTTACTGCAAAGCACACGAAGAAGATTTCAAAAAGAAATACCCTTCTGCCTATTCATCAGGTCATTACTTTCAACCTGCTTTACCAAAGTACAAGACAGCAAACGGATTGACAACACTAATCTGTAATGTCATGAAGTGGACCGGTCACCATGCAGAACGTACCAATAACATGGGTAGACCTATAAAAAAGTATTTTGAGAAATTTAATATCCTAACCGGCAAACTTGAAAGAATTGAAAACGGAATCGAATGGCAGAAGGGAACAGGTGACAGGGGAACATCCGACATTAAAGGACATTTCAGAAATAAAAACTTTGCATTCAGTATTCCAATTTATATTGAAGTAAAAGTTAACAAAGACCGAATGTCTGAAGAACAAAAGCAATATGAAAGAAATGTCACACTTACTGGGGCCTTATACCTTATTGCAAAAACACCGGAAGATTTTTTTACTTTTTATGATTATCTATTATCTTTGAAGTAAATTCACAACTTTTAATGATGGCATTATTACAATGCCATCATTTTTTATCTAAACTAAACGATGCAATCACTAAAGAACCAAATTGAAATAATCAGTTTGATTGAACAATACATCAAACTAAAACGAACAGGATCAAATGCAGTTGGATTGTGTCCATTCCATCAAGAAAAAACACCATCATTCAATGTATCAAATGACAAAGGTATTTATAAATGTTTTGGTTGTGGCAAGACCGGTGATGTTATCCAGTTCATCATGGAACATCAAAGCAAATCTTACTATCAAGCAATTACATTTCTTGCTGATAAATACAACATTGAACTTAATTTAAAAAAGAAAGTTTATGAACGTCCTATTGAACGATTAACGAAGCTTTCAGAAATATCCATAAAATACTTTGAAACACGTGGCATAAGCAATAACACCCTATTAAGATTTAATGTCACAGAATCGCTTGAATACATGCCGAAAGCACAGGCAGAAGTACCTGCAATATGTTTTAATTACTATCGTGATGAAGAACTTATCAATATTAAATACAGGGCAAAGGACAAAGATTTTAAGCTTGCAAAGAATGCAGAACTAATCTTTTACAACATTGATGCAATCAAAGACACAACAACAGCAATAATTGTTGAAGGTGAAATTGATGCACTTACCTTGTACGAATGCGGATATTACAATGTTGTTTCTGTTCCAAATGGTGCAGGTAATAACTTGCAATATCTTGACAACTGTTATAAGTATTTTGAGAATAAAACAAAGGTTATTATTGCCACAGATAATGATGAACCAGGTAATAATCTTTGTGAAGAACTTGCAAGAAGAATCGGCAAAGAAAAGTGTTACAAAGTTTTATACCCTGATGATTGCAAAGACATCAACGATGTACTTGTAAAGCATAGCAAGGCAATTGTTGACAATGTAATCAATAAAGCAGAATGTTTTCCTATTGAAGGAATTCATACAATGGATGACATGTATGAAGAAGTTTGTAATTACTACTTGAATGGTTATCCCAAAGGTGCAGAAACATGTATCACAGGACTTGATGAACTACTTACATTTGCAGGCGGACAGATCACAATGGTTACAGGTGTTCCTGGATCCGGAAAATCCGAATTTCTTGACTACATCATGACTAAGCTTGCAATGAATCACAGATGGAATTGGGGAGTTTGTTCTTTTGAGAATCAACCATCTGCATTTCATGTCACAAAATTACAAGAAAAGGTGACAGGCAAAGCATTCCAATTTAGAGATGAACCTGAATATAGATTGAATGAAGATGAATTTAGATACAGCATTGGTGTTATCAACGAGCATTTCAGTTTCATAAACATTAATAAAGTTGATGTTACTGTTGATGGGATCATTGACAAGGCACGTGAACTGGTCCATCGCAAAGGAATCAAAGGTCTTATCATTGATCCTTGGAATTACATTGAACACAAAGTTCCACCAAACCAAACTGAAACACAATACATAAGTGAATCATTAACAAAGTTTAAAGCATTTGCACTGCTTTCAAACATACATATTTTCATTGTAGCACATCCAACTAAGATTGCAAAAAGTAAAGATACAGGTGAATATGAAGTACCAACACTTTACAATATTAGTGGTTCTGCTCATTTCTTTAATAAGACAGACAACGGTATCTGTATGCATCGTTCATTTAAACCACCATTTCTTGTTACCTGTTATGTGCAAAAAGTAAGATATTCATGGTTGGGCAGAGTGGGAAATGCAGCATTTACTTATGACATTAAAAAAAGACAATACTTACCATCAATTTAATTTTATGACAAAAGACACGTTTTATTTCACACATGATTTCAATGCTAGGACCGATGTTAAGATTAAAAAACTTATACAAAAACACGGTCTTTTGGGTTACGGAATTTATTGGGCATTGGTTGAAGATTTATACAATAATGCGAACGCATTGCCAACGGATTGCGAATGCATTGCGTTCGATATGCGAACGCATTGCGACATAATTAAGAGTGTAATACATGACTTTGACCTGTTTATAATAGGTAAGAAAACATTCAAATCTATGAGCATAGAAAAGCGGTTAAATGAAAGAAAAGATAAATCTATAAAAGCAAGTAAATCAGCTAATAAGAGGTGGGAAAATGCGAACGCATTGCGACCGCAATGCGAACGCAATGCTATAAAGGAAAGGAAAGGAAAGGAAATAAAAAAGAAAGGGAATAATTTTTCGCCTTCGGCTGATTTAAAAAAACCACATGGAAATGTAGATACACAACCAATGGTTTTTTAAATCAAATTAATTTCTTATTTTTGGTAAACACATTTTCTGTGAAAACTAAAAACGAAATTATTACAGCACTGTACAACAGCAATGAAGTAAATGATTTGATTTGTAAAATAAAACCAGCTGAATTACAAGATGACTTGAAGCAATATGCTTTCACCGTACTATGTGAAAAAACTGATGAATTCATTATTGAACTAAACAGCAAAAGACAATTAAAATTCTTTCTAGTGAAGATTATTTCAAATTCAGTATTCAGCAATAGGTCCGGATTCCTAACACAACACAAACTGAATGATGAACTTCATCATGATGTCATGGAACAACAGATTGATACATCAGACAACTACCATGAATTGATTGACAAATGTGTAAACGAATCAAAGAATCTGTACTGGTATAATCAGGAACTGCTGAATCTTTATTCAATACATGGATCATACAGGGCAGTATCAAACATTACCAAAATACCAGTGAAATCAATTTACAACGCAATCAAAAAAGCTAAACAACAAATAAAAAAATCATTATGGAAATAATCTATGCAGTTGCACTTTCATTTGTTTGGATTAACATTCTGCAAATGCCTTACCGATTCAAAGCTAAACTAAACTTTAAACCTTTAAACTGTCACACATGTCTATCCGGTTGGTTATGTTTGTTCCTTACTGGGTTTCATTGGATTGCAATTCCTTACATGTGTCTTGCAATGATTCTTTCAATTATCGTTGACGGTGTAATCAGAAAATTATAACACATGAAGATAATCGGAATCATAAACCAACGTGCAGGATCATGTTATCACAGGGTGTACACACCCCTTATGAACATGGACCATGACACACATATCACCAACAAGCTTACAGAAGAAGCTATTGAAAAATTTGGTTGTGATCTGTTAGTGTTCAATCGTTATGCAAATTTTAATCAAGCAAAAGAAATCAATGAACTACGTTTAAAGTATGGTTTTAAGATTGCAATTGACATTGATGACTACTGGCACCTTTCAGAAAATCACATTTTAAAACCACATTGGGACGCAGATGGAGTTTCAAACGCAATCATCAATAATATGATTGATGCAGACATTGTCACTTGCACACATGAAAGATTAGCAGATGCAATAAAAGTTTACAATAAGAATGTTTACGTCTTACCCAATGCCATACCAGGTGGATTTGAACAGTTCAATCTTAATCCGCAAAAGTGCAACAAAATTCAGATTCTTTATCAAGGTTCAATTACCCACAAAGATGATGTTGGTTTGCTCAAGAATCCTATGAAACGTGTGGCATCAGATTCACAATTGCTTAAGAAAATCAAGACAACATTCGGTGGTTATGTTGCCGACATGCCTGAATCAAACATGATGTTGTCTGCATTTACCTGTGGATTGAAGCTTGATCCATTGGTATTTCCTGCAATGAAACCAACAGAATATTATCAAGTGTATAACAATGCAGACATTTCAATTGTTCCATTGATAGCAAACAAATTTAATTCGTATAAGTCAAACCTTAAAATATTAGAATCTGCTTATGCCGCTGTTCCAGTGATTGCATCACGTGTTGATCCTTACCTTGACTTTCCTGAAGATTGCGTGATGTATGTTAATAATCAAAGGGAATGGTATCAGCATATCAAACTTTTGACTGATTTTGATTACACACGTGAAATGTATGGCCGAAACTTAATGGAATACTGCAACGAGCATTACAACTTTAAAAACATTAATGAACAAAGAAAACAAATTTATGAAAGTTGAAAATAGACAATTCTTAGATTTCAATAGGTCGCATCATCACACATTGGTTGTTGCAGGATTCCTTACAAACCTAACAAATGAAACAAGACAAACAATGCTTAACATCATACGTGAAGAATTCAGTCCTGGTTATCTTTGTTGCCTGCATTGCAGTGCTGACGTTGCACAAATGATAAAATATGTTTATGGTCAATACGATCAGTTATTGAAACAGGAAGCAGAAGCACCCTCAATTGCACCCTCAATTGCACCATCAAAACCAAAGCGAAATGAAAAACGAACAAAGAATACTTAAACTTGCTGATGAACTTGAAAAGCAACAAAAGGATAATTCGTATAAAAATGCGAATATTTGCGAAGAAATGCAAATATCGGTGGCAATGTTTCACAGATTGAAACCTAAAGCACTCCTTGAGCTACAGAAACGTGCCGAATTTAAACGTTCTTTGATAAATGATACATACACACACGAAATAAACGAAGGTCTTAGAAACGGCTTAAAATCGGATTTAGAGATAGAACAGCAACTTTGCAAGATTGCATTTGGGGAAATAGATGTGATGGAAACAACATCAACACCAGACGGATTGATTGAATTTAATCGCAAACCAACACCAGGTGAAATGATTAATGCCATGAAAGAACTATGGAAGAAGCGGGGGACCTATGCACCGGATAAGATTGATGGAATCATTTCTGCATACAACGTAACACTAAACTTAAATAAGTAAACTATGACTATTAAATTTGTAACTGGTTGTTTATGGGAAGGCGGCGGATTTGAAATTGATCTTGATCATGAAGTTGATGAAAGCAATGGTGACATCTGCAAACATTGTCATTCTAAACATATAGAAGAAAATAAAAGATTTAATAAAACATCTTATTACATAACAAAATGGATATGTCCAAAGGTTGTAATTGCCTATAATGAAGGCGGTTATAATTCAACAGGTGTTTGTTTGGATTGTATTATTGAAGCAAATGAAACACTTAAACAACTTTAAACTTATGAACAACTTCACAGAAACAACATTCAGTTTAGCAAAGGCACTGCATCACATCAACAACGCAAAGGAATACTTCACCGATGTTAAACGTGACTGCAATTCAAGTATTAAGAATCAGTTCACACAGTACATTCAGAAGTGTGACTTCATTATTGATTCCATTACTTGCAAGCTTACAGCACAGAACAAACTGGTCCTTAAGAAAGAACTGGCAGATTCATTCCTGATTGAAGGGATTAATGATAAGTTGATTTATTTGGATGAAGCACAACGCAATCAGGTTGAAAACTTTATTGATGAAATATTAAAGAAAAAATCTTAATTTTAAAATAAAAAATATGAAAGTAATTAAGAACTTATTAGGCATGGCCTTACTTGCTGGATTCATTAACCCTGTATTTTTTCCCGACAATCAGTATTGGTTCCAAGGGTTTGCCGGGATGGCAGCTGCATTCATTGGATCAGGATTAATCTTTGGGTTTAAGGATTATGCAGTTGGTCCACGAGATATTGGAAATGTAGGTGTAATGCCTAAAATTAACCAATCGTGGATGTTTTTTTTTATTGGGGCTGTTGCTAATTTATTGTGGGCAACATTATACGTGTAAACAAATAAATTATGTACGGATTACCAACAAATAAACAACAACGTAAAGAAGGTTGTATAATGATGATTATCATAGGAACCATTCTATTAATTGGATTCATTATTTTATTAATAATTAACAAATGACTTTAAAAAAATCAATCAAATATGCCAATAGATAAACAATACCATTTTATTGCAGGATTATGCATCTACACAATTGCACAAATATTCATGCCTGCAATATGGGCAATGGTTCCAGTGATAGCAATTGGAACAGGTAAAGAAGTTTACGATTATGTAAGTGGCAAAGGTACACCCGACATCAACGATCTACTTTATACAATCTACGGTGCAATGCCTATTTTAATTCTTAAATTGATACTATCATGAGATTACTAATTGCCATCTTGTTAATGTCAACAACATGCTATGCACAGGAGTTTGAAGGCGGATTTATAAAAGTAAGAAGCACTGGCGGAACACCACCATTCACATATTCAATTGATAATGGTTCATATCAAACAACAGATACTTTTTTTAATGTACAACCTGGTGTACATACCATTAGAACTATGGATGCAAACAAATGTATTAATACTTCATCATGTACAATGTACAATACATTAAGCATGTCTGTATTACGCAATACAACTTCATCTGTTACATTCAAAGCTACTGGTGGCAAACCACCATATTATTTTAGTAAGAATTCAACATCAAATTGGATATTAAACAAAACTAAATGGAGTGGTTTGAGTCAATTAAGACAATACACTTTCCGAGTTAAAGATGCACTAGGTTATATTTATTTCATTAACGTAACATTATAATATGAAAATACTTATAATCTTCTTGGATTATTTAAGGCATGACTTCACCAAACAATCTTTAAGAGCAATAGCAAATGCCGGTTATCCATTTGACTTAATTACTATTGATAAACTTGGAATTGCAACTGCAACAAATGATGGTTTTGACTTTGCCAAAAAGAATGGATATGATGCCATTGTGTATGGTGCTAATGACATTCAACTTCCGGATGATTGGTTAAGGCATATGGTTCATTATGCACAAACAATTCCCAATACCGGCATGTGTGGTATCCATTGTGTTGAAGGTTTGGCAGATCAGATTGAAATGAATGGAATTATGATTCATCCAACATACACTGCATTTGCTAATGTACTTATACCTATGAAGGTAATTGAAGAAATTGGATACATGAATGAAGATTATGATCCATACGGAATGCAAGATGCAGACTATGCATTGAGATTGAACAATTCTAAATACATCAACTACTACATACCAAATCTTAAGCAAGAACACATTGGACATGATGTTGGGAATGAAACTGAATATAGAAAGATGAAAGATGAAGGGTTAGCATTAGCAGATGAGAAATGGCAATATTGGGAAAAGTATTATAAAGAGAATGGATATTCAATACAAGACAGAAGTATATTTAACTTTAAAAAAACAATATGAGAAACGAAAGAATAAACATGGCAATGTTTGCTGAACTGGCAAAACAACACTTTGATGAAAGTGAGATAAAAAACATCATGGAAATTGGTTCAATGGATGGTGCTGATGCATTATTCTTGAAAAGTCAATTTGCAGATTCCAATGTATTTTGTATTGAAGGATTGCCTGACAACTACAACAACTTTTTAAAAGACCTAAAAACCATTACACCAATCAATGCAGTAGTTGCAGATTATGATGGTGAGATAACCTATCATCAAAAAAACATCAATGGAATTCATGGCATATTTGATAGGGGTGAATATTTTGGAACAACTAAATTAAATCTAAAATGTTTTACCATGAAATCAATATGTGAAAATTACAAGATAGATTCACTTGACATGGTAAAAATTGATGTTGAAGGTGCAACCTTTGAAATATTCAAAAGTATGGGTGATATGTTGAAGACCATCAAAATAATGCACATTGAAACTGAAACATATGAATTCTTTAAGAATCAGAAATTGCATAATGTGGTTGTTGATTTTTTAATTCAAAACGGATTTACTATGATTGACATAACTTATGAAGATTTCAATGATGGTTATCAGCATGATTCTATTTGGATTAACAATGACTATATTAAAAAATAATAACTATGTGGCGTGTTTATCTATTTGAATTTATTGTTGTTGTAATCGTTTCTGTATTATGGGCGCATCTTTTAGATAAAACAAATAACGATGAAACAGATTAACTATACACGGCCATTCTTATATGAATATCAGAAAGCAATACTTAATTCAGAAGCAAGGTTCACAGTTACAGAAGCATCAACAAAGGTTGGTAAAACTGCCAGTCATATCATTTGGTTATTTGAACAAGCATTGACACTTAAAGAAAATCAATCTGTTTGGTGGGTTGCACCAGTGTATTCTCAGGCAGAAATTGCGTTTAATAGGATGAAAGCACAGGTTACTGATAAGACATTCTTTAAGGCAAATGAAACAAAGTTAAAGTTGACACTGCCAACAGGTGCGATCATACAGTTTAAGTCAGCTGAGAAACCCGACAATCTTTATGGTGATGATGTTTATGCATGTGTGTTTGATGAGTTTACCCGGTCACGTGAAGAAGCATGGTTTGCACTTAGATCAACACTTACAGCCACAAATGGATGGTGCAAGTTTATAGGAAACGTAAAGGGTAAAAAGAATTGGGGTTATAGAATGGCACAACGTGCAAAGCAAGGTGAACAGAACTTTGAACACTTCAAAATTACTGCATATGATGCAGCACGTGAAGGTTTACTTACAATGGACGAAATTGAGCAAGCGAAACGTGATCTGCCGGAATCAGTATTCAAAGAATTATACTTAGCTGAAGCTGCAGAAGATGGCAGCAATCCGTTCGGCATTTCATACATTCAGCAATGCACTTATCCAATAACATCAGGACCTGCCATTTGTTATGGCATTGACCTTGCAAAGTCAAGTGATTACACGGTAATTATTGGATTAGATCAGAACGGAAGCGTATGTGATTACAGAAGATTTCAAAAAGATTGGCGACAAACTACAATGGAAATACTTTCTTTACCAAATGCACAAATAGCAATCGATTCAACAGGTGTTGGTGATCCAATTGCAGAAGACATTGCAAGGGTTAAGGATGTTGAACTATTCAAGTTTACTTCACAAAGCAAGCAACAGATTATGGAAGGGTTATCACTTGCAATCCAACAAAGAAAAATCACATTCCCTGAAGGGCAAATCAAAGATGAACTTGAACAATTTGAATTCGAGTACACACGAACTGGAGTTCGTTATTCTGCACCTGTAGGTTTGCATGATGACTGTGTTTGTGCATTAGCACTTGCATGGCATAAGTTTAGGACATCAGCCGGGATGTCGGGGCATTATGCAATAATTTAAGAAACAAATCAGCATTTATGATATTTATTAAGAGATTGAGGATTCCAACTTGGGATAAGATAACCGTTGAAATGTATCAGTACATAAACGAAATAAACGAATCACAAATGGACCAGGTTGATAAGGTGTTGTATACAATGGCATTCTTAACAGGTAAAAGTGAAGAGGAGTTTGATAAGATTAATAAGCACAAATTTGCACAACTGCAAAGGCAGTTTCAGAACAGATTTGCACAACTGAAAATGCAAGGCAAAGAAAAAGAACGTATCAAAAGATTTAAGTTCAACTTTGACATTCGCAAAGTAACACTAGGGCAGTTCATTGAAGTGCAGCATTTTTATAAAAACAATTACATGAACAACCTTCATTTAATTGCTGCATCATTTTCAACCTGTGACAAGTTATCACACGTTGAACGTGCTGATAAGATATTTAAGATGCCATTATTACCAGTGCTGTATAATGTCACAAAGTTTTTAGAGGTAATAAAGAAGCTTAGCAGTGAATACAATGGTTTGTTTGGCATTGAAGATATGGAAGAAGAAGATTTGAAACCATTGACAAACGGATTTAATGAGCAGTACGGTTGGATTTATTCTGCACAAAAGATTGCAGAATTTGAAAAGATTAAACTAGATGAAGCTTATGATCTGCCAATTATTCAAGCGTTCAATGACTTGGCATTCTTGAAAGCACATCAGGAATACGAGGCAGAAATAAATAAAAGAAACATTAATGCAGTCATTCAGTAGAAGGCAACAACAGGTAATAAACAACAAGATCATTGACTTGAACAGTGATCTAGCATCTGATTACACAACATTTAATGGTAAGGCATTAGAAACAGCACTTTACAATATTGCAGTTGAGTTCATCAATTCAGCAGTTGACAACTTAAATGCAGCAGACCGTGTTGCATCGGGTGGATTGCTAGAATCAATAAAACCATCTGAAATTATTGTACTGGGTAAGAAGATGACAATTAATATTAGTGTTCTTGATTATTACAAATTTATTGACAAGGGTGTCAAAGGTTGGAGATCAGGAAAACCAGGGGATTCACCTTATGCATTCAAAGCACCGGCAGGCAAGAGTGGTAAGAAATCATCAGAAATGGTGACTGCCATTAGAAAGTGGTTGATTAAAGAAGGGTTGAAAGCAAAGGCAACAAGTAAGAATCCAAAGCATGCAATTAGTATAAGAGAATCAAGACGGCAGAAAATAACAGATACAGCAACATCAACTGCAATAATGATTGCCGGAATGGTAAGAAGCAAGGGATTAAAGAAAACAAACTTTTGGACGGATGCAGAAGCAACAGCATCAGCATTTGCTGAAAAGGAATTCGAAACAGCATTAACAATATCAGTAATAAATAGTTTATAAAATGGCATTAACAATAACAAATCAACCTGTTTTATTATCATCTGCAAATGATGATCTTGTTTACACATGTCTTGAATCAAGCTTGTATACACAAACGAATTTTAAGTATATCTGTGACATTTATGTTGGTGGTGTAAAGGTTGCACAATTAAAAGCATTTCCTAACCCTGTATCGCATTATGGTGTGTTTAACATTGGTAACGTGATGCGTAACTATGTACAATCAAATTTAACTTACTTACCATACACTGCAGGAATAAGAGTTGATAAATTTCTTAGTCATACAACATTTGTTGAATGTAAATTTGGTTATGAGTACGGAACAAATGTTGCACAATACTTAAATATTCAATCACGTACAAACTATTTTTCAAATACATACAACAAAAGAAGGACAACAAATATCTTATCAAATCCAATTTTATCTTATAAGACGGATAATTTTGCTACAAATAGACCTACAAAAACTGATGTGTATGTTGTAACAACTGGAAATTCACCTGTGCTGATTCCTTTCTTTAGTGGTCTTATTTATCCATCATCACCACAGAATCTTGTTTTTAGAGTTAATAAATACAATAAGGATGGAACTTTTGCATTATCATCTGCAATCACTTCAACAGGATCAGCAATTGATTATACAATGATTCAATTGGATTTATCAGCTGCATCATTAAATGCTGCACTGGGAACAACATTTATTGATGATAATGTATTGTATTATAATGTGTTTGCAAATATTCAAATTTCTGCAGGTTCAAATATAACTTCAACAAGTCCTAATTTTTATCCGTTCTGTGAAAATAAATATGAAGTGTTTACACTTGTTTGGATGAATCAGTATGGTGGATATGATTCATACCAGTTCTCAAAGAAATCTAAACGGTCATATGCATCTGAAAAGAAAACATTTGAACGCATACCATATTCAATAAATTCATCTACAGGGGCAATGACATATTTCAGTCAAGGCATTATGAATGAAAGTACAATTGTGTATGATAGCAAGTTTAAAGAATCAATGTCATTTAACACAAACATTTTGGATGAAGTTACTTATGAATGGTTAGCTGAATTGATACTTAGTCCATCTGTATTTGTAGTGATTGATTCTGCATTTATACCTGTTGTAGTCAAAGAAACTAATTATGATTTTAAGAAAAGAGTAAATGATAAGATTTACAATCTAGCAATAAACGTTGAATTGAATCAGCAAATGAACACACAATACAGATAACATGATAACAGAATTATTTGTTGAGAATTACCAGGTAGATATTACATCAGACATTGATGCAATGATGACTTATGCTATTGATGACATCAAGGATTTTAGCGCACGTAATACATCATTTAGCAAGACCATTGTAATACCAGGGACCGCAAACAACAATAAAATATTTGGAAATGTGTTTGATCCTAATCAATCAAATTATAGTGATCCTAATCAACCGAACATCAACTACAACTTTGACATTTCACGTTCTGCATCATGCATATTGTTTCAAGGAAATATGCAGGTGTTTAAAGGCATCATCAGAATACTGCAGATTGTAATTGATAAAGATAATATACAGTATGAATGTTCACTATTTGGTGAACTTGGCGGATTGATTCTTGCATTAGGAACTAAGAAGCTTGAAGAACTTGATTTTAGTTTGTATGATATTCCTTACAATATAACAAACATTACAAACACTTGGAATCCGGGTTTTCAAAATTACCCTATTGATTCAGGACCATTTGGTGTTGATTTCGTAAACTTTACATTAGTATTTCAAAATGGGGACATAACACAATATTTGGCTGTTGGTGATGTAAACAACATTTATTCAACAGATGTTCCATCTAACAATGGGAATTACACAATTGCATCATTTTCAACAAATGGAACAAGCACCACAATTGTTTATACATCGCCATTTGCAACATGGGTAAATGGATCAGCAACGATAACTGTGAAAGATAAACCTGGTTATGGGCCATTATTCCCTTTGATTGATTATGGAACATATTCAACAGATAAAATCAATTGGGATTATCAAACATTCAGACCTGCATTATTTGTGTATGAATACATAAAAAAAATATTTGAAGGTGTAGGTTATAAGTATGTAGCACCATTGTTTGAATTAGCATTCTTTAAAACATTGATTATTCCACACAATCAGAAAGTTCTTACAGGAACAAAGACAAATATATTTTTAGGTGGTAAAACTGCATTAATATCTTATAGTGTTCCTTATGGAACATCTGTCAATGGTATAAAGATGCAATATAAATCAACAACAGTTACAACATCAGACAATATTATTTTCACATATAATGGAACGAATTCAAGATTTAAATTGCATTTTGTAGAAACTTATAACATCAGAAATTTAACAACCACAATTGATAAAATAAGAATAAATGTTTATAGACGTGTAAGCGGTGTTGATACATTGGTTGCACAATCATTACAATATAATTATGTAACTGGAACACTTCTTTATCCATTTGATTTTACTGCTGAATTTGATTTGTCAACATCACAACAATTTTGGTTTGGATTAGAAATAAGTCATTTACCGCCTGTCCCATCAACTGGAAGCATTACATACAAATCACAATACAATCAATTGTCAATCAGCATTGATTCATTAACACCATTAATTCAACCATTGGTTAACGGTGATACTATTACAATAAATGATACAATCCCAAAGAATATAATGCAGAAGGATTTCTTGTCATCAATTATGAAGATGTTCAATCTTTATTTATATGAAGATACAACACTGCAGAAAATGATTAAGATTAAACCTTATGTTGATTTCTTTGATACTGATGTAAACAATGCACTTGATTGGACATATAAAATGGATGTAAGCAAACCATTGGTATTGAAACCGATGTCTGAATTAAATGCAAGGTATTATCTGTTTAAGTACAAGGATGATTCTGATTATTACAATGACCAGTATAAAAAACGATTTAATCTTACTTATGGCACAAATAGATTTGATACTGGGTTTGAGTTTGCTAAAGAAGAAACAAGTGTTGACTTGATATTTTCTTCAACACCTTTACTTGGTTATGAAATAGGTGGTAAGATTTATCCGACAATATTTAAAAGAAAAGGTGATGTTGTTGGAGTTGATGAAGAAACAATGGATCATAACATCAGGATAATGCAGTCAAAACTTATTACAGGTGTTGCATCTTATAACATTACAAATGCTGGTTCAACTCTTACAACAAAAACTGAATATCCGTATGCTGGTCATTTCAATGATCCATATACACCAACAATTGACATCAATTATGCAATCCCTAATTTATTATACTATCAACCAACAAACATTGATAACATAACTGTCAATTTATTTACCCTGTATTGGATTCAGTACATGTATGAAATCATTGACCAGGATTCAAGATTACTTGTTGCAAACTTCAGATTGAATGAACAGGACATCAACCAGCTTGATTTCAGCAAGTTAATCTACATTCAAGGGGTATTGTATAGGTTGAATAAAATAATTGATTATAACGCAACAAGACGTGATACATGTAAAGTTGAAT
>Ga0114963_10000853_pt1 | contig 20865 bp, 22 predicted proteins | sample C_131016_EF_Meta_FD_87019 | JGI IMG/M metagenome (GOLD analysis project Ga0114963, IMG submission 87019) | Freshwater microbial communities from Lake Croche, Canada to study carbon cycling - C_131016_EF_MetaG | ecosystem: Environmental > Aquatic > Freshwater > Lake | place: Lake Croche, Canada...
CCCCGGTTCCCCCTTGCCCCCTCCCCGCCCTTCGGGGAATTCTAATTCCTTACCTTTTCCCATGACAAGATTTCTTGATGAAAAACTGTTGTAATATTCCTGGGTTCCCGGTGGATAATGCTGGTAATGCTGACTACTAATAGCAGGGGTCTTTAAGTAGGTTATAATATATAATGGGGTTCGTTTCTCTCGTTGTTATATTTTTAGGAGTAAAAAATTTATGGAACGGAATTGGAAATTTGATAACCTTGAATTGTTCCTTGAACATTTAACATTGAGAGAACCTGGCGTACAAATATATAATATAACGTACTTAAAGAACCGCGCAAAACAATCTCATATGTTTTAGTCTAATGCCAACCAATTTTCTGGATAACACACATGGGTATAATAACTTTGTTGTTTGTATCTCCATTTATTATTTGATACATAAAATGGTTCTACTTTCACACAACCGTGATTTCGGTATTTTTCTCTATCCGCGTATAAAATGTCGGGAGACGAATGTATAATAAGTTGGTCATTTATATTTTTTGCATCGTCCACGTCATCATTATAGACAACCGCAACATGTCCTTGGTCAGTTTCATTATCTTTGAATCTTGCCAAAAGTAAAGTCCCTTTTGGATATTTCATTTTCATGTTAAGTTTTTCTAATCGTTTTCGTTGATGTAAATAATAAAACCATGCACCCGTCCCGCCTGGATAAGTTGTAAACAATTCTTTGTATTTTCCGCGGATGTTTCCGTGTAGTCCGGGAATACTTAAACCACATTTTCTTCGTAATAAATTTATAAATCCAGAACATACAATAGATTTGTCATTATTATTTATTTCTGATGCGGAAGGAGGAGAACTATTTTCGCACCAGAACTTATCGGTTCCGTTGAACACGTCAGAACCTTCAACATACCATCTATATGGAGTGCCAATTAATGACGTTGCGTATTCAAATATATATATTATAGGGGGAACCCCCGGTTCCCCCTTGCCCCCTCCCCACCCTTCGGGGAATTCCAATTCCTTACCTTTTCCAATGATAAGATTTCTTGATGAAAAACTGTTATCATCTTCCTGGATTCCCGATGGATAATGTTGATATATTAGATTATAACGGTCAATAGACTGGTTCATTTAAATCTGATTTTTGTGTAATAGTCTACCTTACATAAAAATCTTTCAACTTTTTATGATAATCTATCATTAGACATTAATAATAAAAAATATAATTCAATAAAAAATATTTATTATTTTTTGTGCTACAATAATAAGACATTTTTGTTTAAATTATATATTTTTAACATGACAGAAACGTCATCTTTCAAGTTCGTCCAGCAATGTCTGCCTGTATTCCCAACATGTTATTTTAGATTAAAGTTTAAAATATCATTACGATTTTTCGAGTCAGCATTATCCACCGGGAACCCAGGAATATGATAACAGTTTTTCATCAAGAAATCTTATGATTGGAAAAGGTAAGGAATTAGAATTCCCCGAAGGGCGGTAGGGGGCAAGGGGGAACCGGGGGTTCCCCCTATTTCGAGTGAGACTTAAAAATTATATAAATACTCGGTTAATAGGAGGGGTCGCAGGGGAACCTGGGTTCCCTGCTAAGTTCACTCGCCTTTTCATTGACTTGCGCCATAATATTTACACACTCATTGAGTTTTTCTACTTTCTCCATTGTTTCCTTCATCGTAACATCGCCTTTGGTATCACGCGTCACAATTCTGCGCGCAATATCAACCACTGTATTATTCACTTCAACATAAATTTGTTGAACGAGTTCGGGAATTTTGCCTAGAAGCGCGTTATATAGTTTATTCCAACTATTGTATTTGTTAGCAGCCGCACGAATCTCTTTTATATTCAAAAGAATGTAATTGTAAACACGAATTACATTCTCTGTACGTTCTGTAACTGACAAACTTGCTCTAAGTTCATCCATATAACAAGTAATTTTTCTAATAATTATTTCCAATGCGTTGTCTTTGTCGAGATGATCGACGTCAATAACACTCTCGATGACCTTTCCGCTTCGAAGCAACATGTTGTATGAAGATGTTGGTGTAGGGTTAAACATCAGATTTTCAATCAATTTTTTTGGAAATTGACAGAAAAGTAGTCCCAAAAAGTTATAAACGAGAGAAAAAGCATTTAAAATTATAGTAATACATTCAACTATTACCACTTTTGCTTATATGTCATCCATAAAAGAATTAAATTTACCCATTCACGCCAATATTGTATCCAAATTACAATACTTTCAGGATATTCATAAAATTCCCAATATCATATTTCACGGTCCGTCTGGTTCCGGCAAAAAAACACTAGTTCATAATTTTATTTACTCCATTTACGGCGGCGATACTGAAAAGATTAAATCTTTTGTGATGTATGTGAACTGTGCGCACGGAAAAGGGATTAAGTTCATACGCGATGAACTAAAATTTTTTGCCAAGACACACATTCACTCCAATGGAGGTCATGTATTCAAAAGCATCGTGTTGTTGAACGCAGACAAGTTGACGATTGACGCACAATCCGCGCTGAGAAGATGTATTGAATTGTTTACCCACACCACTCGTTTTTTCATTTTGATAGAAGATAAATATAAGTTATTAAAACCTATATTGTCGCGGTTTTGCGAAATTTATGTATCTGAACCCATTTTTCAAGGAAAACCATTGAATTTGCATCAATATAACTTGAATAATACATTTCAACTGAAGGAAGTTAAGACAAAGCGTCTTGAAAATCTCAAGAGCGATTTACAAAAATATATGACGGATAAAAAAAAATACGAAACCTCCTATGAAAAATTGTTCGCTTATTCAAGTAAATTATACGAAAAGGGGTATTCTGGTTTGGACATCATTACTTTATTAGAAAATCATAACAATTTTGTTGAATTGTCTTTTGAAAAAAGGTACGAATTGTTATTCGCTTTTAATCGAGTGAAGGGGGAGTTTAGAAATGAAAAATTGCTTATGTTGTTTATATTGGAGTTTCTTTTTTTGAGTTTAGAACACACTTTAGAAAATATTTCGTTTATGTAAAATGGACGATTTTAATATGTCAAGTTTAAATCAATCCAGAAACGAATGGAGTTCAAGATTAATTACCATATTAACTCCGCTGATTATAGAAGGATTAAAAGCTATATTTGATGAAGCGCTTGCTTTGTGTAAATCCAACAACGAGATGGATAAGTATTTAATGACGTTTCAAAATTTTATTACGCGTATTCCAAAATGGAATCCCGCTATTGTAGAAAAAGAGAGACAACGCATTATTGAGAGAAGTGGGTGCGCTTACTTGGAAGACCTAATTACTTGTGTTCATATTATTCAATTGAAACTGTTGACAGCAATGCGTGTCGGGCAAAAACAGAAAAAGATTGACATTAGCATCCCCAAGTTGGACGACTTTATCCATAATGTCTATATTCATGTTGCGCGAAAAATATACACCAATGTATATTTATTTGAAATCAATATTCCACCTTTACAAGTTCAAAGACAATATCGCGAAACCGAACTCATTGTTCAAGAGTGTATATTAAATACCATCCGAGAGAGTATACCCGTTGAAACCATTTTGTTGGCGTATATGGATGAAACTGTGGAGGAGGATGTGGTGGAAGAAGTAAAGGAGGAGTTGATTGAAATGAAAAAAGAACCTGTCACGCAAATCATTGGAGAGACGTCGGCAAAAGTGGACGCACCCGTTGTGACCCAAGAACAGGAAAATAGCAACGCTTTTTCGCCGGAACCCGAACCTGCAACTGCACAAAAGGAAGACATATCCTTCCCTGAACTTTCGTTTAGCGATGTAGATTTTGTGCAAGGAGACAATAACACTGTTATACCCGTGGATGCTCCTAAAACAATTGAACGATTAGAACACATTAGTGCAATGAGAAATGAAGAGAGAAAGCGCGAAGCAGAGAACGACGACGATGAAGAAAAACTCAAAATATTTGATGACGAACCTGTTTCTCTCGATGGGTTAGATATTCAGGATTTAAATGCAGATATGTTTTCTTTTCAAGCTGAAAATTTGTTAGGAGACGTTGAAGTATTGGCGTAAAACGAACAAGTTACTATACAGCAATGTCCACTGGTATCCCAAAAATGTGTTTTTTAGAGAATCGTAAGAATTTTAAAATAAAGTTTAAAATATCATTACGATTTTTCGAGTGAGACTTAACAGTTATATAATTACTCGGTTAATAGGAGGAGGGGTCGCAGGGTAGTGTAACCAGCCCTGGGTTCCCTGCTATGAATATACGCGTAAAAAAAAGATTTAGAATCTTCTTTTTAAATGTAAATGAACAACGTATTTTTAGTTTCAGGAATTATATCCGTTGTGTTTTTTATATCCAAATTTATTGAAATGCGTTTTGTCGAAAAGGAAAACAAACCCTTGAAATTTTTGATTCGAGATTCACTGTTAGTTTATTTTAGTTGTATTTTTGGTCTTTTTGTTATAGAACAGTTGACACCAGCGATGAAAGACGTTGTGGATGGGACGGCGGAGTTAGGCGCGAGTGTTCCTTTGGCGTTTACCGACGCGCCCAATTTTTAAGGAGCAGGGAACCTAGGGCTGGTTACACTACCCTGCGACCCCTCCTATTAACCGATTATTTATATTTTTTTTAAGTCTCACCCGAAAATCGTAATGATATTTTTAACTTTATTTTGAAAATCACATTTTTTGGGATACCTGTGGAACTTGCTGCTGTGTCTATGGATTATAATGTATTTGAAGACCTAGGTCTACCGCGTTTAGGTCTTTATACATAACACCACAAGGTTGAGAAGTAATTGGATAGTGGACCGCTGTTGCCTGATTCGCAGAAGGTTCCATTATCCAACCGCGGCAAAATTCAAATGTGGGCGTTTTTTCCGAGGTTTCAGCAATCCACCCATATGTAGTTTCATTATTATGTTCTTGTATATAATCATCCATTACATACAAGAAGAACCGCAATGATTTACCTTTTTTTCCAATATAAAAGGATTGACCAAAACTTACAAATAGTCTCTCCTCATTTTCATTCCTACACGCAACGGAAATAGAATACGGGCGGTTGTTTATCTTTTTTTGCAACATTTTACTCAACTTTTGGAATTGTCGCGTTGATAACATTTTGAAAAAACTTTTGTCACTTGATTGTTTTAATAATATTTAAAAGTATTTAAAGAATCAATTTTTTTCATCGACCCGTCCAAACTTTTACAACTGGTATTTTTGTGGAGTTTTGCTTCTTGTATTCCTCATAAGTATAACCCCAAGGACAATAATGTGAGATACTTCCCAATAATGAAGGGAGACGATTCAATAAAGGAAATTCGAGTGCAAACAATATGCCCATTATTCTCTCTAAACAACAACGATCGGACCTGTTTTGAATTGTGGATATCATGTTGAATAAGTTGTATTTGTCTTGAAGTTTCGTTAAAAATGCGTGATGAATCATACTTTGAACGCCAAAACAACCCTTCCAATTTTGATTATTGAAAGATAATATTTCATATTTGTTTTTGTCATGTAACATTTGCTGAATAATATAATTATTTTTCATAACGCGAACAATTCTTAATGAGTTTTGTAAATTTTCTCTCTTTTCATTTTCAAAATGCCATAAAGGAAGAACTGGGAGATTAATTTTGTTAAAGTTTATTTTTTTTTGAATAAAGACACTATCGTGAATTATGATTGCTTTGTCAAAATAATGATTTTTATAAAAATAATAGTAAGGTAAAAGTTCGCCTCGTTTGGGAAACTCGGATTGAACGTATTCTACATTTTTATATTCGTATTCCTCTTTTAAAAACTGCGGGTCACTATTGTCATCAATCACTACTATTTTTGTTGTGGTGTATGGATAAAATCGGCGAATACAACGAATGCATTCATTCCAATATTTATTTGTGGTTTCGGAGTTGACATGTCTTGTTATAATAAAACCAAAGGTCATTGTTATATTATAAATATATTATTAGTGGATTCGGTGGGCATTTCTTACTTCAATTATGTTCTCTGTTACAACGCAAAAAATACGATTTAATCTCTTCTACAAAAAAAATTAAAAATAACCATTAAAATGTTGTTGCGCATTTTTGAGTGAGACTTAACTTTATAAAAGAGTATGGTTTACAGGAGGGGGTAGCAGGAGGGGTCGCAGGGTCGGAGGTAGCTGCGCGGTCCTGGGTTCCCTGCCCTAAAATGTCTCGACGAAAGAGGGAATTTCGTCAATGTTCATGAGTCTTGGCATATCTTGTTTGGCAACATCTTTTTTACTCATTTTGAATGCGGAAAACTCCTTTCGCTTCAACTGCGCTTCAGGGCGATGATTGTGAACACAACGAGCAATCATTTTATATAATTTAAAGTCTTCATATCTCTCGTCACCATTGTTTTTATATAAAATGTTGACGCCGTTATCATCTAAACACCATTCAACAATAATTCGGACAACGGGTTTACATTTTTCCAAATTCACAATATCATCCAAGTCATCTACTAAAAAGTCAAAAATGGAACAGGCCAAACGGCATAAATCAAAACTAAAATTGGGTTCTAACCGGGGTTTTTTCTCGTTAAAAAAAGGTTCGGAGTTATATTGACCCGAAGCGTCGCCACCTTTTTCAAAACTATCACTACAAAAAGTAGAACCATTATATTTATAAATCCCCCTTCCAAAATCGATAATTTTGAATATTCTTCCAAAGGTGGGAACTTTATAATAGGTTTTGTTATAACAATAGTATAAAAATTTTTGTTTTGTTTCAACATACATTACATTATTGGTGTGTAAATCGTTATGCGTGAGAGAAAACGCCTTTTGATAAGTAATTAATGTCATGATTATTTGCATTAGAGCGGACAGCCATTCCTCTTGTGACAAATCATTATTCAAAATTAAATTGTCAAAGGTGTCAACGCATTGTTCCATACAGATGACTTGTACGGGAAATTTGGGAAAGGTTGCGTATACGGTTTCTGGTTCGGATGGTTCAGAATATTCTTCATCACCATCTTCTTCATCTTCTTCTTCATCATCGCCATTTTCATCACAACTGTCTTCATCGCCATCTTCATCGTCATTAACATTGTTGTCGTCGTCATCATCCAACTCTCCTTCTTCGTCACCCAAAGATGTATGAGAACTTCGCGAAGAACACGTAGAAGACGACTTTAAACTCAAACGCATATTGGAGTTGTTTGTTTCTTCTACGTCCATATTGCTTGTAATATCTAATGGTTCTAACGCATTACTTGATTGCTCGGTGTCTTCTTCATTGCCGACTCCATCTACGAAGAGTCCTTCATAAAGGTCATCGCGAATAGAAGAAATAGACAAGTTTTTTGATTTTATGGAGTCGGAGTTGAGAATTGTCAAAGGAGGCAGATTTTTCATGGATGTGGTTGATGCGTCCAAGTCTGGGTGGTTCAATAAATGATCGTATTCTTCAACTTCAAATAACACATTTTTATTTTTATTGAAAAAATCGGACTTGCATAAATAATCTAAATCATCTGCCACGTTAAGTTTAAAGTTATTTTTAATTCCCAAAAAAGAACCATAATAATCTACACCGTGAAAAAATCCGTAATTTTGTAATAAGGAAGAAGATAGAAACGAAAAAAAACCGTCAATGTACGCCGAGTTGTTTTCATTCAAAGATTTAGGATGTACGTCGGTTTCTTTTGAGGTGAACGATGGAAGAGTAAAAATTTTCTCATCGTTCATGTCGTATTTTCCAATTAAAAACTTGAAGGGGTCAATGAGTGGGGCTAGTTTAAAAAATACAGGTTTTTCCATAATTAATTCAGTGTCGGTTCTACTTTTAATAATGCATGTATGTTTGTTGTCATTGTTTGGCGATGACTCGCGAACTCCGGCAATGTAAAAACGGTGATTCAAATTGACTGCGTTATAATTTGTCTCATTTAAAGAAAAAAAACGGTTATATATGGGTATGTAGTTTTGTATAGTAGAGAAAGAAATAGTTGGGTCATTCAACAATTGTTTGAAAAACTCTTGGTTTTTACGTTTGTGGTAATTTACTCTAAATTCCATTTTGTATTTTAGTGATTTCAAATATAAATAATACTAAATTTTAACTTATTTAGAAGGGTGTTCGACTTTTGAATAGGGTGTTCGACTTTTGAATATGTCTTCCCTAAAAGTCGTTGTCTTTTAAAGGTCATTGCGTCGCGTTTGCGTATGATTTCTGCGTATAAAATCTATCTATAAAAATAAATGACATTAGAGTTGAAAAAATTTGACATGAAATCCATTAGTTTCAAACCAAATGAATCCAAAGGACCGGTGGTGGTTCTCATTGGAAGAAGAGACACCGGTAAAAGTTTTTTAGTGAGAGACTTGCTTTATTATCATCAAGATATTCCCATTGGAGTCGTCATATCTGGCACAGAAGAAGGTAATGGGTTTTACGGAAAATTGGTGCCGAAGTTGTTTATTCACAATGAATATAACACTGCTATTATAGAAAATATATTGAAGCGACAAAAGTCAGTGTTGAAGCAGATTAAAAAGGAGATAGAAGCGTTCAAGAAAAGTACAATTGACCCTCGCGCGTTTGTTATTTTGGATGATTGTTTATACGATTCGTCCTGGTCACGTGATAAGATGATGAGACTTTTATTTATGAACGGGAGACACTGGAAGATCATGTTAATCATCACAATGCAATTTCCTTTGGGCATTCCTCCCAACCTGAGAACCAATATAGATTATGTTTTTATTTTGCGAGAACCTTACATAGCCAATCGCAAACGAATTTATGAGAATTATGCGGGCATGTTTCCAACATTTGAGTCGTTCAGTCAAGTCATGGACCAGTGCACGGAAAATTATGAGTGTCTCGTCATCAATAACAACTCCAAGTCTAACAAATTATACGACCAGGTGTTTTGGTATAAGGCAGATAGTCACAATGACTTCAAGTTAGGCAGTAAAGAATTCTGGGAACTCTCAAAAGGTATCAACTCTGACGATGAAGACGAGAAATATGACCCCAGTAATGCGAAAAAACGCGGAGCGGGACCCAAAATCAAAGTTCAAAAGGAGGGAAAGTCAAAAGGTGAAGCAAAATGGTAAGAGTTTGTCGCTTTTTAATATAGAAAGCGAGTTTTAGGTAACAGAAACTCGCTTTTTAATATAAAAAGCGAGTTTTTGGGCAACAAATATGAATAAATATAAAAATAACCAAAATGGAAAAAACATTTTCAAAAAAATTGTTTCTTTATTTGAAGACAATTTAACATAACATATAACACAAAACAACGCATGGGAGAGTTTGTACACAGTTTAGACGAGTTATCGCACTTGACAACTAAAAAGTGTCGTTTAACAACTCATCTTACAAAAAATTATAAGGAAAACATACATTACATTGTTAAAAAGGATGAATTGAAAAATGTTAAAAAACACGGAGGTCAAAATAAAATAGATTATCTTCTTACAAAAGACGCATTTGAGTTATTAAAAAACTCTTATAATTTGAGAAATAGATATATTGTAAACTTGTCAGAAAACGCAACACATGTGAACGCATTTGCGATGTGTATTGAAAACCAAACTATAGGTTTCATTCAAAACGCTTATAGTAAATTGTTTAATGTAAAACGACAGTTTATTATTGGAAAGTATAGAGTTGATTTATATTTTATAGATTATAAGTTAGTAATTGAATGCGACGAAAACAACCATGTAGATAGAGACGCAACGCGAGAAAAAACGAGGGAAGAATACTTGTTATCATTGGGAAATCAAATTATTAGATACAACCCGAACGATAAGTTATTTGATTTGTCAAACGTTTTAAGTGACATAAACGCCGTTTTATTTTCAGAAAAAAAATGAGGTCGCTTTATATTTTTAAAAATCCCTAAGTTTCTTTCTCATCCATTATTTTCAACAATGTGTCAAAAAATGCATCAGTATAATCGTTGTGTTGAAATGCTGTATCGTGTCCTCCATCCACGTACACCACTTGATTAAACTTTTCTAATATAGACAATGGAATTGTCGTGGAGTCTTCTTCTTTTGAATAAATAATAAAAAGAAGAGGGTACTCATTCAACGTTTTTATAAGAATCGGTTCTTCCAAGAAAAATCCATATTTTTTTTTATAAATTTGATGAATTTGTTTTAAATTTACCCAACTACAATTGAATTTAACGCTATTATAAACAAAATAAGTCGGAAGAGTTAAATATTTCATAAAATTCCATTTTAAATATTTTTTATGTAACTGTTGAGGAACTAAAAAAGGAGCAATCAATATAATTTTGGTTTTCGTTTTTTCATAAAAAAATGGATTTAACTGTAAATACTTGGTGAATAAACACCCTCCCATAGAGTGCGCCAAAATTAAATTGTAAGTGTACGTGTTAATATGAGAACACAGTTTTTCAAAGACATTTTTAATGTGTTCATTTGTTCCGTAATTGAAAAAAACAATGTCATGTTTTATGTTTTTTTCAAAATTTTTATATTTGTCTGGACTATTCTTATTGTTTAAATCTGTATCAAAACCACGAATAAACAAAATTTTCATATTGTATTATTTAAATACTTTTTTAGTAACAAAATTTTTGATTACAACAAATAACTATCAATAATACTTAATATTTCACATGGTAATTTATTATTGTCGCCAATAATATCGTCCAATGTTATTGTGTGAGTTATCCAATTCAATGGCATGGAATACCTGAATGATTTGTCTATCTGACACCCCAAATCCGCATATTGAGTTACAACAAGAGTTCTGTTTTTTATGATTTCAATAAAGTTGGCGCGAAACATTTTTGTTTGATTGTTTTTATTTTTTGTGAAATAAAAACAACGATCTCCACTTCGCAATTTTGTTGTTATTTCTTTGTTCATTTTAGGGGGAACCCCCGGACTGCGTTGCTGACCCTTGCCCCCTCCCCGCCCTTCGGGGAATTCTAATTCCTTACCTTTTCCCATCATAAGATTTCTTGATGAAAAACTGTTATCATTTTCCTGGGTTCCAGGTGGATAATACTGATTCATTTTTATAAATTTACATTAAAATAAACGTAAATGTATAAAATCAATTTTTTGTTGTAGGTGTGGTTTTATGTTTTGTGGGTAAAATAAATTACAAGGTCTTAATTAGTATAATCTGGTCCTCCGCGCCATCCGTACATTGATGACCAAAGTTTTTCAATAAAAAATATCCCTCTTTCATTTGTGCGACTATTTTTTCCTCCGTGACATCGCGCCAGTCATACACCATATTGGGATAAATAGGGTGGTCGGGACCTGCTCCACAAACACCTGTGTTTCCAAGTAATCTACAATCATCAATAATAATAATGTCGTCGAATTTTCTCTCTTTAAGAATGGCAAGTTCATACAAGAGAGGGGTTTCTTCTTCTCCAAACTCAGTTTGTCCTCCGGAATAATGCGCGTCCAAATAAATCGTGACAGGTTCTTGTATGGTTTCTAATAACATAGGCAAAACCTGTTTTGAGTCGCCGTGATACATCTTTACGTGAGGATGGTCTTTAAATTGTTCTACATTATAATTATACCATTTTTCAGAGAGTTCAATGGAATGAATGTTTTCATAATTGTTTAATACACTTGAAATTCCATGTCCTAAAAACGTTCCGGTTTCAATATAATGACGAGTTTTTTGAGTTCCTGTTCTCTCATAAATAATGTCAAGGATGTTTGGCATGTATAGTATTTTCGTATTGAAAAAAACGCTCACTGTTACGCGTCATTTCGCAGCAATTTCATAATCACATCAAATAGTTTTTCAGAATGTTCTACTTCTAAAAAACATGTGTGTTTTCCGCCAATTGTAGTGCATCGTTCAAATTTAGTTAATGTTTCTTGTGGAATGACAGTCACTTGTTCGTCTTCGTTATAAATAATATGACAATTGCTATGATTATTTAATAAATTCGTTAACTCATCCTGATCGTGTATCATAAACTGATATGCGGTTTTAATTTGTTTCAACGGAATCCATTTAAAGGAATCATTCCATAAGTTCCCAATTTTAAACAATTTACAGTTAGGTATCATTAACGCTTTCGGTAGATAACCATATTGTAAAAAAGGAATATGCGCAATAAACTTAATATATGGGTCTTTACAAAGAAAGGGTGCTATTAGAATAAGTTTGCGGTCAAATTCTGGATGTTCGTTTATATATTTTGTCATTAAACAACACCCCATGGAGTGCGCCATTACAACGTCATATTTATATTTGGTTTGACTTCGAAGTTTTGCACTAGTTTTTTTTGTTTCCAATTCCACTACTAAACGTTCATAAACGGCGTTCAAATCTTCGTCATTATTGTATTCAAAATAATCCAATTTGTAATTGGATAATTTAAAAAATATGTCAAAGTATACATAGACGTTGTGTCCGTTAAAGTCTTTTTTAGATACATTAAAACCTTTCACAAATAAAATTCGCTTCATATTATTTTGTTATATACTTTTTATAACAAAATATTTACGGAAGGGAACCGGGGCTGGTTACACTACCCTACGACCCCTCCTTACGATTGAGTATTTCTACAAAGTTTATGTAACCCGAACTAAATAATAATAATAAAAAATTCATTCTAAACTTATTACGATGCGTGTGAAATGCCATTTTTTTTGGGATATCCGCGGTTTACTCCTTCTTCGTAGCAAAAGGACCGCTCACCAATTCACTTTGTCCGTTATCCGTTTTTCCAACCACAATGTTTTCGCCTTCAAATAACTCCGCGCGAATGTCAGCCGCGGATATTTCCTCGTTTGATCGCGTCAAGTTTTGTTCCTGAGTATTCGCATTGACTCCAATCAAGTTACCATGCTCGTCTATATTCTGAGTTAGTGTTGCGCCCGTTTTTTCGGCAACCTTAATATTTTCTTCAATCGCCTTTTTCTTACTTTCCTTCACACGCTGTTCGAAGGCAGTTTTGGCAAAAGACTCGTTCTTTGTCTTTTCCTGCATAAGTTGATTCAACTCGTCTTCCATATATTCCACACGACCCGTTTTATACGCTTCTGGTTCCCAGGGCATCCAAAGACCAACCGGTCCCACAAACACATCATGGTTCGGGTCAAGTTCGCGCAACATTTTGCATCGTAGTTCGGCCTCTTCCATAGTAGGATAAACGCCACGAATCTTGATTCCCCGGGTAGAAGTCTGGAAATTATGCTCTATATTGAAAGCGTTCTCCAATTCTTGTTCGTTTTGGTCTAAAAATGTTTTAAACTCGTCTTCAATATTCAATTCACGCAACGCAGACTGTTCTTCCTTTACAAACTCCTGAAAGTCCTTGGTAATGTCTTCAAAGTTAATCTTGTATTTAAAAGACATGAAATTCAAAAACTGAATGAACTTTTCCATACTCTTTGAGAAATTCCATTTCTTTAGGAATTCTTGAAAGAAAAAAACTTCCTTCTGCTTCACAATTTTTTCAGGAGAAACAAATGAAACGCATACAAATTTTTGTCCAGCAATTGGTTTGTCTTCCTCCAACAAGTCCACATACTTGGGATTAGGTTGACCATTTGCTAACAATTTATTTTCATACTTTTGATTTTGATTTTGTTCTTCTTGGTGACGACCACTCGTTCTGTTATTTTTTTGCGATTTTCCCGATTTCATTATTTATAAACAATATTTATTTAATTTTAAGTGTTTTATCGCATATATTATTTTTTTCTACTGATTTAATATAAAACATGTTTGACGTTATGGAACTTGTGAAACGAATCATTAAATATTTAGTAGAAGGAATTATGGTCGCCATCGCGGCTTACGCAATTCCTAAACGTTCGCTCAATTTGGAGGAAATTGTGTTGCTAGCATTAACGGCAGCTGCCACATTTAGCATTTTGGATACTTATATCCCCACCATTGGAGTGACAGCGCGTTCGGGTGCTGGATTTGGAATTGGTGCCAACTTGGTAGGATTCCCAGGCGGTCTCTAAGTCATAACTTATAATATATTTACTCCATGAATCATGATAATATTGTTCTCTTTATAGCACAATATTATCGCATTTTCTTGTTCGGTTCCTGTTCGAACTATACAGTAGCGATGAATTCCCAGTCCAGTTCTTCGCAAATTTTCTTCCATATCGTATCTTGTTCTATCAGTTTCTCTCGGTCTTTCAACATGGGAATTTCAGGAAGATAATGTTTTTCCGACAACAATTCAAACAACTTATACAACACATAATAATAATGTAAAAAATTCACGCGATAATCAGGGCAGTGTTTGGCGTAAGGATATTGTATTTCCATAAAGAAATTACACAAGGTTTCTTCTAATTCTTGAGAGATAATTGGCGGGTCAATTCCCAACTTGCTTTTAATGAAATTAATGTGTTCGTAATATTTGTTATATCCAAGTTTCTTCAAGAGCCCCTTGGTTTCATAATAGGTCAATTTAGAACATTCAATTCTCTCTTTTTTAATTTGCTGTTTCAGACTTTCAATTACTTCTGCCGGTATTTGCGTTGTTTCTTTGCCTTGAAACTGCGCCAAAATTTCCTTGAAATGGTTGATTTTTTTATATGCGTAAAAGCAGACCTCCTTGGGAGGTTCCTTGTAGGAGGGTTTTTCGTTTTCAATCAAATATGGCACATTTTTGAAACAAACATTGCAAATCAAAACGCCTTCGTCGTCAACGGGTATAAGTTCACCCTTAAAACAACTACGACATATATCAGTGGAATGGACGAACGCATTGATATCAAGAAAAGATTCATCAATATTGCTCAAGTATTGTTGGAAAATATTGTTATTTGTTTGTTCTATAATGGCACCAACATCGTCTTTGTTTTTTTTGAAGAAGGCGTCCAAGAGTTGAGTTTTTTTTGTTGTTGTTTCTCCGTTTGAGATATTTTTTTTGTTTTCAAAATAATCAAACAAAAACTTTGAGTTATCTAAGAAATATTCCTTCTTCTTCTTTTTCAAAATACTTATTTCATTTTTGATTTCATTTATGTGGTCGATATAATCAAAAACTTGTTCTTGTGTAAGTGTTGGTTCTTCTTGATTTGTGTGTAGTAATGAGCGTATAGATTCTCTCTCTTCTCTCAATCTAGGGATGTTATCTTCTTCATCTCGGTTGAATTCACTCATCATTTCCTTGTGTTTACCATCGAGTGTTGTAGTTTTCTTCTTATTTACCTTAATTTTTTTGGTAGTTTTAGGTTTAAAGGATGGCATAATTTTATCGTAAATATTTTTATAAAATATTATATCTATTATTGTTTAATCTCTTTTCGGGAATAATACATTTTTAGGGGGAACCAGGGGTTCCCCCTTGCCCCCTCCCCGCCCTTCGGGGAATTCTAATTCCTTACCTTTTCCCAGGATAAGATTTCTTGATGAAAAACTGTTATAATTTTCCTGGGTTCCCGGTGGATAATGCTGTACATTTTAGAAAGGGTTGCTACGCAGCCCAGGTTCCCTTTTGAGAGAAACTGTAGCAGCAATGTCCACCGATATCCCAAAATTATGATTTTTAGAGAATCATAATAATTTTTAGAATAAAGTTTAAAATATCATTACGATTTTCGAGTGAGACTTAAAAATTATTTAAATACTCGGTTCACAGGAGGGGTCGCAGGGGAACCTTGGTTCCCTGCTAAACTGTAGGCGGAGTTTGCGAAAATGCGTTCAAATCCCGAAATTCAACAAACATAAACAACACCATGGTCTTGTGCGAAAGAGGACACATTAAGTTTTCTGTTATTTTAGTAAAATGGAAATACAAATTAACATTGAAAAAAACGGGTCTTCGAAACACGATTTGACAATAGAACAAATAACTTTTCAAAAAATGTTATTTTTATACAACGCAATAAACGATGGATGGAGTGTAAAAAAAACAAATGACTCATATGTATTTAAAAAAAATCATGAAGGAAAGCAAGAGGTGTTTTTAGACTCTTATTTACACCAATTTATGAAAGACGGGTTTGACATCAATGGTTTGTTACGATAACTAGTGACAACAATCATTATATATCGTATTTGTTGTAAATTCCGTCATTTTTTTTGAAAGAATTAAATTAGAAACTCAAAATTTTTTATCTTTAGCAATAATATAAATATAAAATGGGAGGAGGTCTAATGCAACTCGTCGCTTATGGCGCACAAGATGTTTATCTTACAGGTAATCCCCAGATTACATTCTGGAAAGTTACCTACCGCAGGTATACTAACTTTGCTATTGAATCCATTGAACAAACCTTCAACGGACAGGCCGATTTCGGTCGCCGTGTTACATGCATTATCAGTCGTAATGGTGATCTTGCATACAGAACTTATTTACAGGTTACACTTCCTGAAATCAACCAATACATGGGCAACACCGCCAGTCTTTCCACTGGAACCGGAGGTGTGTATGCTCGTTGGTTAGATTTCCCTGGCGAACAATTGATCGCCCAGGTTGAGGTCGAAATCGGAGGTCAGCGCATTGACCGCCAATATGGTGACTGGATGCATATCTGGAACCAACTTACCATGACTGCTGAACAACAACGTGGATACTTCAAGATGATTGGTAACACCACCCAACTTACCTTCATCACCGATCCCTCTTTCGCCGACATTGACGGACCTTGTGACTCCACTGCTCCTCGCCAGGTTTGCGCTCCCCGTAACGCACTTCCTGAGACCACCCTTTACATCCCCCTTCAATTCTGGTTTTGCACCAACCCCGGTCTCGCTCTTCCCTTGATTGCTCTTCAATACCACGAGGTCAAGATTAACCTTGACTTGAGACCTATTGATGAGTGTCTTTGGGCCGTCACTTCCCTTACCTGCAACTCAGGTGCTCCCGGAAACAACAAGACCCAATACAACATTGGAACCACTGTCAGCGCCACCATTGCCTACAACCAATCTTTGGTTGCTGCATCCCTTTACGTTGACTACGTCTTCTTGGATACCGACGAGCGCCGTCGTTTCGCCCAAAACCCTCACGAGTACTTGATTTCTCAACTTCAATTCACCGGTGATGAATCGGTTGGTTCGTCATCCAACAAGATTAAGTTGAACTTCAACCACCCCGTGAAGGAACTTATCTGGGTTGTCCAACCCGACCAGAACGTGGACTACTGCTCGTCTCTTCTTTGCGACGCTTTACTCTTCAAGGTTCTTGGCGCCCAACCCTTCAACTACACGGATGCCATTGACGCTCTTCCCAACGCAGTCCACGCCTTCGGTGGACCCAACGAAGTCAGCGCTGGAAACTACATTGATACCCGCGGTCTTTTCGAGGACGCTGGTGCCATGGATGTCACCTTCTCTGGTCTTTCTGGATACTGGACTGGAAACGAGGCCAACCTTGGTGGACCCAATGTTGGAATTAACCCCAACCAAGACATCAACGCCGGACTTGCCGCCCTTGGTCTTTCCAGTCAGAACGACCTCACTGGTGCTTACACCAACGGCGTCTACAACGCCAACCACAACCAAGGTTCCTCGGTTTCGGACGCCGGAACTTTCGTGTTGTCGGAGACCTCTTTGGACATGCACTGTTGGGGACAGAATCCCGTTGTGGTTGCCAAACTCCAATTGAACGGTCAAGACCGTTTCTCGGAGCGAGAAGGTTCCTACTTCTCTTGGGTTCAACCCTACCAATCCCACACTAGATGCCCTGATGAGGGTATCAACGTGTACAGTTTTGCACTAAGGCCTGAAGAACATCAGCCTAGCGGGACGTGCAACTTTTCGCGAATTGATAACGCAACCTTACAACTTGTGCTCTCCAACGCCACCGTTGAAGGCACAAAAACCGCCAAGGTTCGCGTCTACGCTACAAACTACAACGTGTTGAGAATTATGTCGGGCATTCCAATTGGATTGTATAATATATTATACACATTCTCCTGTGCCCAACAGTTGGCTGCCATACTAGATATTTGCTTCCTAGTATGGATAAACAGTGTAAAGCAAATATGTGAATCAAAGGAATTCGCATTATATAACCAGCTAGTCTCTTATTGACTATCTTGTCAAAAGGAGGCGACATTTCTAAATTGCGGGAACATCCTTAGAGCCTTTTCTACTACTTTGTTGTGTGAAAACACTTCAAATACCCGGGGTAATGACCTAGGGCATAGTAATAACGAAAAGGATTGGAAAATCCGCAGCCAAGCTCCTACGTGCGCCAATGCAAGCATATGGAGAAGGTTCAGAGACTATAATGGAATGGGTCTGAGAAAGCTAGCAACTTTCAATGAAGACTTAAGGGATAGTCCAGTTTATTAATGAAAATTAATAAAAGTGCTAACAACGGGGAGGGTTAGCGTATAGTAATTAAAGTAGACGAGATTTATTATTGCTTTACTTTTATATAGTTGTTTTAAACTAATTGAATAGATCCATATTATAAAGATTATAATATGAATAATGTTGGTGTTGACATCTCTAGTAAATTCAAGGCAAAAGTATTTTGTTTTTAAAAATGTGGGAATGATTAAATCTTAACAAAATAATTCGCGAAAATTATGACATTCATGAACAGTTAGGGATTCTTTATAAAAAAATTAAAGAAAAATACGAAAATGAAACAATATTTTACCTTTTTGTTTTTAAAACTAAAAAACAAACACGAAATTGTGCGTTTTGCTTTCCCATACGGGAAAGTTAGTTAAAAACACATACTATGGTATCAAAAAAATTATTTTAAGTGATTATTTTTTCATAAAGAAATTTTAACTTATTTAACAAAACAACAATATATGTATAATATTGAAAATAAAATTACCATAGATATTCAACAATGTCAATCGGTATCCCAAAAATGTAATTTTTATAGAATCATAAGAATTTTTAAAATAAAGTTTAAAATATTATTATGATTTTTTGAGTGAGACTTAAAAATTATATAAATGATCGATTAACAGGAGGGGTCGCAGGGGAACCTGGGTTCCCTGCTAATAGACATTATTAAAAATATTAAACGCTCATTAACGAGCAATAAACCAATAATATATCAAAAAGAGTTAACGGAAAACAGATATCAATATTATTGTTACCTTGTAACAAAGTATTCTGAAATTTTTTCAAAAAAAACAAGTTAAATAATAGTTAACAATAATAAGATGAATCCCCACAAAAAAGAACACATTCAACAAAAACAATTAAGACGAGAGAAAAAACGAACAGAAAAGCGGTCTACGACAGCGGATGAAGTTATTTTTACATTTGAAAAAGTTTTAGAAAACTGGAAAATAACCAAAATTTACAACACAATTATTCAAATGAACCCGCAGTCTAAAACCGACAAAAATTCCATTGAAAAAATCGCAACGGGAAACTGTAAGGTCTATGAAACTGAATTGTCGAAAGAACGATATAACTATTACGTAGAATTGCGAAACCAGGTTTACGCTCATTTGAATAAATGCAAAAAAACAACGGTATAACAAAAAATATTGTTCCAATATATGAACGCGTCACTAGGTTTAGAATATCGTCCAAAAATTATCACAATTGCGTTGAATTGTCATGGAAGTGAATATAATTTATCCGATTATGAATTACAAAACAGATTGCAAACACAAATGGGACTCGACACAGAAACAATACAAACTATCAAAGACAACGTTCGTATTTTGTCCTTGGTTGGCGAAAATGGATCGGTTGCCATGGGTGACAGAGCAAGTTGCACCGAAAAACAAGACATTGAAAGTTATCTTGAAATCGCAAGTAGATATTTTTATCCAGAGGGTGAAACATCTACTACTCCGACTTATGAAATATTGCACCATTTAGCAGAAGAATACAAATCTGTTTACGAAACCACTGTTATGAGAGAATATGAGATGGTTGAAGACGTTAATGACTTGTCAGATTTTGAACGCATTATACGTTCGTTAAATTACGGAGACAGTCTTCAACTGATTGGTTCAACTTATGATAAACATTACAATTTTTCAGACACGAGTCGTGAATTTAAATTATTTGGATTACATTTAGTCAATATTCGTAACTATCCAGAGTTTGAAACCGAAATTTCTATTGTTCCAATCCTTGACGAAAGAAAGAATTATAGAGCCAATTTATTGAATGGAGAAAAAAAACAAAAAATGTTGGGTTTTGCGGATGAATTCATTCGTGAAAAGGTAGAACAACTGCTGAATAAAATATTAATTGAAAAAGACGTTTTTTTAAGTGAAATAATAACGCTTTTTCACCTTTTAGGGTTTGACGTTATTAATATCATTGACCTGTCTTGTCGTTCAAATTGGTTTGGTGAAAAAGTAGATGGAAGAATTAATTCGAGAGAAATAAATGTTCGAGACCGTGAAAACGCCGAAAGACACAACCATGCGTTTGGAAAACCTGTTACAAAAAGAAAAAAAACAGAGAAAAACAAAAAGAAAAAACAAAGACGAAGACGAAGACGAATTACAAAACGGCGACGTAAAATAGGGGGTTCCTCCTATAAAAATTAAAATGACTTTCCAAAATCAAAAATTTTTAACTTTATTGTTTCTAGACATATAACATAACAAGAATGCGGTTATACCTATTTGCCTTGTTTGCATTTCTTTTTTCTATGAAAACTGTCGCTAGCGACACCAAAAAAGATACAACCAAATACCCTCAACTCGATGACAAAAAAGGAGAGAAACATCCTGACCACGATTATGACCGCGACCCCGAAGGAGCAGAAGCAAGAGCAACAGCAGAAGCAAGAGCAGCAGAAGCAAAAGCAAAAGCAAAAGCAGCAGCAAAAGCGAAAGCAGAAGCAGAAAAAGCAAAATCAGAAAAAGACGCACCAGCAGCAAAAAAAGGAGCAGTATCAGTA
>Ga0114963_10000857_pt1 | contig 20823 bp, 16 predicted proteins | sample C_131016_EF_Meta_FD_87019 | JGI IMG/M metagenome (GOLD analysis project Ga0114963, IMG submission 87019) | Freshwater microbial communities from Lake Croche, Canada to study carbon cycling - C_131016_EF_MetaG | ecosystem: Environmental > Aquatic > Freshwater > Lake | place: Lake Croche, Canada...
ATTTTGACAATTATTAATATGACATTTATATCTAAATATTCCATTTCCTAAATAAATTTTATTTTTTCTCCATTGTTTAGATGCTTCATCAAAATCTATTAAATATAAAGATGATGCCGCTAATAAACAAAAAATAATCCTATCAAAAGGCATTTTAATCAATATGTCAGTAATTTTTTTTAAGGAAGTTAAATAAAGAAAAATGATTGTAACTATAACAAGGTATTGAGACCAAAAAATTGACAATTGCATCTTGTCAAATAATTCTGTTAAAATTTTTAAAAAAAAATAAAAAAAGGGTCCTTTATGGTCAAAATGTTCTTGATATAAAAAATAATTCTGATTATTTAGTAGCCGAGCTCCAAAAAAATAGCCATAAAAATCCGATCCACCGTCACGAATACCAGATACTTTTATTGACCAGGCGAAACTATAAATTAAATTAAAAAAAATAATTCCGTAATTACTTACAAATTTTTTTAACATATTAATTAAAATTAACATTATTTAATTATTAAAAATTCCCCAAACATCAATTATTTTTTTATTCCTTAATTTTAATTTTTTATATATTGAATGCGGTGTAGCTATAATAATTAATTGTGATTTTTTTACTGTAAAATCTAAATTTTTTAAATTTTTATCTGTTAAAACATAAGGGTCTGAACAAATGACATTGTAAGAATTTTGTTCTAAAATTTTCTTTAACTTATAACTTAAAGATGATCTGCAATCATCATTATCAGCTTTAAAAGCCATTCCTAAAATTCCTATGGTTATTTTTTTTTTATACTGGTTTTTTATCTTATTTACTAAGTACAATACTAATCCTTCATTAATTAACATCGCATTAAAACTTAAATTTGAACTATTTTGAGAATATGAAACAAGTTGCATAGTATCTTTAAAAAGACATGGTCCGGCTGCAAATCCTGGCCTAGGTAAATTTTCAGCGCGCGGATAAGAATCTGTCATCACTTTTCTTATATTATGAAAATTTACACCAGCTTTATCTGCTAACATGTAAAATTCATTAGCAATTGCAAATTGTATATATCTAAAAACATTGCTATATAATTTAGCAAACTCAGCTTCAAGTTCAGAACAGACTAAAATTTTTTTTGAGATTTTATTAAATATTCTTTTTGCTTTATTTATAGCGTAGGACGAGGTGCCAGCTATAATTTGTGGTAATTGGGATATTTCTTCAAAAGTATGGCCCTGAACAACTCTCTCGTGACAAAAAGCTACATCACATTTTATATTTTTGGATATTAAATAATTTTTTAACCATTTAGTTGCTCCAGGATAAACTGTAGATCTTAATATAATAATCTGTTTTTGAGATACCAAATATTTTGAGATTTGATTAATACAATTCTTTAAGTATTTAAAATCAGGATTTAAAAAATTATCAACCGGAGTTCCAACGGTTAAAATAAAATCTGAACCTTTCATTTGCTCTATGCATTGATCTGTAAAATTCAGTCGTTTAGTTTTTAAGGCTTTTTTAAGTTCTGAATTTCCATTTTTTTCCAAAAAATGAAATTTACCTTTTTTTGCCAAGTCAATATTCTTTGTATTAATATCATATGATAAAACATCAAATCCTTTGTTTGCTAAAACTATAGACAATGGCAAGCCAATATGACCGACTCCCCCAACAACTGTTATTTTATTTTTCATCATATTGCGTTCTATTATTTTAAAAATGACAAATGATTAATTTTTAGGTGCATCATGACTTGTAAATAATGATCATAATCCAACCAATCACTATTATAAAGGGTAGATTGATAAATAACCTCATTACAGTCTTGTATATTTGATTTATAGCACGAATTAATTTGATTAAAAATTGCGGCTCGAGAAACTGCAAAATGAAACCCGGTATGGGGTCCTATAACAGAAATAAAGTATGAAATTAACAGAAAATATAAAAATATATTTTTTTTAAAAAATAAAAATATTTTGGGAAAACTTTGATAGAGAAAAATAAAAAAACCTATTTGAAAGAATATTGAAAAAGAAGAATATCTAATTTGCTCAAATGCTGAACCTCTAACAAAAACTACTAACAAACATCCTATAATACCAATAAACAAAAATGGATTGCTTAAAATTATATTTTTAATTGTCTTATAAAAATCTTTATTAAATAAAAAAATATAAGTTAGAATTAGCACATTTTGTAAAAAACCGATAAATGGAGAAATATATTTCGAAAAACTAAAATAGGGAAAAAATATAAAAGAAGAAAGACCAAAATAATCTTTTGCAATTACAAATAAATTTTTATCCAACAGTATAGATAAACTTAAATTTGATGTATTCTGTTGCCAATGTACATTCAGAAACTTATAAACAAAAAAGTAGATTAATACAGGTGTTGTTATATAGAATAATTTGTAAGAATATTTTTTGTTAATAAAAATAAAAAAACCATAAATAAGGGAATATGATAGCAATACAATCCCTGCTCCGAAATTTAATGCCGACAATAATAGAATTAAAAAAATTATTAAATACTTTAAATAACCTTCTTTAAGATTTAAGGATAATACAAAAAAAATACTTAAAATAAAATTAATCGTCCAGGCTAAATTTACTGGTTCCAAAATAACATTCATCCATTTTCCTGAAAAAAAAATAAATAAACAGATCCATGTAAAATGAATATTTTTAAATTTATTTAGATAAGAAAATAAAAATAAAAATGAAATGAAATAGATTATAAAATTAATAAAATGTAAAAAAATATAATTAAGAGAAAAATATTTATAAATTATTAAATGAAAGAGTCTAAAACCTGAAAAAGAATGATCACCACTACCCATAAAAAGATAAATTAGCTGGTCATTGTTAATTAAATGGTAAATTTCCAACCAAGTATCAGTAAAAGGAATATTGCTGGGATAAATAGTTATACAAGATGAGAAAAAAGCAAAATTAAAACTTACAAATATCAAAATATACTTATTAATATTTTTAAATAATCTTAAAAAATATAATAAAAAAAAAAAAAATATAAAAAATAATAAAAAAATTAATAAATTTTTAATATTTAATGATTCTATAAATAAATATTTCTGAGTATATATTTTATCTATATAAAAATTACATTTAAGATTACTAACAGCAAAAAAATTACAAAGACTTATCAGGTCCATAAATAAATATTTTTTTAATATTTAAATAAAAAGCATAAAGACACAGAAAACAATAATCTTTAGACCATTTTAATAATTTAAAATTACTATTTCCTATGTTTCTTTCTTTCCAAATAGATGGGTAATCTAAAATTTTGTAACCTTTATAGTAGGCTTTTATTAAATATTCTAAACTATAAGAAAAACCTAACTTACTATTAATCTTAATATTAGATACAACCGCATGGGAGAATATTCTTGAACCATTAGTTGAATCTTTTGAAGGAAGACCACAAATATAATAGAGAAAATAATTAACTAATTTCATAATATTTAATTTTATAAATGGTGCGTTAATCATTGCTCCTCCCTTCATTAATCTGCATAAACACAAAATATCAATATTTTTATTCACCATTAGATTAATTAAAAGAGGCAACTTTTTAGCGTTAATCTCATCATCGGCTGGCAAAATATAATAATAATCGCTTTTAAAAGATTTTATACCAGAGATAACAGCTCCATGAGGTCCTGAAGCCTTGTTCTTACATAAAAAATATTTATTTTTTAAATTGCTATTATTTAAAAATCTTAATGTATTATCAGAAACACTATCGTAACAAATTAAAATTTTAAAACTAAATCGTGAATTTTTTTTTATTGAACGAATAGTATTTAGAATATTTTTTTTTTCATTCTTGACTGGTATAATTATACTCACATTTTTTTTTAACATATTATAATATTTAATTAATTTAAATTCATATATTTGAGATTATTTGATGAACTTTTACCGCGTGTTCTAAATCATTAAATAATAAATAATTTTTTTTATAGAAAGATTTTATCAAATCTTTAATCACAAGTCTTGAGCAAACAATTCTAGAGTTATTTGAATTTTGAAAAATATCTTTAAAAATAATATTCTTTTTCTTAAAATTATCTTTATTATAAATAATAAAATTCCCATGGTAATTTGCAGATCGATTTTCAAGAACTAAAGATTTTTTTTTAGTATTTGTAGATTTAATCGAGAAAATATTTTTACTTACGCAATTATTAGAAAATTTAATTTTAAGTCTCTGGCCTTTCTTTGTTTCGCCTTTTAAATAATCAACTTTATTTTTTCTATTATGCCTTTTTAAATATTTGATATCTCCAAATAAATAAATAATTAAAGATATTAAATGAAAACCAAAATTTAAATATGACCCTCCACCATCTTTAATTATATTCTTCCAGCTTTTTTTTTCTTTTAATGTCCCGCTTTTAAATAACCATTTTATTTCGATAGATGATCTCAAGCCTGCATACTTCTTAAGTAATTTTTTATATTTAGAAATAGCTGGAATTTTTAAAAAATTCAAATCAACGGCAGCTTTAATATTTTTTTTATTAAATTTATGAAATATTTTTTTAGCATCGTTAAAGTTATATGTTAGTGGCTTTTGAGCCAAAAAATTTATTTGCTTTTTAATAAGAAATTTAAGAATGGTTGATTGTAATTTTGGTGGAACTGCAATTAATACTAAATCTGGCCTACATTCATTTATCATTTTTTTCCAAGAATAATAAAATGAAATATTTTTTTTAGTTCTTATATTCTTAATTGCTACAGCTTTAATAATTACGTTTTTGATTTCTAATGCAGCCGGTAACAAAGTTTTTAATCCATAATTACCGCCGATAATACAAATTGAAACTTTTTTTTTCATCATATTATTTATTAGTAAAAAACGTTAGTGAGTATAATTTTTTTAAAAAAATATTTGTTGCAAATTTATTAAAATAAATAGAATTCATTAATTATAAATTCATAATACAAAACCTATCTCTCTATAAATTCTAATTTAATTTTTAATTTTATAAAAATAATATCCATTTGCTTCATCTTTTAATATTTCAATTAGATTTAGATTAGAATAAGACATTATTACTTTTTCTATACTCCTGCCTCCTCTTTGGTAAATATGGTCTGATAAATCGATTAATAGATAATTAACTTTATATTTTTCAACTTCTTGCTTAATTCTGTGCTTATAATTTGGATTGTCATAAAAAGCTATATCTTGAACAAAATTTCTTCTAGTAGCACACCAGCCATCTGAAACTGTTGATGCGAGCATAATTGTATCATTTTCTTTGGTAACTTTTTTTATTTTTTCACCAAAATTATAAAAATGACTGCTATCTTTTTCCCAGAAGGATGGTTTAGTTTGTATGCCTATTATTGTTATTAAAATTGGAACAATGCAAACCACAACTCTAAACTTAAATAAAAAGAGTATAACTTTTTTTAAAATATTATATTTACAATACTGGTCATAAATTAAGATAAGACCATACCCCAGCAAAACTGATACCGGCGCTAATAAAGTTAAAAAATGTCTTGGCCATAAAGCGCCTTGGAGTGCATAAGAAGCAAATAAAATTCCAAAGAAATAAAAAATTAAAAATATTAATAGTATTAAACCTTTAAATCTCAATTTGCATGTAGCTAAAAAAATAGCGGGTAGCAAAACAAATGACAATGGAAAAGCAAAAGTTGGAAATACAGCTAAATGAAATGTAATAAAATTTTTTAATCCCCATATAAAATGTTTTTGCAAATATTCATATAAATTAATATTTTTCCAAAAATTATCGATATTAGGAAGTCCAATCTCAAACATCATATTACCCCAATCAGGTATGTAAGGATAATATGAAGTTAAGTTAAATAAAACTTTACCAAAATATTGGTAAGATATGTTGCCCCAAGAAAAAGTGACTAATAAAAAAAAAATACTAAAACTAAAAAAATTTAAAATCAATTTCAAATTTTTATTTAATATTAGAAGAATGTAAAAAAGAAATATAAAAAATAATATTACCCATCCACCTATTGTTAAGGCTGAGTAACCAATAATTATTCCAATTGAACAAAAAAATAAATTATTTTTTTTTAATATAAATAAATTTATAAAAAATAGCTGAACTAATAATAGATTCAACATTTCTCTCATGACAACTGTTGAGTTTTCGATGTGAAAAAAATTAAAACAAATTATAATTGCACTTATATAACCTAATTTTTTTGAATGAATAATTTTGCCGAGAAAAAAAGCTAAAAATATAGATGTCATACCAAGTAATAAACTTGAAAATCTTAATAGAATAAATTCATCTTTAATTAACAAAAAGAGACTTAAAAAATAATGATAACCTGGCCCATATAAATCAGTTAACGCTGGAATTTTGTCGTGATAAAACCAATACGAAAAAATAAAATTAGTCTTAGGACCTACACCAGTGGCAATATTATAGGCTACGTTATAATGATAACATGGATCACCACCAAGATTGGGTAAAAAAATATTGCCTGTTTTTTGAATTAAATAAAATAACCTCAAAAACAAACCAACGCCTAATATGATTAGCAAATTCGAATATTTGAATTTAAATAATTTTTTTGTTATATTTTTTAAAATCATAAACAGCTACTAGATAAAATTTTAATATATTATTAATGACTTTTTGCATAATTAATACTAATTAAAACCTTTCATTTTTAAAAAAAAATAATATTTCATAATACCCCTCGATATTATCTTTTTTAATTTTTTACTGTGAGTTTGGAATTTTATATATTTTATCAGATAACTTAGTTTTAGGACTCTTAGTTAATGTTATGAATTTCATAAAAATTTTATTTATTTTTAACTGAGAAAATTTTATTAAATTGCCTAATTTTTTGATTTATGAGCATAACCAAGACTACTATAAAAACTACTAATAGATAGCAAACCACAGTCCAAACCCTACATACCCTGATGCTAGTTGATTGATATATTTTTTTCAACAAGTATGGCTCGATGCAACGACCGCAAAGCTTATTTTTAAAAAAACCTGTTTATTATTTTGAATAGGAGGTCCTATTTTTTTAATTGTTGCGCTTGCTAGTAAAACAATTTTTCTTTTAGTCTTGGATCCTCTTAGAAAACAGCAGGAAGCATGACCAGCATATTAAGCTCTTATATGTCTTTTTTCACTATTACACTTCCCAAAATCAACGACAATATTTGATATAGGAGACGAGAGTTTATACATTATTTATAGTGCTACAGCCCCTATTTTACGGAATATTATCTTTATAGATTAGATATTTGCAAAACGATCTTTTATTTGGATTATAGATCAATGCATAATTATAAAAAAAAATAAATGTATAAATTGTTATTAATAATAAAAAAATTTAAATAATTAATTATTTTATTTATTCGATTATTATATAAAAAAAAAGAATGTTAATTTAATTAACTTCTAATCAAATTATTTTCATAAAACTAATGACTATTTTTAAAAGTATGACTTAAGGCTAAATTAAATTTGGTGAATTTAAATTTTTTAAAATATAATTTAAACAAATGACCGGAGCTATAATAATCCAAATTTTTTTTGGAAGGAACGTTAATAATCAATTTATCGAATTTTTTTTTAATATTTTTAGAAAAATAAGAAAAGATATAATTTAAATTTATCCAATTTTCTGCAGTTACATTTAATATACGTCCATTAACATTAATATTTTTTTTAATAATCAATAATTCTATAAATCTACATAAATCATTGACATATAAAAAATCTCTAATTTGAGAATTTAAACTAACTTTAATTCTTTTATTGCAATATAAACTATTAAGCAAAGAACCTAAAAATCTTTTTTTATTATCATTTTTACCAAAAATTAGAGACGGTCTAAGCCATATGTAATTAACTTTATTATTATTTTTAATTTTTTTTTTTACATATTGTAAAGCCTTTACTTTGGCGACACCATAAGAGCTAACTGGCTTCAATTTTTGTTTTTCTAGAAATGGAAGTTTTACTAAACCATATTCTTCTATGCTTCCAAAAAAAATAATTTTTTTCAATTTATAACAATACTTAAGGGAATTAACTAAATTAATTACTGGTAAAGTAGTATTTTGATATTGCAATTTATTTTCTTTTTTCGTTCTAATAGCAGGGACTGTTCTCGACGCTAAGTGGATTATTATTTCCGGTTGGTATCTTATTAGAATATTTTTAAAAATTTTTAAATCACTTAAATCATGAATTTTACTAGAGAAACGATATATTTTATATTTTTTTTTTTTTAGAAAGTTAAAAATATGAGATCCTACAAATCCATAACCACCTGTAATAAGAATTTTTATTCTTGAGCTATATTTACTTTTCCGTATCATCAATAATATATCTAGGTCTATCTTTTACTTCATCTACAATTTGACTTATATAAAGCGAAACTATACCTAAAAAAAATATTATAATTCCAAAGAAAAATAATGAAAATAATATTATACTTGTAAAGCCAGGCTGGGATATTTCACCATTAAAAAATTTAAATAAATAAATAAAAATTAAAAAAATACTAAAACTAAATATTAAAAATCCAAATACAGTAATAAATTTAAGTGGAAATTTTGAGAAAGAAAGTATTCCATTTTGTCCAAAATCAAAATATTGTAATAAAGAAAACTTACTTTTTCCTTTTAATCTTTCTTGTCTATCATATTCCAACCCTATTTGATTAAATCCTAGATAAAATATAACACCTCTTAAAAAAATATTTTTTTCTTTAAATTTTTTAAGATGTAAGATAATCTTTTTATCAACCAATCTAAAATCTCCTGCGTTAGCTGGAATAGAAATGTCAGAAAAATAATTTAGCAATTTATAAAATAACTTTACAAATATTTTTATAAAAAAATTATCTTTTCTAGTTTTTCTAATACCATATACGACATCGTAACCTCTTTCCCAAATGCTTATAAAATCTAAAATATATTTTGGATCATCTTGGCCATCGGAATCTATTGTAATAGCACAATCACCAACACAGTTATCGTAACCGGATAATATATTTGATTGATACCCGAAGTTTCTCGAATGTCTTATAACTCTTGTGTTTTTGTTATTTTTAGCAATACTTTTACAAATTTCATAAGATCCATCATTGGAATGATTGTCTAGAAATAAAATTTCATAATCATATTTTTCTATTATACTTGAATTAATATTAATAACTTTATTATAAATAATATTAATATTTTCTTTTTCATTAAAAATAGGAATTAATATAGAAATAATTTTTTTCATATTCTTAAATATTGAAAATTTTAATCACAAAATTAAATTTTGAAAAAATTTGAAATTTTATCAGCACTATACTCTAAGTGTTTTGTTGATAAACCTGGATAGAGCCCTATCCAAAAAGTATTTTCCATTATCAAATCAGTATTTTTTAAATCCCCATGAACTTTAAATATTATATTTTTCATATAAGGTTGTTTAGTTAAATTTCCTGAAAATAATAATCTAGTGCCAATTTTACTATCACTCAAGTATTGAATAAGGGCTCGCCTACAATATTGATTACTTTTTCTCAAAGTCAAAGGAAATCCAAACCAAGATGGTTCTGAATTTTTTTCTGGTTCTGGTAAAATCAAGAATTCTTCGAGACTTTTAAGGTTTTTATATAAAAAATTAAAATTATTTTTTCTCTTACTGATAAATTCATTTAAGCTGTCTAATTGGGCAAGACCACAAGCGGCTTGCATATCAGTTATCTTCATATTATAACCCAGATGAGAGTAAGTGTACTTATGATCATAACCAAAAGGCAGATCACCTAATTGCCAACTAAATCTTTTATTACAGGTATTATCTTTGCCAGGCTCGCAGTAGCAATCTCTTCCCCAGTCTCTAAAAGACTCAGCAATACGTTCTAATTTCTTACTATTCGTAAAAACTGCTCCGCCTTCTCCCATTGTAATATGATGTGCCGGATAAAAACTTAAAGTTGCCAAATCTCCAAAAGTCCCAACATTTTGATTATCAAATTTTGATCCGAGAGCGTCACAACTATCCTCTATTAACCATAAATTATATTTTTCACAAATTTCTTTAATTTTTTTAACATTAAAAGGATTGCCCAAAGTATGGGCCAACATTATAGCTTTTGTTTTTTTTGTTATTGCAGACTCAACTAAGTTCTCATTAATATTGTAAGTTGGAATTTTAACATCTATAAAAACTGGAATTGCGCCAAATTGTATTATTGGATTTACTGTTGTTGGAAAACCCGCTGCAACAGAAATAACTTCATCTCCTTTTTGAATAGCTCTATCTTTTAGTTTAGGCGAAGTTAAAGTTGAGAATGCAATAAGATTGGCAGAAGATCCCGAATTAACTGTTAATAAACACTTAATTCCTAAAAATTTGGATAATTTTTCTTCAAATTGCTGATTAAATCTACCTGTTGTTAACCAGCCATCTAATGAGGCCTCGACCATATTTTGAAGTTCCAAAGATCCGATAACTTTACCAGAAACTGGCACTTCACTTACGCCTGAAATAAATTCTTTTTCTTTAAAATATATATTGGAATAATTTTTAACTAAATCTAATATTTTATTTTTTACCCCTATAATATTTTCATTCATAAACTATTTTAAATAATCAATTATTTGTTTCTCAGAAATATTTAGAATATTTTTTTTTTCTAAGAATTTTTTTTGCCAAAAATATATTAATTTTATGGAATCTTTAAGATTGTATTTTGTATTCCACCGTAAAATTTTTTTAGATTTTTCAGAATTCAACATTAATACTTTACTTTCATAATATTTATTAGAGTTGCTATTTTTTTTAATCACTTTGACAGAATTATCAAATTCTTTATTAATTAAACTAATAACATGATTTACAGATTTATTGTTGGCGTAACTAGGTCCAAAATTCCAACTATTATTAATATATCTTTGCTTTTTATATAACTTCATTAATAACAAAAGATATCCGTATAACGGATCAATAACATGTTGCCATGGTCTTATAGAATTTGGCGATCTTAAAATTAATTTTTTATTAGACGATAAAGAGCGAAAATAGTCTGGTAAAATTCTATCTTTAGAAAAATCACCACCCCCAATTACGTTTCCCGCTCTTGCTGTGGCTACAAAAATATTTTTTTTAAAAAAGAATGAATGATTATAAGAATTGACCGCTAACTCAGCACAAGATTTAGAATTACTATAAGGATCAAAACCACCTAAACGATCATTTTCTTTATAATAATTTTTCTTATTATCATTAAAATAAACTTTATCAGTAGTAATAATCAAAGCAGATTTTATAAAATTTAAATCATTTAAAATATTTAAAATATTTACAGTTCCAAGGGTATTTACATCATAAGTATACTTAGGGTCTGTATACGAAACCCTGACAAGAGACTGAGCTGCCATATGTACGATAAAATCTGGTGAAAATTTAGAAATTGCATTTTTTAATTTAGTATAATCTCTAATATCTCCAATAACAGAATCATCTATTAGATGATTTACATTGGCTAACTCAAATAAATTTAATTTTTGCTGAGGCCTTAAAGAGTAACCTGTAATTTTAGCTCCCAAAAGTTTTAAAAAAATACAAAACCATGAACCCTTAAAACCAGTATGTCCTGTTAAAAAAACTTTTTTGTTTTTCCAAAATTTTTGTAAAATTTCTAGTTTATTTTGCATCCCATATTTTCCACGGCGCTTTATTAGAAAACCAAATATTATTTAAATAATTTTTATCTCTCAATGTGTCCATGCAATACCAAAAATCTTTATGTTTATAAGCAGCGAGTTTATTCTTTTTAGCTAAAAAACTTAAAGCATCACTTTCTAATATTGTATTTTTTTTATTCAAATATTTGAATATTTCTTTTTTACAAACAAAAAAACCTCCATTAATCCAACTTTCTTTTGTCTGATCTTTTTCTAGAAATTTACTTATTTTGTTGCCTTTAAAAATAAGTTTTCCAAAACGAGATTCTGGCTTAACCGCAGTTAATGTTACTACTCTTTTATTTTGTTTATGAAAATTTATTAATTTATTTATATTCACATTACTTAAGCCGTCTCCATAAGTTAAGCAAAAAGACCCCCTCCCCAAGTATTTTTTAATTCTTTTTAATCTTTCTCCAGTGTTGCTATCTTTGCCTGTATTAATAACTTTAACTTTCCAAGACTTTTCTAATTTGCTTGATTTATTTTCAAGATTTTTAAAAAAATTTTTAATTATTTCTATTTTATAACCTCCACAAATAATAAATTCTGAAAAATTAAATTCTGAATAATATTTAATAATGTGCCATAAAATTGGCTTATTACCTATTAATACCATTGGTTTTGGAACAGTTTTAGTTTCTTCTGCTATTCTTGTTCCTAAACCGCCCGCTAAAATTACTAATTTCATAAAAAATTTAACAATTTTTAAAGATCACTTATTTTTAAAATTTTTAATGCAGTATTTAAAAATACTCATAAGTTCTTTGGTCTTTTTAAATATTGTATATCTTTTTTTGTACATATTAAAACAATTGAAAGATATTTTTTTGTATTCTTTGTAATCCATATTTTTTAACAAATTAATGTTATAATAGAGTTTATTAATATTTTCTGAAGAGCAAACTAATCCTAAGTTATTTTTTTTTACTATTTTATTAATTTCACCGTCGGAACAAACTAATATAGGTCTTCCCCACGCAAGATAGCTTTGAAATTTTGCTGGTATAGTTTTTGAAATTCCAGATCCTGGAACCAAACTGATGAGCAATGCAGAAGATTGTAAATAATATTTGGATACTTGGTTGGGTGGAATATAACTTTTTAAAATTATAAATTTAGATAATTTAGCAGCTTTAATGGCATTTTTTAAAAATAGAAACTTTTTACCATTACCTAAAATATAAATTCTAATTCGTTCTTGATTATTTCTGATAAGCTGACCTACTTTTAGGATTATATCTAAATTCTGTGCATCACCTAAATTTCCTGCAAATACAATTGAAAATATATTTTTTCTAGAACTATATATAATTTTATTGTTTATAACATCAGATGGGTTTTCATATAATAAAGTTTTTTTATTGGTTAATTTAGATATTTCTCTTTTAAAAGGTTTTGATTGGCACAAAATTATATCAGAAGAATTATAAATCCAATTAATAAAAGGTCTAACACAAAATGAAATTAAATTTGAAAAGGGGATTTTTAGGTCAAGCAAAACTTCCGGCCACAAATCCTGAACCCAAATTATTAGAGGTTTTCTTATTAAAAACTTATATAAAATTGCAGGTATACATTGGAATATCGGTGAAGTGGCATAAACAAAAATAATATCGACTTTTTTTTTTTTACTAAAAAGTAAATAAAAAGAAACATTTATTATATAAGAAAAATAATTGAAAAATTTACTCAAATAATTTTTTTTTTTAAACCACACAGAAAATCTTACAATTTCAAGGTTTCGTTTTCGACTGACAAGTGAATATTTTTTTTTATACTTTTCTATATATTTTTTTTCTAAATTGTAATGAGGTTTTGTGGTAAAAATAGATATTTGATTTTTTTTTTTTAATTGTTGAATTGTATAATTAATACGAAAATTTTCTGGGTAATAATGTTGTGTAAAAATAGCGATTCTCATAAATTATAATTGTGAATAAATATCTTTCTTTTTGAAAAATAAAAATTTATGTTTTTTCTTTAGCGCTATTTTTTTAAGAAATTTTTTTTTAGTCAAGAAGAGTTCGATTTTTCTAGCTATATCTTCGGGGGATAAAGGGTCAAAAACTAAATTTGGTTCTATAAATTGTTTTGCATAATTTCGATTAGATGCAAGAATAATAAGATTATAGTTGTACGCCTCAATAATAGGAAGCCCAATAGTTTCGTTCAATGAAGGGAAAATTAATGCCTCACTCATTTTGTAAGCTTTATCAATAGAATTTTTATAATATTTAAGAGTTACTTTCAATTTAAAATCAAATATTAATTTAAAAATAATATTATCTGTTTCAGTTTTTTGATTTATAGTCAGCAAAACTTTTGGATAAAAATTTTTTTTTGATAATAAAATAAGTGCTAGAATTAAATTTATATGATTTTTATGTTTTAATAATGACGCAGGATAAATAAAATTATAAGTTTTTTTATTTTTGTAAGATTTTTTTTTTAAGTTAATTATACTTAATAGTTTAATCTTGCTTTGTGGCACACCATTCTTTAAAAGTAAAAATTTAGCAATTGGAGAAAATACCAACCATTTGTTAACATTTTTCTTAAAAAAATAAAAAAAAAAATAGCGAATAACATCTCTTGAAAAAAACCAAGCAAAACTATTAATTTTTTTGTCATAAAAAATATTAGCGTTTTGAAAACAACAAATAATAAATGCTTTACTTTTAATTATTGGCGGAGTTCCAGATAGATATATAATTTTAGTTTTTTTTTCCGCATTAAAAAAGAAATAAAAATCTAAATATAATTTATATAAAAAAGGTTTAATTTTAATATTTTTTAATCTAGGATCATAATAGATTTTATAAAAATTATATTCTAAGAATTTTTTTAAAAATGTTAAACCACCGCCTTGATGTAAAGAGGTTGCATTAAGTATTAATAATTTTTTTTTATCCATGTTAATAAATTCTAAAAACATTAATGACTATCACAAAGAAAGAATAATGATAGCAATTTTCAAATATAATAAATTTATTAGAAGTAAAATTAATTTTATAATGATTTAATTTAAAAAAACTTGGAAATATTTTTAATAATAAAAAAATATACAAAACATATTCAATAAACACATTAGATTTATATCTAAATAATTTTGAAGAAATTTAGAATTTTAAATAATAGTTTAACAGTATAATTTATATATATAATTTTTTGATTGTTTACTCTTTTTTCTAATATTTGGTTTAAATCATTTAATTTTTTTAAGTGTATAAAAATTAGTGTAAAAAAAATATCTACAATAGATTTTTTATTTTTTAGCAATTGAATATAAGAAGTTACATGGCTTACATAAAATCTATTTTTTTCAGCATCCCACTCAATTTTTTGATTGATTGATCCCTGTTGCGAATGTTTTCTACTTATAAATAAATTTTTATTTAAAAAATAAAAATTAGCTTTATTTGATAATTTCAACATCATATCGTAGTCCTGTACATATTTTAATTCTTCATTGAAGAGATTTTTACTAAATAAAACTTTTGGAATTAAAAAAGTACAAAAATTATAAATATCCCTTATCAAAATTTTATCTTTAAAATTAACAAAATCTTTTTTTTTTTGTTTAGAGTTTGTATAAAGATTTTTTTCATAATCCCAAATAATGAAATTTGTGGCAGATATTTTATTTGTGCTACCTTTTAATGATTTAACCTGTTCTTCAATTTTTGTTGGGAAAAATAAATCATCATGTGACAACCAATTAATATATTTTCCTTTGCTAATACTTATTCCTTTATTTAAGGCCGAAGAGACTCCCTTATTATGTTTAAATCTAATAATTTTTATTTTTTTATTGAATTGCTTGCAGATTAGTAAGATTTTTTTATATTCTTTTGATCCGTCATCAACGATAATTATTTCAATATTATCATAAGTTTGATTAATAACACTAGATAAAGAATCACGCAGTAGATTAACGTTGTTAAAAACTGGAATAATTATTGAAACAAGGTCTTTAGTCATTCTAAAATACTTTTTTATTTTTTATATCTTAAATCCTCCTTAAACCAATTTATAATTTATAATTTAAATCTTAGATCCAATTATGAGTATTTTTACTATCATAAATAAAGGCAGTCAATTTATATGCTAAATTTTACAACCTTTAAAATTTTATGGAAATTGATAATACTTCCAACTCAACTAAAATAATATTTATTAGTAAAAATAGAATTCATATTTATTAGTTAAAAAGTTTTATACTAAATATTTTATTGATAATAAAATTTTTAATGTATTTTTTTTCTTTAATCTAAAAAGTATTTTTTGATATAATTTTTAAAACTAAAAGCCAACATATAATGAAAAATTTTTATTTATTTTGCACCTCAAGTTTACTGATTTACTTAAAAAAAGTTAAATCAAGTTTTTTTTTAAAGGACGTTTATACTTTAACAATTGGAACAATAATTTCTCAATCAATATTAATTTGTACAATTCCAATTTTATCTAGAATTTTTTCCCCAAGTGATTATGGTTTGTTGACTATATTTAACTCAGTTTTAGTAATTGTTTCTCAACTTACGACACTTTCATACGCACAACAAATCGTTCTAGCAAAAAAGAATTTTGAACGCCAACAACTTTTATTAATTTCAATCTTGTCTTCAGTAGGAATTGGCATTATTTTATTATTTTTTTTATTTCTTATATCAAGTTCATACTTCAAATTATTTAACTTTGAAGTTTTAATCGATTGGTGGATACCATTTGCTTTTTTTGGAGGTATTATACTATCAAATTTAGTTTCCATAAATTTGTGGCTAAATAAGAAATCTTTTTACAAAAAAATTGCCATTCTTCAAGTAACACAAGCTTTAATTTTAGCATTTTTTTCTTTTGTTACGGGTTTTTTATCGATTAAAAATGGTTTGATTTTTTCACAGATTTTTACTTTGTTTATTATGCTAGTAATATTTATATTATTTTTAAAATTAAAATTTAAGAAATATCATTTTACGGGATTAGCAAATACTGCAAAGAAATATATAAATTCAATTAAATTTATTTATCCTGGGAATATCCTAGATATTTTTTCATCCCAATTACCATTTTTACTTATAACTTTATGGTTTGGTCAACAGATGACGGGACATTATCGAATGGCCTATTCCTTCCTTAATCTACCTGCTGCTTTATTGGGGATAGGAGTTGCTCAAATTTTTTATAAACGATTTAGCCAGGCATGGCCTGATACAATAGCGGCAAAGCTTATTTTAAAAAAAACATGGTTACTTCTATTTTTAGTAAGTCTTCCTTTTTTCTTGATTACAGTACTAGCGGGTGAAAAGATTTTACCTTTTTTGCTTGGGTCTTCATGGAAAATGGCAGGAAATATAGCTAGCACCTTAAGTATTTTATCTTTTTTATCGCTATTGTTCTCTACAACATCAACATGCTTTTTGACTATGAGAAATGAGTATTTATACTCTACTTATAATTTTTTTGTTCTTTTTAATAGAATATCCTCTTTGTACATTGGATATTTGCAAAATGATCTTTTTTTTGCTTTAAAAATGCTTGTTGTCATTGAGAGTATTATAATAATAATATTTCAGTACATTATTTTAAAAAAAATAAATAAAAAAATTCTTATCAATAAAAAAATTTAAATTAAAAAATAATTTAATATAGCGGGGATATGTACAAAATAAAAAAAATTTCAAGTATTAAGTTATAGTAAATAATTTGGGATATTTGCTATTTTTATTAAATATTAGAATTTTTACTAAAAATAAATGATTTGAAGAATATGACAACAAACAAAACTAACCAAAATGTGACTGTACTAAATGCAGAGCCAAATATGCCAAAAAAAATACATCCAACAAAAAATTGTAGGTAAAAAAGTGAATAATCGCAGTTATATTTAGTATAAGTATATTCGTATTTAGAAATAATATAGCCTACAGCAAAACCTAGAATTATAACTCCCCAAAAACCAAAAGATAAGTAAGGTTCTAATAAAATACTATAAAAAGTATTTCTTATCAAAAATCCATGATTTATACTATCTGACGAAACTACCTGAGCTATATCTAGAAATTTTATAATCTCATATCCATAAGTTTGTATTGAAAAACCGAATCCTCTTAATAACAGTGTAATTAAATAATCTAGACCAGAAAAAATTATAAATATATTATCAAATGACCATTTGTTATAAAAAACTTGAAAAGTATTATCTACAACTGACGAAAGTAAAGTCGGACTAATTAACAAATATTCTTTTATTGTTAAAATTAAATTATTACCCCTATTAATTTCAACCATATAAATTATTAAAACTACAACAAATATATATGAAAATAATTTTAAAAATAATTTGATATTAGGTTTTTCTAATTTTAATAAAAATATATATAAAGTTAATAAAAATAAAATACTTATTAAAAGGCCTTTCGAACTAAAAATAAAAGTTTCAAAAATTACACCTGTTGTAATTAAAATTATCTTAAAATATTTTTTTTGAAAAAGAAATTTAATAAAAAAAAAAGATAAAAAAGTCGAAAATATACTTTTGCTAAAAATTAAAAAAACATAAATTACAGAAAAAAAATGTGGATCTCTACTTATGGGAGAAAAAAGCTGACTTCTTGCTAATTCAATATCATAAAAAAAATAAAAGAATATTTTTCTTAAAAAAATAATTAATAATATTGAAAAATAACCTACAAGAGAAAAATTAAAAATTTCATTTCTAACTAATAATGGTTTATAATTAGAAACATTTAATTTATATTTATTTGAATAATTATTTAAATTAAATACGACAGAACCAATAAAAATTGCTAAGATAAAACAGATTATTAATATCGTTGAATTTAAAGAAATATAAATAAAATAATCTTTAGTTTCTAGTGCGTTTATTAAATAAACGCTCCAAATTATAATTAATAAAATAATTGATCTGGAAATTATCATAAAAGCTTAAACGATATATTTTATGCGAAAAATAAAGACATAAATAATCAATGACAGCAATAATAAAGTCGGCAATATTAAATTATATACTGAACTTTCTTGTTTACAGTTAATCTCTTGCTGTAAAATTTTAAAATCGAATACTCTTGCGGTTTCGTTAAATGATACGCTTATCTTATTTTTAACAATTATCGGATCTGCTTTTATAAATCTTATTTTAGAAATTAAAGTTATCCTATTAGTATAAAGGTCAATAAGTATAATATTTTTTTTCACATATTGATCTTGAAGTTGGGACTTTAAATTTTTATTTAATACTAAAGTAATACTAGAACGAGCTTTTTCACTAACTATTTTTTTAGAGACAAACGAGAATGTAGATACACATTCAAGTGTTTGTTTATTTTGATAAAAAAAATAGACCGAAATTAACAATAGAATTAAAGATAAAAATATAAGAATATTTAATTTTTTTTTCATTATATAAGTATTTACCTATTATTAAAGTCCAAAAGCAAAGAATTTATTTAATTATATTTATTATTTTTTTTATATATTTTAAAAGACCAATCGCAATAAGCAGATTTCTTACGAAATTTTTTATACCATGTTTAGTAAATAATTTTGCGATTACCCAATATTTTTGACCAAAGAAATAATCAATCAGTATATTTCTTAACATAAAAGAAGATTTTACGTAGAAATAAAAAATATTGTTACGAGGAATAAATTGCATTATTTTTCTTTCTTTAATTTGTTCGGCTTCAATAGAAGATTTTTCAATTAATATTTTCCATTTTTCTAAATTTTGATTTGGAATAATTTCAAATTCATATTCTGAGTATGACATCGCAATATTCATTGAAGGCGTTACTCTTTTATTGCAGTATTTTAAATTAATTTCTTGTTGTGCATTTCTTTTGCCCAATTTTCTAAGATCATCCTCAAGAAAACATATTGTATATAATTCGGGATTAATCAAATTAATAAATGTTGCATTTTGTATAATTATCTTCGTTTGAGTATAATAATTTTTAATTACTTCTGTTAAATTATTTTTAGCAATATTACCTGTAAATGATTTTGCATTTAATGAATATGCTCCTGGAATATTGCTAACCAAATAATCGCTTAATATTTTTTTTTCTGCGATAGCTGGAATAGACAAGTCATCACATATTGCAATATTTTTTGAATTGGTGTTAATTGCTGATTTTTCCTCCGAATCTTGTTCGCCGCATTGAAAATGATAAACGATAGAATTAAATGCAGTTTGGTGTTTAATCCCTATTGTTTCAAGTTTTTTCATCAAAACTTCATCTCCAGGTACTTGCTCTTCATGTGGTAAGGCAATGTCATTTGAAAAAATGTCTGAATTTTTTTTTAAATTACCTTCAGGATATCCATTTACTTTTAAAAAATGTTCTTTTCTGAATAAAATGGGCATATAGAGACCGCCATCAATCTTTTTTTCTTTAGAAATAGAATTGGCAAACTCTAAAAAATCTTGTTCTTTATAATCAGAAATATCTTTGCCAAAGTTTTTTTCAATACCGTGTAAACCACTTAATAATTTACCAGACTCAACTAGTCGTGACGATACAACATTCTTCCCATCATATGACGCTATTAAATTTCTTAACCACCCATCAGAAAAACACATGTCCGAATTAATTAAAACTACAAAATCTCCTTTTGCAACATGAACTGCATAATTCCAGGCTCTATAAACATTATTTATATACCATTCATCATTGTTGCTTTTTGAATTTTGATGAATGTAATGTGGTATATGATTATTTTTTAAATATTGAATCACATGTGGTGCTGCATCATTTGCAACGAAATAGAATTCAATATCATTTAAGTCTGTATATTTTAACAATTGCTTATAAACAAAATCTAACCACTCAACACTTTTATATATAAGACAGGCAATTGAATATTTTGGCCTTTTTACTTGAGATTTTAAACTCTCAACAACTTCTAGTGCCTCAGAAAACTTTCTTTTGTATGGCTGCGGACCATTGCAATAAAGGTCTTTTGGAAACATAGAATTAGGAACCTCTTCTAAAACTAATTGATCCTCATTTAATAAACGATCTAACATATCATATCCGTGTTGACCGTGA
>Ga0114963_10000858_pt1 | contig 20816 bp, 34 predicted proteins | sample C_131016_EF_Meta_FD_87019 | JGI IMG/M metagenome (GOLD analysis project Ga0114963, IMG submission 87019) | Freshwater microbial communities from Lake Croche, Canada to study carbon cycling - C_131016_EF_MetaG | ecosystem: Environmental > Aquatic > Freshwater > Lake | place: Lake Croche, Canada...
CTGAGTGTAGGTGAAAATGAATATTCTAATACTCAAGCAGGATCCTCAACTGATGCAATGGCTGCAGCAGCTGGATCACCATACAAGGTTGGAATGTCTGATATTTCAGGGTACAAATATAGCAATCCAAGATCCATGTACAACTTTCAGAATGGTGAAAAAATGTATTCCAAGACTACAGCAGGATCCTCAACTGATGCAATGGCTGCAGCAGCTGGAGCTCCTTACAAGTCTGGATACTCGATGATTAGGAAATCAAGCTTTGCACCAAGCATGAACAAGGGTCTTAACGGAACCCTTCAGAATGGAATGAAAGGTGCTGCTCCATTCAACTCGACCTATATGAGAAAATATTAAATCATGATATATTATGGATATATACACTATAAGTTTTGATTCTTCTTCAAGTCAGAGTAATACTTTTTTCAAAGTTACAATGTTAAACATAATAAAGAATATAACTAAAGTAGAATTTCTATCTGTATCAGTACAACCAAATTCATTTCAAGATATAATATATATTAATATACCACAATTACAATCAATATATACAACATCACCCAATGATAATTCACAAAAAGGTTCATCTATTCTCACTTGGACACCTGATTTTGTATCGACAAAACTATATCTAGATGGAACTTCATATCTGAGGACAAATTTTATAAAGAATACATATTATGATGCATCTACATCATATAAAGTACCTATAGGAAGGTTGGGTTCATTTGATGTATATGTTCTAGGAATGAATGGTTCACTTATAGACACTTCAAATACAGGTGTAACATATATAACAATGAGAATATATTCTGAAAATGCATTGCCTACACCTCTAAAACCAGAAACAACTATTTCAACATATGAAAAAGAAAAGGATAAGGATATTGATGTATATACACAACCTAAAAAACATGAAAAGAAAATACCAATGTATGCTCTCGTGGCTTTACTTGCAGCGATACTAGCAATTATGCGTCTCTTTCCTGGGCAATCTGTGATATAAATAAATACACTTGAAAAGATACAAAAGTTATTATAAGAGCACCTACAACAGCATAGAATATAGGATCCTTTTTCGTGTCTATAAATAGTTTCAATGTTAAAGAACCGAACGCAACCCAAGCAGTTGCCGCAGCAAGTGCAAAACCAGTTGCTATACCTTGTATATCTTGATTGCCTGATCCCATATATTTAATCAAGATTTTCCTCCTTCTTGATTACATGTTTATATTCTTTCGGTTTCTCCTCTTCTTTGATCACAATTTGCTTATTCTGAATCTGCCAATAATAAGTCTTCTTCCGAGGCCTGAACATTCCCTATTTTATCGATAGATTTTTTAAGGAGGATTTCTGCGGGCGTTACAGGAATCCAATCATCCCATGTATCATAACATTCATTCATTGCTAAACATTTCACATCGTCACCTTCATACCTTTGGAATTCATCTTCGTCATCTTCCCATTCCTCTTCGTCATCTTCTTCATCATCTTCGAGCAATTCCTCAATAGTAGTAGTCATGTCTCTAATATTTTCCAAATTTCTTACAGAATATCTCAGTCCATACTTTATATCTTGTGAGGTTAGAGTATTTCTGTTGCATAATGTCATGTAGTAAACTCCATATTCAGTAGCTTTTTCTAAAACATTTCCTAAAATATTAATTCCTGCTCTTATATACATATCTTCCATATCATATATGTATATATATATAATATGTTAAATACGCATATATTATTTGTTTATATATGATATGGAGATTTCTATAAAGAAATTTGATCCATCGAGAATTGATGATGGAAGTACATGTATATTTATAGGTAGAAGAAGAAGTGGAAAGAGTACATTGGTTACTGATATATTATATCAGAAAAAACATATCCCACTCGGTGTAGTAATGAGCGGCACAGAAGAAGGTAATCACCATTACAAATCTTTTGTTCCAGACTTGTTTATTCATGGCGAATTTAACAAGGGTACAATAGAAAAGATTATAGAACGACAAAAAAAGAATAACAAAGCACCTGTATTTCTAGTTCTAGACGATCTCATGTTTGACCGAAAATATATGAAGGAGAATTGCATCAGACAGTTGTTCTTTAATGGCAGACATTTCAACATATTCTTTGTAGTCACTATGCAAGACTGTCTGAGTCTAGAGTGCAGCACAAGAGGTCAAGGAGACTTTGTGTTTGTTCTAAAGACTGATGCATCTCTAAACAACTTGAAGAGGTTGTACGACCACTTTTTTGGTTCATGTATAGAAAATTTCAATACATTCAAAAAGATTTATCACGCTATAACTGATAATTACACTGCTATAGTTATAGACAATACAGCGCAAAGTTCAAGGATGGAGGATAGAATATTTTATTACCGTGCAAAGATTCGAACCAATTTCAAGTTGGGATCTTCAGCAATGTGGAACGCACACAATAAACTGAACAAGACGTCAATTACTAGCAATGGTACGCGAACATTAAAGATTTAGATTGTATATTATATAGAATGCAAATCTTTGTAAAAACCCTGACTGGAAAAACCATCACACTCGAGATTGAGTCTACTGACACTATAGCAAATGTAAAAGCTAAGATTCAGGACAAGGAGGGTATTCCTCCAGATCAGCAGCGTCTGATTTTTGCAGGGAAGCAGTTGGAGGATGATAGACAATTGGCTGATTACAATATTCAGAAAGAGTCTACTCTCCACCTTGTGTTGCGTCTCAGAGGTGGATGCGTTTAATAAAACAAAATAAAAAATGTATGAAAAGTATATGGAACCAATCCCCGAAGTTATCCCAGAGCCACCTGTTATGAAGGTTGAAGATGATTCAACCCCAATTGAAAAGGTTGTTGTAAAGCCACCTCCACCACCTCCACCACCTCAACCACCAAGACCACCTGTTCAGGCTTATAAACCACCTCCACCACAGGTTCAAAAGCCCCCACCTCCACCTCCACCTCCACCAAAAGAGCTCTATGAACCAAAGCAAGACAATACACTGATGAGTGCTGCATTTGTAGGTGTTCTTGCAGTCATTCTGTCTTCACCTGCATTTAAAGGGTTGATGGAGAAGATGCTACCAAGGTTTGCTAATGGTCCAGTGTCGTATGCAATTATTTTCGTGTTGGCAGCTGTTCTGTTTGTAGCATTCCAGAAGCAATCAATCTGAGATTATACCATCGCAAAATGACTTCTTAGGTGTATATTTATAAATTCCAAGATCTTTAGCAACATCTTTAATTTCATCTAAATTAGTCCAAAATTTATCTGAATGATCATATTCTTTAACTGTGTTGTGAGCTAGTTCATGAAGAAGAACGTGCATAATATCATTAATGTCACCACCTTTGATGCAAATATAAATTTCATACCCCTTGCCTACATTATATCCAACACCGTCAGATGAAATTTCAGTCATACCTGTTATAATACCTTCGTTCCACAATTCGGGAAATAAACCACCTTCTTTTAGCGCATCCCTCAACAAATTGTATCGACGTCTGACTTCATCCATTACATCTGAATATCCTGACGTGTTTGAAAATAAAAATATAATTAATAATAGTATTAATATATATATGTTCATATAATATATTCTATATTTTCTTAAAAACAAATCTAGAATATATCCGAGTTATAGAATTACTCTTGTAAGAATCTGGTACATTCCACAATGGTGACCATTCTATGAGAATAAAAGAATCTTTTAGAGAATCTATAAGAATGTTTTTATGACACAATGGTTCTGGTATAGGTCCATTTGCATAATAAGGTGCATCTTTTATGTATACCAAAGCCATTTGACCACACTTTTGTTCATTATATACAGATGGTCCAATTTCAATTGTATTTCCGTGACAATCTTTCCATTTACAAGAATGTTGTAGTATATATTCAGAATCTGGAACAACACCAATAAACAATCCTTCTGGGAGTATACAATTTTTAATTTTATGTATAGTTTTATTAAATGTATACTCATCATGAAATATATATTGTAATGAAAAATTATAACATATTACATTATATACATCATATACATTATATATATGTTCATATGTACAAATAATATTTTTATATTTTAATTTTGATAAACGTTTATTTGCTTCAATGATACTATCTTTATTTGGATCTATACAAAAAACATTACACCCAATTTGATTCCATTTGTGAATATCACCACCTGAACCACATCCAACATCCAACACTTTATCAGTACTCTTTATGTATGCAGACATGTGTTCAAATTTAAGTCTGTTATGGAGTCTACGAAGATCCATGTTAAAGATGTAGAATACTAAAACTTTAGATGGTTAATCTTGGTCCTACTCTAACAAATCTACCTGGTCAGCTGTATGTACTCTTTTCGTGCGTTGGACCTGAATGTCCTCAGAAGAATGACATGTTTGGAGTAAAGTTTTATGGTGCAGTCCAGAGCGTCGAAGTTGCGAAAGATTATGCAAAAAAGCTTCAGAGTGAGGATGCTACATTCAACATCTATGTAGCTGATACGAATCAATGGCTTTTGATCCCCCCAGATGGTTCAAAGATTTCTGATACTCATTATGTCGAGGAAAAGCTAGAGGAGATTATGCAGGGGTTCAAGGAGAATCAGCGCATGGGTGCATCTCTCTTTGAAAAGAGAAAGAGGGATATGATTGCGCAGCCTCTAAAGAATTCTGACACACCTTATATCGATCCATCAGATGAAAATTCTAAATATTACACAAAGCCAGACGAACCACCAGTTAGACATCCAGCAGAATTTCTAGATGCTCTTCGTGAAGAATTTCCAAAGGCTACTGATGAGACTCTTCGGAAGATTGCGGAACTAAAGTCGGTGGCTGAGACTGAGTGCAGGAAAGCCGAGAGGAAACCTCTTGATCCTCCTCAGGATCCTGAGTCACTTCTGATTGAATAGAAGTATCGTCGATAAAAGATGACTCGTATGATTCATCATCACTATCAATTTCAACTGAATCTTCATCACTCTCTTCTACATAGTCACTTTCGTCTGAATAGTCATCTTTCAATTTAATGGGACGTCCATTTGCATCTCTCTCAGTTGGATCGTAATAGACTGGCTTTTTAACTTGTCTACCATATCGTGTCGTAATCATCTAAAAACTTTGGGATCCTCTTCTCTAAGTCTTTTGTTATGCTAGGAGGAAGTTTGTACCCTTGTGACTTGAAACCCTTGCATGATTCATCATAGCATTCAGATCTTATAGTATTGTTCGTAATGTAAAACCATACATGATTACTCTTGTGTTCCCGTTTGATATTTTCACAATATTTAGAGTCTGTCTGAATGTAAAATCCCTGATCATTTCGAGTTCTACCAACCTTTTTAATCCGAACAGTCTCATACCCCTTCATCACACTGCGAACATGACTTTCAAGTACATCAGTGTCCAAGTCTGTGTTTGCAGTATATTCATCTTGTTCTGTTGTTCGGATTGTAAATAATTCCAAAATACTTTTGGATGGTTCTTGTGGCAAATCCATCACAAATCCTGCTGGTGTAATTCTTTTCCATGGCTTGTAAGGTTCGTAATATACATCATTTTGAAATTTGTATGACCACAACATTCTCAATCCTGAACCATTGTATACACTCGCATCTATATATTTTGCATAGTGTGGAACATCTGCAATGATGGAATTTCTAATTTTAATAGCCTTTTGTGAATTTACAATCATGTCTGGCCAGTGAAGATGAACACCACATTTCAAACCTTCTTTAACTCGTCTTGTAGAAGCTCTTGAAATGTAGCACGTACCATGTGTATAAGGTTTACATTTAGATACTAATTCATATATATATTCAGATTTAATGTCTACATCATTAACATAATCAAAATCTATAAAGAATTTAAAATGAGGAGTTCTCCTTTCGACATAACATAGTCTCTTTCGTCTCAATATATCATGAATGTAGCCATCGTTAAATTTGTCAACATCTTCAATGTTTAACTTGCCTCCATCCATAATATAATGAGAAGCCATACTTTATATATGCTTCTTAGTTTTAATTATTTCTAAATGTTTATAAAATTCATCATTATTTAATATATTATCTGTTATCAATGGCCACACATTTCTAGATTTAAATCCTTCGAGTGTGTCAAAATCCATCTTGTCGTTTTCATCATATTGTTTTCTATATGTCATTTCTCTTCTATCCATTTTTTGTTTTTCCTCGTAAAATCTATCTACAAGATAGTTTTGATATGCTATTGTTGTTTCAAAATATATAATATATACATGATATACAGCTGTATAATCATCTGTTTCTAGATCAGTCTGTAATAGACTGAAATTAAAGTATGTATAAGTTACATCTTCTAGATCAATAATGCCTCTCGTCTCCTCCTCCAATTCTCTCAAAGCACATACTATAGGATCAACAATTTCTCGATGTCTACATCCACCAGTGACGAATGTCCACTCTGAATGTCTCCTATCATGTACAAGTAGAAAATGCGGTACTCCATCAATAAATGAAACTGGTATTGCTATGGATTTATGTTTCTCCATTCCTAAGATGTACTTATATAACTAATTTGCATAAACTAACGAAGCCATTGCATTCTGAACTCTAAGAATGTTGTAGTTTACTGCATATATATAAGAACCTGGAGGGAATATATTGTTCCCGCTGCCACCCATGAGTGGAACACCAGAACCCATTGGTGACTGAATACGATATGTATCAATCTTTGAAAAGTTGAGAGAACCAGTTGGCTGCAATCTAGCTGTATCCAAACAATATGGAATAATGAGTAGAGGAGCTGGACTTCCAGACCCCAAAGGAGATCCTGGGTTTGTTAAACCATATGGTGTATTGTAATACTGAGAAACCTCTTGATAATGAGGCAATCCTTTAAATATTCCAACATCTATTCCATTGATCTTTGTAATAATTTGCTGATATCCAGTTACATAAGGCAGTACATTTGCTGCAAGAAACTTTACAGGGTTGCTAAATGCTAGTTCAGTGTAATAGTCTGCATTCACAAGCTGTCTCTGTACTTGCCAGACCAACATGTCAATAACACTTCCATTTAGATTTGTAAAATAGTCTCTTTCTGGACCTTGGAGGTAGATGTAATTTGCCCACATGTCGTACTGGTAACTGCTGCTCATTGTTGTCTGCCAATAAATGTTGAGCTGGACAGTCTGAAACTGCATTCCAACCAGTGGAAGAGAGTTGTGGAAATCCTTGCAAAAAAAGAATTTGAGTGGATAAAATGTATTTATACAAGTGTTTACAGGTGAAGCTGTAGGAATTCCGTGGAATCTCTTTGAATACGTATCAGCCATTGCAACTGGCTCAACAAGATAGTTGAATACTGAATCTTGTGTATCAATGAGCTGTCCACCAATGTAAAGCTCAATCTTGTCAATAGCCTTTGACCAATCAATAGTCTGAATCTTGTTGCTTGGTCTCTGGATTGAACCATATGCAAAATCAATTGTGTAGTTTCTCGAATCCTGTGTGAGAGTTACTGAACCAAGAGTAGAAGATGAAACCGCAAAGAGACCATTAAAGGATGATGGACTCACACCCAAAACTTGCACTTCTATATTTGCTGGGAGTACAGAACTCTGAACTGCACCAAAATTATAGGTTGTTGTTGCTCCTCTCACAACCGGTCCAAGATATATTTCAGTAACAGTGTTGATGTAATTTGATGCAATCAGTAGCAGAGCTGCATTTGTAGGTGTAACCGCCACTTGATATGGACCAGAACCTTCATTTGCAGTTACAACCACATAGTGTCCAGCTAGATATGCAGATGCATTGAGAGATGCAGACATGTTGACTGCATTTACATTAGAGCCATAAGTTGTAGCAACTCCATTCACGTTGACACCTGATAATAGTTGTGTGACTGGTGCGACAGCCATGTTACCATATCCATTAGTGACTGTACCAGTTGATGTATATGCTAGGACAACACTGGTTCCAGAAGATCCAGAATTGATTGTGTAAATTCCATTTGGTAGTGCAGTTGCTGCTGTGAGAGTCTGGCCTGAAATGACAACATAGTTACCAGCAACAAGAGTTACTGAACTTGTTACAGTAAGAGTTGTAGTTGCTCCGGTACTGATCGCTGTAATAGCATTCGAAGCTAGAGATGCTGCAGATATGGTTGTTGTGATTGTGTTTGATGTAAGAGTATTGATTGCACTGTAAGAGCTTGTGTCTGTTGCAGTTAGATACATGTAGTTGAGCAAATCTCCTTTGCGATCTACAATGATTGAATTCATCGACCCTGGCTGAGGATTTCCTGAAAATGTCTGTCTCTCAACACTTTGTGCAAACTTTGTGTGTTGTTTATAGTTTGACCTAAAAAATGAAACTTGTGGGTTTCCAGTTAGATGTTCGTCCTGAGCACCCTGAGCCAAGAGTTGTGTTACTGCACCACTCATTTAGAATATACATAGGTTTTTTTATCGAGCGAATGAAGGTGCTGCATATGGATTTGTAGCTAGAGCACTCTTTGCAATGTCAAAGTTTTGAGGGAGATTTGAAGATGCTTTCGTGGGTGTTGGTCTCAGTTCACCTATAGACCCCCTTTGTCCAGTTACACTTGCATTCATTGGACCTGGTGGAGTAACGAGTGGTTGATACCCATTTTGTGTAGAAATGCTAGGTTTTGTCTGTGCTACAGCTTGAGATCCAAAAGGTACATAGTCATTTGAAAGGCCTCGATGTCCCGTTGGAGCATTAAACGAGTATTTGCTCACAGGTTCTGGGTTTAAATTGAATATATTCACCTGAGACTTTGAAGGTCCCATGTATGGAGTCAATCCCTGATCCTTTAGAGTTGGTTGAAGAGTCTTTTCAAACGATGGATCAGGTGATCTCATGAATGTTCTTGCAGCAGATCCCAATCCTGTATACGGGGTTTCCTCTGCCCTATTAGGGTATTTTGCAATAGCAGGACCTTCTGTAAATCCTGAAATTCCAGAGTATCCTGATATTGCTGGTGCGAGTGATCCAGATGGAATGATTGATGCTCCTCTAGTTTCTGCTCCTGGAAGATGAGTGAGACGTTCTACATTTGCATTCACTGGGAGGACACGAAACGACTCTGAATGAAAACCTCCTCCTGCAGGTACATCAGCTGAAAGACCAAGTCCTCTTCCAACATTTATACGCTGTCCAGTGGGTGACACTCCATTTTGAACTCGAGTGATGTGTTCACTACTAACTTGTCTAAAGTCGTTGGTAGGAGAACCCCACACATGTTTTGAATTATGTGGGGATATATCTACAAAGTTTGTAGATCCTGATGAATACCCTGACGTTCCAAAGTTTGTAGGAATCTCCTTTTTTTTAATTAAAGGAACTGTACCTGGTTGATTCGGTGCAGCAACCTGAAGTCCTGAACCATATGCAGGCATTCCAGATGTACCTTGCATATCAAGCATCTTTCTAGTCTTGTTGAAATCTATATTTTGTACATTAGTCGTTATTGGATCATCAACCTTGTGTAAACCTTCACTAGTTCCTCTTCCAGAGTAATATTCATGCTCCTGAACAACTGGAACAGCTTCATTCACATATCCATCTTTTTCCTCATATACTCGATATTCACGTGGTGATGTTTCATGTCTTTTCTTTCCGAGAAGGGCAAGACCTAAAACTGCAGCTACAGCAAATAGCTCCATCTACAATTAAGAGATATTATTCTTTACATCAGCACGTGTACTCCTGGGTAACGGAAAAGGGTTGTTAGGGTTAAAGTGTACATGATTCTTGGGAAAATCAAAACTAGTCTCTGTATAAGTCTTCATCAGACTTCTTGTGTCAATTGGATATACAAATTTTTTAATATCTTTTGAGCTCATTTATATATATTTATATTTATATTCTAACTCTAGCCGCCTGACCACCTCCACCACGCGCGTTAGGATCGCATAGTGATGGATTCGTCTTGCAATTCTCAGCTGCAAGTGGGAGATTGTGTCCTAGAAAGTTTGGAACTGGGTGAAAATTTATACGTGCACCCCTCTGTTCAAGACCAGGTGATATTGAATCCCAATAAGATTGCAACTGTTCTTCATTGTGAGCTACAGGGACATTAGGGGTTCCCATATCACTCACCAATCTATTTCCGTATGGGTTATTTGTATTTAAAGGTGTGTTGGGGGGTGGTTGTGAATTGGGGAATGGTTGTGGATTGGGAAACGGTGGTGGATTGGGAGGTGGTTCGCTTGTATAGTCTTCTGGATCCTTCTCCCTGTCATTGTCTATGTTGATGTATATATATCCAAAAGCCAAACCACCAATAATCAGAGCTCTAGAATCACGAAGAATTAAGAATACAAGAAGTGATGAATATACTATGAAACGAAGAGTTGCTTCAGTATTTTGCTGAGGAGTCCAGTCATCTGAAGGCCAAAAATCCATAATTTTATTTTTATCCATCAACTGTTTATGCATCTCCATTACTACTAACTAAGATTTCTTTTGACCTAAACCATGCATGAACATATTCGATACTCCACTCATCAGTGCATTTGCATCCAAATCCCCAGGCTTGATATCCTTGGCACACCTTACAGCCATCTCCTCCAAGCTAGAGAGTGCATCTTCTGGGAGAGCAGAGATTGTCATACCGAGCATGTACAGCGTCTGAAGATATTGCCATATGGCATCCTTTGTATTTTGTGACAAGTCTTCAGTCCAGATAGAACTGATTTTGAAACCTTCTACAATTTCAGGATTGTCCAAAAAGAAACTAGAATCCTTTGACATTATCTGTGAAGAATATGGTCTGACAGACTTCATGAAATTCTCCATACACCCCCTGGAATTAGCTTTACGAAGAATCTCAAATGAAACTTGATACTTTTTCATTGCAGGCTCGTCTGGAAATGAAAGAACAAGCTCTTCTAGAAATTGCTCCATCATATCATTGAATGCACCGATAGTTGTCATCTATATTTTTATAGAGTTTATTCTTTAATAAGTAAATCCATCTCTTCTGATTCAGGTTCCTCATCTATAGGCTCCTCGTGTATTGGTTCCTCGTGGATTGGTTCTTCATGAACAGGTTCATCAAATGAATACTCGTCAGATAGATTTCTAGATATAATGCTTTGTAGAGGTACATATGATCTCACTGTTAGATCTAGAGCTCTGCTTACAGCCTCGTACAGCTTGTGGTCACGTGAATCTTCATCCTTCATGAATTCACAAGACTTTGCAAGTTCTTTATGTGTAAATCTATAAACCTTTCTTACAAATTCTATAGCAGAAGGTACATTCAACTTTAGTTTTCCACTATGTCTGCCAATCTTTACAGAATTCATAATTTGTACACGTACAACAATTGAAGCTTCAATCAACTTGTCTAGATAGTCACATTCGCTCTGAACCTTTTCAACTTCGATTTCTACCGTGTTTTCACCCCAAGAATCAATCTGTTTCATTGTTTCTTTAAACTTTTGAATCTTACTCCATCCATCACTTTCATTCCACATTTGTATAAACTTTTCCATCACAACTGGACACATACACTCTTGCAACATGTACATGTATTCTTTACGAGCTTCTACGATTGCCTCCATTTCTATCTTCCTGGATTATTTTACTAGCCATCTTTCGCAAATTCATCAAAGAAGGCAACATATCATCATCTTGAATCTCAACATTCTCTTCTGGTTCTTCTTTCAGTTTTGTTTTTCCCCATCGAACAACAAGTATATAATCATATAATGTCACATTATATCCTAAAAGTTCCATCTGACGTTTTAGGTACAAAGTCGCATCATGATGATTATACAATGGATATCCCATCAAGAATTCAGGAACTTGTAAATAAATCTTTTTGTGTCCGAGAGAAACACCTAATTTAATCTTTTTAGTAAATAGTTCAAGTATATGTTTATATGTATCTTTCAAATACTTTCTTCTTCTGGCTTCTATGAGTTGAATGTCTTCAGCTCTAATCATATATATGTATGTTTATGATTTTATTATACGTTAAATTATACAATATATATTCATATACATATATATGGCTACATTAGTTTATAGTTTGAAATGTCAGAATTGTAAAATTGTAGTAGATTTTATAAAAGAACATCAAGAATTACAATCAATCATAACATATCATAATATAGATGATGGTATACCAGATTATATAAAAAGTGTTCCTTCACTTGTTACAAATGACAACAAGATGCTTGTCGGTAAAAATGCAATCATAGATCTCTTCAAAACAATGGTTAAAAAAGAACCAATTGGATATTCATACAAATCAATGTATAGTGCAGCTCTTGCTAAACCTAGGAAACCACCAGAAATGTCTGAAGAATTTAAGCGCAAAATAGAAACAGATCCTTCAGAACTACTTAAACAATTAAAGAGATAGATTTGTATGAAGTTTTATCTAAAGACTGTCACCCCAAAAGTCTTGACTTCGTGTCTAGAAGTACTTAAAGACATTTTGCAGGATATTAACGTCATTGTTTCACCTAGTGGAATTAAAGTCCTTACATATGACACTGCACGAGTAGCCTTGGTGGATTTAAATCTACCGAGTGATAAATTTGAAGAGTATTCATGTTCAAACACAATTATAGCTGGATTGAGTATATCAAACACGTATAAAATACTAAAGTCTGTGACTATGAATGATATGCTTGAAATGTACATGACTCATCCAGATCACATAACATTAAAAGTCACAAACACAGACAAAAAGACGAGTACAGAATACAATCTAAAGTTGCTTGAAATCGATGAAGAGTTTCTTCAACAGCCATCTTTACAGTTTGAGTGTGTAACAATTCTTACATCGGTTGAATTTCAAAAGATTTGTAGAGACATGGCAAATCTAAGCACATCTTCTATAGGATCTATTAGGATTAAACGTTCGAAAAGTACTCTAAGTCTCGAGTTTAAAGGAGATTTTGCAAGTCAGACTACAATAATTGATTGCGCAGAACACAATGGCAAAGAAATTGTTGGTGACTTTAGCCTGAAATATATGCTCATGTTTACAAAGGCTACTGCTTTGTGTTCAAATGTACAAATTTTACAAAACACATCTGATGATCCTCTTGTCCTGAAATATCTAGTGTCGAATCTTGGAGAATTGACATTTTATATTCACCCACTACTCACAGAATATGATTGATTAAATATATTTGTAATTTTCAAAACACCTTTTTGAGGTTCGATATATAAATGACGCCTGAATATTACACCAATCTTTCCATCTCTTATGTGTGTTTCTTGTTTCCATGAAACATGTGTAATTGTATAAAACATAAATTTCAACGGGATTGGCTCATTGAAAAAATCATGTCGAGGACCTGCATACTGTAACACGTGTTTAGTAACATCTTTATCATTCCATGTAACATGTTTCAATGGAACAACAAATCCTTTTGTTACTGATCTAGGGAGCATAAAACCAACATACTTATATCTCTTACCGTTATAGAAATAGTTGATAATCTTACACCCTTCTATGTTTGTCTCTTTAATAATAGTCCAATTTGGGGGTTGAAGTCTCTGTAATATAGAAATGATTCCATTGAATATTCTATTCATAAAAGAATGTGATATTTAATATTTTATGGAATCACGAATAAATGAAAAACTTGGAATATTAAAAGGTGACGAACTCGCTAATTATTTATGTAGCTGTATCCCTTATATTCGTGAATATACTGAAACAAGTGAAAAGGGTGTGCAAAGACGAGACATTTATGATAGATATTTGAAGAATGTAGAGGATGATGTTGGTATAATGCCATCAAAGAAGAGTACAATAAAGTGTGCATGTGGATCACAACATTTTGTAATAGAGAATAGTGACGAAATTTGCATTAAATGTGGAATAGCAACATCTATAATGACGAACGAACTGAGCTATAAAGAGGAGCTTGAAATGGAGAAGAATATAATTTATTCGTATGAAAGAAAGAATCATCTCAATGAATGGTTAGCACAGTTTCAGGCGAAGGAAACTACAAATGTACCAAAGGATGTATTTGATATATTAAGAGGTGAAATTAAAAAAAATAAAATTAAAAATATACATGATATTACACATTCAAAGGTGAAGGAATTATTAAAAAAGAATTCATTGAATAAATATTATGATCATATACCATATATAGCAACTGTACTAAATGGTAAAAAACCACCTATAATGTCACAAGCATTAGAAGAGAAAATCAGGATTATGTTTCACCAGACTCAGGAACCATTTGAGAAACACAAACCCAAAGAACGAAAGAATTTTTTAAGTTATCCTTATATATTATATAAATTATGTGAATTACTTTCTGAAGATGAATATTTACATTGTTTTCCTTTGTTAAAGGATAAAGATAAGATTTATGAATCAGATCAGATTTGGAGAAAGATATGTAATGAGCTCAAATGGGAATTTATAAAGACAGCTTTATAACATCTAAATCATTTCCAAAATTTACTAGATAACCATCTTTGATATCTAATGTCTTCATATAAATCTCCAATTGTCTACTGTGCTCTTGCGTCAACTTTTTAACAGCCTTTAACTCTACAACATATTTATTATTTACAACAAGGTCTGTAAACATTACACCTACCGAATAACCTTTATATGTTATGTTTACAGGTCTCCTATCATATCTTACACCATATTCTTGCAATTCAAACTCCAGAGCACTCTGATATACACTCTCAGAATACCCAGAACCAAGTTCACTCCAGACATTTTCAAAATGAACCTCCATATTCGTCTTGCTGCTTATTTTTTTATATACGTATAGTAATGAGTAGTCCTACTGGAAAATTGATTATAGGCTTGGTTGTTATTGTCGTTATACTATTGGGCCTTGGTATTTATTCTAGGTTCGGTACATGCTGTGGTGAAAGAGATCCAACATCTAACGCGTGTGTAACTAAATCCAATTGGGTATTTAATATAGGTAACTCTGCATGCAAATCCAGTTATGCTAGAGCTCCACGGGGAGTATCATCAACGGACAGAATAGCAAGAAAACCTCAAACTGTAAATAAACCTCACAAGATCATGCTAAAATTGCCTCAAAAGCCTAAACTCGTGTTTCAAAATCCCGTGAAAGCTCAGCCTGTACCCATAGATCAGCCTGTACCAGCGCAAACTGACGAACAGAGGAAACAACAGTATATTCAGGATCAAATTACAATGCTTCAAAAAAGAATACAGTCTAATCTAATGCTCATGAATAATTCAAAAGGGACTGATCTACAAAATCTACAAGTTCAGGTTGCTGCTGATAAGATATCTTTGTCTGATTCCATTGATACACTACAATCTATAATCGCACCTGTACCAGTGCAACCTGTACCAGTACAACCTGTACAATTGCGACAAGTTATGCCAGTACAAGTATCTCCATATAAGGTTGCTTTTGCACCTCACTATAGACTATAAGCATTTCTTCTGAATATCTTTGATGAACGAGGCGATGTTCTCTTTGTATATGTTGATGCTGCAAACAGTGATTTGCGAACGTGAGTGCGTCCCAAAGCCATTATAGCTCTGTGTAGAGCCAGCATCCTAGATCTTTCAGACGTATTCTTTACATTGCTATATCCATATTTAGCGAGCAATCCTTTTTTAAGAGATCCTATTCCATTGCGCATATAACTATATGTCATCTGATATATGTCTTATAATATAATTTGTTTCTTGAGGATATATAATGTTGAATTGAATATACATGTCACCACCCGATAAACCTTTTCCAGGTATCACATATTTCTTCCTTGGATCTATGATACCAAATTGCTGTGTTTCAACTATAAATTCTTCATCAAAATGTGGCACCTTTATTATTGTACCGTTGACTGAATCAATGAATGACAAGTCTGTTTCATAAATGAGATTGAAACCTTGACGTTTAAAGTATTGATGAGGTTTGATTCGAACTGAAAATATAAGTGATCCAACATCATTCCCACTTTGTAAACCCAATTCTGGAATTTCAATCTGTTCACCTTCATGAATGTTTTTATGAATATCAATCTCAACCGCTTTTGGAATCTTTTTTGAACCTTTGTAATTACATTCTTTACATCCAGACTTTGAAAACTTTTGACCTCTACAGTCTCCACACATTTGCTGCATTACTATAGGACCCATTTGAAACACACTCATCCCTTTACCATTACATGTTTTGCACATTGATACACATGAACAGTTTCGCTCAATTTCTATGCTAAACCTCTTTTTAACACCTCTATAGCATTCTTCAAGAGTTATAGCAACAATAGTTGTAAAATTTAAAGAATCATTCTTAAACATGTCGAATGGAAAGTTTTGAGGACCAGGATTATCATACGCTGCTTTTTTAGAGTCATCTGATAATACATCATATGCATGTGATATATTCTTAAATACTTCTGGATCTCCACCCTTGTCTGGGTGATGCTTCATAGCCAGTTTTCTGTATGCACTTTTAATTTCCGTTTTAGAAGCATCTTTAGTCAATCCTAAAGTTTCATAAAGACTCATATCATATAAGAGAGTGATGCTTTTATGTATTAAAAAATAAAAGTGCATATGTTATAATGTCGCAGTGTGAAGGAACCACCGCATCAGGTGAAAGATGTACTCGCAAGGGATCTAAATACTGTTTCCAGCACAAACAACCTTGCTCTATTTGTATGGAGAATCTTGATACGAGTGAAACAAGGACACTGCCATGTAATCACGTGTTTCATAACCAGTGCATTGAAAGATGGAAGAGAGCAAGAATGCGCTCAACATGCCCAATGTGTAGAGCTCCGTTCGACCAACCTAGATATAGTGTTTCTGTAACTATAAAAACTATAGCAGATGGAACTACCGGAAGTCATGAATATGTTACAAATGATATAGCTAGATTGATTGAACATTCTAATGTGCCATTTGGATATATAGAATCACCATTGTTTCAAGGATTGACATTGAATTCAAATGTAAATTTTGGAAGTATTCTAGAAGAAACACTGAGGGAATTAGGAGTTGCTAGTTTTCGCGCGCCCGGCTCTGACACAGTAACCTCCACATAATGTATTGTAATGAAATGAATAGTTTCTATCAGCTTTACGAGGATCAGTTATTGTCATTCCAGATGCATCGACTAACAAAGGTCTAGTTCCCCACCCAAGCTTGTGAGCCCATAAATTGACTGGGAATGTTATAACCTTGTCTAGATATTTAGAATGTATTTTTGAAGTTGTGTGAATATCATCATCTTGATCTATATACCCATCATATCTAGATTTTGCTCTTAAAGAATGTCTCATTGCTTCTTTAATTACATTTGGTTTTACTCTAAAAAATTTTGATAACGAGTGTACTGTATCACCTTTTTCCAATCTATATCTTACAGACCCAATTTGCTTGTAAAAATGAAAGTCTCCATACGAATCATGATCATCATTCAGTGGTGCTACGAACGACATAACCTTGTACCACCCCTTTTCACATGGAGTATTTACATCCTTCAAAACCTTTACGGTTAAAGGATTATCCTTTTTAATTCTGTAATTCATTGAATTCATTCCCTTCCCACACGTCTTGAACAAAAAGTTTGCATCACCTACGTGTGATCTTGTACCGGGATTGCTTTTTTCATTTCTAAATCTCCTTCTGTCACCAAATGCATAATCATAACAATTGTTTCCTACAACAGGCCAGTATGCGGCATCAAAAACTGGTTCTGAACCAGATTGTCTCATGTACTACCATTGAGCGCGGTTTTAATTGTTTCGAGCTTCATGAATCCGACACTCTTATTTCCATTAATGACTACTGTTGGATAGGAACGAACACCATTCTCCTGACACACAGCCTTGTTTTCAGGGTCAGTGCACTCTACATATTTATATTTCAACTCTGGATCTTTATCCAATTCCTCTTTTTGCTTTTTGCACCAACCGCAGAACGAAGCACCATATACAACCACAGAGGGTTCAGCTTCATATTTCTGAACCTGTTTTGGTTTATAATATGATTTGTATCCGAACCAGAGAGCAACAGCAAACAGAATAATCAGGAGATACATCATACTATTATATTACACAACAATATTTAATACACATTTACGCACTGTCACTCCCTGCATCAATCTCCATGGCACATGAATCCAAATCTACTGATGGATACCGAACAACCTGCTTCAGCTTGAATGAAACTCCAAACTTGTTATTCATATAGTACATACGATCACACGACACTAGGCAAATTACAGTGTCATTCCCCTTGATAGAATCAACAGGAACCTTTGATTTGGTATGATCAAAAGCCTTGGTTGCATATGGACCATCAGAAACATTCAGCTTCATCTTCAGAGTCCTGGTACTCTCATACCCCTCCTTCTTACCCTTGACTACGATAGGATTGTAGCAATACTTTTTGATGGCAGCAACATCAGTCTCTTCACCAATCAACGTTTTTGAATGCTCAGATAGATAACGAACAATGTAATCGTCAACATCTTCAAACACCTTTTGAACATCAAGATCAAGTTTGACACTAAGGTACCATGGAGCCTTTGGATCAAACTGAGCGACACCCTTGAATGCAGCATTCATTTTAGGAAGTTGGAGAAGAATCTCAGGAAACTCAACACACTTTGGTGAATCTGGAGAGTTTGTAAACTTTCCAGAACGCGGCAGTGCAATGTTAGAGTAGCTGAAATCCTTGAACTGAGTGATTGGCGCCATTTTTCTATACTATATTAGTATTCGTTTTTTTTAAATGATAATATCATGTGGGAAGAAGGAGGAATGGGACTACACCGTTCACTAGATTGTGGTTGTGGTTGTGGAGGTCTCAAGCAGAGTGATCTAGTAAAGTTTAAATTTGCTTCGTATTCAGCAATCCTGTTTTTTGTCATATCAAATCCATATACATATAAAGCAACTTCAAGTTTACTGGGTAAGTGGGTTGCATCAGGAGGATGTCCATCTATGTTAGGTGTCTTCCTACACACATTTGTCTTTTTAATAATAAGTTTTCTCTTGATGAAAGTCAGGACGTAGTTTTTTTTCTGTCACTATATTAAATGTCAGCGCATGCAATTCCATCTATGGCTAATCTCTTCTCTCTAGAGTCTGTCACTCTAGCTCTTTTATTCTCTTACATGTCCCAGAGTAGAGTCATGACAAAGGTTGGAGAACTATCTGGACTACGTGGTATTCCACTGGCTCTCGTAGCAGGTCTAGTATTTGTATTCATATTCTTGATTCTGATGAATGTATTCGTGTCAAGGATGGGATCCAATAATGCCATTGCTTTCCTAGGAAGCTCTGGCACCAAGGAGAGAGTGCAGTGGGCGCAGGGGGCTAGCGCTACAACGGGTAACCAAGTAGTGGGTGCTGGAATGTTCTAGAAATCTAATGAATCAAAACTTATAGATCCCTGAACGTGTTTATTATATTCTGAAACACGTTTTTCAAAAAAATTAGTCTTCCCCTCCATTGATATATTCTCCATCCAGGTGAACGGACATTCTACATTATACAACTTTTCTTGTCCAAGTTGTACAAGTAATCTATCTGCAACATATTGTATATATATATACATTGAATCTGAATTCATTCCAATGAGAGAACATGGTAGAGAATCTACAATGAATTCACGTTCAATTTCCACCGCCTCATTTACTATTTCTTGTATATCTTTACAATGTTCTTTCAGTGTATTGTGCAACTCTACCGCAAATGTCTGATGCATTCCTTCGTCACGACTTATAAGCTCGTTAGAAAAGCATAAACCATGCATCAATCCTTTTCGCTTTATCCAATATATGGCACAGAAAGATCCAGAAAAGAATATTCCTTCAACACAAGCAAACGCAACCAATCTAGTTGCAAAAGACTGTTTATTATTCATATATTTCATGGCCCAGTCACACTTTCTTTTTACACATGGCATTGTTTCTATGGCGTTGAATATTTTAGCCTTTTCAGAAACATCCTTTACAAGAGTATCAATGAGTAGAGAATACGTCTCACCGTGAATCATTTCGTTAAATCCTTGATACGCATAAAATGAACGAGCTTCCGGGATTTGAACTTCAGAACCAAAGTTCATGTCTATATTCTCAAATACTATGCCGTCACTGGAAGCAAAGAATGCAAGCACATTTTTAATGAAATGCTGTTCATTGTGTGTAAGCTTTTTGAAATCATCATAATCTTTACTCAAATCAATCTCTTCAACTGTCCAAAATGTCGCAACGGCATTCTTATACATTCTCCATAGTGTATTGTATTTGATTGGAAATGTAGTAAAACGTTCAATCGAAGTTTCTAGAATTGGATCCATTATATATATAGAGTGTAAAGTTATTAATTAATGATGAGTCACATCAACCCCTTGATATGTCCATTTTCCATTAACATATTTATATATATATCCAGTTTGTTTGTCAATATATATATCACTGGTTTTACCGACCGTTTTTGGAATACCCGAATCTATAAATATCTGAGAACCAGCTAAACCTATTGCACCAGCTGGACCATCTGGCCCCATTGGACCAGCTGGACCAACTGGCCCCATTGGACCTATTGCACCCATTGGACCAACTGGACCTTTTGCACCTATTGCACCAGCTGGACCAACTGGCCCCATTGGACCTATTGCACCAGCTGGACCAACTGGCCCCATTGGACCTATTGCACCAGCTGGACCAACTGGACCTTTTGCACCTATTGCACCAGCTGGACCAACTGGCCCCATTGGACCTATTGCACCAGCTGGACCAACTGGCCCCATTGGACCTATTGCACCCGCTGGACCACCAG
>Ga0114963_10000860_pt1 | contig 20781 bp, 21 predicted proteins | sample C_131016_EF_Meta_FD_87019 | JGI IMG/M metagenome (GOLD analysis project Ga0114963, IMG submission 87019) | Freshwater microbial communities from Lake Croche, Canada to study carbon cycling - C_131016_EF_MetaG | ecosystem: Environmental > Aquatic > Freshwater > Lake | place: Lake Croche, Canada...
AGCCTCTGACCCGAGAGGCAAAGCGAACGCACGTCCTGATTGCACAATAAAAATGCACAACTGTTGTTTTGCTGCTTTTTTAGCGTCCTTTGCCTTATTTTTGCACTGCAGCAAAAATCAAACATTTAGAAAATCGTTATGATTCATAGGATTGCCGGGTTGGCATGGTCGTTGCCTTACCATAATCGGTGCAACACTGGTCCGGAGATGGCCCCTATGAAACCGATGAAAACTCTTTTTGCAGCTGCCCTTGCAGGTGGTCTGGCTATCAGCTCTTTTGCCGCACAGGCACAGAATACAATCAAGGTCGGCGTCCTCCATTCGCTGTCCGGAACGATGGCGATCAGCGAAACCACGTTGAAAGACGTGATGCTGATGCTGATCGAGGAACAGAACAAAAAAGGCGGCATACTGGGCAAGAAGCTCGAAGCCGTGGTGGTCGATCCGGCTTCCAACTGGCCTTTGTTTGCCGAAAAAGCCCGCGAATTGCTGACCAAGGACAAAGTGGCGGCCACCTTCGGCTGCTGGACCTCGGTGTCGCGCAAGTCCGTGCTGCCGGTGTTCGAGGAATTGAACGGCGTTCTGTTCTATCCTGTCCAGTATGAAGGCGAAGAATCCTCCAAGAACATTTTCTACACCGGTGCGGCTCCCAACCAGCAGGCCATTCCTGCGGTTGATTACCTGATGGAAAACGAGAAGGTCCAGCGTTGGGTTCTGGCCGGCACGGATTATGTCTATCCGCGCACCACCAACAAGATTCTCGAAGCCTATCTGAAGGCCAAGGGCGTCAAGTCCGAAGACATCATGATCAACTACACCCCGTTCGGCCATTCCGATTGGCAGACCATTGTCTCGGATGTGAAGAAATTCGGTTCGACCGGCAAAAAGACTGCGGTGGTTTCCACCATCAACGGCGATGCCAACGTGCCTTTCTATAAGGAACTCGGCAACCAGGGCATCAAGGCCACCGATATTCCGGTTGTCGCCTTCTCGGTCGGTGAAGAAGAACTGGCCGGCATCGATACCAAGCCTCTGGTCGGCCACCTGGCCGCGTGGAACTATTTCCAGTCGGTTGAAAATGCCGACAACAAGGCCTTCATCGAAAAGTGGAAGACCTATACCAAGAACCCCAAGCGCGTGACCAATGATCCGATGGAAGCCCATGTGATCGGCTTCAACATGTGGGTCAAGGCTGTCGAAAAGGCCGGCACCACCGATCCGTCTGCCGTGATCGATGCTCTGGTCGGCGTGTCGGTTCCCAACCTGACCGGTGGCTATTCCACCATGATGCCGAACCACCACATCACCAAGCCGGTGCTGATCGGTGAGATCAAGGCTGACGGCCAGTTCTCGATCGTCTCCCAAACCGCCGGTCTGGTGGTCGGCGATGAATGGTCCGACTATCTTGAAGGCTCCAAGGATCTGATCTCCGATTGGCGCGCTCCGATGTCTTGCGGCAATTTCAACGTCAAGACCGGCAAGTGCGGCGGCGCAGGCAAGTAAGCCACGCCTCGACCTGACAACACCGGACGGGGCAACCCGTCCGGATGCCTATAATAAGACGATCTTGTACACACCAAGACAACAGGACACGATCATGCCGTCCAGAATTTTACTCCCGCTTGTAGCGATGCTGGCCCTCTTGGCCTCCGCCATCGGGATGACCGCTTCAGCCGGCCCCGCAGACGATGCCTTTGCCAAATTGGCCAGCGACCAGTTCGCCCAGATCGAACAGGGCATTGTCGACCTCTCCGCCATCGGCACGCCCGAAGCCGCCACTGTGCTGGAAGCGTTGAGCGAAACAAAACTGTTTTACGCGCCCGACAAAAGCCTCGTGATCAGGAAAAGCGAGAGCCAGCTTGTCAGCCCCTCCGGCGCGATTCTTGGCGAGGCTCCCGCCGGATTGAAGCAGGTGCGCATCAACAACCGCGTGCGCCGCGCGCTGGAGTCGGCCTTGGGTTCGCTGACCCTGATCTCGCCCGATCCCGCCAAACGCAAAGCCGCAGCCGAAGCCGTCTTCAAGGCCCGTGATCCGCTCGCCCTGCCGTTGATTACCCAGGCCCTGTCGCGTGAAAGCGATGCGGGGGTCAAGGATGCCATGTTGCGGGCGCGCGCGGCCATCGTGCTAGCCTCCTCCGAATCCGCCAATCTCGACCGCATCAATGCCGTCGAACTATTGGCCGAGAAGGGTGATCAGGATGTGCTGGCGCTGTTCAGTACGGTCAAAGCCACGGCTCCGGCCACCGTCAAACAGGCGATCGACACCGCCATCAATACCATCGAGCGGCGGTTGGCCTTGCTGTCATCCGTGCAGAATGCGCTTTATGGCCTGTCGCTCGGCTCCGTGCTGCTGCTGGCCGCGATCGGGCTGGCCATCACCTTCGGGGTGATGGGCATCATCAATATGGCGCATGGCGAAATGGTGATGATCGGCGCCTATACCACATTCATGGTGCAGGAGGTGATCCGCGCCAGATATCCGGCTTTGTTCGACTGGTCCTTGCTGATCGCCCTGCCGCTGGCCTTTGTGACGGCCGGAGCCGTCGGGCTGGTGCTGGAACGCTCGATCATCCGCTTCCTCTATGGCCGCCCGCTGGAAACGCTGCTGGCGACATGGGGCGTCTCGCTGATGCTGCAACAGGCGGTGCGCTCGATGTTCGGGCCCACCAACCGGGAGGTCGGGGCTCCGGCCTTCATGTCGGGTTCGGTCGATCTGTTCGGCCTCACCATCACCTCCGGCCGGTTGTGGATCATCGTGTTCTCGCTGGTGGTGTTCGTGGTGCTGTCTCTGGTGCTGCGGGCCACCTCGTTCGGCTTGAAAATGCGCGCTGTCACACAGAACCGGCGCATGGCCGCGGCCATGGGCATCCGCACCCCGTGGATTGACTCGCTGACCTTCGCGCTCGGCTCGGGCATTGCCGGAATTGCCGGCGTCGCTTTGTCGCAGATCGACAATGTCTCCCCCAATCTCGGCCAGGGCTATATCATCGACAGTTTCATGGTGGTGGTGTTTGGCGGGGTCGGCAATTTGTGGGGCACGCTGGTGGCCGCGCTGACCTTGGGGGTCGCCAACAAATTCCTTGAACCGCTGGCCGGTGCCGTTCTCGGCAAGATTGTCGTGCTGGTGTTCATCATCCTGTTTATTCAGAAAAGACCCCGGGGCCTGTTTGCCCTCAAGGGTCGGGCGGTGGAGGCATGATGTCGCGCGCGCTGTATCTTCGTCACGACAGGCTGGGCCTCGGCTTCCTCATGGTCCTGTGCGCTCTGGGCGTGCTGGTGCCGGTTCTCAATCTGGCCCTGCCGGTCACCTCGAGCTGGCATGTGCCGACCTATGCCATGTCATTGATGGGCAAATATGTCTGCTATGCCCTGCTGGCTGTAGCCCTCGATCTGGTCTGGGGATTTTGCGGGATTCTTTCGCTCGGCCATGGGGCGTTTTTCGCGCTCGGCGGTTATGCGATGGGCATGTATCTGATGCGGCAGATCGGCACGCGCGGGGTCTACGGCAATCCGCTGCTGCCCGATTTCATGGTGTTCCTGAACTGGAAGGAACTGCCGCTGACATGGTTCGGCTTTTCCTCCTTCGGCTATGCCATGCTGATGGTGATCCTCTTGCCCGGCGCGCTGGCCTTTGTGTTCGGCTGGTTTGCCTTCCGCTCGCGCGTCACCGGCGTCTATCTGTCGATCATCACGCAGGCGATGACCTATGCGATGATGCTGGCCTTTTTCCGCAACGATATGGGATTTGGCGGCAATAACGGCCTGACCGATTTCAAGGATATTCTCGGCTTCAACATCCAGGCCCAGGGCACCCGCGCCGGTCTGTTCATCGCCTCGGTTGTTGCGCTGGCGGGCTGTTTCCTGCTGGCCCGTTTCATGGTCCATTCGGCTTATGGCAAGGTGCTGATTGCCATCCGCGATGCCGAAAGCCGCTCGCGTTTTCTGGGCTATCGGGTCGAAAATTTCAAACTGCTGGCTTTTACCGTCTCGGCCTCGATGGCGGGGCTGGCCGGGGCGCTCTATGTGCCGCAGATCGGCATCATCAACCCGTCCGAATTCGCGCCGGGCAATTCGATCGAAGCGGTGATCTGGGTGGCCGTCGGCGGACGCGGCACACTGGTCGGCGCGGCTTTGGGCGCGGTGCTGGTCAATTTCTCCAAGACATGGCTGACCGGCGCGATGCCCGAAATCTGGCTGTTCGCTCTGGGGGCGCTGTTTATCGTGGTCACCCTGTTCCTGCCCAAAGGGCTGGTCGGCACCGCGAGCCATTCTCTCAAGCAATGGCGCGAGAGACAGACCGCCCGGCCCAAAGACCACACAATCGGGGAGGCCCGCTGATGACCTCGGCCCATACCAGCGAATTGACCAGTTCCCTGCTCTATCTTGACGGCGTGTCGGTGTCGTTTGACGGCTTCCGCGCGCTCAACAATCTCTCCCTGACGATTGGCGCGGGCGAGATGCGGGCGATCATCGGCCCCAATGGGGCAGGAAAGACCACCATGATGGATGTGATGACCGGCAAGACCAGACCCGACGCGGGCGATGTGCTCTATGACGGCCGCATCGATCTGACCAAGCTCGACGAGGCGGCGATTGCCGAATTGGGCATCGGCCGCAAATTCCAGAAACCGACCGTGTTCGAAAGCCAGTCGGTCGAGGACAACATTGTCTTGTCCTTGCGTGGCGCACGCGGGGCTTTTGCAAGCCTCTGGGGCTGGCGCAACCGCGTGCCGCAACACGACATCGAGCAGATACTGGAAACCGTAGGACTCGCCGGCCACCTCAAGCGCATGGCCGCCGACCTGTCGCACGGGCAGAAGCAATGGCTCGAAATCGGCATGCTGCTGGCACAAGACCCGAAAGTGCTGCTGGTCGACGAGCCTGTGGCAGGGATGACCGATCACGAGACCGAACAGACCGCACGGCTGCTCAAGGACATCGCCAAAGATCACGCTGTGATCGTAGTCGAGCATGACATGAGCTTCGTGCGCGCCCTGGGCTGCCGCGTCATCTGTCTGCACGAGGGCTCGGTTCTGGCCGAAGGGCACATCGATGCGGTGTCGAAAGACGACCGCGTCATTGAAGTCTATCTGGGACGCTGATCATGAGCACATTGACCGTCAATTCGATCGACCTCTATTACGGCGCGGCCCAGGCCCTGCGCGGGGTGTCACTGGTGGCTGAACCGGGCAAGGTCACCAGCGTGCTCGGCCGCAACGGGGTCGGCAAAACCTCGCTGATGCGGGCGATTGTCGGTCAGGCGCCGATCAAGGCCGGCTCGATGACGCTGGGCGATGCGGCCATCGACCAGCTGGCCTCCTATGATCGCGCAAGGCGCGGCATCAGCTTTGTGCCGCAGGGCCGCGAGATTTTCCCGCTGCTGACCGTGCGCGAAAATCTGGAAACCGGCTTTTCGCCCTTGCCGCGCTCCCAACATTATATCCCCGAAGATGTGTTCGATCTGTTTCCGGTGCTCAAATCCATGCTGCACCGGCGCGGCGGGGATCTGTCGGGCGGCCAGCAGCAGCAATTGGCGATCGGTCGCGCTTTGGTCATGCGCCCGAAAGTGTTGGTTCTCGATGAACCGACCGAGGGCATCCAGCCCTCCATCATCAAGGATATCGGCCGCGCCATCGATTTTCTGCGTCACCGGGGTGGTATGGCCATCATTTTGGTGGAACAATATTTTGAATTCGCCCGCGACCTATGCGACACCTATGCTGTGTTGGACCGGGGACAGGTCGTGTTGTCAGGATTGAAAACGGAGATGAACGAGGCCGATGTTAGACGTCATCTCTCCGTCTGACCCGCTGCCCCTGAAAAGCCAACTTCCCGCTTATATCAGGGCCCGCGGTCTTATTGCCGCCCGTTTGCAGGACAGCGGGCGCGGGACCCGTGTCTTCGATCTGTCGGAAGCCGGCGGCTACCGGCTCAAATTCCCCCATGCCGACCCCTGCGAAGCCATGATCGTCAACACCGGCGGCGGCATGGCCGGCGGCGACCATCTTGTGCTGTCGCTCTCGCTCGGTCCGCAGGCTGTGGCGGTGTGCAGCACCCAGTCAGCCGAAAAAATCTATCGGGCCGAGCGCGACCGGGCGGAAATCGCTGTGACCCTCACTTTGGACGATGCGGCGGATCTGGCATGGTTGCCACAAGAAACCATTCTGTTCGATGGTGCGCAACTGCACCGCCAACTCAGCGTCGACATGGCGGCCAATGCCACCTTCATGGCCTGCGAGACAGTGGTATTCGGCCGCTCGGCGATGGGTGAAACCATCCGCGAGGCCCATCTGAGCGACCATTGGGACATCCGTCGCAATCGCCGGCTGGTCTTTGCCGAACGCTTGCGCCTATCAGGCGATATGCAGGCCTTGCTGGACCGGCGCACAGTGGGTGCCGGCGCGCGCGCCATCGCCACCATGCTCTATGTCGCCCCCGATGCCGAAGCGCGGCTGGACGAGGCCCGCACTGTGTTGGCTGTGGATGACAGTGCCCCCGTCGAATGGGGAGCCAGCGCGTGGAATGGTCTTTTATGCATCCGTGGCGTCTCGCCGGAGGCCAGCGCGCTGCGCCGCCAGACCGCACAATTTCTGAACCGCTTCCGTTCCTCTCCATTGCCGCGTGTCTGGCAATGCTGACCCAGTCATTTTCCAACCAGCAGGATCACCTCCCATGCAATTAACCCCCCGCGAAAAGGACAAGCTGCTGATCGCCATGGCGGCCATTGTGGCACGCAAGCGGCTGGAGCGCGGCGTCAAGCTCAACTATCCCGAAGCCATCGCGCTGATCACCGATTTTGTGGTGGAAGGCGCACGCGATGGCCGCTCGGTCGCCGATCTGATGCAGGCCGGCGCAAAAGTGCTGACAGCCGATCAGGTCATGCCGGGTATTGCCGAAATGATCCATGACGTGCAGGTCGAAGCGACTTTTCCCGACGGCACCAAACTGGTGACGGTGCACGAGCCGATCCGTGGCTCCTCGGGCGCGGTCCAGCCTGGCGCCATCGAGACCGAACCGGGCGACATCATTATCAATGCAGGGCGAGAGGTCACCACCATCACGGTCTCCAATACCGGCGACCGGCCGATCCAGGTGGGAAGCCACTACCACTTTGCCGAAACCAATGCGGGCCTCGATTTCGACCGCGCCAAAGCCCACGGCATGCGCCTGGACATCGCATCGGGCACCGCTGTGCGGTTCGAGCCGGGCCAGACGCGCGAGGTCAACCTTATCCCGCTGGCGGGCAAGCGCGAGGTCTACGGGTTCCAGCAGAAAATCATGGGCAAGCTGTAAGCGAGCGTTCGGGGAGAACACCATCATGGCTACAACACTGACGCGCCGCGCCTATGCCGACATGTTCGGCCCGACCACCGGAGACCGCGTGCATCTTGCCGACACATCTCTGATGATCGAAATCGAGAAGGACTTCACCACCTATGGCGAGGAGGTCAAATTCGGCGGCGGCAAAGTGATCCGCGACGGCATGGGCCAATCGCAGATCACCAATGCCCAAGGGGCTGTCGACACCGTGATCACCAATGTGGTGATTGTCGATCATTGGGGCATTGTCAAAGCCGATGTCGGATTGAAAAACGGCCACATCCATGCGATCGGCAAGGCTGGCAATCCCGATATCCAGTCAGGCGTCACCATCATTATCGGTCCCGGCACCGAGGTGATTGCGGGGGAAGGCAAAATCCTCACGGCCGGCGGCTTCGATACCCATATTCATTTCATCTGCCCGCAACAGATCGAGGAAGCGCTGATGTCCGGCGTCACCTCCCTGCTGGGTGGCGGCACGGGTCCGGCGGCGGGCACCAATGCCACAACCTGCACTCCCGGTCCGTGGCATCTGGGCCGCATGATGCAGGCGGCCGATGCCTTTCCGGTCAATCTCGGTTTTTCGGGCAAGGGCAATGCCTCACGGCCCGAAGGTCTGGTCGAGATGGTGGAAGCGGGTGCCTGCGCACTGAAACTGCATGAGGATTGGGGCACCACGCCCGCAACCATCGACAACTGTCTGTCGGTTGCCGACGATCATGATGTGCAGGTGATGATCCATACCGACACGCTGAATGAATCCGGCTTTGTCGAAGATACCATCGCCGCTTTCAAGGGCCGTACCATCCATGCCTTCCACACCGAGGGTGCAGGCGGCGGCCATGCCCCCGACATCATCAAGGTGGCCGGGCTCAAGAATGTATTGCCCTCCTCTACCAATCCAACCCGCCCCTTCACTGTTAACACGCTCGACGAGCATCTCGACATGCTGATGGTGTGCCACCATCTCGACAGTTCGATCCCCGAGGATCTGGCCTTTGCCGAAAGCCGCATCCGCCGCGAGACCATTGCCGCAGAAGACATCCTGCACGACATGGGTGCGCTCTCGATGATGTCCTCCGATTCACAGGCGATGGGCCGCTTGGGCGAAGTCATCATGCGGACATGGCAGACGGCAGACAAAATGAAAAAGCAGCGCGGCTCGCTCAAGGGCGACGGGCGTGCCGACAACAACCGTGTCAAACGCTATATTGCCAAATACACCATCAATCCGGCGATTGCCCATGGCGTCTCCAGATATATCGGCTCGATTGCCACAGGCAAGCTCGCCGACCTCGTCCTGTGGTCGCCCGCCTTTTTCGGTGTCAAACCCGATATGATCATCAAAGCCGGCTCGATCATTGCCGCACCGATGGGTGATCCCAATGCCTCGATCCCGACCCCGCAGCCTGTGCATTACCGCCCGATGTTTGCTGCCTTCGGCAAGGCACTGACGGCGTCCTCGCTGGTGTTTGTGTCACATGCCGCCATCGACAACGGCTTGCGCGAGCGGCTCGGGGTGGAGAAACACTTCGTTGCCGTCGAAAATGTGCGCGGCGGCATCTCAAAATCCTCGATGATCCACAATGATGCCCAGCCCGACATCAGTGTCGATCCCGAAACCTATGCCGTTCATGCCGACGGCGAATTGCTGGTCTGTGAACCTGCCAGCGAATTGCCGATGGCCCAACGCTATTTCATGTTCTGATCCGGCCCTCCCGATGATCCATCCCGCAACCCTGCCTTTGCTGGTCTGGCTGTCCCCGTCTTTCCCGGTGGGGGCGTTCGCGTTTTCGCACGGGCTGGAATGGGCCGTCGAAGTGGGCGATATCCATAACGCAGAGACAGCAAGACTTTGGTTGTCGGACCTGTTGCAGCATGGATCCGGCTACAGCGATTGCAGCACCGTGGCGCTGGCGTGGCAGGCTGCCACGGATTTTGATCTGGAACGGCTGCGCGCCCTTACCGAACTGACCTGCGCCATGCAGCCAACCTCAGAGCGGCGGCTGGAAGCCACCATGCAGGGTCAGGCTTTCATGCTTGCGGCCCTGTCGGCCTGGTCACGCCCGGCTCTCGAGACCTTGAAACCCGCACTGGCAGACGGGGTCACCTATCCGGTTGCTTTGGGACTGGTGGCAGCCAGCCACGAGATCCCCCTCGAACAAACCGTCTCGGCTTTCGCCTTGTCCTTTGTCAGCAATCTGGTTTCGTCGCTTGTGCGGCTTGGGCCATTGGGACAAACCGACGGGCAGCGCGTGATTGCGGCCCTGCTGCCGCTGATCGAGACAGTCAGCCATGAGGCAACCAGGGCTACACTTGCCGATCTCGGCAGTTGCGCCTTCCGCTCCGACATCGCTTCCATGCGCCATGAAACCCAATATACGAGGCTGTTCCGATCATGACCCATTCTTCCCACGGCCCTTTGCGCGTCGGCATCGGCGGACCGGTCGGTTCCGGCAAAACCGCCTTGATGGAGGCCTTGTGCAAGGCGATGGCCCACCGCATCAAACTCTGCGCCATTACCAATGACATCTATACCAAAGAAGATGCGCGCCTGCTGACCGTGTCGGGCGCCCTGCCCGAAGAGCGGATCATGGGGGTGGAAACCGGGGGTTGTCCGCATACCGCGATCCGCGAGGATTGCTCGATCAACCTGGCGGCAATTGCCACCATGAACGAGCGGTTTCCCGATCTCGAGCTGATCCTGATTGAATCGGGTGGCGACAATCTGGCGGCGACCTTTTCGCCCGAACTGGCCGACCTCACCGTCTATGTGATCGACGTGGCCGGCGGCGAGAAAATCCCCCGCAAGGGCGGGCCGGGCATTACCCGTTCCGATCTGCTGGTCATCAACAAGATCGATCTTGCGCCGCATGTCGGGGCCAATCTCGAGGTGATGGACCACGACACAAAACTCATGCGTCGGGGCCGTCCCTATGTTTTTTCCAACATGCGGACTGGCGAAGGCGTCCAGACTGTGATCGACTTCATCGAACAGGCGGGCGGGCTTGGCAGTCCCTGATACCAATCCATTTTTCATTTTCCCAAGAAAGGATATTCCCATGCGCTCCTTCAGAATTCTGACCCTGTCGGGCCTGATGCTGGCCTGTTCCGTGCCTGCTTTTGCGCATACCGGAACGGGCTGGCACGAGCACGATCTTGTCGCAGGATTGGCCCACCCGTTCGGCGGGATCGATCACGTGCTGGCCATGCTGGCTGTCGGTTTCTGGGCAGCCCTGGCTGGCCGGCAAGCCCGCTTGGTCTGGCCAATAGGCTTTGTATCCTGTGTGGCGGCTGGGGCACTGTTGGGTGTCATGGGCCTGAGCCTGCCCGTGACGGAAGTGATGATTGCCGCATCGGTCGCCGGATTGGGACTGGTGGTCGCACTGGGCTGGCAGGCCTCGGTTCTAGCCGGGCTGTCCCTCTGCGCGCTGTTCGGTTTGGCCCATGGCATGGCCCACGGCACCGAGATGCCTGCCGATGCCAACGGGCTGGTCTATGCGCTCGGCTTTCTGGCGGCTACTGGCGTGTTGCATGCCTGCGGATTGGTGCTGGGTCTGAAAGCCACACCTCTGCTCGGCAAAGTCGCTGGTGTGAGCCTTGCCGTGGTCGGAGCAGGTTTGCTGGTCAGCGCATTATAAGGCTGTCCGGGCTTGATTTGTGCTGCCCAATAAAAAGGCTCATATGGTAGAGATGATGAATTATTGATCACTTCCCCCGCGAGAGATTGCAGGCAAACCTGCCATCACTCGCGGGAAAAAACGAGACTGAAATCATAAGAATATTCAAAAAAAACAACGTTTTTTCCTGATTTTTGTATTAGATTTTCCAAGAATTTTGTATTTTTCCGGCTTTGGCAGGCTTCTTGCGTTACCCCCTCGGACCATAGGAGGGTACATGATGAACAAGTTGAAATTAGCCGGCTGTCTCACCGCCATGATGATGCTGGCCTCGACCACAGCCAGCTGGGCACAAGGCACATTGCGGATCGGCATGACCGCATCCGACATTCCTCTGACCACCGGCCAGACCGACAATGGCGGCGAAGGCCAACGCTTCCTTGGCTTCACAGCCTATGATGCTCTGGTCAATTGGGATCTGACGAGTGCGACCAAACCATCCGATCTGGTCCCCGGCCTTGCGGTCTCATGGGGCGTGGATGCGACCGACAAGACCAAGTGGATTTTCAAACTGCGCGATGGCGTGAAATTCCATGACGGCAGCCTGTTGACCGCCGATGCGATTGTCTGGAACCTCGACAAGCTGCTTGTCAAAGAATCCCCGCAATTCGATCCTCGCCAATCCGCACAGGGCCGCTCGCGCATTCCTGCGGTGGCGAGCTATCGCGCTATTGATGCGCTGACGCTTGAAATCACGACGAAAACCCCCGACGCGACTTTGCCCTACCAACTCGCATGGATCATGATTTCCTCACCCGCCAACTGGGAGAAGCAGGGCAAGAACTGGGATGCCGTCGCCAAAAGCCCTTCGGGAACCGGCCCGTGGAAGATCACCAATTTTGTTCCGCGCGAGCGCGTCGAAATGGTTCCCAATGCCGATTACTGGGAAAAGGCCCGCGTGCCCAAGCTCGACAAGATGGTGCTGATCCCGCTGCCTGAAGCCAATGCCCGCGTTGCCGCATTGCGTTCGGGCCAGGTGGACTGGATCGAATCACCCACCCCCGATGCCATTCCCTCGCTCAAGGAGTCGGGGTTCGACATTGTCACCAATTCCTATCCGCACAACTGGACATGGCATCTGTCGCGCATCGAGGGCTCGCCCTGGAATGACATCCGCGTCCGCAAAGCCGCCAATCTCGCAGTCGACCGCGAGGGTTTGAAAGAATTGCTGAGCGGCATGATGATCCCCGCCCAGGGCTTCTTCCCGCCCGGCCACCAATGGTTCGGCACACCGAAATTCAAACTCAGCCACAATGTTGCCGAGGCCAAAAAGCTGATGGCTGAAGCGGGCTACGGTCCCGGCAAACCGCTCAAGACCAAGATCCTGATCTCGGCCTCGGGTTCGGGGCAGATGCAGCCTCTGCCGATGAACGAGTTCGTCCAGCAAAATCTGGCAGAAATCGGCATCATGATCGATTTCGAAGTGGTAGAATGGAACACGCTGATCAATATCTGGCGTGCCGGTGCCAAGCATGAAAGCGCGCGCGGGGCGACAGGGATGAACTATACCTACTTCATCCAGGATCCCTTTACCGGCTTCATCCGCCATCTGCAATGCGATCTGGCTCCGCCAGCCGGCACCAATTGGGGCTATTATTGCGACCCCGAAATGGACAAGCTGTTCAGCCAGGTCCGCAACACCTTCGACAAGGCCGGACAGACAGCCATTCTTGAAAAAATCCACGAGAAATATGTCGATGATGCCCTGTTCCTGATGGTCACGCATGATGTCAATCCGCGTGCCATGAGCAAGAAGGTCAAAGGCTTCGTGCAAGCACAGAACTGGTTCCAGGACTTCTCCTCGATCTCGATGGACAAATAAGCCCGCCAAGGCCTTTCATGACAGGGCCCCCGCCGCTCCGGTGGCGGGGGCAGACCCCCCCAGTTCGATCATCAGAAATCGTTCCAAAAAATATCGGGGACACCCATGCTGTTTTATACCCTGAAACGTTTCTTCCTGACCGTGCCTGTCGCCATCGGCGTCAGCCTTGTCTGTTTCATGCTGGTCCACCTGGCCCCCGGCGATCCGTTGACCGCCGTGCTCCCCACAGATGCCTCTGCCGAATTGCAGGCCCAGATGCGGACCTTGTACGGCTTCGACAAGCCGCTTCCCGTGCAATACGGATTATGGATCTGGCGTGTCCTGCATGGCGATCTCGGCCATTCGATTGCCACAGGCCGACCCGTGGTCAGCGAAGTGTTCAATGCCGTGACCAATTCACTGGTGATTGCGGCAGCCGCCACGTTGATCGGCTTTGTGCTCGGCAGTCTGCTCGGCATCGTGGCCGGATATTATCAGGGCACCTGGATCGATCGCGGTGCCTCGCTGATCTCCAGCCTCGGCGTCTCGGTTCCCCATTACTGGCTCGGGATGGTACTGGTGATTGTGTTTTCGGTCCAGCTCGGCTGGCTGCCTGCAACAGGCGGCGGGCCCGACGGATCGGGCAACCGCTCGTTCGACTGGAATTATCTGCGCTTTCTCGTCTTGCCTGCAGTGACCATGTCGGTGATTCCGATGGGGATTATCGCGCGCAGCGTGCGGGCATTGGTGGGAGAAATTCTGACGCAGGATTTCGTGCAGGCCCTTGCTGCCAAGGGTCTGACAGAACGCGGCGTGTTCCGCCATGTCCTGAAAAACGCCGCTCCGACGGCCTTTGCCGTGATGGGTCTTCAGCTTGGCTATCTGCTGGGTGGCTCGATCCTGATCGAAACGGTGTTTTCATGGCCCGGGACCGGCTTTCTGCTGAATGCCGCCATTTTCCAGCGGGACCTGCCGTTGCTGCAGGGAACCATTCTGGTGCTGGCTCTGTTTTTCGTGTTCCTGAATCTCGCCGTCGATGTTGTGCAATCGGCCATCGATCCGCGCGTCCAGCGTGCTTGAGGGGAGAACATTCCATGTCTGCCTTGCAAATTTCGACAACAGCCGTCTTGCCGCCAATAGCCCGTTCGCCGGGCTATTGGAGCGGCGTGGTGCGCCGCGTCTCCCGTGATCCGGTGGCGATGACGGCCCTCTTGGTGATTGTCTCGCTGATCCTGATGGCTGTATTTGCCTCCTCGATTGCTCCGGCTGATCCGTTCAAAAGCTCGATGCTGCGCCGTCTGAAGCCGATCGGTACGCCGGGCTTCCCCCTTGGGGCTGACGAGTTGGGACGCGACATGCTCTCGCGCTTGATCTACGGGGCGCGGCTGTCTTTGCTGATGGGCCTGACACCGGTGCCGATTGCCTTTGTGATCGGGTCGGCTCTGGGGATCAGTGCGGGCTATGCCGGCGGGCTCACCAATACGCTGATCATGCGGACCATTGACGTGTTTTATGCCTTTCCTTCCGTGTTGCTCGCCGTTGCCTTGTCGGGCGCATTAGGCGCGGGGCTGACCAATGCACTGGTCTCGATCACTCTGGTGTTCATCCCGCCGATTGCCCGTGTTGCCGAAAGCGTCACCACGCAGGTGCGCTCGCTCGATTATATCGATGCGGCGCGTGCCTCGGGCGCCCAAGCCTGGACCATCATCCGCGTGCATGTGTTGGGCAATGTGCTGGGACCGATTTTCGTCTATGCGACAGGGCTGGTTTCGGTATCGATGATTTTGGCTTCCGGCCTGTCTTTTCTCGGTCTGGGCGTGCGGCCGCCGGAGCCGGAATGGGGCCTGATGCTGAACACCTTGCGGACCGCCATTTACAACCAACCGCTGGTCGCCGCCCTGCCGGGCGCGATGATTTTCATCACCTCGATTGCCTTCAACGTGCTGGCCGACGGCTTGCGCTTGGCCATGGATGTCAAATCATGATCACCGCATACGATGGTCTTGTGAATGATCCGCGCGACAGGGGCGGTCCGGCCCAAAGCCTGTTGAGCGTCAACGGGTTGATCAAGCATTTTCCGGTCAAGGGTAGCGGCTTTTTCGGACGCGGCGGCGTGGTCCGTGCGGTTGACGGCGTCAGCTTCGATATCCGCAAGGGCGAGACCCTCGGCGTGGTCGGGGAAAGCGGTTGCGGCAAATCCACCACCGCACGTCTGCTGATGCATCTCATCCAGCCGGATCGGGGAGAGATCATTTTCGATGGCGAGAAGGTCGGGATCGATTTGCCGCTTGCCGCGTATCGCCGCCAGGTCCAGATGGTGTTCCAGGACAGCTATGCCTCTCTCAATCCGCGTCTGACCATCGAGGATTCCATCACCTTCGGGCCCCGTATCCATGGCATGGGGGAATTGGCCGCGCGCACCAAAGCCCACGATCTGCTGTCGCGTGTCGGGCTCGATCCATCCCGCTTTGCCGGACGCTATCCGCACGAATTGTCGGGTGGCCAGCGCCAGCGGGTCAATATTGCACGGGCTCTGGCGCTTGATCCGCGCCTGTTGATTCTGGATGAGGCCGTCTCCGCGCTCGACAAGTCGGTCGAAGCGCAAGTGCTGAACCTGTTGCAGGATCTCAAAGCCGATTTCGGCCTGACCTATATGTTCATTTCGCATGATCTGAATGTGGTGCGGTTCATGGTGGACCGGGTGATGGTGATGTATCTCGGCACCGTTGCCGAACTGGGAGACGGAGAAGCGGTGTTTGCAGCCCCCTCGCATCCCTACACTGCCGCGCTTTTGGCCTCGATGCCGAAAATGGACCCTTCCGAGCGCACCATGAAAGCCCCGTTGACAGGCGATCCACCCAATCCGATCAACCCGCCGTCGGGCTGCCGTTTCCATCCGCGCTGTATCATGGCCGAGCCGGTCTGCCAGACCATCCTGCCGCCATTGACAGCCAGCGCCGCGGGGTCGAGCCAAGCGGCCTGTCTGGCGCTTGTGCCGCAATCCGGACATTCACTGGCAGCAGGTCTGTCCATGCCGGAGGGGAACGCATGAGCAATCTCGTCTCCATTGAAGGGCTGACCGTGACATTCACCGGACGCGGCAAACCCGTGCGTGCGGTCGACCATGTCTCGTTGGAACTGGAAAAAGGCTCTGTATTGGTCCTGCTCGGTGAATCGGGATCAGGCAAAAGCGTGACCCTGCGGTCGCTGCTCCGCCTGCATCCCGAGAAGACCTCCAAGGTCGAAGGCCGGATCATGGTGGATGGGCACGACATCATGGGCCTGTCGAAGGACGAGATCGGCGCTGTGCGCGGGCGCACGGTCTCGATGATCTTCCAGGAACCGATGCTGGCCCTCGATCCTGTCTACACGCTGGGCCAGCAAATCACCGAGGCGATAGTGCGGCACGAGGATGTCACACCGGAGCAGGCGCAGGCACGTGCGCTCGAACTGTTCGAAAAGGTACAAATCCCCTCCCCCGAACGCCGCCTCAATGCCTATCCGCATGAAATGTCGGGCGGGATGCGCCAGCGGGCGATGATCGCACTGGCACTGGCCTGCCGACCCAAAGTGCTGCTGGCCGACGAGCCGACCACCGCGCTGGATGCGACCGTGCAAATCCAGATCCTTCTGTTGCTGCGGGCCTTGCAGCGCGAGCTGGGTCTGTCGATTGTGTTTGTCACCCATGACATCGGTGTCGCGGTTGAAATCGCCGACAGGATTGCCGTCATGTATGCCGGACGGATCGTGGAAAGCGGTTCCGTCGCCGATATTCTGAATTCACCACGCCATCCCTATACGCGCGGTCTGCTGGCTTCACGCGTCGAACGGGCCAAAAAGGGCGACAGGCTGAAAACCATTCCCGGATCGCCACCGGATTTGACCGCCCTGCCACCCGGTTGTGCATTCGCGCCACGTTGCGAATTGGCAACCGACGCCTGTCGCCAACAGATGCCGGCTCTTGTCCGGGGGCCCTATGACTCGGCTGTGGCCTGCATCCATGCGTAACGCGCCATGAAACGGATTGTTCTTATCAATCCCAACACCAATGCGGACACGACAGCCAGCATGCTGGCGATTGCACGCGAGGCCGCGCCTGAGTGGCTCTGGATCGACGCCCTGACCGCGCCCGAAGGTGTGTCGATGATTACCGACCCCCTGGCTTTGCAACAGGCCGGCGCGGTGCTGGCGCGGATGATCCCCGATCTGCGGGCGCAGCAATGGGACGGCGTGATCACAGCCGCCTATGGGGATCCCGGCCTTGACGCTTTGCGGGCGGGGCTTGATTGTCCTGTCACCGGGATCGGCGAAGCCAGCATGCTGGCGGCGGCAGGGGTCGGGGCTTTTGCGGTTGTGACCACCACGCCCGAACTGGCCGCATCGATCACCGCGATGGCGGAACGGTCGGGCTTTGGCACGCTATTTCAGGGCGTCTTTCTGACACGTGGCGATGCCGTGGCCGTGACCAATGATCCGGCTTTATTGGTGGAGAGGCTGGAAGAGGCCTGCCATGAGGCTCTGGGCAAGTCCGGGATCAAACCGGCCTCGCTGATCATCGGCGGCGGGCCGCTGGCGCTGGCCGCCCGCACGCTGGCGGATCGTGTGCCGGTCAGGCTGATCGAGCCGGTTCCGGCAGCCATCAGGCGCATCGGCCTGATGGTGCTTAACGGAGCAGGCTGATCAGGCTGCGTTGTCCTTGGCAAAGCGGGCGACATCGGCATGGGTGGCAAACCACACATCGCCCTTGGCCTTGGCCATGCGGATCAATTCCTCGATGATCCAGATGCGCGAACGATAGCCGATGATATGGGGATGAGTGGTTAGCTGGAAGATTCCACCCTCCTCATAGGCCGCTTCGAATTCGCGCCGGAAAATATCCAGCACCGAGGCGGGCGGCGTATGCGGCCGCAAGGACTGGAAACGGTGCATCATGAAATAGACCGCGTCATCACGCACCCATTCCACCGGCAGTTCGACCACACCCGACGGCGTGCCATCGAGCAGCAATTCGTAGCAGTCCTCGTCGGCCATCAGCGAAGAATCATAGAGCAGGCCCATATCGCGCTCGATCTTGAGCGTGTTGGGGCTGAAATCCCATGACGGAGTCCGCAGGCCCACGGCCCTGACACCGGTGATCTTTTCCAACTCGTCGGCAGAGCGCATCATCAGATCGCGCTCGACCTCGTAGGGCAGCACAGAATTCAATTCGTGGATCCAGCCATGGATGCCGATTTCATGGCCTTCGGCAATCACCTGCCGCTGTTCCTCGGGATGCAGCATCGCAGCCACGGCAGGAACGTAGAAAGTGGCAGGCACATCATATTTCTTGAGCAGTTTGAGGATGCGCGGCACGCCGACGCGTGTGCCATATTCACCCCAAGCCATCCGGCCGATCGATTTTCCGCCATCCCGCAATTCATTGGTTTCGTGATCGGCATCGAAGGAGAGAGCGAAAGCGCAGCGCGCACCGTTCTTCCAGCCATCGGGGCGGTAGGAGCGGCCCGCACGCACCTGGTTCACCAGCTTGCGCCAATGGGGTTCCGGCCACTGCCAAGGTTCCATTGCTGTTGTGGTCATGTCTGGTTCTCCTTGAAAAATCTTATCCGGTTAAAGCGGCGATCCTGTCACCGGCAGGGTCTGTCCGGTGATGAACGAGGCGCGGTCGGAGGCCAGAAACAATGTGGCATCCGCAATATCTTCCGGCTGGCCCATCCGGCGCACCGCAATGGTTTTGGTGAAATTGGCTCGGGTGTCTTCCGAATAGCTGTTCCATTGCCGGACATAGTCGGGGCTGGTGGCCATAAAGCCCGGCGCCACCGCATTCACGGTAATGCCGAACTGCCCCAGTTCTTGGGCCAGCTGTTTGACCAGCCCGACCTGCGCATGTTTGGCGGCCGCATAGCTCTGGATCCCTGTCAGGCTCGGAGCCAAACCGGCACGGCTGGCAATCACCACAATCCGTCCCTTGCCTGCCTGTTTCATGACCGGCACCACCGATTGCGCGGCCAGAAAGGCTCCTGTCAGATTGGCGTCGACGATCGCGGCAAAATCCCCGGCCGCGACCTCCTCGATCGGTTTGGGCGACTGGCCCCGCACCCCTCCCGCCACATAGACCAGACAATCAAGCCGGCCCCGTTGCCGGACAATATCCGCAACACGGGCCGAGAGGCTGGCCTTGTCGGTCACATCAAGTGCCAAGGCCTCGATATGACCCTGACCGGATGATGCCGGGGCCTGGTTGAAGGCCTCGGCATAGAGGCGCACATCTTCAGCCAGCAGGTCGGCGGCAAACACCGTCCCGCCGTCGCGGGCAAAAGCCTCGGCAATGGCTTTGCCAATGCCTCTGGCTGCTCCCGCGACAAGAATGGTTTGTCCGTCGAACCTGATCTGCATGGCTTATTTCAGTTCCGTGAAGGCTGTTTCCTTCAGGCCCCAGATCACCACGGTCGAAATCACCGCCGAACCCATCAGATAATAGCTATGGGCCACCGGAGAATCGAAGGTGGTGATCAACCAGACCGCGATGAACGGAGCAAAGCCGCCAAAGATGGCCACAGCCAGCGCATAGCCCGATGTCATCCATGTCGAGCGGCTGCGCGTCGGGAATATTTCCGAAATCGCCGCCGGACCCGCTCCGGAGAACATCGAGATCATCAAGGCAAACACCACCTGCACGGCGATCAGCTCCATATAGGAGACCGAACCCGACATCAGGAAGTTGAACACCGGCAACGGTACCACGACAAAACAGGCACAGCAGGCCAGCAGCAATGGCTTGCGGCCGAGCTTGTCCGAGAGATACCCCATCAGCGGAATGGCCACAACCAGCACCAGCAGACCGATCGTATTGGCCCACAGGGCCTGTGCGGCCGTCAGCTTCAGATATTTCTGGGTCCATGTCGGCATGTAATTCAGCAGAACATAGAAACAGACGGTCCAGACGATGGTGAAACCGAAGGCCCGGAATGCGAGCGCCGGACCCGAGGGCTGGTCGGCTTCGGGTGCCGCTTCGATGGCAGCAACATAAGCGGGGGTTTCTTCCATCTCGCGGCGCATATAGAGGCCGATCGGGCCGAGGATACCACCGATCAGAAACGGCACGCGCCAGCCCCAGCCCTGCATATCCTCCGCTGTCAGGACCGTATTCATCAGGGCAGCAATGCCCGAACCCAACAGAAGGCCTGCGACCACGCTCATTTGCTGGAAGCTGCCATAATAGCCGCGCTGGTTGCTCGGCGCCCATTCGACCAGATAGGCGGTCGAGGTGCCCCATTCGCCACCCGCCGAGAAGCCCTGCATCAGACGCGCGGCAACCAGCAACAACGGGGCATAAAAGCCGATTTGCTCATAGGTCGGCAGCAGGCCGATCATCACTGTCCCGCCTGCCATCATGAAAATCGTCAGCAGCAAGGCCGCCTTGCGGCCCTTGGTATCGCCGAAGCGGCCAATAATGATCCCGCCGAGCGGACGGGCGACAAAGCCCAGACCATAAGCCAGAAAGGCCGACAACAGCGCGGCAACCTCATCCTGACCGGGAAAGAATTTCTTGGCGATGATGCTTGCCACATAGGCATAAACGGCAAAATCGTACCATTCCATCACATTGCCGACGACAGCTGCGACAGCCGCCTTCTTGTGTTTTGAACCCGTAACCATTGGATTAATCCCCCTGAAAGACGTCCACACTGACTCATTGGTCAAAGTGAGCATGACCGATAGATCCGTCCTTGGCAAGCGGTTGAAATTGATCCCGAAAAGTGGAATTTTTTTCCCGCTGGCAATCCCGTCAAGACCACATTACAGGCTATGGTTGAGCAACATCCGCCGCAAAGCAGGAGGGTCAACCTGCGGATGCATCTGCCATGCGCAGCGCAAAAAAAAGGCCGCCATTTCTGGCGGCCCAAGTCTAGGGAGGAAACGCCCAAGGAGGGCATGATGGAGGAATGAACCTCAACATCACTCTTTCCTTATATTGATGCG
>Ga0114963_10000861_pt1 | contig 20765 bp, 14 predicted proteins | sample C_131016_EF_Meta_FD_87019 | JGI IMG/M metagenome (GOLD analysis project Ga0114963, IMG submission 87019) | Freshwater microbial communities from Lake Croche, Canada to study carbon cycling - C_131016_EF_MetaG | ecosystem: Environmental > Aquatic > Freshwater > Lake | place: Lake Croche, Canada...
ACACCGATGAGCGCACCGGCGTTGAGGAAGTTCTTGCCGGCAATGTCACCGGCGCCCATGGGGTTCACCTGCGCCCACTTGGAGTTCGGGTCATTCGGCAACAGCTCCTGCGGTGCAAGCTGGTTCTTAGGATAGCAGTTAGACGGCGTGGATGCCGCGGCAAACGGCATTGGCGAGGGGGCATCCTGGAAGCCCTCCTTCATCTCCTCGCTATCCATGCCAGGGTTCGGCGGAGTGTCGGGGCTGACAGTTGTTCCTAGGGGTGTTGCATTGGCACCACCATTCATAATACGGGCTAGATCAACTGGTCCAGGGTTGGGGAAAGCATTGGCAGGAGTACCTGTCATTGACTGGGGACCTGTAGTATATACAACATTGCCGGAATCCTCAAATCCCTCACGGTGGTGTTTACGCTTTAGGAGTCCGCCGAGCGTGGGATCCAAGACGAACAATAGACCTAAGGTAACTAATACAGCTAGACCAACCAGGAGTGGCGTTCGTGACGACATCTTTCTCTAATTCCCTTGTGTGTATTTTTTTTAGGGCTCGCTGTTTGTTGATTCGTCATCATCGCTCAACCAGTCACTAAATTGGGATTCGGCGTCGGATACTTCATATTTATTAAAAAAGCTCGCCATTGCGTCCAGTGCCGCCTCGCGTGCGTCTTCAGCGGTCCGGAAGAGGACCTTTACCTGTTCCTTTGCCGCCGCCTTCTCCTTCGCAATTAACACCGGGCTGCGTAGAGTTAAAGTGTTCACATCCGCCTCGGCTGCGCCCAAATCGCTCACCTCCTCAATCTCCTTTACAGGTGCCGGAGCAGCAGTTATCTGCCAATCAAAGTCAATGACATCCGCCGAGGCGGCGCTAACAAACTTCACAGCAAACTTTGGTGAAATGGTAGACCGGGTAATTAGAATACCAATCAACTCCAAATCAACAATACAATTAATATATGCACCCTCTTTCACATTAAAGAAAAACTCCTTCTCTGTATACTGACTCCAGCACGGTTTGTTCTCAGCATCATAAATGACGCCCCACTGTGGTGTAATACGCTCCAGGGACTCATATGATGGCTTGTTCTTGAAGAGCGCTTCCGTCTTGGTAAGTTCCATAAGAACCGCCTTTTGTAGTGATGTAACCTTCGCCTGTATAGACGGGTCGGGAACTATTGTTAGCTTAGCGTTCATTTGTAGGCGAACATCCAGGGAAATAGGAGTTGCCATTGGAACATAGAAGTATACGGTATTGCCTTCGGCGCGTCGTTCCGGGATGCCAAACATGTTGTTTATTGAGAACTGCGATGTAGGTTGAAAAATAGTTCCGCACCCCATCTCAATGACTACACCTCGGGATTCTGGAACACGGGACCGTTATATGGAAGCAACAAACGATTTAGCAGAACATATAGGTGATAAAGTACTGGTTTTGTTACGGTCACCCGAAAATCAAGCACGAATTCAATCTATTCTTGATCCTATCATTAGTCACATTATTAATAGAATTTTTCCATATATACTGTTATCAGCAATACTCTTTTTGATTTTGTTTATTTTGACTATAGGAACATTTTACATGGTCATGCGGACCTCTAGCGGCATAGGGCTAACCGCTGCCAAACTATCCGACTGAAACAGTGTACAAAACTCCATGGCATCCATCTCCTTCAGTTCCTTTGCGCGCAACTCATCAAGATAATGCGTCTCGGTAGAGATTGCATCCGCGCTGCCCTTGAGCCAGAGCGACCACTTGAGCCACTGCTTTTCATTCATAAGTCCATCCACCGTCTCATGTCGTCCATGTAGCATCTCAAGTGCCTTATCGTACGGCGCAACATCCTTCACATGAATGGACTGAAGAGTACGATGTAGTGTTCCCTTGTACTTGATGTTAAAGTAAGAAACCTTGTACGGTAGTGACTTCGCCTTGCTGGTGTAATCACAACCCATAAGAACGCACATTTCAAGAAACTGTTGGTAAGTAAGTCCCGCTTCACCAATAATAGTATCCAAGTCGTACGAAATCCAACCCTTCGTATCGCCAGGTACACCGGCAGTTTCTGGCACCAGCAGATTACTGACACCGCGTGCCAACAGGTCCATATCGTTCGTCATCACCGCGTCCAGCTCGCCACGGCGCGCCAGATATGCCAGCACGTTGTCCGCCTCGCCGTTTGCGTTTAGAAAGATGACGCCCGCCGCGTAGAGAAGCCGCTTCACCTCATCGCGCTCCTCAGTCGTCACATAGATAGATCCAATCGCCAGGTTGCCGAGCTCCTTCTCCACGGTTTCCCGCTGGTCGTGGGTCATGGTTGCCGTTTCTAGATCGGTTGATAGTTGCTTGCGCTTCTGGTCGTTCTTAAGACGTGCCTCAGTCCGCAGCCGAATTGTTTCCCGCTTCTCATCTGGCGGCTTGCCGTCAAAGACCGGTATAGGAAGAATATTGTATTGTCTACATTTCGCAATCAAATGCGCAATGTACACAGTAGGAAGAATGTTATTCGCTTTTGCTTTATAAAGAAAGCCAAGAATGTCAATGCCGACACGCTTGTTTTTGTAGGAAGACCAGTTGGGGGCACGGATTGCCGCGGGCGCTGCCCAACGGATCCAGCCAGTTAATCCACGAATGCCCATAGGAAGGTAAGTAGTTTCGTTTTGTTGAATCGGCATGTTGGCTATAGAGGGGTCAATTTTTTCATCGTTCCAATCCGTCAAGTACATCTGGCACACTCATTCGCATACTCATATCGTGTGGAACAGTGCTTTTTGCTAGATTACGTAAACGGGTTAATTCAGGTGTAACCAAATCGCACATAATATATTGTTTCTCTTCTGGAGTTTTTCCCTGCCCAAACACCCATAAAAACTCAAAATGGGGAGCAAGTGCCGCTTTTAACACATAATACGCAAATACACTTGTATTTTCTTCCCATTTATGGGTCGCCCGTGCTAAAAGTTGTGTTGCCTGCTTATCCTGCCACTTACGCTGTTTATTCCACGACTTCCCATACCACGCGCACGCTAACCATTCTGCGTATAACTCCGTCCATGCTTCAAACAAATGAGGATTCAGTTTATCGGTCTTATTCATCTTCCAGCACGGTGCCGGTGTAGGTCCAACGTCCCAGTCCCACTTCATCGCATGAATCATTTCGTGTATAAGCACCCGCTCCCATTCCTCACTACGATAAATTACAATATTTGAAGTGCCGATCGTAGTCCATCCGCCGTTCACCTGTGCCTTTGTCGGCCACTGATTCGCCTTAATTTCTCGCGGATCATTACGAAACCATATATAAATATTAAATCCTGGTGCTGCGCCTAACCATGTAAGAATAGCATCGGTTGTACGCGCAACTTCATTAGACTTAGAAATAATAGGTGTAATTAAATACAGTGTACTTCCCTGCCAAAGGTCGTATTTGAGTCCTTGGGTTTCTGGGTTTTCTAACAAAGAGAAAATAGTCTGCTGTTCCCAACCGCTAGCTATCTGCCTTTTTGATTCGGCGAACTCTTGGGGGCTTAGCGGCTGGGGTTGCCTTTGCGGCTTCAATGGGGGCAGCGGAACTGACTGGAGCAGTACCAGCGCCGACTCCGCCGGTGGTGTCGGGCTTGCTGACTTCATTTTGTAATGGTGCCCCTTTTTTATGCGGTTGTGGCTTAATCGGTGTTGAGTTTGTCCGTATTGTCTCAAATAGGAAAAGAATTGCCGATTCAAGCGACAGTGGCGTGCGATACGAGGTATGCGGTTCCGCCGTTGTTAGTGATTTCATGGCAAGCCAGAAGACCTGGGGTTCTAACAGTTCATATTGACGTTCAATGGCGGCGGCGGCGCTGTCCACAATTTCTGGTCCCGTTTGACAGAAACTGAGTGCCTGATAGACGATTCCACGTACCCACTGAATTGCCTGTAGATTTGGCGCCTTGCCTGATCGTGCGGCGGTGATAAGTGTATATATCATTTCGTCGTAGAAATCTTGAATACGGCGCGGCCAGGCGGTAGCGGTGGCAGCAGGAAAATACTTTTGAATCTCCTCCATACGGTCAAGGCGTCCTTCGCACTTGTCATAGGCAGTTGGATTCGCAAACGCCGGCGGAACGGCGACTTGCCATGCCGTATATGCTAGCCGAGGCATACGATAACGGACAAAGGCGTCATCTAATAGCGCAAGGGGTCCCGTAATCTCACGGGCAGTAATCCACAACATACCCGCAGCATCGGGTGGTAGGACAAATTGTTGTATAATTGCACGGACCCTAATGGCAGCGGCTAAGGAAAGACTGTGCGCACGACGCAGTACCACAAGTTTACGATTGGATGACCGTAGACTATTTAGTACATCGCCGCTGGAGAAGAAACTTGTTAATAGATCACCGATAATCTGTTTATCCTGCATAGACAAGTTTGGGATATCAATTTCAAAATGATAGGGGCTTGTAAAGACACGGGCTTCGTAATTATCACCCACTACAAAATTCCGCATTTCCAATGGATAGTTAATCTTTCCATTATTCTCTGCTTCAATAAGCCGGCGGAGCTCTTTTGTTTTGCCGGATCCCGCCGGACCGAGAAACAGAAAAGGAATATCCAATCGCTTCATGTTGTTATCAATATGAAGTGATGGGTTTAGACGGGCTTGAGGCTTGGGGCTTGGCTAGGCGATTAATTTCCTGCCGCCAACGAATCTCTTAAATTGCTTACTGTGATTGTAGATATACCTGCCGATACAAGAGCACAGGGGAGAACCACAATCATCATTATAAACAGGATAAACTGAATTAACTGCGACGGGTTGTGGCTAAAATGGAAAAGTGCCAAAGCGTACGCTATAAGTGATGCCACAAAACTAAACACAGTCACCAGCGCAAGCAGCTTCGTATTTTGCGCGGAATCCTTTGGTATTAATGTACCAAATACAATTCCAACAATGACAACCATCATGCCACAGATGCCAAGGGCAACCATGTACGGCCAATTAAACGTGGAAGACATTCTATTATATGTCCAGTTAGTTTATCGGCGCCTACCACCCACTTTTGCCACAGTCTTTGCGGCATCACCAAACGCTGATGCAAATGTATCCCACTTCACACCGGTTCCGGGCGGAGTGGATATTACAGTTACAACACCGCATAGGATAAGTACGGATACAATTAACGGAACAAAGAATCTACGAAAAAAGACGTCTTTAATCACGGGATCGCCGTGATTCTTACGCCTAGGCTTTGTACTACATGAGGCAGAGTTGTCCTCCATTTACATTGGTATCATCTTTTTCTAATTACAGTATAAGAGGACACACGGATGTCTACATTTCAATGTAACCCTGCGTTAGGTCGCCGGGATGGGCAACCCTGTCTTCCTACTGCTGCTCTTGAGCGCATGCGGCTTGCTTGGAACAAAACGCATCCCCGGAACAAAATTAGCGTACGGCAGACACGCAAGAATCGTAAACAAGATGCCGGCGAGGCAGCTGTTGGCACATCCGATAGTCAACTCTGGAATCAAATACGCAATAATATGAAAAATCATTACAACTGCGACACTGAATTTTGTGCTGTAAAGAAACTAAATGGATTATCTGAGAACGATAAAAAGGACATGACCAAGTTCTTTCGCCCCGAAAAGCCAAAAAAATGGGAGAAGAAACCCACCGATTGGCTGGATAGTTTCAACATTGAAGACGTTATGAAACAATACGAAGAAGCGAATCCTTCGTTTGATTTTATTGGTCCTGTACCAATTGATTTTGATGATAAAGATAAGAACAACTGGGGTAAATGTATTGTAAACGAACTCTGTAAGTTGGACTTGAACGAATCGGCAAAGAAAGGGAAAACAAAGATTGGTATCATCTTTAACTTAGACCCTCACGATGAACCGGGCTCGCATTGGGTATGTGCCTTCATTGACCTAGAGAAAGGCAACGCCTATTACTTTGATTCGTATGGATACGCGCCTCCCGATGAAATTGCAAAACTTCTCAAACGCTGCAAAGACCAGGGCTGTAAGAATATTTACTACAATGACATTCGCCATCAGCGTAAGGGATCCGAGTGTGGTATGTATTGCTTATTTGTCATTATTTGTCTACTGAACGGCAAGGACTTTGCCACACTATGTAAAAATATCATTGATGATGATACTATGAATAGCTTTCGTGATATAATTTTTGCCGCAACGAAGCCTCGCCACGGCGCCTTAGAAAAGGCATTAAAAACGCTTTGTATCTAAAGCGGTCAATTCGTGCTTACGATATATATTGATAGTTTAGAAAGATGTCCGGACGACCCACTGTTCCGCAACAGAACTTGTTTCTAAACAGGGAAAATTACAACAAGATTGTTGGTTTCTTACGCGGGCGCTATGCGAAGAAAATGGGTGTTTCCGCCCTACCCGAGAAGGTGGACGAGAAACTACAGAAGTATACCCAGCACTTCATGACAGAAGTTGCGCGTGTTCAGGGTGCCGATAAGCCGCAAAATGTCCTGGCGACTGAAGTTGTACGCGAGACGGAAACATCTATGGATACTTGGCTACGTAAGCAACAGGCGGCGGCACCGCCCACAACAACCACAATCGGCACATTTCCGCGCGGCGATGAGATGACCCGTCTTTTCCAGGATACCGGTACTCGCTATGAGAATATGATGGCGGCTCGTGCACCGATTCCAATTCCACAGGTTGGTGTTCCCGATTTCCGTGCCCCTGAACCCGATGAGGATGAGGAGGAGGATCCTGTTCTTCTTATGCAGCGTGCACAGAAGCAGCGTGAGGACCAAGCCCGTGCGCTCGGCATTCCTATTGCGCCTCCTGCACCCACGTTTCCTAACAAAAAGGTTGAGGCGGCTCAGTCTGGTTCCACTTCCGTTTTACCGTATCGCAATGAGATTCAGGATGAAGCACCCCCTTCGGCTACAAATCCTGTTCCGCCCCAGGCGGACCCACCGCCCCCCGCACTTGCGCCTCGCCCTCAGGACTACATCATTCCGCAGGAGGATGTTGTCAAGTACCGTGAAACGGAATACAACGTCTTTATTACCAGTGCTGACCGCAACTGGATGCTCAACACCACCGAAAACCGCTACAACTTCTCCGTGATTTTCAATACCGGCAATACGACCGGTGCCCTTGGCTATAACAGCGCCGTTCAGCAGCGCTTCCGGAATATTCAGCGTATTGAATTTGTTAAGGCGATTGTACCAATTGAGGCACTATCTGCTGTTGTGCGTATTACAGATATTAGCGGATCGGCTGCCGCTGGAAACGCCATTTACGATAGCAGCCGTGTTGTAAATATCTTTTCGCTGCCTTTTGCCAGCGTTCGTATTGCAGAACTCAATAATAACCTATTTTCTACAAATCCTGAGGAGGACAATACATTTGCGATTGTCCAGTACGATACAACATGGTCCTCCGATTTATACATTCCTCAGTCTTATCTTACTTCTACAAATACGGGTGCTGTAAGCGGTTATAATACACCTGAAACCAAATCGGGTTACACAGGCTTTATTCCAAAATTCCTCAAGGCGCAACGCATTTACAGCCCTACACCTCTTGCTACACTCAACAAGCTATCCATTCGTATGGAACGCCACAATACAAATCTTATTAGCAACGATCCTGATGTCTTTGCGATTTCTCGCATTCAGCTGAGCGATCTTACCACCAATTTTGGTGGCAGTACTGTTGCCGATAAGACAAATTATTGGACAGCAACAACATCAACGTCCCGTAATCCTTACATATATATCCAAACTACGAACTATTTCCTATTTAGTGCTATTTCCGAGGGTGATACTATTAATATCCAAGGATGCAGTGTTACTCCTGTTTCAGGAAGCATCTCACAGACAACCTGTACCGATTTTGCCAACTTTATTAATCAGTCCGCCGGTCAAACGGTAGTTGCCACGGGTTACACCGCAAACAACCGTATTTATCTTGGACGTAATACCGCCGGTTACTGTAATGTTATCATAATACGCAGTCGCTTTGACAATCCTGCAACCACTGGTGGTACAACACGCACAAACTCGTATTTTGGTGGTGTAGTCACTCAAGAAGAAAATGCCTACCCTGTTACCGCATCGGGTCTTGCGTGGGAACTCAATGTTGCCGGAACAACGCAGACAAATTGCGCACTCATCAATACAAGCCGCCAAACGAACTTTGTGCTACGTATCATCACGCGCGACTTTGACTCTACATCCAATATCCGCCCCGACAATGTATAGACCTGATCTAGGTTTTCCCGAACTCTACCGATATTATTTTGAAGTAATTCGGTAGAGGGATGCTTAGCACATTGATTATTGTGCTGCTCGTGGTTATATTTATTATAACCTTTGTTGTGCCACTCGCGAAGCAAAAACCTCATACCGAAGGTTTTGCTACATTTTCTACTGATCCCAGTGTCCAGAGAAATATGTCAAGATACACGAGTGAACGCAATAAAATGATTGATTTAGGAAATCGTCAGTACAATCGGCTTGGCTCTAGTTTAGATCCATTGCTACCAACATTTGCCGTTGCGCCGACCGGTATTGATCAGGATCACAATATGAGTGAGAGCGATTATTTGCGAATTTTCAATCGGGAAACGGATGTTGCAAATAAGAGAATTTTTAATGCTTTAGCGAACCCAGACTTATTGCCAGCAACTTCATCGTTGACAAATCTAGGACCCAAACCTATAAAGGCAACTGATAAGCTACCGGCTGCCAATGATATTATTCTCCAAGCACGTAAGTGTGAGAGCAAATTAAGAGGTCGTGATAGCTGCTCTATGTTAGACGATCCAAATTATGCCAACTGTGGTGTATGTATTGATGCCGGTACTCAGTATGATGGTAGCAATGACGGATCCTTTATTGGTGGTCTTCTTTCCCTTTTACAAGACCGTGACGATGCAAAAACAAATGCTTCTAGCGGTACCCCGAGTTACTATCCGTCGCTAGGTAAATGCCCACCCGGTATGTTCTACGTAGAAAGCAGCTCCTGTAAAAAGGCAGTAAACCAGCTCAACTGTACTGAGATTGGTAATAGTGGTGGTTTCCAGGGTGGTAGAACACGCGAGGGTAAAACAATGCCCGCAGTATCATGCGCGCAAGCCCCCTCCGCCGGCACAAACACCTATCTCTACCAGCCGCCAAATAAGAAGTACACGGCAGTCATTCGCTTTCTAACACCTTTTGGTACGGGTATCACAAAGGTAGTTGCCACTCATAGAGCATCGGGCACCACGTATACTGTAGATAATAACGGTGTTTCTGGGCAGGAGTTTACACTTGAACTACCTAATGTAGTTGAGGCAGATGATATTGATATTATGATTGCTCAGGAACAGCCGCATCGTCGCAACGGCAAGTCGGAAGTCTTCTTCTATAAGGATAAGGGAACTGCTAAATACACACAGGCAGACGCTAAGAAACTCTGCTCTCGTATTGGTACATCGTTGGCAACTTCAGCACAGGTAAACGCTGCAACAAAGAAGGGACTCCAGGCTGGAGACTGCGGAGTAGTCAGTGATATAGATAAACCATATTTTGCGGTACAGAGCGGTACCCGCAACTTTATTGGAATTGGCTCCAAGCCGTCATCTGGAGCAAGCACCTATTACAAGCCTCTTGGTGCTTGGTGCTACGGTTTCAAGCCGGCACGAACCCCCCTTGCAAATAAGATTGAGGTGGAACTCCGTAACTTCTTTGATTCATTCAAGAACAGTGCACAACCTGCACAGGGTCCCAGCATTTACAGTCAATACACGACCCCCGTTAGCTTGGATCCACCTGGATCGTCCGAGCGTGCTATTCTTATCCAGTGGGAGATGGAGGGATCAAACAATCGCACGGTTGGATTCCAGGCTACAATAAATAAGGTGAATGGCTATCCTGTATCAAGTGTGCTACGTATGCTGGGTCCGTTTAACAAAAGTTCTCGCATTAGCGGTCCCGCCTGGACGTCCACCTTTAATATGCAGAAGAACGAATTCTGGCTGTGGGGTAACAGCTCAAAATCGCAGAGCGTGGTTTTCTCTGTACAGGTGCCTGGATATCTAGAGGATCCTTACTATCAGGATGACGTCACAAATGCACCAATGGGTCCCCTGATCACAAATCCTAAGACAATGGATCTTCTCAAGACCTCTCCATGCTTTGCAGAAGATCAACAGCCTGGTGCCTACAGCATTGCTTGCTTGCTGACGCTGTTTCAGGGCTCAGGCGGTGACCCTGCAAAGGGTAAATTGGCTACTGAGAAAGGTGGTCTCAGCCAGTTAAATAAACTGGGCGATATCTCGGCAATTATGTCGTATTTGGAGACACTCTATTTGACGGCAACAACTGGCAAGGACTCTAATGGCGATATGATCAGCTTGGAAATGAATACTCGTATTGCAGCAATGAACGATGCGGCGCAAAAGATGTTCGGCTTTGACATTACCAATCCTTGTGAGGATATTGTGGACAATGCCGACGGTTCAGTCGGCTTGGTACCCAAGCCGATGGGCTCCGTTACACCTGACTGCCTCCAGTATCTGTGGCTCAATAACGTGTCCGATAAGGACCGTTCTTCCTCAGCGGCTCCTCCTGAGTCGCTCTTCTCAAGTACCTACACAAGTATTGCGGATCGTTTCAGTGGTCTCCGTTACAATGAGAGCACAGCAAGACGCCGCTCGCAGTACCCCTTCCAGGCATGTAGCATCCAAGGCACTATGGCGCCAATTAAGAATGGCACGCCTGATATGGGTGTTATTGGTCAGTTATCAAGTATGGATAACTTACAGGCAGTACAGAACTTCTTCAACGGTATTCACAAGGCGGCAAATTACACCAAGGGACCACAGGATGCCGGTACGCAGGCAAATGCGATGCAGATGTGCTACGGTGTCAGCCAGGCACCGAATCCTGTTAAACCGGATTGCTCTATGCTACCTATACCTCTTACAACTGTGTCGCTATGGTTAGATGCCGCAGATATCGCAACCATCACAGTTGATGGTTCCTCCGTAATACAATGGTCCGACAAGTCTGGCAATGGAAATAATTCTACATCTGCTTCAGGCACATACAATGCAAACGGTATTAATAATAAAGGTACTATTACAAATCCAAAGATAAGTGGTCCTATCTCAAATTCTGGAAATTCTAATGTAAGTATATTTATTGTAGCAACACTTGCAAATACAGGTGGCAACTATGATAACTTATTAGCGCTCAATTCATCAAATATCACCAATTACTACGCACCAGGCTCATTGTTTATCGCATACTACGGTTCCACTAATCCACCAGGATTCTATGCTTTTATGAACGGAAATCTAAGTACAAATTTTAAATATAGGACAAATGCTCCATTTATATTTGAAACTGTACAAAATGGAAGAACAGGTTCAACATATGGAAATGGAAACAGTTTTGGTGATGTACAAACACCAGGAAATACATTTAACTACAGCAATTACTATATTGGTGAATGTATCGGTGGTCCTGCTTGGTTAGGAAACGTCAGCGAAGTTATTATTTGTAATACTGCTTTATCGCCCACCGATCGCCAGAAGGTGGAGGGATACCTGGCGTGGAAGTGGGGAATACAGACAAATCTACCACGATCTCACCCGTACGCATCTCAGGCTCCAGTAATCAGTACAGATGCAGACCCGCTACTTGCCAAGTATAAGCTATATGCGGGCAGCGATGCGGCTGGATTGGATATTCAATGCTTCCCAGCGGGTGGCGTAAAAGATGTACTTGCCAAATGCGAATCTGATCCAAAGTGTGTCGCTTTTATTACTGCAACAACGCCTCAAGACAAAATCACATTTGGATGTACTAAATATGGAGTTAACCAGGATGGACTTAAACGCCAATATGCTGGAAACGCCGTATTCAAAACGGTTGATACATACGTTAAGTAGTATTAGTAATTTATATTACAAATATTTTGATTCATTTATTCCCGAAAATAAGTAAATCAAAAGAGCGAAGAAAATCCGCTGAAACATTAGAGTAAATGGTTTGGAGCACCATTGTGATTATCCTAGTGGTCGCCGTATTTTTATACACCTTTGTTATCCCGATAGCGAAGGAGCATGCGACAAAAGAGGGATTTCAGTATTCCACTGAACCGTCTGTAAATGCCAGCATGGCAAATTATGTTGGTGAGCGTAATCGGATGAAACAGTACGGCAACCAGATGTACAACAATCTAGGTAGCTCGCTAGATCCTATCTTACCCACTTTTCCAATGGCAACTCCTGCTGGTAACAAATTAAATAACCCGAACATAAGTGACGCCGAGTATATCAGCCTTTATAATTCTATTACACGCAATGCGAATAAGACAATCGCATCTGCCTTACACTCTCCGGATTTAGCGCCAAAGCCGACTCGTATTGGCACAAACATGGGACTCAAAGGGGATAGTGTTAAGGAGCAGTTGCCCGCTTTGAATGATACAATTTTAGACGCAAAGCACTGTGAAAAGGTGCTTAAAGGGCGTGCTAGCTGCTCGGCACTGTCCAATCCTGCCAATAGTAAGTGTGGTGTCTGTCTAGATGCCGGCACAACATATGAGGGAAAACGTCCCGGTGAGTATATCGGCGGTCTACTTCTTGTACCCCAAGACCGTAACGCCGCAATTGATGCTGCGCACGGCGGTACTCCCAACTATACCCCGACGCTTGGAAAGTGCCCGCCTGGCATGTTCTACGCAGATGCTGAAACCTGTACAAGGGCAGCAAACCGACTAAACTGTAAGGAAATCGGTGATAGCGGTGGTTTCACCGGTGGAAAGACCCATGAGGGAAAAACACTAGGAACTGTCAACTGCGCCCAAGCACCTGTAGCCGGTACCGATGTCTTTGTCTACCAGCCAAAGAAAGATAAAGCCCCGTATAATACGGTTCTACGCATCATAACACCATTTGGTACCGGTATTACAAAAGTCATTGTCACCCACAAGGGTCGCACATACACTGCGAATAATGCCGGTAAGCCAGGACAGGAGTTTACACTCACTATACGCAACGTTATGGAAGCGGATGATGTAGACGTCCTGGTTGCACAGGAGGTGCCGCACCGTCCCAAGGGTCAAGTTGAGGTATTTAATGTATACGAACTTGGACGTGACGGAAACCCCAAAACATATACAACAGAAAAAGGTGCAGAGGTCTGTAGTCGCATTGGTACCACAATTGCTAGCAGTGCCCAGGTTGCGGCTGAACTAAATAATGGCATCCAATCTGGTTTATGCAGTGTTGTAGGAGATAAGGCGGATAAAGGCTATTTTGCCGTCCAAACCGGAAATAAAGTTACCAGTCGTACAAGTGTTACTGTAGGCAACCGACCTTTAGATAAAAGTACTCGTGACGCAGAAAGAGTAGAGAGTACAAATAATAGTCTATTTGCCAACAGTATTCCTCTTCCAGTTGGTTCAAATCCTGCCACCGGATTTTGCGAAGGTGGCGGTGATTCTATAAATTATACAGATTCACTCATAAATTTTGATCTTCAGCGTCTCAATATAGGTCACTACCCAACATCAATAGGACACAACTGGGGTCCTAATAAGGGTGTGTGGTGCTACGGATTCAAGCCCGCTGCGCAGGTAAATAGAACTGATAATCTTCTCAAGCTTGCAATCGGCAACTGGTTTGACTCATTCAATACCAATGCGCAGCCGGCACAGGGTCCCAGCATGTACAGTAAGTACAGCACGCCTACTGTGATTGATCCACCTGGCGTTTCCGAGCGTGCTATTACAATGCAGTGGGAGATGGAGGGTTCTACAAACCGCACTATTGGTTTCCAGCAGACAATTCAAAAGGTGAATGATTACCCTGTATCAAATGTGCTTCGCCTGCTTGGACCGTTCCAAAATAGCTCGCTGATTACTGGACCGGCGTGGTCATCATCGTCAACAATGCTAAGGTCGCTCTTCTGGTTCTGGAGCAACATGCCTAGAAGCCAGAGTGTCACATTTAGCGCAAAGATTCCTGGCTACCTACACGACCCGTATTACAGGGATGATTTGGCAATTGCTCCCAACGGTCCCCTTATTGCCAATTCCAAAACCGCAACTCTTTTACAGACATCAGCGTGTGATGCACCTGGACAGGCGCCTGGTGCCTACAGCACTGCGTGCTTGCTTGAGCTGTTTAAGGGTTCAGGTGGTGATCCATCCAAGGGCACATTTGCCACTACCGGCGGTGGCTTACAGCAGCTCAATAAGTTAGGTGATGTGTCGGCAATTATTGGTCACCTTAACGCCCAGTATGTAGCAGCAACATCTGGCAGAGACGCGAACGGACAGCCACTCAGCTACGACATAAATACACGTATGGATGCCATGAATTCGGCTGCGATGCAGATGTTTGGATTTAAGATCATCAATCCCTGCGAAATGATTGTTGATAATCCTGACGGCTCAGTTGGAGTTGTTCCTATGCCTATGAATCAGGTGGGACCCGAATGCCTCCAGTACCTGTGGCTCAACAACAACTCCGACCAGGATCGCCCTGGTGGCATGGCGCCTGAAAATACCCTATACGCCAAAACATACACATCTATTGCTGATCGTTTTAGTGGTCTGCGCAACAATGAGAGCACGTTTAAGCTCCGTAGAAAGTACCCCTTCCAGGCGTGCCAGCTCACAGGTAGCGGCGCCCCTATTAAGAACGGTAAGCCCGATAATGCTGTTATTTCTAAGTTGATACAGATGCATTCGCTACAGGATGTCCAGAACTACATGAACAGTATTCACAAGGCGGCAAACTACTCAAAGGGACCACAGGATGCCCAAGCACAGGCATCTGCCATAGATATGTGCTACGGTGTAAATCAGGCAAAGAGTGATTATCCTGGAGCAGGTTGTCCTGTTCCAAGCACAGATACAACTGCAACCGCAACTGCACCAAGTATATCTACAACTGCCTAAATTTGGATAGTTAGATACATAGTTCAATAATATATCGTCCTACGATAAACTATTGAATAAATAGGGATGGTTTTCAAAGTAGAAATCCTGGCGCTCTTAGTTATAGTGGTAGGAATTACTTGTCTATTATTATTTTCAATTCGTTACTATCGTACCGAAGGATTTGCGGATTTATTATCGGTAGAAACCCCATTTGTTGATAAACAAAGTGTAGCATACCAAAACTACAATAAAGATATCATGACAACTCCAAATGTGGATAATATGGCATCTGCTCTTGTCACTCCCGATGTTTTTCTACCTATGAATATTGTTGAAAGCGCACTTATTGCAAAACGTCTTATACCCGATCCTACCAATAAATATACTGATTACGACAATAAGTATTGCCGTGGTGCTCTTCAACCTGCAAATCTTCCTCCTCACAAACGTCGTGCGCGTGATGGTTGCGGTTGGTGGTATGTAAGTGATCCTACTCTAACATCCACCGGTGTCCTTGGTACTATAGACGGTCCTGTGTTTACTGACAATCTGCCTGGTGGTGGTCAATGGATATGGGATCTTAAGAAGGCACAGGAGCTAGAAGATATCAAAGCGTGTAAACAAATTACTGCATGTGAAGTGATTGATACCGATAATATTCATCTGCGGTGCGGATTCTGTCCTAATAGCGGATATGCCGTTCCTATTAAAACCGATGGAAGCGAAAAGTATACAACAAATCCTGCGGGCACATGTGGAACTAAGCTCATTCTAAGCGGTGATAAGTGCCCCAGCGCAAATACGTACGAACCCGTTATTGCCGATGATGGAACCGATTGTAAGACATACGGATATCCTTCTCCCGATAACTCTATTCGTCTTTACAGTGAAGCAGACTGCGATGCGATGAATGGACGCTGGGTACCCAATGGAGAATGTCTTATGCTACAGGGCGGTAGTTATAGTGCGGCATGTAAGGGGCTTAACAAGCCTGTTAAGAAGGGGAATGTATGTAGTCCCGAAGGTGACGGTCGTCTTACCGCTGCGTGTCTTCTTCTACTTACTCGTAGCCTTGGCTATACTGATCTTGGTGCAATGCGCCGTATCATCAAAAATAACGGTAGTCTTGACGAGACCGATAAAGTTGCAATAGCACAGCTTGCAAATGTTGGTGTATCAGTGCCCAAAGAAATTCTTAACGGCGGTGGAGCAATTGATAAAAATACAGCGGCGAATCTCTATATGCGTATCAAAGAACAAATACGTGTTGGTATTCATACTCGTGTACGTGAGGCGGCTAAATGGTTTGTTGTTGGCACGCCTGATTTCAATCCCTGCGATTTTGATAAAAATGAAATGGGTCCTTTCCCTAAAAATTGTCTACAACAACTCTGGCGTATGAACGGCTGCCAAGCCGCCGGTACAAGTTATCCTAATGATAAGAATGTACAAGATTACGCATTTTTATCATGGGGTGGTATCTCAAATAAGTTTAAATATATGTACGACAGCATGGCTCTAAAAACTGATCCTGTAGCCCAGGATGAACGTGTAAAAAAGTGTCTTGGCATTGATGTAACACGCCCTGAAGCTAAGTGCAAATAGTTAATACATTTTCATTTGATACAAACTCTTCTTTTGAGTTTGTGTCAACAAACATCCAGGCATAATTAAATTAGAAAAACATCGTAGAGAGTAAATACGATGATTATCTGGCTCATCGTGATTGTAAGCATAGTTGCGGCTATGACCATACTCGTTTTATTGCGCAATTCTAAGGTAGACGCTATTGAACACTTTCAAAGCCAGAACGCCTCCTCCGGATTAACCTCATGGTCTAAATATAGTGCCACGCAGGGCACAGGAGCGTCCGGCAATACCGGTGCACAAACGGATTTTTCTAGTTTCTTACATTCTATTGGTGGAGTTTCTGGCTCTGCAAACAATATTGCCGCTACTCTTAACTCGGCGTCCACTAACTATGTAGATTCGCAGGCTGACTACGGGCAGAACGTACTCGGCAAGGAGGTTATGACAAATAAGAACATGCCAGATTATTCTGGTATAATGAATACCTCTGTCAATCAGCCAGATGTATACCTTGGTACTCCCGAAAATATCATTGTAAAGAACCTTGAGCCCGATAATCAAAGCCAGTTTACTGATGCCGACTTACATTGGTGTAGAAAGGCGGCAATGCCTATTGATATGCCACCGCACATCAAGGGTGCCGCTGTTGGCTGTGGCTGGTATTACATTCCGGATCTAAATACTCCCTCTAGCGGTGCGCTTGGTCAGTCAAGTGGACCTATCTTCCCTGATACGGTTCCCAATATGGGCAACGGTCAGTGGATTTGGGACCTTGCCTACGCTCAAAAACTCGAGGAGATTAAGAACTGTAAGCGTGTGAAGTCGTGCGAAAGCATTGGCGTTCCCTCCGTAAACGGTATTTGCGGTTTCTGTTACGATAAAGGATATGCTGTGCCGGCACACAAAGATGGCTCCGAGAAGTTCCCTAACGACAAGGATGGCAGCTGTAATACACCCCTTATTATGACGACTGAACAATGCAATAAGCCGCCGCCAAAACCGCTGGTAACTCCTTCTGGCTTCAACTGCGGTACGTACGGCTTCCCCTCCCCCGACTACAGCCTACGTCTATACAACAACGTGGATTGTACTGAGAAATTAAACGGTAAGTATAATGCGGTAAATCAAACATGTGATGCAGCAGATGGTTCGTCTATCAGCAAAACATGCTCGGGTTTGAACGGAGCGGCACCAGCGCCTGCTATAACGGTCTGTACTCCTGACAATAACGGCGCACTATCACCGGCGTGCCTCATTTCCCTTGCCAAGGCAATTGGCTACACATCGCAGGGCTCTATCATCCAGATGCTCCAGACTGGCAGCGCCCCTTCGCAGATTGATACCGTTGCAATTGATATTATAAAAGGACAGAATGTGCCTGTTAACCCCGTCCTGTACAAGGGCGGTGCGATTCTACCTGCCGATGCAAGCACCGCATTTGATAATATTTACAGTCTCATCAAGACCGGCGGGGCACAAATTGTACAACAGGCGGCGGCGTTTCTATGTATCGGCTCAGCGGACTTTGATCCTTGTGACCTTCCTGATACAACACCCGGTCCCTTTTTCACACAATGCATCCAGCAGCAGTGGCGTATTTCGGGCTGCCAGCCCGCCGGTACATCGTACCCCTCGCAGCAGACAACAATTGACAAGCTCAATCTACTCACGTGGGGTAACGTGAAGACACAGTTTGACAGCTTATATAAGTCTATGAGTGTCAGTGATCCTAATCAGCAGGATATCAATGTGAAGCGCTGCCTCGGCATCACTACAAAGCGCTCGGTGAATAAGCCTTGTATTGGCATTTCACAGGCTGGCTTGGTTATTTCGCTTGACCAGATGTACTTCCAGGATAATGCAAATATATCGAAATTTATCTCCAACGGCAACTGGCCTTCTAACGGTTCATTCTCTGGTAACTTTGCGGTGAACGGCACAAAGTCGGCGGACGGCACAGGTGTCAACTTTGACGGCACCTCCGTTGCTGGTGGACCCAATGTTCAGGCATTGATGGTTGTTCCACCGCCAATACCGCCGGCACCTGTACCTCAAACAATGAATGGTCCTTGGATTGGCAGGAGTCTACCTATCCAGAATGTCAAAGCAGATGACCAGGGCAATAAGGTGTACATGGTCTACGATGACTCGGGTCCTGGAAATCAGTTCACAAAGATGGTGAACGCAAATAACGATGCGCGCTACTACGCCGGTCCAATGGGTCAGTACTCCTCGGAGGCATGGCCTTCATACAATAGCGCTGGTGGAAACTACATACTAAAACCCAATCCTCAGTCCACGACGAAGCTGTACGATCCTTCTAAGCCTATCCTCACAGCAGGTGGTACGCTCCGCGATATTGGCTTTCCTCCTGGCGGTATGGGTATCGGCGGTGACCAGAAGACTTATTTCTCAATTGCGTTTAACTACGCAGTTGACCCTGTTCAGTCCTCCGATGGCACAGTGCCTACGCTCATTAATGAAGTCAATGCCGCTCTTAAGTCGGGCAACGGGCAGGCAATCACAGTTACAATCACAACCGCCAGCGGACTCACGTTCACTGGTCCTGTTACTGAAATGGGCAACGGCGGCTGGCTGTACTTTATTTCAGGCAAGGGACCATCGCCTGTTGTACCTGACGGCTCGTACTACGTCAAGCAGAATGATGGACGGAATATCCCCCCCTACACAGCTTGGGATGGTCTAGGCGGTGGCACAATGAACGCCACACTTACCCTTCAGGTAGCAGGTGGCGGCGTCTCGGAGTCACGCGAAGTCTGGATTAACCCCAGTGTGGATACCTGCGAGATTCTTGCGGTCTTCACTGGTCCTTCCTACTCGCAGACCTACACGGCGCTGGGTCTCTACAAGGGTCAGCTTGTGGTGGCTCTCCAGTCAACGGAAAAGGGCTACACATTCTTCAACGCAGGTCCCATTACAACAAACCAGTGGTCGCATGTGGTACATGTATACAACAACGGCAATCACAGCATCTACATCAACGGTATTGGACCGGTATCAATGAATGGACTCACGGCAGTAAAGCCGAACAACTACTACGCCTATTCGCTGGGTGGTGGCTCGCAGATGAATCCGTTCTACCAGAACAAGCCGGCACCGGTTCCCTTCCAGGGACAGATTGGCGCCTTGCGTGTCTACAACCGTGCGCTCACCGCCACGGATATCCAAAACAACCTTGCGGCGTCCCTGCCTTACTTCGTGGATAATATCCAGCTGGCGACCAAGAATGACCCTAATGCGATCGCAATGGCGGCGGGTCAGTTCTACGTACCCAGCCTTGCAAACGCCATCAACTACAAGGAGTAAACAGAAACGCCTTTTATTTCTCTATATATGTTTGGCTTCCAAACAATTATAGAAATACATGAACAGCACAAGCGCCCCATTTTGGTGTAGCACACTGCGCATACTCAATATAATCACCTGTCTGTCTCAGTTGAGAAGCATAACGGATGTCCGTAACTTTAATAGCATATAAAAAGGTCATAACAACTTCGTGCATATTATTCAAATCCGGCTGAGTAGGCGTTATGTACTTGAGTCCGCGCTGTGCCTTTTCCGTTATATATTTATCTAGAACATACGAATAAATCGCAATATTCATATACTTAGGAATAGGCGCATCTATCTGTTCTAATTGTGTATAGGTCGTCTGTGATGTATCCGAAAATACGGCATTAATTTGCGCATCTCGTTGCGCAATCAAATCGCTTAACTTACTATTCAATTCATTTGAACTTCCCGTAGACTCTTTTACGTATCCTGAACCTTTCATTGGACGCATGCGACAAGACATTTTCCTAATGTAAACTATATAAAATTTGATGGATGCACAAATCTAAAGTTAGATAGTAAATAGACTTTAAGATGACTGAGGCGCGAAAATTAGTATCCATAGACATCACTACCGGTGGAAATATTTATAGCCGCACTCTCTACACCGATTATATTCCTACTGATGAGGATCTCTATTACTATTACAAGATCCTTTGCGGATTCTCGGATGCGGTAATTGCATCAACTATTATTGATGTTCCTGCCGATTTTAATACCGCATTACTTTCTTTTAGCGAACAAATCCCTACCCGTTTTCCCAATTATGACATTACAGCACCGATTGCAGATGCTGAAAAAATCGCAAAATACCATGACTATATTGTTCAGCTGAGTGAAATGGAGCGTGCTCGGGCTGCTCTTAATGTTCATATCCATGTATCCGCTGCTGCTGCGGC
>Ga0114963_10000864_pt1 | contig 20740 bp, 15 predicted proteins | sample C_131016_EF_Meta_FD_87019 | JGI IMG/M metagenome (GOLD analysis project Ga0114963, IMG submission 87019) | Freshwater microbial communities from Lake Croche, Canada to study carbon cycling - C_131016_EF_MetaG | ecosystem: Environmental > Aquatic > Freshwater > Lake | place: Lake Croche, Canada...
CAGCGGAACGTGTCTCCGTTAGCGATGTTGAAGGCCTGGTTTTCGCCTTCCTTGTGGGTCGCAGCCCACACGAGTTGCTCGCCAAGGAGGTCGGCATCGGTGACATCCACCACGCCGTTCCACGACTGGGTCGACCCGGGGTAAATGAACGGCTTTCCCAATGCTTTTTGAATTTCCGCATAAACCGACAGCGTCAAGACCATGTTCATCGCGTTGTCGACCGCGTAACCAAAAATGGTGTGCGAGCGGTGAACGCTCCAAGTGAAGCCCTGGTCCTTCGCCGCGGCGAACAGTTCATCCTCTTGCGTGTAGTAGAAGTTGGGAACATCGAGTCGAGGTTCGTCTTCGTGGAATGGCGTTTCGGCCATAACCGCGTTCGCATAGTTGTCGAACGGGCCGAGGTAGTGCTTCAAACCGGTCTGAAGTGCGACGTGTCGAACGCCTCCGTCGGGCTTCAATCCAGCGAGCAGATTGCGGATCGTGGCGCCGTTGACTTCGATGTTCTCGGCTTCCGAATCCTTCTTAATCCAGGCGGTCATGAAAACGATTTCTGGTTTGAGCCCGGAAAGGCTCGCCTTGACCTCATCGGCATTCAACAGATCGGCTTTGATGTGATGAACCCCGGCCGGGAGGCCCTCCGTTCGGCGGGATAGTCCGTGCACTTCCCAGCCAGCGTCCATCAGCTGGGTGGCAATTACTTGACCTGAGATTCCAGTCACACCCACAACGAGTGCTCTACGGGATGAATTGCTGGTCATTTGTTAGCATCTCCATTTCATACGGCTGTTCACTTTAGATGAACAATACCAGCAAACGCTGACTTTGCGCCCGGCGGAAAACAACAATCGTCAACACATTTCTCTGATCAGCGGCTCGAGCCGAAAGTGCGAGGGAAACTGGCACAAATCAAGGACTTTCCGCCAGAAATCAGCCGTCAAAGAGCAAGTGTCGCTTAATCGTTATCGAAAATGTTTCCACGTGTTAGGTTTGTTCCATAAAGTAGGACGCAACAATTGTTCAGTCTTACAGAACTGAATAACCGTTTCCAAGGAGTTCAGATGGCACAAAGAAGTGCAGCGGTCCTGTCTAAGGGTCCGCGCTTTCAGGTATCAAAAGGTCTGTTGACCGTTCTGATATCAACTGTCGTCTTGTTTGTGCTCAGTGCCATCGTTGCGCCCACGAGTGTTTCTCCTGGTCCCTTGGGAAGCATGATCCCGTTCGCGGCAATTCTCGCCATTGTTGGACTCGGCCAGATGCTAGTCATTCAGCAAGCCGGTATCGACCTTTCGGTCCCCGGATCGGTCTCGCTCGCAGCCGTCTTCGTTTCGGCGCTACCAGAATTGGAAGACAGCCAACTGTTGCCGGCGGTGATTATCTCCCTCCTTGCGGCCGTCGCAATCGGCTTGTTCAATGGTTTTTTGATTGGTTTCCTCAAGCTGAACCCGATCATTGCCACCTTGGGAACCAACTCCCTGCTTTTTGGCTTCGTGATGTTGATCACTCAAGGCATCCCCCGCATGACCACGGCACTGCTGTTGTCAATCGTTAGCGGATCAACCAGTGGAATTCCCAATTCTGTTTTCATTGCCGTCGCGGTTCTCTTGGTCGTCATCTTCGTCTTGCGCAAAACGGTTGCGGGACGTCGATTTGAATCGATCGGCGCAAGTGCCCCTGTCGCCATGGTCTCGGGTTTGCGTATCAAGACGCACCAGGCAATGGCATACGTCTGGGCTCAAATCTTGTACGCGATTGCCGGAATCATGATCGCCGGTGTCATCTCAGAACCCAACGGCACGATGGGTAACGCTTACCTGCTCCCATCGGTTGCCGTTGTTGTCCTCGGTGGAACGTCGCTCCTCGGAGGTCGCGGTCTTCCTACCGCCACCGTTATCGCCGCAGTTTTCCTTTCCCAGCTTGACCAATTTGTGTTGGCTCTCGGTGTCAACTTTGCGATCCGCACATTGGTTCAAGCGGCAGCACTGGCTATCGGTGTTGCGATCTATACCGTGAATTGGTCTCGCGTGAGATCACTTCTCAGCAAACTCCTGCCGACGTCAAGTCGCGGGGAGCACCAAACTTCTTTGCCGACGGCTTAGAAGCACAAAAAGCGGGACAGTGATGTCACGCAATTAGATGGAGGAAACAAAGATGATTCGTCCTCGTAATGTCGCCGCAGCCCTTTCGGCTGCAGCCATTGCAGCCTTGCTGTTGTCGGGATGCGCAAGCACCACCGATGGCAACTCCGGCGCTGCATCGGGCGACCGCCCCAGCTGGTGCGGTCCTACCCAAATCACCATGGGTCTCACCGACGGTTTCGGTGGAAACAACTGGCGTCTCGTCACCACTGCTTCGGCTCGTGACGAAATCGCAAAGTGTTCCAGCGTCACCGAACTGCTTTATGCAGACGGCCAGGGAGACACCACCAAGGCAATCTCTGACATCAACGCAATGGTTGCGAAGGGCGTCAAGGCGCTCGTCGTCTTCCCCGATGCAGGACCGGCAATCCTTCCTGCACTTCGCGACGCGTACGCAGCTGGAGTTGTCACGGTTCCTTACCGTGTTGACGCAGGTGGCGTCGCTGGAACCGACTTCAACCTCTGGGTTGGTGGCGACTTCGTAACCGACGGCAAGAACTGGGGCGAGTGGGTCAAGGCCAACTTCCCAGACGGTGCGAACATCCTGTTCCTCTCGGGTCCTGCTGGAAACAGCCAGGGTGTCGACGAGCGCACGGGCTTCGAATCAGTTCTCGGTGACGGAACCGGCGCTTACAAGTACATCGGTGAGCAGCCCTTCGAAGTTACCAACTGGGACGCAGCACTCACTCAGAAGGTCCTCACCGCGGCCATCGCAAAGTACGACCAGATCGACGTGATCATGTCCGACTTCGGTCCGGTTATGGTTTCTTCGCTTGGTGAATTCACCAAGAGCGGTCGTTCGATTCCTGCCCTCGCAACGTCGGATGGAAACATCCTTGGTTGCTTCTACGAGGACAACATGGACGCAAACCCGGACTTCAAGTTGATGACCGTTGCAACGGGTAACGACCACGTTCGTCTCGCTGTTCAGCACGCTGTTGCTCTCGCAACCGGTGGTGTTGAGCCGACCGAGACCTCGTTCGCAGCACCCGTCTTCGAGGACTCGACCTCGACGGACAAGCCAGTTCAGTGCAACCGCGACATCGACCCCTGGACCTTCCTCTCGGCACAGCTGAGCGGTACGGACCAGCAGGCGCTGCTCGGTAAGTAATAAGCACAAAAAGTAACAAAGAGCACTGGGTCGGCTTAGCAATAAGCCGGCCCAGTGCACCATCTCAACAAACTGAAATACCAGGAGAAACAGAGTGGCTCAGAGCAAATCAGACAACGTGGTCATGGAACTACGCGGGATCTCCAAGGATTACTCGGGCGTGCCCGCCCTGACCGACGTGAGTTTGCAGATTAAGACCGGAGAAGTTCACGCACTTCTCGGTGAAAACGGTGCCGGTAAGTCCACTCTCATGAACGTTGCTTCGGGAACCGTTGCGCCGACGAAGGGCGACCTTCTCGTACACGGCGAGCGCTTTGACGCTCTGACGCCGGCTTTGGCGAACAAGCTCGGAATTGCGATTGTCCACCAGCACCCCGCCGTCCTGAATGACCTCACGGTCCTTGAAAACTTGCAAGTTGCTCTGCCCACGATTGTTTTTGCGGGTCGCGCTGCCGAAACTGTCGGCGCCGAACTGCTCGAGCGCGTTGGTCTCAAGATTTCGCTCAACCTTCGTGTCGAAGATCTCACGATTGCACAAAAGCACCTCCTCGAAATCGCAAAGGCATTGGCGACATCGCCCAAAATTTTGGTTCTTGACGAACCGACAGCAGCGCTCGGCCAGGATTCCGTTGAGCTCCTGTTCCAATTGATTGCCAAAGAAATTGCCAAGCAAACGGCCGTCATCTACATCACCCACCGCCTCGCGGAAGTTCGTCAACTCGCGGACATCGTCACGGTGTTGCGTGATGGACTCCTCATGACCACCTCGCCCATCAACAAGATCACTGACGCGGAACTTCTCGCGCAGATCGTCGGACGCGAGCTGAAATCGACGTTCCCTGCCAAGCGCCCCGAGCCCAAAGGTGTCAAGCCAAACCTCGTTGTAACCGGACTGTCGGGCAATGGCTTCACAGATGTCAGTATCCAATCGTTCCCTGGCCAAATCATCGGTATCGCCGGTGTGATTGGAAACGGTCAGTCGCAATTCTTGAAAGCACTCTCCGGTCAAGCAGAATTCACCGGTTCTATTGAGATTAATGGCGAAGCCAAGACCGCGAGCCAGCTCAACGGCAAGGCGGCCCTGATGCCCGCAGACCGCCAGCGCGAGGGTGTCATGATGCGCATGTCGGTCCGCGAGAACTCGGCGCTGTCATCGCTGAAGAGGTTCAAGCAGGTCGGTCTCTTGAGCCGTAAAAAGGAAGTCAACGACGTCCACGAAACACTCACGTCCTTGTCGATCAAGGCTCCGAGCCTCGAGGCCCAGGTTTCCGCGCTGTCGGGTGGAAACCAGCAAAAGGTGGTCATGGCCCGTGCGCTGCTGTCAGACCCCGTGATGATCCTGGCCGATGAGCCGACCCAGGGTGTTGATGTTGGCGCGCGTTTGGAGCTCTACGACATTTTGCGTCAAGCCTCCGCAAACGGTATTCCCGTCGTGGTCGCATCGTCCGACGCCAAAGAGCTCGAAGGTCTTTGCGACACGGTGTACGTGCTGTCCCGCGGGCAAGTCGTCAAAACCCTGCACGACGGCGAGAACCGCGAAGAGGCCATGATCGAAGCTGCGGTCACCTCGACCACCAAGGTGATTCGCATGGAGCGCGAGGTTCGCGAGCACAAGTTGGGTAACGAATCGCGTGCGGAAAAGTTCCGTCGATTCCTGCGCGGCGATTACGCGCCACCCGTCATGCTGGCTGTCGTCATGTTGGCCGTGGCTGCCATCATTTTGCCGCGCAGCGCGACGTATTTGGGTGACTTCAACATCAAATCGATGTTGCTTCTCGTCAGTGCGCTGGCCTTTGTTGCTATCGGGCAAACAACGGTCATGTTGACGGGCGGAATCGACCTATCAACCGGTCCACTCGCTGGTTTCTTAGTCGTGATCGCGTCGTTCTATATGAACGATGACTCACCGCTCACCGCGGTTCTCATGGGACTGGTCACGATGGCGTTCGTAGCCGCGATAGTCGGTCTAGTGAACAGTTCCCTCATCAGGTTCGTGAAATTCACCGCGATCTCGGCGACCTTGACCACGTACATCGCAATCGGCGGTTTCGCCTTCATTTTGCGCCCCGAGCCAGGTGGACTCATCAGCCAGGCGATCGCGCAGACGCTGAAGTCAACGCTCGGACCAATCCCCTACGTGTTTATCGTCGCTGCGCTGGCCGCAATCGGCATGGAATATATGCTCCGCAAGACTCGGTGGGGTTGGAACCTTCGCGCCGTTGGGTCAAACGAAGAGTCGGCGCGCAAAATCGGAATCAACATAAACCGATCAGTCATCGGCGCATACATCGTTTCCTCGTTATTCGTTTTCGTCGGATCGATTCTGCTCGCCATGCAACTGGGGATCGGCGACGCGACACAGGGTGTGACCTACACGCTCACCGGAATCACCGCGGTCGTTCTCGGTGGAACCTCGTTGATGGGTGGGCGCGGAACGTATATCGGCACACTGATGGGCTCAATCTTGTTGATTCAGGTACTCAATGCCACCGTGTTCCTCGACCTCGACCAAAAGTGGCAGTACTGGCTGCAGGCGGGTCTTATCCTCATCGCGGCAGTTGTGTACAGCGTGGCGCGAACGAGGAAGACGCGTCTCAAAAAGGCCTAGACGAACGCAAGAGAAATGCGGGGCCCTCGAAGGAGAGCCCCGCATTTCACGTCTAGTGGTTCGGTTACCGAATTTTCTTTTGCCTGGTCAGTTCAGCAACGGCAGACCAATCGAGTTCGGTGAGGTCGGGATCAGCAATCGCTTGTTCGAAAAGCTGGTGGAGAACTGTGGCTACGGGAAGTGTCAGACCTAGATCAGCCGCGACATCCTCGACAAGTTTGACGTCCTTTAACCCGAGTTCCATGGAGAACCCCCGCGGGATGTAATTGCGGTTGACAATCATCGGTCCGTACCCTTTGTAGGCAGAACCCGTAAACGCCGTGTGCGTCAAAATTTCAACAAACGTGTTCGGATCAACCCCGGCGGATTCAACTAAGGCGACCGACTCACCGATTGCCTGGAGCGCGTGAATCAAGTTGTAATTGACACCGAGTTTCACGACGTTCGACGTTGAGTGGTCTTCCCCGACGTTCCAGTACTGGGCCGCGACTTTGTCAAAAATCACGCTCGCCTTGTCGATGTCTTTGGCATTCCCCGCGGCAACGATCAACAGTGTGCCGCTCGTGATGGCGATGGGCCGACCCAACACCGGCGAGGCGACGTAACCAATTCCGTGTGCGCTGTGGCGCGCGGCAAGCGTCTCGGAAGCGGCGGGGCTCAAGGTGGACATGTTGAGGTGAATCGCACCCTGCTGAGCCTTGTCGAGGTGTTCATCGCTGAAAACCTCTAATGCCGCGACATCGTTGCTGAGAAAAGACATGACGAATTCGTTCTGCAGCGCCTCGACCAGCTCGACCTGTCGAGCACCCTTGTCGAGAAGTTCACTCACGTCTCGTGGTGACCGATTCCAGATATCAAGGTCGAAGCCCTGATCGAGCAAACGGTGGGCCATGGCTGTGCCCATCGAGCCGAGCCCAACGAGTGAAACGCGAATCTTTTCTGTCACGGCCTATCCCATCAATTCGTCGCGAACAAACTCAAGTTCACGGCTGACGTATTCAATGATGTCGCCCGTCTTCAGTTCGGGGGGCAAGACATCCCAGGTGTATGTCTCGATTTCCAAATGATCCGATAACGGCGTCGCGCGGTGCATCGTGAGTGCCTCACGTACACCGAAGCGAGTGGTTCGGAATGGTCCGAGTTCCTCGAGGAACACCGGGACGTGGAAGTGCGTTCGCATCTCGCTCGGCACCGGGTTTGCCTCATAAGCGTCAAGGGCCTCACCGAGGTTGAGGAACTTTGTGATGGTTCCGTTTTGTTTGAGGGAGGTCTGACTCAGGTAGATGGTGTCCGTGAATCGGCGTAGCGCTTCGATTTTGTCGTGCGTCAGTTCCTCGACCCACAGCGACGATGCTTCTTGAAGCTTGAAGATGGGGATTCCTGCGTTCACGATTTTGGTTAGTGAATCCGTAATGTTTTCGAAGCCAACGGACTGGTGACCGATGTCGAAAACGATTCCCAGGTAACGACGAATTGCACCCTCTGCTTCACTGACGGGAATGTTGGCAACTTCCGCCAGCTCGTTGATACCGGCCCGCGAATAAACCCGATTCTCGAACCACTCAATGGTCTCGTCGGTTGTTTCCAGATAGCACGCGGGTTCCGGTTCGATCGCAAGTTTCACGCGGCGACCGGTGCGTTCCTCGAGATTGCGAAGGTGCGCGATCACGCGGAACACGTTCCGGGTGAACAATCGGATGTAATCCTCCCCAGCGACATTCGGCTTGAAGGCGAGGGGCGCCGTCTGAATGGACGGATTGACATCCGCCGGTGAAATTTCCGCCAAAATATCGGCGATGGAATTGGTGTAATTCACACGATCGTCAGTGGTCCAGTCGGGTTCGTAGACCCGTTCCATGACGAGTTCGCCCTTGAACGGACCGTACGGGAATGCATTCACCGTGTACACATACAGATTCTCGGCGGCGAGAAACTCTGCGAGTGCTGCACGTTCGGCGGGGTTTTCCGAGAGGGTCTTGGCCGACGACGCCGAAATGCGTAGGGAAACGGCGAAAGGCTCGTTGGGTGAAACGCGCTGTTTGACCTGAGGAACAAACTCACGAAGGCTCGCGTTCATCTCTGCCCAGGTGTCACCTAAGTGGACGAGGGTCGAATAACTGAGGTGACCTAAGCCATTGTTGAGTTTCATGTCGCCTTTCCGCACCATTGAATAAATCAAGTCTATGTGCAGTTAAGCTGAACAGCCAGCGGAATTTTTACCACTTTTAAGCGGTTTCCTGCACAAAGAATGAATCTGCGAGCACCTTTCTGTAAGGTATTGGTTAAGTACAGGAGCAGTCGGCTCCGAGGAAAAAGAAGAGGACTCGATGCATCCTGCGATTGGCGAGGAACTTCGACGCGTTCGCCTTTCTCGCAAATTGAGCCTCCGAACCGTCGCCTCCGCTGTCGGGGTTTCGGCCAGCCTTCTGTCGCAGGTCGAGACCGGCAAAACGCAACCGTCTGTGTCAACTCTGTATGCACTCGTGAATCACCTGGGCGTTTCACTCGATGGCTTGATGAAGGGCATGTCTCAGGCGGGTGGGAAGGCCTCGGACATTCCGGGTTACGAGGATGGCCACCACGGAATCGTGCAGCGCCGCAACGAAAACCCCGTCATCGAAATGGAGAACGGCGTTGTCTGGGAACGTCTCGCTGACGGCGGTCGCGACAATGCCGATCCGCTGATGGTGACCTACGAACCGGGCAGTTCAAGTTCGGTCGAAGGCAAGATGATGCGCCATGACGCGCTGGAGTACGGACTGATCATTGAAGGCACTTTGACGCTTCGGATCGAAAACGAGGTTCACGAGATCTACCCCGGTGACTCCTTTAGCTTTGACGCCAACCGCTTACACATGTTCGAAAACAACTCGGCGAAGCCTGCGCGCGGGATTTGGTTCGTCATCGGCAGCAAACACCCCGACAATCTTGACCTCAGCAACCTTGGGCCCGCAAAATCCGCGACACCATCGCTTCCGGCAAAATCCGCCGTCGATGTTCTCAACGCGATGGGCGACGCCAAGACCCGCAAACGGAAAGACCAGGCGTCGTAGCCCCTTCGGGTTAGACCAACATGCTGAGCGGGTTTTCGATTCGCTTCACGAAGGCCGCGAGCCACTGTGCCGCAAGTGCACCGTCTACTGCGCGATGATCCGCAGAAAGCGTCACGGTCATGACGTTCGCAATCACAATCTGGCCATCCTCAACGATTGCCCTCGGTGATGCGGCACCAACGGCCAGAATTCCAGACTGCGGCGGATTCAAAATCGCACTGAATTCCTTGGTTCCGAACATTCCCAGGTTGCTCACGGCGAAACTCCCGCCCTCGAGTTCTTCTTGCCGCAACTTCCCGGCGCGTGCGCGACCAGCCAGTTCCGTGATTTCCGCGCTCAGGTTACTGAGCGAGCGCTTCTCTACGCCCCGGACAACCGGGGTGAACAATCCGCCCTCGGTGGTGACGGCAATGGCAATATCGGCCGATTCGTATTTATACATCGCTTCGGCATTCCACACGACGTTCGAATCCGGAACATCCATGAGCGCGCTCGCGACGGCCTTCACAACAAAGTCGTTCACCGAAATCTTGACGGGCGAAGTCTCGTTGATGCTCGCCCGAAGTTCGAGCAACGCGTCGACCTTGCAGTCGGCCGTGACATAAAAGTGGGGGACTGTCGATTTGCTCTCGGTGAGACGGCGAGCAATCGCACGACGCATTCCGGTGTGCGGCACGGTCGAGTAGCTGCTCGAGTACTCCTGAGTGGCAAGTGCCGAGCTCGACGACTGGGGCGATGCCACTGCACCCGCGCCACCTCCCAAAAAGTTCTCCAGGTCTCGGCGAACGACGCGTCCAAGCGGCCCCGTGCTGGGAACCTGCGACAGTTCGATACCACGCTCCCGTGCCATTTTTCGCACGATTGGGCTCACGAACTGGCGCGAATCGACTGATGCAGTCACGGGCTGAGTCACGGACTCAGAAACGGACGCGGGCTGTTCGACATTTGGAGCGGCCGCGGGTTCGTGCGCACTATCCGCAACCTGCGCAACAGGAGCGGCACCGCCAAGAAGAGCGTCACCAACCGCCGCGTCCTCGCCAGCAGCAAGCAGGATCATTATGGGTGCACCAACGTCAACAGACGCACCGTCGGCCACCAGGATTTTGTAGACGGTGCCCTCTGAGTCACTGGGGTAATCGACTACCGCTTTTTCGGTCTCCATGTCGGCGATGATGTCGCCAACCTTGACCGAAGCGCCAACCGCAACGTGCCACTTCGACAAAACGATTTCCGTCGCGCCGGCGGCGACCTCAGGCATCGTGATGAGCGTAGCCATCAGTTTTTTCCAAATCCCAGAGCGGCGTTTTTCAGTCCAGCAACCACTTCGTCCGTCTTCGCGATTGCCGCTCGTTCCAACACCTTCGAGATGCTCGGCGATGCCTCGCCACCGTGAACGCGCTGTACCGGCTGGTCGAGGAAGTCGAAGAACCGCCTCTGGATTTCGTCAGCCAACCAGCTTCCGTAACTTGTTCCTTGCGCACCCTGCTCAACGATCATTACCGCGTTGGTCTTTTTGATGCTCGCTTCGATTGTGGTCCAGTCAATGCTCGCGCGATCGAGCCAACGAAGGTCAATCACTTCAGCATCGATTCCGGTCTGCTCAACGGCCTCGAGCGAGTGGCTCACCATCGACAGATACGTCAATACCGTGAGGTCGTTTCCGGTGCGCTTGATTGCCGCTTTTCCGAACGGGATCTGGTAATCGTAATCACCGACCGCAATCTCACCCGTTGACTGGTACAGATCGACGTGTTCGATGACGAGCACCGGGTCTTCGAGTGCCAGTGCGGCGTTCATCAAACCGATGTAGTCAAACGGGTTGGACGCCGCGACAATGCGCCAGCCAGGAGACGTTGCGAAAATACCCGCGGGATCCATGAGGTGCTGGGACCCATAACCCGAGCCCATAGCCACCTTGGTTCGAATCACGACGGGAACAGATGCGTCGCCACCGAACATGTGACGAGCCTTACCTATCTGGTTGAACACCTGGTCCGCCGCAACCCACATGAAGTCGGGGTACATGAACTCGATGACGGGGCGGAAGCGACCGTCGAGGGCCATACCTCCACCGAGACCCGCGAAGGCGTTTTCGCTGATGGGTGTTCCGAGGATTCGGTTGGGGTACTTCTCGACCAATCCCTTGGTCGCACCGTTTGTGCCGCCCTTGAGGCGGTGAACGTCTTCACCGAGAACGACGATTCGATCATCCGTCTCCATGCGACGGTCCATGACGGCGGCCACCGCGTCGACGAAACGAACTTCTTCTTTTTCGCCGGTGTGCGTCGCCAATTCCTCGGTCCGAACACCATTCAACTCGGATGCATCGCCGCGAACTCCGACGTTAACAAAGTCAACACTCGGCCACAATTCGGGACGAATGCGGCGCGCGCCGGGCTTTCCCGCCGGGTCGCTTTCGAGCAGTTCATTGACAGCGAGTTCCATCGCCGCCTGTGCCTGCGCACGAACACCATCAACGGCGTCCTGATCAATGAGTCCAAGCGCCAGCATCTCGGTGGCAACACGCGTGAGCGGGTCGCGACCGCGCCACGCTTCTTCTTCGTCCTTCGGTCGGTAGCCGAACGCGCTTCCAGGGAACGGACCGTTTTGGTGGAAGAAACGGTACACCTCTGCCTCGATCACCGCTGGACCGTTACCGGCACGAGTGTGCTCTTCGATTTCTTTCATCGCGAGATGAACCGCAAGAGGGTCCATCCCGTCGACTCGCCAGCTCGGAATTCCGAACCCGGTGCCGCGACCAGAGAGGCGTTCTTCGGCGGTGACTTCGGAAACGTGCGTGGACACTGCGTAGAGGTTGTTTTCGATGAAGAAGACCAGCGGAATGTCCCACGCGGCAGTCAGATTCATGGTTTCCAGCACCGAACCGATGTTTACCGCACCATCACCGAAATAGCTGACCGTAAGATCGCTCGTTCCCGAGTGCTGCTGGGACCAGGCGTTACCGGCTCCGAGAGGAACACCACCACCCACGATGGCGTTGGTTCCCAGTGCGCCGGCCTCTTTCCACTGCAAGTGCATCGATCCGCCGCGTCCGCGGCAGTAGCCCTGAGCCAATCCCAAAATTTCGGCGAGTGTTCGCTGAAGGACCTCTTGAATCGGTTCATTGACCAGGTTGGCAACGTCGAGACCATCCGGGGTCACGTAGCCGATCGCCTTTGCCAGGAATTGGTGATGTCCGCGGTGTGAGCCGTTGACGGCATCCGTTCCGCGAAGCCCGATGATGGATCCGACCGCGCCACCCTCTTGTCCGATGCTGGAGTGAGCCGGGCCGTGGACCAGACCTTCGGCCGCCAGCTGCAAAACAGTTTCCTCAAACGCGCGAATGAGGTGCATCTGTCCGAGCATCGTCTCGAGGAGGTGCGGATCAGCGTTTGCCCAGTCCTCGGCAGTAGTGCGCAATTCGACCCAAGGCTCTTTGGGGGAAAGTGGAATTCTCTCGGTCATCGTTGACTCCAATGTGGGGGCGGGAAATTTTCGACGTGGTACTTCCCCAAGGATAGCAAAATGTATCCAATTGGCAAAAAAACTTGCCAAATTTCCCATAAAGTCGTCATTTATAAGCCAGAATGTATCCATTCAGACGATTGAGGAGTCACGATGAGCTCAGGAATCCCAGGATTACGCGGCACAGACCACATTGGTTTTACTGTTCCTGATATCGAGGAAGCGACGGTGTTTTTCCGAGACATCATCGGGTGTGAACTGGTGTATCACCTCGGACCATTCCAAAGTGACGATGACTGGATGGCGGAACATCTCAACGTGCACCCCCGCACCATCATGAAACAGATACGTTTCTTCCGTTGTGAATTTGGCTCCAACTTCGAGATCTTCGAATACATCTCGGCAGACCCTGACGGTCCTCGACCGCAACCTCGCAATAGCGACATCGGCGGTCATCATTTGTGTTTCTACGTCGATGACATCGATTCGGCTATCGCCTACCTGAAAGACAACGGAATTCGGGTCTTGGGCGATAAGACGAACAGTTCAAACGCCAGCCTTGGCCAGACCTGGGTTTATTTCTTGAGCCCGTGGGGAATGCAGTTTGAACTGTGCAGCTACCCGAACGGCAAGGCATACGAGAAGGAAGCAAAGGTGAAGCTGTGGCATCCAGCCCACCCAGCGGACTAGCCGAAACGCTGCGAGCGGAAATCCTCAACGGGACGCTCGCTCCGGGCGAACGAATTGTTCAAGAAGACATCGCGGAACGATTTGGGGCGAGCCGGCAACCTGTTCGAGATGCGCTTCGGCTGTTGGAGGGCGACGGTCTCGTCACCCTGAAGGCAAACTCCGGCGCGTGGGTGTCCAAATTGTCCGCCAGCGAATGTGACGAGGCGTATCTCGTGCGCGAGCGGCTCGAACCGCTTCTCATTTCTCTCAGCATCCCGAATCTGACGGCAGTTCAGATCCAACGCTTGGCCCAACTGGTGGACGAGATCGAACGCACAACCGAGATCGAAAGTTTTTTAAGGCTCGACCGTGAATTTCACCTTTTGTCCTACGCGGGAGCAGACGACGGGATGCTGAAAGAGTTTGTCGAGCGAATTTGGAACACGACTCAGCACTACCGACGTGCCTTTGCCCAGCTGAGCGATTTCGCGCATTACGATGCCACGCACATGGAACACAGAATGATTCTCGACGGGATCGTGCGAAAAGACACTCGCCAAGCGGAGCTTGCCCTGGAGGGCCACATCCGCCGGACACGCATCACGTTGTCACAACATCGCGAGCTTTTTAGCTGATTTATCGTCGGGGAAGACCCACCTGACTCTCCTTCAGTGGCCATTAGCCCCCGTTGCTAGGATGGCGTGATGACTAAATCCGTGGCCAATCACAACCGACGTGACGTCCAGTTCCTTCGAGCACTCGCGGTCGCATCCGTTGTTCTTTACCACTTCTGGTCCAACCGTTTAGTGAGTGGATTCCTCGGCGTCGACGTATTCTTCGTGATTTCCGGATTCCTCATTACGTCTCTGATTTTGCGCGAGGTGGTCTCAACCGGAACCCTTCGGCTCACAGCTTTCTGGGTGCGCCGAATCCGCCGAATTTTCCCCGCCGCAATAACGGTCATCATTGTCACCGCAATCGCCACCAACCTGACGATGGTTGCCAGCCAGATTTTGACGAGCAGCCGCCACGTGTTCGCCTCGGCGTTTAGCTTTGAAAATATTCTGCTGGGCCTCGACGCCACAAATTACGATCATCAAGATGACCTGACCTCACCGTTGCAGCACTATTGGTCGTTGTCGGTTGAAGAACAGTTCTATCTTGTATGGCCCGTTCTCGTCATTTTCGCGTTATGGATCGCAAACCGATCAAAGGTGCGAATCAACCGAATTCTGGGCATTTCCCTCGCCGTGATTGCCACTGGATCGTTGGTGTACGCGTTCTTCGTCGAGCAAGTCAACCATGCGTCGTATTTCGACACGTTCGCTCGGGCATGGGAACTCGCGATTGGTGCCGCCACCGCGGTTTGGGCTCAACGGGAACGTGCGCCATGGCGTGGCCAACTCATCGTCAATCGCCTTAGCTGGTTGGCACTCGCGGTGACATTCTTCATCCCCGGCCTCAACGATTTCGCCCCTGGTATCGGAATTCTTCCGTCGGCGATTGCAACCGCGCTCATCCTCGCCACCGGCCCAATGTCCGCATCGAAGCCACTTCCGTTCTCGAAGCCCGTTCTTGCCGCAGTGGAATGGCTCGGAGATCGCTCCTACTCGATTTACCTGTGGCACTGGCCCATGGTGATCCTCCTCCCAATGTTCCTCGGACACGAATTGGGTTCGGCCTCGAAGGTGGCTGCGTTGGCCGTGATTGCGGTGCTCGCCGAACTCACCTACCGATTCATCGAAAACCCCGTCCGTCGGGCAAAAGCACCATGGACACTCAAGCCTTTTGTCGTCGGGTCAATCGCGCTGGCGACCTCGGCGGCCGTCGTCGCCGTGACCGTTGTCCTCCCGCACGACTTCGGCAAACAAGAAACCAACCAAGACCTTTCGGCAATCATGCTGTCGACACCAACGGCGATGGATACGGCCGGCTCAGTGGAGCAATACCCGTTCACCCTTCCCTATTGCGATGGGGCTGGGTCGGCGATTTACGACTGCCCACCGAACGCGAAGTTGGAGTTTGATTCCGCCGCCTACCCCATTAGCCCGCCTCGAACGGACACCTGCCAATATGAGGTCGACACGATGATCATCGATTGCGTCATGGGCGACATCACCTCAACGCGCAGCATTGCAATTGTCGGAGATTCGCACGCGCGCGCGATGTGGGCAAGCATGGACTTGATCGGGAAACGATCCGGGTACGCGGTTCATGAATTCCTCAGCCCGCGTTGTTCCTATCGCCTTTTCCATTTCGATTGGTGTACCAAACACAATCGGGAGATCGAACCACGACTCAATTCGGGTGAATTCGACCTGGTCGTATTTGCGCAGGCATCAAGGGTGAGTTACGCCAGCGCAGAGAATCCTCTCAACCCAATCAACCCGTTTGCCGAACTGTACGGTGAATTGAAAACGAACGGCGTACCAGTTGCTGTCGTCAAGGACAATCCGAAGCGTGGGCCGGAACTGTCATTGTGCATAAAACTGCATCGTGACGAACCAGGTTCCTGTGCGCGATCGTTCCAATCCCGAGTGGATCTAGCGACGCAAACCGCCATTGATTTGGGCTTCCCCGTCATCGACCTCGACAACGCCTACTGCCCAAACAACAGTTGTGAGGCCGTTCAAGGTGGAATGTTCGTGTGGCGTGACAACGGACACATTTCGCCGTTCTATCACCTCACGGCAGCACCCTTCGTGTGGAGCCAATTGATGGAAAATGGCCTGATAACACCGCAACAGTAACTCACCTTTACAAAGGAGGCGTGTCGTGGAAACTCGTGAACCGACGATGGACGACGTCGCGGAATTGCGCGCACTCATCGACGCGCAAGAATCTGGACTCGACGAAAAACATAAGCCGGCCTCTGAGGCCTGGCCCATCGAACTTCTGCGCGGCCATTATGACTCTGTGCGGAACCAGTTGTGGACCGATAAAGACCGAATCCTTGCGTGGGCAAGTATGCAACCGGATGCCCATCGCCGACGGATTGAAGTCGAACTGTTCCGCCAGCCGGGTTTTGAACACATGTCTGAGGTGTGGAAGTGGTGCCGTGACACTGCGGAAACCGAATTCCCCGGGTGGGTGGTGTGGGTCACCGTGAATTACCGTGACGCCGAAATGGCGGGTGTATTCGCCTCAACCGGATATGAATTGCTGCGTCGCTACCACCTTCTGACTCGCCCCCTTCAGGGCGAAACGTATCCCAAACTACCCGCGGATGCATCAATCGACGTCATCGTTAGTGATAGCGATTTCGTCGAATGGCACGCCGCGCATCAAGACTCGTTTTCCCAACACTTCGGTTTCACTCCGCGACCGGCGGACCAATGGATTCCGCACTTTCGCAATTACGAAGGGGCCGACCCCGAGGGGCGTTTTCTGCTCCGTGTGAATGGTGACGTTGCCGGGTTCGTCATCTGTACAAACGACAACGCGCACGAAAACGGTGGTTTCATCGACCTTCTGGGGATTCGCCACGATTTCCAGGGACGCGGTTTCGGCGAACTGCTCTTGCGCTGGGCGTTCGCATACTGCGTCAGTCGCGGATTCACCGACGCCGACCTCGCCGTGGACACCGGAAACTCATCCGGCGCGCTGGGGTTGTATTCCAAGGTGGGGCTCACGACCTTGTCCGAATACCACTTGTACGCTCAGCCCTTGGCCTGATCACTCTTCGATTCGGGTGCGCTCGCGCTAATGTTATGTCCACCTAATTCCCCGCTCAACTAACCGCAAGGACGACGATGTCCACTACAACAATCGACAGCCTCCTTCACGAGGATCGTCGTTTCCCACCTTCGGCTGCGTTCATCGCACAGGCAATTGCGAAACCCGAACTTTACGCCGCCGCTCATCACGATCGATTGGCATTTTGGGCAGATCAGGCACGGGAACTCCACTGGCACAAACCGTTCACCCAGACTCTCGATTGGTCGGGAGCCCCCGTTGCGAAATGGTTTGCGGACGGCGAGATCAACATCGCCTACAACTGTCTCGACCGTCACATCGAGGCGGGGCGTGGTGATCGCGTTGCAATCCACTTCGAGGGTGAGCCCGGCGATTCGCGCTCCATCACGTATCGCGAACTGACCGACGAGGTCCGACGTGCGGCCAATCTTCTGGCCAGTCTTGGGGTTGGGCAAGGTGACCGCGTCGCCATCTATATGCCGCTCATTCCCGAAGCCGTTGTCGCGATGCTCGCCTGCGCGCGGGTAGGCGCTATCCATTCCGTGGTGTTCGGGGGGTTCTCCGCCGAAAGCCTCCGAGCTCGAATCGAGGATGCCGAGGCGAAACTCGTCATCACCGCCGATGGTGGATACCGAAAAGGGGCAGTGTTCAATCTGAAGGACGCGGTCGACGAGGCCGTGGCGCAGACGCCTACCGTTGAAAAGGTTCTCGTCGTCAAGCGTGGCGGAAATGACGTGGCGTGGACCGACGGCCGCGACCTGTGGTGGCACGACGAAATGGCGCCAATGTCCGACGACCATATCGCCCAGGGTTTCCCCGCCGAGAATCCGCTGTTCATTTTGTACACCTCAGGAACGACCGGAAAGCCCAAAGGGATTCTGCACACGAGTGGCGGATATCTGACTCAGGCTGCGTTCACCCACCGCAACGTTTTTGACCTCCACGCAGACACCGACGTCTATTGGTGCACCGCCGACATTGGCTGGATTACGGGGCACTCCTACGTTGTCTACGGTCCGCTCGCCAACGGCGCGACCCAAGTGATTTACGAGGGGACCCCCGATTTCCCGGCGCCGGGGCGCTGGTGGGACATCATCGAGAAGTACAAGGTCTCCATCTTTTACACCGCGCCGACCGCGATTCGATCATTCATGAAAGCGGGCCGTGAGATTCCCCAGGCGCGAGACCTGTCCTCGCTACGAGTGTTGGGCTCGGTTGGTGAGCCCATCAACCCCGAGGCGTGGATGTGGTACCGCGAGGTAATCGGTGGGAACAATTGCCCCATCGTCGACACCTGGTGGCAGACCGAAACAGGTGCCATCATGATCTCGGCGCTACCCGGCATCACGACGACAAAACCGGGAAGTGCGCAAGTTCCCCTTCCGGGCATCTCCGTTGATGTCCTCGACGACAATGGCGTACCCGTCGGCGCCGCCGCTGGCGGACTCCTCGTGATTACCGAACCGTGGCCATCGATGCTTCGCGGGATATGGAAAGACCCCGCGCGATTCGCGGAAACTTATTGGTCAACATTCGACGGCAAATATTTCGCTGGCGACGGGGCACACCTCGACACGGACAAGGACGTCTGGCTGCTCGGGCGTGTGGACGACGTCATGAACGTCTCTGGCCACCGCCTGTCAACGATGGAGATCGAATCGGCGCTCGTCTCTAACCACGCGGTCGCCGAGGCGGCAGTTGTCGGCGCATCGGACGAGACCACCGGCCAGGCCGTTGTCGCTTTCGTCGTTCTGAAAAAGCGCGCAAAAGCCATCGTCAATCCTGACGATGAGATCAAGGAATTAAAGGCACACGTTGCCAAAGAAATCGGCGCAATCGCGAGACCTCGGGACATCTATTTAGTCGAAGACCTGCCGAAAACCCGCTCGGGAAAGATTATGCGTCGATTGCTGCGGGATATCGCCGAAGGTCGCGAGATTGGGGACACCACGACTCTTCTCGATACGACGGTCATTCGCGTGATTGACGGTCAGGTCAACTAGCCGGACGTTCGAAAAAATCCCTGCGCCATACCAGCGACCGTAGGAATGACGGTCAGGGTAATGAACGCGGGAAAGAGGCAGACACCCAGAGGTGCCAGCATTCGTCCGGGGAGCCGTTCAACGGAATCCCGCACCGTGAAACGGGCCGCACGCCGGCACTCCTCTGCGGCCGCTCGCAATAACCCCGCAACGGGCACTCCCGAGTCTCTCGCCGTTGAGCGAATCTCGCCGACAACAACCCATTCGCTGTGAGTCCCCCATTGGTTCGCGAGATGTGCCAACGCTGCGTTGGCTTCGGCGCTCAACCCCGAGACGGACAGAACTTCCGCCGCAAGGTCACCGACCAACCCGCAGTGAACGGGTGGGCAGACAAGGCGGCGTCGCAAGATTTCCATCCATTTCCACCCGGCAATGGTGGCGATGAATCCTATGGCGAGGCACAGCCACCCAGCAGGGCCACCACAAAGAAACCGCAGGGTGTTGACACCGAATAGTTGTGCCGCCACGACGGTTCCGACCGGAAGGAGCGAGAGTATCAACGCCGATTGTCGAGCCGATGCCGACGCGAGTGTTGCATCACGCTCGATCGCGATATTTGTGTCCAGAGCCTCCGCAACCACGCGAAGTAGTCGAGGTCGGGGCGCACCCGTCACGTGGGCCAGCTCGAGAATGTCCGAGACCAGCGAATTAGAACCAGGCGGTGGCGTGCGTTGGGCGATGCCCGCGTCGAACGTTGCCGCAAGACGCCTCAGTTCAAAGGGAGTCATCGCACGACCTCCACGCCAGAATCCGTTCGTCTAAAGACACCAGCCTGAAGGTGAATTCCATCGACTCTCCGTTCGCAGTGGATGACAGAATCAAACGCCACCACCGCGAGTTGCGCGATGGTTTCGGGGGTCATGCCCGCAACCATCCCCAGGGCAATCAGTCTTTCGGGAATGTCGTCGAGCGACCGAGCGTGAAGCGAAGAAAGTCCGTGATGACCCGTCGTCAATGCCATGAGCAAATCGAGAATTTCGGGGCCTCGAACCTCTCCGAGTACAAGGCGGCCAGGGCTCATGCGAAGTGATTCGCGGACAAGTGTGCGAAGTGTTATTTCCCCAGCGCCCTCGGCGTTGGCGGGACGCGTCACGAGGCTCACTGTGTTCGGATGGCGCGCGACAATCTCGGGAATGTCTTCCATCACGACGATGCGGTCGGGCGCGGGAATCTCGGAGATCAGCACTTCAAGAAGTGTCGTCTTTCCGCTTCCAGTTGCACCGGTGACGAGAACCGATTGGCCCGCGAGTTCTCTCCACGACCAGGACGAATCAACCCGATAATCGTCTCTCGTCACGGCGAGCCGGCGCGGGAAACGCAATGTCACGATGGGGCCGTCTCGCGCGACCGGGGGCAGTGCAACATGAACGCGAACCTCGCCGGCTAGTGCCGCATCGGCAATTGGGCGGGCATCATCGACACGGCCGCCTGCCCGATCGATAATTCCAACGCCGATTCGACGTGCCTCGCGAGGATCGAGCACGATATCCGTCGGTGAAAACCCCGATGTCGAACGTCGCCACACGCGCCCGTCTGCGAGTATGCACAGGTCATGCGTGTCATCGGTGACGGCAATCGCCAGGGGACCGAGTGCGGCGAGAAGGTCGGGGCTCACCCGCCGAGCGTGTCACCTTGCGTAAATGCCAACGAACCGACGGCGCATTCCTGTGCACAACCGAACCCCTCACACACCTGGGGCAAATCGGTTCCTATTCGAATTCGACGATGAGTTCCAATTCGACCGGAGCGTCGAGTGGCAAAACGGCAACACCGACCGCACTCCGGGCATGACGACCCGCGTCGCCAAAAATTTCGACGAGTGTGTCGCTCGCACCGTTCGCAACGGCTGGCTGGCCGCTGAACTCAGGGGCAGACGCAACGAAAACGACCAGTTTCACGATGCGGGTGATGCGGTCGACTGACCCGATCACCGTTTCCGCGGCCGCTAGTGCGTTCAGCAC
>Ga0114963_10000866_pt1 | contig 20735 bp, 17 predicted proteins | sample C_131016_EF_Meta_FD_87019 | JGI IMG/M metagenome (GOLD analysis project Ga0114963, IMG submission 87019) | Freshwater microbial communities from Lake Croche, Canada to study carbon cycling - C_131016_EF_MetaG | ecosystem: Environmental > Aquatic > Freshwater > Lake | place: Lake Croche, Canada...
CACGCTGCTCATGCGGAAGTTCGCCTGCTCCTACGCGCAGGGCCTGCCGGGGGCCCGCGACTTCCGCGGGAAGGTGTCGCGGGTGACGACCCGCGAGGAGTTCCTCGAGGCGATGCGGTCGAGCTTCCCGCGGGCCGGCGGCTGACGGCGCAGGCGGGCTCGACGCGGTTCTTTCCCTGTCGTGCATCGGGCGATCGGTCGGCGATCGCCTCGCGCCCTCCACCGCGTCGAACGAGGGCGAAAGCCTTCCGGATGGGTCCTCCACATCCACGATCCGGGGGCGGAGTCCAGACGCGATCGGCGGGTTCTGGGAGCCACTGCGGCTATTTTCGAAAGCCGTGCTTGTCAAAAATATGGGCTCGCCTAGAGTAATGATATGAAGACGCCGGGCAACACGGATGAATGCGGCGGGCCGGCTGAGCGAGCGAGTGCGACGCCGGGTAGGCCCGAAATGCGCGATGGCGAGCCTCACCTCCCCGCTGTCCGCGCTGCCACCCCCCGCGGTGCCTCTGCCTGCGACGGCGCGGCACTTGACGGCGACTCCCCTGAACGGCGCTCGTCCGACGCCGCGCTGATCGAGCTTTTACGTTCCGAAAACGCCCTCGGCGTCGGTCCGATCGCCGCCCGACTGGGCGTCACCGCCACGGCCGTCCGCCAACGACTCGACCGGCTGTTGACCGCGGGAATCGTGGCCCGCACCACGCCCGCCGTCAGCGGTGCCCGCCAGCGGGGTCGCCCTTCGCATGTGTACAGCCTCACGGACAAGGGCCGCCGCACGGGGGGCGACAACTTCCGCGACCTGGCGCTCGTGCTCTGGCGGGAAATCCGCGACGTCCGCGATCCCGCGGTGCGCCAGGGGCTCATCCGCCGCATCGGCACCGCCATGGCCGGCCTCTACCGTGATCAGGTGGGCGTCGGGTCGCCGGGAACGCGGCTCGAACGGATGGCCGGGCTGATGCGCGACCGCGACATTTCCTGTCGCTCCGACGCCGCCGACCCCGCCCACGGCGGCCTGCCGGTGCTCACGAGCTACGCCTGCCCCTATCCCGATCTCGCCGAACAAGACCGGGGCATCTGCGCCGCCGAACGGATCATGCTCCAGGATCTCGTCGGTTCGTCGGTGAGCCTGGCGGCCTGCCGCCTCGACGGCGGGGACTGCTGCCAGTTCACCGCGGCCGCGGCCCCGACCGCCGCGACGCAGTGTCTCCCCGCCGCGGCGCAGGGTCTCCCGCCGGCGCCCGGCCTGCCATCCGCCCCCGCGAACACTCCGCCCGTGACCGGCCCTTGAAAACCAGCCCCCGGAAGCATCGAATGCCCCTGGAAACCGCGATGTTCGGCGCCGCCGACGGTCCGGCCCCTCCCCCGCACCCCACTCTCGGAGCCCCGCAGCGATGACCCAACCCCTCGTCAATCCGAAGCCCTGGATCGAAGGCCGCTTCGAGGAAAACATGGTGCTCACGACCGTCGAGCAGGCCATCAACTGGGCCCGCCAGTCGAGCATCTGGCCGATGACCTTCGGCCTCGCGTGCTGCGCCATCGAGATGATGGCCGCCGGCGCCAGTCGCTACGACCTCGACCGCTTCGGCGCCGGCGCCTTCCGCGCCACGCCCCGGCAGGCCGACCTGATGATCGTGGCCGGCACCGTCACCTACAAGATGGCCAGCCGCGTGCGGCGTCTCTACAACCTCATGCCCGATCCGAAGTACGTGATCGCCATGGGCGCCTGCACCACCGGTGGCGGACCGTACTTCAAGTGGGGCTACCACGTCGTCAAGGGCGTGGACCTCGTCGTGCCCGTCGATGTCTACGTGCCCGGCTGCCCGCCACGGCCCGAAAGCCTGCTCGAGGGGCTGATGCGGATCCAGGACAAGATCCAGGGCCAGCGGATCGCCAAGCGCACCGGCGGCGAGGGCAAGGTCGACGACGAACTGCCCGTGCCCCACCACTCCGGCTACGTCGTCTCCCCGGTCGGCGACGGCGACCTCGTGTTCGATCACCAGAAGGTTCAGGGCTGATCGGCCCGCCGGGCCGGGGCATGCCGCCGGTCACTGTCGTCCCGCTCGTTCCTCCCGCCCGCCTCCCTCCTCTTTTCCGGCTTCCATGCACATGCCCCCCGAACAACGCGGCACCGAACGACTCGTGATCAAGGGCCTCCACGCCGCGGTCGACGGTCAGGAGATCCTCCGCGGCGTCGATCTCGAGATCGGCCGCGGCGAGATTCACGCGCTCATGGGCCCCAACGGCTCGGGCAAGAGCACCCTGGGCTACTGCATCATGGGCCATCCGTCCTACGAGGTCACGGCCGGCACGATCGAACTGGTCGCCGCCGACGGCGGCCGCACCGACCTCCTGGCGATGGAGCCCGACCAGCGGGCCCGCGCCGGCGTGTTTCTCGCCTTCCAGCGGCCGATGTCGATCCCCGGCGTGCGGCTGGCCGACTTCCTCCGGCACGCCGTCACCAACGTCCGCAACCCCGACCGCAAGGAGGGGCACGAACTGATGCCGATGCGGGACTTCCGTCAGGAGCTGAAGGAGAAGATGGCCGACCTTTCCATCGACTCCGAGTTCGCCCGCCGCTACGTCAACGACGGCTTCTCGGGGGGCGAGATGAAGCGTGCCGAGATCCTCCAACTCGCGATGCTGCGGCCGCAGTTCGCGATCCTCGACGAGACCGACAGCGGCCTCGACGCCGACGCCGTGCGCCTCGCCAGCGAGAGCATCGCCCGCATCGGCGGCAGCGGCATGGGGATCCTCATCATCACCCATCACGAGCAACTGCTCGAGCACAACATCCCGCTGCGCACGCACGTCATGCTCGGTGGCAGGATCGTGGAGTCGGGAGGGCCCGAGCTCGCCGCCGAACTGCACAAGCGCGGCTACGAACGGATCCGCGCCGCCTACCCCGAGGCCGCCGCCGTCGAGCGGTCGCTCCGCGACGCCCCGCAGCCCGTCTCCGCCTGATCACCGACCGCTCCCCCGAGGACCCAGCCATGGCCACCGGAATCGAACACCCCGCCGGCACGATCGCCGCCGCCACTGGCGCCGACGCCTCCGCCGCCATCGGCGAGATCAACAAGTACGACTTCCGCACCGACTCGCCGGCCGTGTTCAAGGCCCGTCGCGGGCTCGACGCCACGATCGTCTCGCAGATCTCCGAGATGAAGCGGGAGCCGGCGTGGATGCGCGACTTCCGCCTCAAGTCGCTCGAGATGTTCAACGCCAAGCCCATGCCCCACTGGGGCGGCCAGATCGGCATCGACTTCCAGGACATCTTCTACTACCTCAAGCCCGCCGAGCAGCAGGGCAAGACGTGGGAGGAGGTCCCCGACGCGATCAAGAAGACCTTCGACCGCCTCGGCATCCCGGAGGCCGAGCGGAAGTTTCTCGCCGGCGTCAAGGCGCAGTTCGAGAGCGAGGTGGTCTACGGCTCGCTCCAGGAGGATCTCGCCCGCCAGGGGGTGATCTTCACCGACACCGACACCGCCGTCCGCGAGCATCCCGACCTGTTGCGTGAATACTTCGGTTCGATCATCCCGCCGAGCGACAACAAGTTCGCCGCGCTCAACTCGGCCGTCTGGTCGGGGGGCTCGTTCATCTACGTGCCCAAGGGGGTGAAGATCGAGTTTCCCCTCCAGGCCTACTTCCGCATCAACGCCGAGAGCATGGGGCAGTTCGAGCGGACGCTCATCATCGTCGACGAGGGCGCGCAGGTGCACTACGTCGAGGGCTGCACGGCGCCCATGTACTCCACCGAGAGCCTCCACTCGGCGGTGGTGGAGATCGTCGTCAAGAAGCACGGCCGCTGCCGCTACACGACGATCCAAAACTGGGCCAACAACATCTACAACCTCGTCACCAAGCGGGCGATGGCCTACGAGGGCGCGATGATGGAGTGGATCGACGGCAACCTCGGCAGCCGGCTGACGATGAAGTATCCGGCCGTCTACATGATGGAGCCCGGGGCCCGCGGCGAGATCCTCTCGATCGCCTTCGCCTCGGCCGGGCAGCACCAGGACGCCGGCGCGAAGCTCGTCCACGCCGCTCCCAACACCTCCGGCCGCATCGTCTCCAAGAGCATCTCCAAGAACGGGGGCCGGGCCAGCTACCGCGGGCTCGTCCGCGTGGAGCCGGGGGCCCGCAAGAGCCGCTCGAGCGTCGTCTGCGACGCGCTCATCCTCGACGACCGCAGCCGCAGTGACACCTACCCCTACATCGAGATCGAGGAGCAGGACGTCTCCGTCGGCCACGAGGCGAGCGTGTCGAAGATCGGGGAGGAGCAGCTCTTCTACCTGACGAGCCGCGGCCTCTCCGAGGCCGAGGCCAGCACGATGATCGTCGGCGGGTTCATCGAGCCGCTCGTCAAGGAGCTGCCGATGGAATACGCCGTCGAGATGAACCGTCTCATCGAGCTGCAGATGGAGGGCTCCGTCGGCTGACGCCCCCTCCCCCGACCATGACCGCCACCACAGCTCCCGCCATCCGCTCCGCCTTCGACCGCGTTGCGCTCGACCGGCTTCTGGCCACCGACGCCCCGGCCTGGGTCGCCGACAAGCGCCGCGCCGCCTTCGACGCCTTGTCGGCCCTCTCCCTGCCCGACCGGCGGCACGAGCATTGGATGCGGACCGACCTGCGGCTCTTCAAGCCGGCCGCCTGGGGCCCGCGGCCCGTCCCCGTGGCCGGCGCCACCGCCCCCGCCGGCCTGCTCGCCGCGAGCCTCGCGGCCGCGACAGGCGGGGCGGCCGACGTGCCGGAGGCCGAGGCGGGGGCCGACGCGGTCCCGCGAACGCCGCTCGGCGGCCGGTTCCTCGCGCTCGACGGCCACGTGCTCTGCGACGAACTCGACCCGGCGCTCGCGGCCCGCGGGGTCGTCTTCGGAGCGGCCGACCGGCTGCTCGCCCGCCATCGCGACGCGTTCGAGCCGCACTGGTTCTCCGTGATCGAGTCGGAGTGCGACTGGTTCGCCGCCGTCCACTCGGCCTTCCATGCCGCCAGCGTCGTGCTCTACGTGCCCCCCGGCGTGAAGGTGGCCGAGCCGCTGCACGTGCTCTCCGCGCTCTCCCCCGACGGCGTCGACACCAGCCACGTGCTCGTGGTGCTCGGCGAGGGTGCCGAGGCGACGCTGCTCACGGAGACGGCCGGCGGCGGAAGCGGGCAGCCCGGCTCCGGACCGCCCGGTTCCGGACTGCATTGTGGCGGCACCGAGATCGTCGTCGGGAAGAACGCCATGCTGCGGATGGTGAACCTGCAAAACTGGAACACGGGCGTCTGGCACGTCGCCCGCCAGAAGGCGGTGGTGCACGAGCAGGGGCGGCTGCAGTGGACGCTCGGCGCCCTCGGCAGCCGGCTCTCACAGGTGGCGCAGGACGTGGCGCTCGTGGGCCGCGGCGGGAAGGCGCAGGTGAACGGGGTGATGTTCACGGAGGGCCGGCAGCAACTCGTCTACAACACGCTCCAGCACCACGTCGCCCCGGGCTGCACGAGCGACCTGCTCTACAAGGGGGGGCTGCAGGACCGCTCGCGGCTCGTGTGGCGGGGCATGATCAAGGTGGACAAGGCGGCCCAGAAGACCGACGGCTACCAACGCAACGACAACCTCATGCTCTCCCGCGAGGCCCGCGCCGACTCGATCCCGGGGCTCGAGATCGAGGCCGACGACGTCCGCTGCACGCACGGCGCCACCAGCGGCCGCGTGGATGCCGAGCAGATCTTCTACGCCCAGGCCCGGGGTCTCTCCGCCGACGAGGCCGCCCGACTGGTGGTGGCGGGCTTCTTCCAGCAGGTGTTCGACCGGATCACGATCCAGCCGGTGCGCGAGGCCCTCGCCCGTGCCATCGGCAGCCGCATTCGCCGCATCTCCTGATCGGACGCGCCTCATCGGGCACGCCTGATCGGGTCCACCGGCCCGTCCCCTCCCGGAGTCAGCGCATGCCAGAGTTCTACCGCGTGGCCGACGTGTCCGAGATCCCCGACCCGGGCTGCACGGTCGTGGAGGTGGCGGGGGACGTGGTGGCCCTGTTCCACGTCGACGGCAGCTTCTATGCGATCGACGACGTCTGCACCCACGACGGCGGCACGCTCGCCGACGGGCGGCTCGAGGGCTTCAAGATCGCCTGCCCGCGGCACGGGGCGAAGTTCGACGTCCGTACCGGTGCCGCCCTCTCGATGCCGGCCGTGCGGCCGACCCGCTCGCACGCCGTGAAGGTGGCCGACGGCGGCGTGTGGGTGGCGGTCGGCCCGGCCGCCGGCCAGGCCGGCCCGGGATCGTTCCACGCTGGCCCGGGCGCCACCCTGTCGACAGGAGCGCATGGCGAGGCGACGTCGGGTGCCGGTCCCGCCGTGTCACCTCCGGCAGGCACGGCGCCGGCTGAGGCGACCCCTGCCGGCGCAGCGCCGACGATCCCGGCTGCGGCCGCCGGGGCCGCGACGGAAGACGCCGTCCGCGAATGGCTCAAGGAGGTCAAGGACCCCGAGCTCTTCGTGAACATCGTCGACCTGGGGCTGATCTATGGCGTCACGCTCTCCCCCGCGGCCGACGCGCCCGACCGGCAGCACGTCGCCATCGACATGACGATGACGAGCCCCGCCTGCCCCGCCGGCCCGCAGCTGATCGCCGACACGAAGCGGACCGTGGGCTCCCGGCCGGGCATCGCGGCGGTGGAGGTGCGGATCGTGATGGACCCGCCCTGGACGCCCGACCGCATGACCGACGCCGCCCGCGACCAGCTCGGCATCTTCTGAGACGCCGCCGACAGAAGCCGGGCTCAGGCGCTCTTGTGCCGCACGTCGCGGATCGGCACCACCGGCTCGGTGCCGGCGACGTTCCGCTCGTTGATCACGTAGGTGCTGCCGCTGTTCTCCGGCAGCTCGAACATGATGTCGAGCATCACGTCCTCGAGGATCGACCGCAGGCCGCGGGCCCCGGTCTCCTTCTTCATCGCCCGGCGGGCGATCGCCACGAGCGCCTCGTCGGTGAACTCGAGCTTGCAGTTCTCCACGCCGAACAGCTTCTGATACTGCTTCACCAGCGCGTTCTTCGGCTCACGCAGCACCTTCACCAGCGCCGACTCGTCGAGCGGCTGCAGCGACGAGATCACCGGCAGGCGGCCGACGAGCTCGGGAATCAGCCCGAACTCGAGGATGTCGTCGGAATCCACCTGCGGCAGCAGCTCCGCGAGGTTGGCGTCGCCACGGTGGCCGCTGGGCTGTCCGAAGCCGATCGTCCGCTTGCCGAGCCGTCGGGCGATGATCTTCTCGATCCCCACGAACGTCCCGCCGCAGATGAAGAGGATGTTGGACGTGTCGATCTGGATGTACTGCTGCTCCGGATGCTTGCGGCCCCCCTGCGGCGGCACGTTGGCCACCGTGCCCTCGAGCATCTTGAGGAGCGCCTGCTGCACCCCCTCGCCCGAGACGTCACGGGTGATCGAGACGTTCTGGCTCGTCTTGCCGATCTTGTCGATCTCGTCGATGTAGAGCACGCCCCGCTGGGCCGCCTCGATGTCGAAGTCGGCGGCGTTGAGGAGCTTGAGGAGCAGGTTCTCCACGTCCTCGCCCACGTAGCCCGCCTCGGTGAGCGTGGTGGCGTCGCCGATCGCGAAGGGCACGTCGAGGATGCGGGCGAGCGTGCGGGCGAGGAGCGTCTTGCCCGAGCCGGTCGGCCCGAGGAGGAGGATGTTCGACTTGTCCACCTCGACGTCGGCCCCCTCGCTGCCGAGATTGAGCCGCTTGTAGTGGCTGTGCACGGCCACGGCGAGCACCCGCTTGGCGTGCTGCTGGCCGATCACGTACTGATCGAGGTGCGAGACGATCTCGCGCGGCGAGGGGATCGCGGTGAACAGCTGCTTGCTCGTGCCGCGCCGCCGCTTCTCCTGGTCGAGGATCGACTGGCACAGATCGATGCATTCGCCACAGATGTAGACGTCGCCCGGCCCTTCGACCAGCGGCCCCACGTCACGGTAGCTCTTGCGGCAGAACGAGCAGAAGGCGTTCTTCTTCGTCGTCCCGCCGGCGCCGCGACGTCCCAGACCGCCGACGTCTTTCCCTGATGGCATGCTTCAATTCCTCGAGTGGTCCGTCCCGCCAGTCCAGCCGCCCGGTGCTCCCGGGCCCGCGGCCCCCAAACGACCGCCCGCTGCAGGCCGCGGGACGCGGCCGGGCGCGGGCGCATCGAGCCGCACGAGCGGTTCGACGAGCGTAGATATTTTTCGGTATTCCTCCTCGCTCAGCACACCCTGATCCCGGAGATTTTTGTAGCCGACGAGCGCGGTTTCCCAATCGCCATGATCGTCACCGGAACGGAGCCAGCGGGAACGGATTGCGACGATCGCAGCGATGCCGCCGGCCACGAGCAGCGTGAGCAGGACGGCACTGACGACGAACGATTCCACGGTGGCGGCCCCGGACGCGGGAGAACGGACGCGGAAGAGGGAGGACTGCGACGGTGCGGTCGCAGCCGTCCGCCGGGGCCCCGGGCCTCCGCCCACAGGCATTATTGCCGTCGGGGAGGCAAAGGGTCCAGGAAAGACCCCCCACTTTTCGCAGGCTCCACAGGCTGTGGCAATGGCAACCGGGCGGCGGGCACAGGCCCGATTTTTTCCCGGTGCAGACGGAAAAACCGGACTTTTCGGATGCCGCGACCGATCCAACCTCGCATGGCCTCCGTCGCACAATCGCGCCACTCGTTCGCCCCGGTCCGGTCACTGCCGGTCACTGCCGCCCTGCGCGTGCTGGCGACGCTGGCGGCCGCGGCGACCATCTGGCCGGGGGCGGCCCCGCCCCGGGCGGCCGCCGAGGGCCGGCTCGAGCAGGCCGGCCTGCCGGAACTCGTGCGGACGAAGCACCGCACGTTCTCGATCCCCTTCCGGCTGCCCGCGCCGAAGGACGCCGACGCCGCCCCGCAGCGGGTGGTGATGAGCGTGTCGAAGGACCTTGGCGGCACCTGGGAGCCCGCCGGCGAGGTGGCGCCCAACGCCGGTTCGTTCACCTATCAGGCGAACGCCGACGGGGAATACTGGTTTCAGCTCCGCGCGGTGGACCGCAAGGGACGCGCCCGCGGCGGCGCCGGGGCCGACATGCGGGTGCTCGTCGATGCGGCCGGACCGCGGCTGGTCGCCCGTGTCTGGAAGGGCGCCGACGGCGAGATCGTCTGCCGCTATGCCGCGGTCGACGACTCGATCCGCGTCGAGGCGCTCCGGCTCGAATACCGCTCCGCCGGCGAGCAGGGCTGGAAGTCGGTCGCGGCGCAGGGCGTGCTCGCCCGTGAATCGCCGGCCCACCTGGTCGGCGAGGAGATCTGGTGGGCGGGCGAGAAGGTCGAGGAGCTGGCCGTCCGCATCACCGTGGCCGACTCCTCCGGCAACCAGACGGTGAGGCAGTTCGCGCTTGAGCCCACCGATCCGCACGTCGACCAGGAGGCCCTCGCCCGCGAACTGGGCGCCCCCGCGTTGCCCGGCGCCGAATCGGCCGTGGCGGGGCCGGCGTCGCGGCCCGACGTTCCCTCCTTCCCCGCGCAGCCGCAGCCCGCCGCCACGGCCGCGAATGCCGCCGGCGGCTGGTCGGCGGAAACCGCCGCAGGCTGGTCGGGCGAGCAGCCTCGGCAGGCCGACCCGCGCGGGTTCCGCGGCCCCGGCGGCATGCAGAGCGTGCTCACCAATCCCGTCGGCACCGCCGGCGTGCTCGTGGATCCGGCCGCATCGGCGCCAGCCCGCACGCTGCTCGCGTCGTCCACGGCGGGCCTGCCGACGCAGCCCCTCGCCGCCGATCAGCCGCTCGAATACCGCGGCAAGCCGCTGCAGCTCACGCGGACGCGCCGCTTCTCCTGGGATTACGAACTGCCCGCCGAGCGGCCCGCCTCGGGACGGGTGCGGGTGGAGCTGTGGAGCACCCGCGACGGGGGCGTGTCGTGGCAGCGGACGGCGGTCGACGACGACGCGCAAAGCCCCATCGCCGTCGTGCTGCCGGCGGCCGGGCTCTATGGATTCAGGCTCGAGGTGGTGCCCGACGTCCCCGATGCCGGCACCGGCCCGCGGCCCGGCGACCCGGCGGAGAGCTGGATCGGCGTCGACGAGGAGCCGCCACACGTGGAGCTGCTCGGGGTGCGCAAGGCCGCCGAGGCCGAGGGCAACGCGATGCTCGTGCGATACACGTCCCGCGACCAGCTGCCCGCGCCGCAGACGGCCCGGCTCATGTTCTCTCCGAACGCCGACGGCCCCTGGGCCACGATCGCGACGGGGCTGGCCAACCAGGGCGAACACCGCTGGCAGCCCGACCGCAACACGCCCACGCGGGTATACCTGCGGGTCGAGGTGACCGACGCCGCCGGCAACGTCGGGTCGGTCACGAGCCCGCAGCCCGTCGTGCTGGCCACCGCCCGCGTCGTCGGCCGGCTCGGCGGCCTGCACTCGCTGCCGCCTTCCCCGTGACGGCGTCGTGATCACGATCGCGCCGTGACGGCCGGCGGATCGCCTTTCCGCTTGCCGCCGGGTCGCCGCCCGTGCACCGCCCGGCCCCCGCGCCGCGCTGGCCTCCGCCGCTCCGCTACACTGACGGCTTTCCAACGGAGAGCCGGATCGTGGCCGACGCCGTCAGCGCCCTCGACATCCTCGCCCGGCCCGACGACTGGGCGCCGGGCGACGCCGCGGTGGTGGCGCTCGTGGGCGACGAGCCGTTCCTCGTGCTCGGGATGCTCGGCCTCCTGCGCGACCGCCTCTGCCCCGACGAGGCCGACCGGGCCTGGGCCTGGCGGGAGTTCGACGGCGACGCGGCCCCCGACCCCCGCGACGTGCTCGACGAGGCGGCCACGGTGCCGATGTTCGCCGGCGCGACCCGCGCCGCCGTCGTGCGGTCGGCCGACGCCTTCGTGTCGGCGGCCCGCGAGCAGCTCGAGCGGCTGGCCGGCGGCCCGCGCGGGCGGCGGGGCCTCGTGATCCTCGAGGTCAGGAGCCTGCCCGGCAACACCCGCCTGGCGAAGGCGGTGGCGAAGCACGGCCTGATCGTGGAAACCTCGATCCCGGCCCGGGCCGATCTGGCCGCGTGGGTGCGGCAGTGGGCGCAGGCGCGGCACGGCATCACGCTGGCCGCCGCCACGGCACAGCGGCTGCTCGAGCGGCTCGGCGACAACCTCGGCCAGGTCGACCAATCGCTCGCCCGGCTGGCGGCCGCCACGCCGGCTGACGCCGCGAAGAAGCCGATCCCGCCGGAGGCCGTCGACGATGTCGCGATGAGTCCCCGCGAGCGCACCGCCTGGGGCATGATCGACGCCGCCGGCGGAGGAGACGCCCGCGAGGCGATCGTGCAGCTCGCCAGCCTGCTCGAGGCGGGGGAAAACCCGATCGGCGTCGCGGCGCAGGTGGGCTCGGTGCTGCGGCGGCTCTCCACCGCCGCCCGGCTGCTGGCGCTGCCGGCCGGGGCGGGCCGCCCCGCCGGGCTCGAGGCCGCGCTCAAGGAGGCGGGCGTGGCCGCGTGGCCCAAGGCGGTGGCACAGGCCCGGGAGTCGCTCGTGCAACTCGGGGCGCGGCGGTCCCGCCGGCTGCCCACCGTCCTCCTCGAGCTCGACCGGAGCCTCAAGGGGGATGCCTCGCGGGGCCTGCGGGCCAGGCTGGCGTTGGAGCGGCTCTTCTGCATGATGTCGCGGCAGGCGGCGCCCACCGACCCCCGCCGCCCGGGAGCGAGACCGTGAACACCGACGTCCGTGACGATGCCCACGATCGCTGGGAAAATCCGCTCGCGTCCCGCTACGCGTCCGCGGAGATGGCCCGTATCTGGAGCGACAACCATCGCTACCGCCTCTGGCGGGAAACGTGGCTGGCGCTGGCGGAGGCGGAGGCCGAACTGGGCCTCCCCATCACCCGCGAGCAGCTGGCCGAGATGCGGGCCCACCTCGAGCCGATCGACTTCGCGCGGGCCGCGGAATACGAGCGGCAGATGCGGCACGACGTCTTCGCCCACCTGCACACCTTCGGCGACGCCTGCCCCCTGGCGCGGCCCATCCTCCACCTCGGGGCCACGAGCGCCTACGTCACCGACAACACCGACCTGATCCTGATCCGGGAATCGCTCGACCTCGTGGCCGCGCGGCTGGCGACGGTGATCGAGCGGCTCGCCGAGAAGGCGCTCGAGACCCGCGACCTCGTCTGCCTCGGCCGCACCCACCTGCAGCCCGCGCAGCCCACCACCATCGGCAAGCGGATCTGCCTCTGGATCCACGACCTGCTGCTCGACCTCGAGGAGATCGCCCACCGCCGCCGGCTGTTGCGGGCCCGCGGCGTCAAGGGCACGACCGGCACGCAGGCCAGCTTCCTCGAGCTGTTCGCCGGCGACCACGCGAAGGTGCGGCGACTCGACGAGCTCGTCACCCGCCGGCTCGGCTTCGACAAGGCCTACGACGTCACCGGTCAGACCTACACCCGCAAGGTCGACTCGCAGGTCGTGGCGGCGCTCGCCGGCATCGCCGAATCGACCCACAAGGCGGGCAGCGACCTGCGGCTGGCGGCGGCCTGGGCGGAGCTCGAGGAGCCGTTCGAGAGCGGGCAGGTGGGCTCCTCGGCGATGCCCTACAAGCGGAATCCGATGCGGGCGGAGCGGATGTGCGGGCTGGGCCGGTTCGTGATGGGGCTCGCGGCCACGGCCGGCCAGACCGCGGCGACGCAGTGGTTCGAGCGCACGCTCGACGACTCGGCGCCGCGGCGGCTCGTGCTGCCGCAGGCGTTCCTCGCCACCGACGCCCAGCTCGTGCTCTACGCCAACATCGCCGGCGGGCTCGTCGTGCTGCCCGGCGCGATCCGCCGCAACCTCGAGCACCACCTCCCCTTCCTCGCCAGCGAGCGGCTGCTGATGGCGGCCACCACCGCCGGCGGCGACCGGCAGGAGCTCCACGAGGCGCTGCGGCAGCACAGCCACGCCGCCACCGCGCGGATCCGCGCCGGCGGCGACAACGACCTCGTCGCCCGGCTCGCGGCCGACCCGCTCTTCGCCGGCATCGACATCGTGCAGGCGATGGACGTGCCGGGCCTCGCCGGCCGCGCGGCGGCGCAGGTCGAGGAGTTCGTCGCCGGACCGGTGCGCGAGGCGCTCGCCGCCTGCCCGGCGCGGGCCACGGAATCGGCGCTGCGGGTCTGAGCGGCGGCGGCGTCCGACCGGCGGTCAGACGCGGTCCTGGTGCCGCGACTTGCTCCGGTTGCTGCGGCAGTCGGCGCAGATCCCGGAGATGATCAGCCGGTGGCCGCGGGCCCGGAACTGGTGCCGGGCGGCCACAGCGTCGCAGATCCGCACGAGGTCGTCGCTCGAAAACTCGATCAACCGCTGGCACGACGTGCAGTGGAGGTGGTCGTGCTGCGGGTAGCCGTAGTCGTGCTCGTACACCGCCCGGCCGCCGAGCACCATCTTGCGGAGCAGGCCGGCGTCGACCATCTCGGCGAGCGTGCGATAGACGGTCGGCCGGCTGGCCTTGGCCCCCTCGGCCGTTCGCCGCAGCCCCGCCAGGAGCTGCTCGGCGTCGAAGTGCTCGTGGTGGCTCGTGACGTGGTCGACGATCACCTGCCGCTGCCGCGTGATCCGCTTGCCGCGGGTCTGGAGAAACTCCGCGAACCGTTCGCGCGGCGTGAGCGCGACGTCGACCTTTCCCAGCGAGAAGTCGGAGGCGATGGGCATGCGATGCGGGCGGGGAAACGGGCGGCGGAGATCCCGGTGGCGACTGCTGACGACAGGCGACGGCCGGGGCCGCCGGAAAGGGCGGGAGGCGACGCCTCATGCCGATTCTACCAGCCGTTCCCGGGACCGTCGCTCCGCCCCCGCAGTGATGCGGCGACGGCCGCGCCACCGGCCGAAAACGCGGACAGCCGGACCGTCGCCGGCCCGGCTGTCGCCACTTCGAAGTGTGTCGGTCCGCGGAAAGGCCGGGCGCGATCGCCCCCCTTCACGCCGACGGCCGCGGCGCGGCCGTCAGGGGATCAGCCGAGCCGCTCGAGCAGGCGGTCGAGCGCCGCGTCGAGCTTGTCGGGCGTCTCGTACGAGCCGTCGGCGATCGCCGCCCGGATCGCGTTGACGCGATCGAAGCGGATGTCGCCCGCCGAATCGGCGGCGCGGACGGCGTCGACCGACAGCGTGACGGAGTCGCGCACCTCGGCCACTCCCTGCTGCACGGTCGTCGCGTCGGGCGCGATGCCCTTCGCGGACTCGACGCCCTTGAGGGCCTGCAGCCCCTGCGAACCCTGCGACGACGTGACACCCCAGATGTTCATGATGGCTCTCCTGGCAGACGGTGATTCGATTCCCTTCGCGCCCCCGACACGCCCGCTCCTACGCGGCCCACGGCCCGGGGGTTCATCGCGATGGCGGGAGGTCTCCGCCCGTGTTGCTTCCGACTGATCCGACTCGGTCCATTGTGGCCGCGCTTCCGCGTTCCGGCGACACCAGTCGCCGGACGGCGGCCGGAAGGATCGCTCCCTCCGCGTCGCCGCGACCAATCATTCTTCATCGACCGGCCGACGGGCCGAACATGAACCAATTTTTTCCCTGCCTGTTTTTCGCATTCTGCCGGGGAGGCGGGCCCGCAGCCCGCCCAAATCCCCCGGTCGCCGCGGACGGCGGCCCCGGCCGGTCCGCTAGCCGAGGGCGAACTCCACCTTCCGACGGTCGAGCTGGTTCTGCAGCCGCTCCACGATCGCCGAGTGCATCTGGCTCACGCGGCTCTCGGAGAGATCGAGGGTGGCCCCGATCTCCTTCATCGTCAGCTCCTCGTAATAGTAGAGGATGATGATGAGCCGCTCGTTGCGGTTGAGGCCCTTGGTGACGAGCCGCATCAGGTCCGACTTCTGGATCCGGCGGGTCGGGTCCTCGCCCCGCTTGTCCTCCAGGATGTCGATCTCGCGGACGTCCTTGGAGCTGTCGGTCTCACACCACTTCTTGTTGAGGCTGACGAGGCTGACGGCGTTGGCGTCGACGAGCAGCTTCTCGAACTCCTCGTGCGACAGCCCCATGTGGGCGGCCACCTCGGCGTCGGCGGGGGCCCGGCCGAGCCGGGCCTCCAGCGTCTTGACCGCCTCGTTGAGCTTGCTGGCCTTCGACCGCACCAGCCGCGGCACCCAGTCCATCGTCCGCAGCTCGTCGAGCATGGCACCGCGGATGCGTGGCACGCAGTAGGTCTCGAACTTCACCCCGCGGGACATGTCGAACGCGTCGATCGCGTCCATCAGCCCGAAGGTGCCGGCCGAGACGAGGTCGTCGAGTTCGACGCCGTCGGGCAGCCGCGACCAGATCCGTTCCCCGTTGTACTTCACGAGGGGCAGGTAGATCTCGATGAGCCGGTTCCGCAGCTGCTCGTTGGATTGGTCGGCCTTGAAGACCTTCCAGAGTTCGAGGACTTCCTCGGCCGACAACTGGCTCGCATGATTCGCCACTGCATCCTCCTTGATAGGGCCTCGTACGCAGTCTCGGCGGGCGGACGCATCCGCTCCAACCTGTCCTCTTCGTCCACCGTCCCGATCCGTCTTGAGATTTTCCCGCGGCACCCCTCCAGCCTGCCCGGCGGGTGAAGTCACCGCCTCCGGCCGCCCCGCGGCGGCCGGCCGGGCGTCACGCCGCCCGCGACACGCTCTCGCCTCCCACGGTCGCGAACACCTCCACCCGCTCTTCGTCGAGCAGTTCCTCCACGGCGAGCACCTGCAGGTCGGGCAGCTGCCTGGCCAGCGCCGCGCGGACCTGCCGGCGGACGGCCGCCGGCACGACCACCACCGGCTTCGCCCCGCGCTCGACCATGGGCCGCGTCGCCCGCCGCAGCTCGGCGACGAGGCGTGCCGGCGGCCGCTCGCGGGCCGCCGTGAGCGCGTCCACGGCCGGCTCCTCGAGCCGCACCGTCACGAGCCGGCCGCGCGGGTCGCGGGCCCGCCGGCAGATCGACCGCACGAGCGCCCCCCGGACCAGCTCCGCCAATTCCGCCGGCTCGGCGGCCTCGGCGGCGTGGTCGGCCATGATCTCGACGAGCTCGGACAGGGGCCGGATCGGCACCCCGTCGCGCAGCAGGCATTGCAGCGTCCGCTGGATCCGCGCGACGGTGAGCACACCGGGCACGATCTGCTCGACCACCGCCGGCTGGGCGGCGCGCAGCGATTCGATCAGACGGGCGACGGCGTCGCGGGTGAGCAGTCGGTCGGCGTGCCGGCGGATGGCGGCCTCGAGCGCCCGCGACACGACGCCGGCCGCATCGAGCACCGTCGCGCCGCGGGTGCGGGCGGTCTCCGCCTGGGCGTGCCCCAGCCAGCTGCCGCGGCGGCCGCAGAGCGGGTCCAGGCCGGCCGCCGGATCGCCGTCGGCGGCGCGGTCGTCCGGGTCGGCCACCTCGCCGACGGGAGGCACCACGAAGAGCCGCCCCGCGGGAATCTCCCCTTCGGCGACGACGTCGCCGGCGACGAGCACGCGGTAGCCGCGGTCCGGGAGCGAGCGATCGTCGCGCATCGCCACCGGCGGCACGACGAGCCCGAGATCGGCGGCCACGGCCTCACGGACCGCGGCGGACGCTTCCGCCAGCGGGGCCGACGGCCCGGCGAGCATGGCCACGAGCCCACGGCCCACTTCCACGACGAGCCGCTCGTCGTCCACCACCGCCGCCGCGGTCTTCCGGCGCGAACCCGCGCCGGGAGCCGGCGTGCCCTCGTCCGCCGCGACCGGCGGCCGGCCGGCGCGGGCCACGACCCGGGCGGCGACGGCCATGGCCACCGCCATCCCGGCGAGCGGCAGGAAGGGCAGATCGGTGAGCGACAGGAGCCCCAGGAAGACGGCGGTGATCGCGAGGACGTGCGGCCGCGAGACGAACTGGCGGCCGAGCTCCGCCGTCAGGTCCGTCGCCTGGCTGGTGCGGGAGATGAGCAGTCCCGTGGCCACCGAGACGAGCAGCGACGGCACGGCGCTGGCGAGCCCGTCGCCGATCGTCAGCCGCGAGTAGACGTCGATCGCCCGGCCCATCGGCATGCCGTGCTGCACGACGCCGATCGCCAGGCCGCCGACGAGGTTGACGGCGGTGATGATCACGCCCGCGACGGCCTCGCCCCGGACGAACCGGCTGGCCCCGTCCATGCTCGCGAAGAAGTCGGCCTGTCGCTGCAGCTCGAGCCGCATCTGCCGCGCCTGCTCGCGGGAGATGGTGCCCGCCTGCACCTCGGTGTCGATGGCCATCTGCCGGCCGGGCAGGCCGTCGAGGGCGAACCGGGCGGCCACCTCGCTGGTGCGGGTCGAGCCGGCGGTGATGACGACGAACTGGATGATGGCGATGATCGCGAAGATCACCGCTCCCACGACGATGTTGTTGGCGGCCACGAACTCGCCGAAGGCCTGCACCACCTGCCCGGCGGCGTCGGCGCCGTCGAGGGCGGCCCGGGAGAGGATCAGGCGCGTGGTGGCGATGTTGAGCACGAGCCGCACGAGCGTGGAGCCGAGCAGGAACGTGGGGAACACGCTCAGCTCCAACGGCGTGCGGGCGGCGAGCGCCCCGAGCAGGGCGAGCACCGACACCGTCAGGTTCGCCGCGAGCAGGAGGTCGACGATGGCCGCCGGCACCGGCGCGAACACGACGAGCATGGCGAGCAGGATCACCACCGGCACCGCGACGTCGAGGACGCGCGCCGAGGTGGTGCGGGGGACCGTCGCCGGCGTGGCGGAAGCGTGGGACATGGGCGGGAGAGAGCCTGGCGGGAACCGGATCACGGCGGCGGACGATAGCGGCGGCCACACCGCCGGTCCAGACCGCTCGCCGGCGGCTACAATGACGTTTCCCGCCATTTTCCCGGCACTTCCCCGTTCCGCAGGACTCCCTCCGCGCCATGCGATTCAATCGTCTCGGCCTGGCTTTCGACTATCCCGACAACTGGTCGGTGGACACCGACGACGCGGCCGGCCGCTACGCCGCCGTGACGATCTGCACGCCGGAAGGGGGCTTCTGGTCGGTGAGCGGCCATGCCCCGGGGGGCGCGGCGGCCACGCTCGCGCAGGCGGTGGTCCGCCAGATGCGGAAGGAATACCAGGATCTCGACAGCGAACCGGCCCGGGACGACGTGGCAGGACGATCGCTCGAGGGCTTCGACCTCAACTTCTACTGCCTCGATCTCACGAACACCGCCCAGGTGCGGACGCTCGAGACCCCCAGCGCGATCTACCTGCTGCTGGCCCAGGCCGAGGACCGTGAATGGGAGCGGGTGGCCCCGGTCTTCGCGGCGATCACCGCCAGCTTCGTGGCCGGCCTGCCGGAGACGTTCGACACGGCGACTGCGGGCGACGACGACGACGACGCTGAAGAAGACCGCTGACGCGGAGGGCGTGCCGCCGGCGGATGTGTGGGCCCGGCCACCCTGCTCCGGTCAGGCCTGCTCCGGTCAGGCCTGCGGCGCCACTGCCCGCTCCTGCCGAAACTCATCCATCGGCTCGATGACGTCGTCCACCTTGTCGGTGAACAGGTCGCCGATGAGCAGGTCGGTGAGGTGCCCCTTGAGCTGCGGGTGCTTCTTGACGAAGCGGCCGAAGTTGAAGCCGTCGTAGAACTCGCACACCAGCCGCCGCATCCGGTCCATGCCCTCGTTGAACGCCGGCCCCCACGTGCCGAGCTGGGCGGCTGACGTGTCCCCCTTGGCGAGCCCTTCGCAGACGGCGTCTGCGGCCATCGCCCCGCTCCGCAGCGCCAGGAGCACGCCCGAGGAGTAGAGCGGGTCGAGGAAGCCGTAGGCGTCGCCGACGAGCACCCACCCGTCTCCGGCCACCTCGCGGGAGCGGTAGGAGTATTCCTTGGCGGCGCGGAAGGGGGCGCACCGCGTGGCGTCCTGGATCCGCGGCTGCAGCCCCGGGCAGCGGGCCACCTCCTCGAAGTAGATCGCCTCGTAGTCCTTCGAGGCCCGGTTCTTGAAGAGGTATTCCTGGGGCGCGACGACGCCCACGCTGAGCGTGTCGTCGTGGAGCGGGATGTACCAGAACCAGCCCTGCTTGTGGTCGAGCTGCATCACGATCGTGGCGCCCTCGTCCTTGCCGGTGTCGCGGTAGGCCCCCTTCCAGTAGGTCCAGACGGCCGCCTTCTTGAGCACCGGATCCCACTCCCGCAGTCCGAGCCGGTCCTGGATCAGCGTGCTCTGCCCCGCGGCGTCGATGACCACGTCGGCGTACACCTTCCGCGGCCCGCCCGCCTCGTCGAGCGTCACGCCCACGGCCCGCTGGCCGTCGAAGATCACCTCGAGCACCCGTGTGCCCTCGTGCACCTCGACACCGTGCGCCCGCGCGTTGTCGAGCATCATCTGGTCGAACTCGGCGCGGAACACCTGCCAGGTCTGGGACGACTCGTGCGGCTTGTTGTCGGCGAAGTAGAAGGGCTCGGAGAGCTTGCCCGTGCCCGTCACGAACTGCACGCTGTGCTTCCGGACGAAGTGGCTGCCCTTGAGCTTGTCGAGCATCCCGAGCCGCTCGAGCACCCAGAACGACTCGGGGATCATCGACTCGCCGATGTGGTAGCGGGGGAAGGTCTCCCGCTCGAACAGCGTGACGCGATACCCCTTCTGCGCGATCAGCGTGGACACGGTGGCGCCCGACGGTCCGCCGCCGACGACGATGACGTGGGGGCGATCGAGCGTGGACGTCGAGGTGACCATGAAGGGTCCTCCGGAGAAGGCGTGAAACGGGCTGGTGGTGGCGAAAGAGGTCGGTGGGGTCGGATCAGCGGCCGTGGGGTTCGTGGGGCTCGCGGGCCGTCTTGAGCAGCGCGATCAGCGACCGCAGCCGGTCCTCGCCGAGGTGGCCGAGTTGCCGGCCGCCGCAGTCGCGGACGAGGTCGTGCATGCGGTCGAGCAGTTCGCCCCCCGCCGGCGTCAGGCCCACCTGCACGATCCGGCGGTTGTGCGACTCCCGCTCCCGCCGCACGAGGCCGCGGGCCTCGAGACGGTCGAGCAGCCGTGTGATGTCGGGCGCCCGCGAGACGAGCCGGCCGGCGAGCAGGAGCGTGGGCAGCGTCGCCGGGGACGCCTCGGCGAGCAGCCGCAGCGCGTTGTATTGCTGCGCGGAGAGTTCGAACCGGCCGAACACCTCCTCCTCGATGGCCTTGAGACGATCGAACGTCCGCCAGAGGTTGAGGTAGGCCTCCTGCTCGAGCGAGTCGAACTTCCGAGGGGCCGCAGACCAAGCCTCCGGCCGCGGCACGACCGCATCGACGGCGGGGTCGGACACGACGATGTCAGGGGCGGCGAACATCGGGCACCATCGGCAGGCGACCTGACCACGGCGGGGGAGGCGTGGGAGCCCGTCTGCCACCGTCTCCCTCCGTCACTCGTCAAAATAGTTGTTGAAACATGAGTCGTCAAGACAATATCCTTTGATTCCCGAATAAATGCCTTTTTTCAAAGACCTTCCGGGCCGGGCGGCAAGCCCTTGGATCCGCCTGGCCGCCCCCCGACATCCCGGGAGGCAGGGGCTCCCAACGCGGCTGGAGCCAAGCAGGTTGGTCAAAACGGTCGCACAAAGCGGCTGGGGCTCGCCGCGGGCAAAAAGGCCGTTGAGGACTTCTCCCCCGACTTTCCCCCGACTTTCCCCGGACGGCTCACGGGCTGTGAGCAGACGTCCTCTCCGTCGCAGGGATGCGATCCCGGGAGCGTAGCTCCCGTGAAAACCGAAGGTTTTCACGCCTGGAAAAAGTCCGGGACGGCTTTTTCCACGGCCCGCGAACAGGCTGTGGAAAACAGCCTGCTGGATCGCAGGGATGCGATCCCGGGAGCGCA
>Ga0114963_10000867_pt1 | contig 20720 bp, 16 predicted proteins | sample C_131016_EF_Meta_FD_87019 | JGI IMG/M metagenome (GOLD analysis project Ga0114963, IMG submission 87019) | Freshwater microbial communities from Lake Croche, Canada to study carbon cycling - C_131016_EF_MetaG | ecosystem: Environmental > Aquatic > Freshwater > Lake | place: Lake Croche, Canada...
ATAGTGCATACACATGAGGATTTGCACAGCCTCTATCATGATCTAGAAGAGGAGGCAGTGACTCCACCAGGGTTGGACATCATGAGACCAGTAGAGTGTGTCAACCGCTGGCCCAGCAGCAGAGCCACTACCTTTAGATTGACTCCGGAGGAAGCACACAGCTTGACTCAAGACCCCAGGGTCTTGGAGATAGAACTAAATGAGAGACATCTGGGTCATCAACCAGTCACCACGGGGGTTCGTCGTCAATTCAGCGACTCTTGGTCAAAGGCCTCCCGCCTCAACGCTAGGGCCACAGACCGAAATTGGGCTCTATATAGGTGTCTGTTCACCGATGAACCCGACGGGAATTGGATCAACTCGGGCGCATCCAAAACTCGCACCACTGCCACCATAGAGTTGACCATGACTGGTAAAAATGTGGACATTGTGATTGTGGACAACAGTGACATAGATGCACAGCATCCTGAGTTTGCATCTCAGGCAGATGGTCAAGGTGGCACTAGGTTTGTGTACCACAATTGGCGTCAACATTGGCCCCGGGTGCGTGGTCTATCACCAGGCACATATCCCCCGTTCTATCAGTACGCAAGAGATCAAAATCCCCTAAGGACCTATTCCCAAATAGTGCAGCAGTGGTTATCTATCTCCGATCACCCCACACATGTTGCGGGCACAGCGGCAGGCATTACACAGGGATGGGCCAGTGATGCCAACATCTATCACATGTCTTTTAATGAAACAAGAAAATTTGCCTTGATCAGAGAATTTCACAAAAACAAACCCGTGAATCCTCGTACTGGTAGACGAAACCCCACCATTGTCAACAACAGTTGGGGATATTTTGCGACTCGGAACAATTATCCCAATTTGTTCAACCCCAAATATATCCAAGAACTAACACATCGTGGAGTAAAGTACACTGCTCTCCAATACGATGGGCTGGACATTGATCAAGCAGGGTTTTATGTTTGGTTTGGTGATGTGGCCTATAACTATGGACGTTTTCTCATTCTGTCAACATTTGGCAGTTTGAGAAATACCGCAGTTCAAATGGATCCTAGGAGCCCAGACAACCAACGCTATTCCCAATTGGATGATCCCGCTAAACCTTGGGCAAGGCTTCGTGGCGGCAGCGGCCTAACTGAATCAACACAACCCACCAGTGGTGACAATGATCGGGGCTATTGGACAGTTGACTTGCCGTGGCCCATATCCATGGGACTGTCCAACAGGGTCAATCAACAGGGTCTACCACGCACTGATGATTTGTATTCACAGGCCTATGTCAGTACCAAAGGCTACATAACTTTTGATGCTCCATCAACCACCTCCACAAATTTCAGTATGGGCAATCCTGAAGGTGCAAAATTGATGTGGAATGCAGGCGATCGCAGTGTGCAAAGGATTTATTATGGTGTATCTAATGGAGGGGTCAGTCCCAATCGAGAGTTTACCATAAGGATTGAAGGCAACAATGTCAATACAGGCACTGTGGGTTCTCCAGGTATGCTGGTGGAAGTGACCTTTTTTGAGTCAAACTACTACGTGGCCATGGTGTTTGGCCCCAACAATGGTATAACACAGGAAGGTGTGGATTTCACAGAACAAATGTTGATTGATTTTGGTCTCGTTGACTCTATGGGATATACCTCGATGATAGGGACACCCAGCGCCTCTGATGCGGCTGATATACAGGATTGTATCAGAGACGGTATAATCATAGTTGGCAGTGCTGGCAATGACTCTACCATAATTGATGTTCCTGGCGGCATTGACTATGATAACTCATTTACAACTAGAGCCTATGTCTCTGGGATACCCATATATTGGAATCGAGGACCACATCCTGGATCTGTGCCTAATGTTATTTGTGTGGGGTCTGTGGGTACTGATTCTTTGCCCATGCCCGTAACTTTGTCCAGTAATAATGGTCCTAGAATTGATATTTTTGCTCCAGGACAAGATATCATAAGTGCTGTGAACAGCTCCCATAGTGGATCAGTCCTGGACACAAGAAAGACCGCGACAATCAATACTCTAACTGGTCCATATTCTGAAAATTTTTATGTGGGAAATGACAGCGGTACATCAATGGCCGGTCCCCAAGTCACAGGCGTATTGGCCTGTTTGTTAGAAGTGTATCCTGATATGACACAATCTGAAGCATTAAATTACGTCACAGCGTCTCATGTTTCATTAAATAAAATTAACAGTACTAATGGCAGGTTGGAAGGAGCACCTAATAAATTTCTTTTTTACAATGCAGGGGAAAAGGCAGTAGTTGGGCCTGTAATACCCAAAGTAAACTACAAAAAACGACCCTCATCAGGTCCAACATTTCCAAGGACCAGACAAGGTCCTAGATCCAAACCCCAATAGTATTCCAGTCAATGCATACTTTGGAATTGAACCTTGAACCAACCACTTAAAACAAATGGAGAACCACCAATGAACCCTAGAATTCAAACTCTAGCTGAGCAGGCCGCCGAGTGGGCCAGTCAGGAACAGTCTTTTGAGGCCTTTGGCCAACAGTTCACGGAGAAATTCTCTGAGTTGATTGTGAGGGAGTGTGCAGGCTTGTTTGCACTCACTCACACTGACGAACAGCCACCACGCAGAATTGACACGACAATCCTCCGACACTTTGATCAGGAATAGTTGAGGGCCCGGGGTGGGTGTTATAAATACATAAAACACACACATATATGCACCTGCATATGTATGGGTGTGTGACCCCTATTAGGAGACAGAAAGGCATCATATGGGAACCTACGCAAAAATTCAAAATGGTCGTGTGCAGAGAATGATCAAGGCTGATTGGGAATATATCAGCGCTCTAGAGGATCGTGACTCTTGGGTAAAGACCAGCTATAACACCTTTGGAGGTGTGCATGTCAGCCCTCAGGAGGAAGCTAGACCCTACCAACACGTGATCTACTCCGACGGCAGCACGGACTTGATACCTCTAGATCAAGAAATAGACTCCACCACTACCTATGTGATCAGTACAGGCACTCTGGTAAAACGTTTTCCTGATGGTGGCACAGCTATCAGAGGCAACTATGCTGCTGTGGGTGACATCTATGACGCAGTCAATGATGTTTTTTACCCACCCCCACCATTTGCCAGTTGGCATATCAGCAGTGCCACCAACTGGCAATGGGAGCCGCCTCATGAACCCACACGACCCTTGATTGAGTCAGTTTGGCATGAACCATCACAGTCTTGGTTATACCCCTTGACTAGGTCAGGCACTGATGTTAGAGATTTAGTGACCTGGTGTGAGACTCACATACAGGACCCCGAATTAGTCAAAAGCTTTCTGCCCGTCAATCGGGCCTTTGAGGTGGAATCTCTTTTAGCCTTCTTGATTCACGGGGAGACCACTGCAACTGAACACTTGGAGATCAAGCACAACATTGTTCAGCAACTGAGAGCCAGCACTCAAACTCAAGTGGTTGCTTATATTGAACGTCTCTTGGCAGACTCCAGCACCTACCACGCTGTTGTGACAGAATTGCAACTACAAGCTAAGTTCAAGCAACAGCTCACAACTGCCACACAGGTTGTAAATACCGCCACCTAGGTTCAGCCCTGACCCTCGGGTTGGGGTGGCTGGGCAGTGATCACAGCAGTTGATGTGTCTCGATCTATGGTCATGTAACCCTGGCAGGCCACGTTCCAATTGTCTGCACCTTCTCCTGCCCCAGTCACAGTGTCTACCACAGTGACCCCTTCAATTCTAAAATGTTTGAACAAAAATTCTCGGTCATTTTCAAACACTCTCCACACATGGTCCACACTGCCTCGGCCTGGTAGGCCTCGTGATTTGTTGAATCTAATATAGTATTGGTTCATGGGTCAAATCTGGGAGTTAGATCACAGTCACTGATGAGTCACCACTACCACTCTGGTCATTGGGGCCTGAGGCAGGGGGTTGCGTGTCATAGTGATGAGGTTCTGCTCTGTTCACTGACAGTGTCATATGTACCATTCTTAGGGGCTCGTCACCCACGTGTCTACTGATGCTGTGGGGAACCCAACTGGGTGCAAAAAACAAGTCACCTTCTTTGGGATTAAAATTGATAGCAGTGCTGGCATCGGAGGCCATTTGATGATCAGCTTCAGGCAAATTGATTTGTCTCTTGGCGGGTCTTGGATCGTGAAACACCAGCCTGCCTGAGTCTTCAGGCGTGTTCAAAAAGTAAAACCCCACCAGTTGACTGCCATAGCCATGCACATGTTCGTCATGCCCTGAATGTTTATGATGTTCCTGTAACCAAGCCTCTTGAAAAATCACAGCAAGCTCCTGCATGTGATAGCCCTCTTCCACCAAGGACTGAAAACAATTGTAGCCCACAAAGTCAAAGAAATCCTTGAGTTCAGGTTCGTCTAACAGGGTGTTGGTCTGACGAATGGGAAATACTGGATGTAATTCAGGAACTTCTTGACGATGTTGCTCCAGCCTCACTTCGGCGATTTCTCTCAGTTTGGGCAAGAACTGGGGCACGTTCACATGGTAAACTGGAGTGCAAAAATAATAGTATCTATTAATCTGTGGCTCATTGTTTTCCAAATTTCCTACTTGGACGTCCTTACCAATCACAACGGATGTGGCATCCTCTGTTTTGACCTGCGGACTGCTTTTTTTAGATTTTGTTTTTTTCATATGTTTAATTGTGTTAGTGTTTACCTAGCCCCAAATATTTTTTGGGCAGCTGAGCTATGATCTGGTGCTGCCAACACTGTCCATTGGCTGCCCAGTACTGGGGTCAAATGTATATGGCTTCTAGGAATCCAATACTTGTTTTCAATGGGCAGCTTCAACTGATCCACCATGCAGGCTATACAGGAGTCTATACAGATCAGGGCCTCTGCGCCTTCAATTATGGTCAGCCAGTCAAACACACTGGCAGTGACACCTGCACGTATGTCAATTCTTTGCCATTCAGGAGGCAGGTGAGTTAAATCAGGATCTGCATTAAAATCACTGCCTTCAAAATGTGTGACATAGTAGTTGGTATTGGGTTTTACCAATTTGTTTTTTAATGAAATTTCTGTATTCAAACTTCTAGTCACACACTGATTCAAGTTCCATTTTTCAATAAACGGCACTTCTGCCTTTGTGTATTTGAATTCGTCAAAATGTTGAATTTGGAACCAAGGCACTTGACTGAGTTCTGGATGTGAACTCAAGGCCTGATAGAGACAGATTATTTCGTCACAGCCCAAATTGGTCAATCTTGTCATGGGTTCTTTGTAGAAGAAATCTCCACGACTGTCAGTGGGCAATGGTATCCATTTGACCCAAGGCGCATGATTTTGAAAATTGCCCATGAATTCTTGGCAAATGGGCCAGTGTATGTCGTAGCCCTGATCCGCATAATGTCGAGCTATGGGCAAGGCAATGATGATGTCACCAATGCCCCTTGATTGAATGATTCCCAGTTTGGGTTTTTTACTCATAAATCCTACTGTAGTTCAAAACGTTGCCAGAACCATATTGACTTTCGGCAATTGCTCGAGCATCGTAATCGCTGCTGGCCCAAATCACGGTGTGAATGGTTTCATTGGCTGTTACTCGGGCCCAAATTTTGTATTTGTACATGATGTGTTCCTTTATGACTAGTTGATCATTTGAGAAATGTGTTTGATTTGTGTTTTGTTAAAAACATAGCCATATTATAAACAAATTCTTTCAAATTGTCAACCGCCAAAATATTTCACTTTTTGGGGATTGAACCCGTAACATTCATTTCTTTCCAAAGGCAAATCATCTCGGTGTTCACAGTGGACATTTACTCCCAGTCCAATGGCCAAGGACAGCGCCATGCTTTGATTGCCAATGAACATTTCACTGCCAGCAATGATTTTGGCCAAATCCATCATGGTATTGGTGTAGTGAAAAGGCAAGTCCCACCCTGTGGTTTTCTTGAACGCTTGATATTCTTCTTCCATGCCCACAAATATTGCTTGGTCCATTAGGCCTGTTTTTTGCCATTCTTTCCATTGTGGAGACAGTTGTCTTGGTTGCCATCTAGCAGATCTGTTGATTACCACAGGTCGGCCTTTGACTGTGTCCTCACTGTCCACAGTGAGCCATGGGCTGTTTCTTAACTTGTTCTTTGTGTCCGTGTCAAAAATATTGAACGTGTGTGAGTAAATGTCCACATAATTTCCAGGGTGTCCCAAAAACAAGGGTCTAAATCTATCAAGGTTATGTGTGATTTCAGTATCTGATCTCATGACGTCAAACTTTTTGATATACTCTTGACTGGTCATAAAAGACTGCATGAAATCAAAATCTTTGGAGTTCATTCGTCCCTGATGAAAAGGGTTTGGCGCAGATCCATAGTAGTAGCTGCCAATCCAATTGATTTGATCAAGATGAAGATAAAATTCGCCACCACCTAGATGTTTGACAATTGGCAAAGCATATATCAAATCACCAAATGTTCCAGAGTGTTTGAATGAATTCATTAGGTCCCTTACTATAATATAATGTGCGTGTATTTATTGGCCCATGATTATGCCTCGTTGATTTATGAATAAATACCAAATGTCCTATTACAATTTCACACCCATAGCAAACACAGCTATTCAATATCCTGAAAATTCAGAAATTTCTGCACTTGATACTGATATCATTATTAGAGTTTCGGTGATTTTGCGTAGACCCTTGGCACCTGGCGGGGTGACCATGCAGGAATATGCTAGAAAAGTCATGAACAATCAAGCAGCCAAAATGTCTCGATTGGAATTTGCCCAATATTTTGGAGCCTCGTCCTCGGACATTGCTCAGGTATTGGACTTTGCTAATCATTTTGGCATGGAAGTGATTGAAACATCCAGAGACAGTGCTAGAATAAAATTACAAGCCCCAATTTCCATTTTTAATCAAGCGTTCAATGTCATCATTGAACAAGTGGTAGTCGATGGAAAAACATGTTTTGGGCACACGCAGCCAATCAGTGTGCCTGAACAATTGTCAGAAATTATAATTCATGTGTTGGGTCTTGACTCGTTGGTTGTAATGGAAACCAAAAATAAGCAAAGCTCATTGGTCGCCGATAATGTAGTTCCTGACCTTACTCCGAACCCGCCGTCGCCAGTTCTTCTCACACCAATTCAAGTTGCAAAAGCCTACAATTTTCCCGAAGCCACAGGGCAGGACCAATGTATTGCCATTATCTCATTTGGTGGAGGATATACACAAGCCAACTTAGATGCAAGTTTTGCTGATGTGGGGTTATCAACACCAAACATAGTTGTGGCATACGGAACTTCGGACACCACAATCGTGTCTTCATCCACATACATCTATAATCTAGAAAATATGTTGGATATTTTTACAATAGGCTGTTTGGTACCCAACGCCAAGATTGCATTATACTTTGATGATACTACCAATATTAGTGATTCATGGGTGGACCCTTTTGTCGCAGCCATAGGTGATAATGTTAATCAACCTTCAGTGATCTCACTGACTTGGACTTTTCCAGAACCCTTTCTTGATTCCTTGCCTAATTTATCAAAGCTTTTCTATGATACAGTAATTGCACCAGCAGCTATCAAAGGCATAACAATTTGCTGTAGTGTGGGTGATTTTGGTGCGACTTCTGGTAAGGGTGCATTAGATAATAGATTAACCATTAGATTTCCAGCGGCAACTGACGGAGTTTTGGCAGTAGGCGGCACGACGTTGGTGTTAAATCAGGATGATACTAGATATTCTGAAGAAGCATGGGTTGGCAGTGGCGGTGGCCTCAGTGAAAAAACTGGTATACCAACCTGGCAGCAAGGCTTGAGATATAAAGAGTATAATAGTGGTGAAGTTTTTAGTTTGTTCACACGGGGTATTCCTGACGTCACAGCCAATGCAAATCCATCATCCGGTTATACTTTTTATTTTTATAATAGCGATAGTCAGACAAATCTTCAGATCAGTGCGGGCGGCACCAGTGCGTCAACCCCGTTGGTTGCAGCCCTGATACTGAGATTGAATCAGATTTTTGACACTCGACTGGGGTTTGTCAATAAATTATTTTATCAAAATATAAGTGCATTTAATGATGTGACTATAGGCAATAATTATCGAAATGTTAATGGTTTTGTGGCCTCGTCTGGATGGGATGCAGTCAGTGGGTTGGGTAGTCCCAACGGCCAATTATTAGTCGACGCATTGTTAGAGATTCCTATTGCTGGGAATTTGTCTGTTACAGTTGCTCAAAATAGTTCAGCGACCATAACACCATCAGTGTCAGTGGGAGTTACTGAAATTTCCATCACTAACCCGCCAGACCATGGTACTGCTACAGTAAGTGCAGGCAGATTTGATATAATTTACACACCAAGCAACGACTATTACGGCACTGACAGTTTTCAATATATTGTTAAAACTAGATTTGCTCAGTCAGCTCCAGCGTTGGTGTCTATAACAGTAGGAAGTTTGGCCCCAATAGCCAACACATTAACTGTCACTGTGGTGGCAAATTCTGAGGTTGCGGTAATATCACCAAATGTCACCAATTATTATAGCAGCATTGGGGTAGTAACAACAGAAAATACACAGGGTCGTGCATTAACAGATGGCGCTAGTATTTTTTATACACCTCTGACAAATTTCGTAGGCACAGACACTTTTCAATATTATGCAGTCAGTCCATCTGGTAATTCAAATAACGCTGATGTCATTGTAACAGTGCCCAAACCTGCTGCACCAATTGCTAAAAATATCAGCAAGTATGTGCTTTATAATTCTGTAAACAATATTATAAAGCCAAATATAGAAAATATATACTCCAGTATCACAACACCAGAGTTTTCTGTCAATAGTGGAACAGTATCTGTCATTGACAACACCATTCTCTATTCTACACCTATTGATTATTCAGGCAATGATCGATTTGATTACACTGCTATTGGACCAGGGGGAACTTCCACAGCCAGTGTCCGCATATCTATTTTACAATCTACTTCATCTAATATAGCTTTTAATATCAGCCAATTTGTAAAACAAAATTCAAGAGACAATTTAATAAAGCTCAGTGATACAAACAGCATAGGAACATTAACAGTGGTTGTTAGAGCCTTGCATGGCACATCCACCGTGACCAATAACTTGGTGTACTATACTCCTAATGTTAACTATGTGGGCTTTGATCATTTTGAATACTACATCTCTAATGCTGTTGGAGACTCGAATGTAGCGTCAATTAATATTTCTGTGAATTCTTTGGACTATGTTCCACAAGTATTCAAATCCACAGCGTCAGTATTTCAGGGCAGCAGAAACAACATTTTAAGACCATTAGTGAGTAACACAGTTACTGGAATAATTCTTAATTCAAAACCGTTGTTTGGAGTTGCATCAGCATCAACATCTACCATTACCTACAGCCCAAATAGTAGATTTGTTGGAATAGATTATTTTTATTATTCTGCTTTTAATTCTGCGGGCATATCAAAGTCTGAAAGATTTTATGTTACAGTAAATCCGGTATTAACTCCTTATGCAAATCCAGTTAATGTCACAGTGGCGTATAATTCTGTAAACAACCCAATAACCCCTAGCGTAATAAATCCGTTCAACACCGCCACAGTGGTTACTTCGCCATTACATGGAGTAGCCACAGTATCAAATATTGTGATTTATTATACACCAACAACTGGATATTCAGGAACAGATACGTTTGATTATTCAGTTGGAAATTTAAAAGGAGTATCTAACTCAGCTCCGGTAAATGTCACAGTATTACCCAGTGTTGGCATGCTGATATATCCGCCTAGCGGAAATTTACCTTCGGGCTCCACTGGCACTGTTTATGAACCAGTGACATTTTACGGCATCAATGGCACAGCTCCATTTAGTTCCTCTATATCTTCAGGGACGTTGCCTGAAGGGTTAACATTAGTCAATAATGTGCTGTCAGGCACTCCGGGACCACACACAGAAAGACTATATAGATTTTCAGTAACCTTACAAGACAGTAGCTTTCCTAATAATTTGATAGTAACTGGCACTTATGTACTGTTAATTTCTTCAGACGTAAACACCATAATAACTGCAATTAGTTTTAATGAACTGGAATCTGCCTCCACTAATTTAGTATCAGACACTTATGGGTCGTTCAATACGTCTGCACAAGTGATCCCTGGTAACTTAGTCACTGAATTGGGTTGGAATCAAATTTATAATGACATGTTACGATGCTTTATTCATCAAAATGGTCCGTCATCAACAGACATGGGATTTGTCAGACCAACCACAGGCACCTATGTGTCTTTGGGGCAGCTCAAGGCCATGCTTGGCAGAATGGAGGTCTTGACCACCTCGTATCTTGATGCTCACCCAACTCAAATATTATTAGACACTGATTCCACGTTGTCCCTAACGACCGCAACACTGGTGGACAAAACATTTAACGTGTCATATTCTTGGCAAAATCCAGAAGACCCGCTTTATTTTTTCAATCTTGGCGGTTCTTTGAAAGGCACTATTTACAACTCCAGTACCAATGTTGAAATGTCAGCAATTTTCACATTGAGTAATTATGTTAATAATGTTCCTGCGTCTATATCTGGAACTAATGCAGTTATTTCTGGAGTAGGAACTATTAATATAACCAACCTCGCCGGAGATCCTGGAGATACAGTAATTGCATCATTTGAAATATCTACCAGTAGCAATGTTATTCCTGCAGAGATGTCCTTTACTGCCACGTACTATTATTCCACTGATAAGACAGGTGGAGTTTTAGCTCCTAGGCCTTTGGTACAATTCACCGGAGGAGTAATAACTGCTAGTGCAATTGGCAATGTGGTAGTGACTGGTAACGATCCTAAAATAATTTCAGTAAACATAACCAACGGCAGTGACGAAACAGTTACGATTCCAGTTCCAACAGAATTCGTAAATTCATTTAAAGTGTCTGAAAACACCAGTCCATTAACTGTGACTGCTCTAAATCTTCCACTGACTATTCCGCCAAATTCCACAGGAATATTACAAATAAAATTACAGAATTTTACTGCGATAGGTGGCCGCTACCCCATTATTTTTAAAATTCGAGGCTATACGGGATCTGAACCAGATTTGGTATTATTAAACTCCATCGTATTGCGTGGCACATTGACTGTGAAATTTGGCATCACAGTTGACCCTTCTATAGTAACTGCCACAGTGACTGAACCTAGAAATTTTGATTTTAAAATAACTGGGTATGGCGGATATCTAAGTAGTGCAGAATTGGTGGGTGATAATTTTACCACCGTGAATACTGGCAGCGTATCTTATGTAAATTTTGATGGAGTGACGCCATTATTTTCCACATCAACATTATTGTTTGAAACGTTGTATGTGATCAATGGACCATATAGTGGATCGTTAATTGCTTACGGCAGAACCGACGAAGATACACCCGAGACATCTTCAACATCAGTCACATTAGATTTGACTCTTGATGTTGAAGACAGAAACTTGGGATTCAATCCCAATGTTGCAGGGTCGTGGATCAGTGCCCAGGCTCCGTATAATGCAGTTGTGGGATTTGATTACAGTATCTTTAATGGCCAAAGGTTTTTAACCACAGGATTTGGCAGCAACCCTGTACTTTCTAATGGCGGGTATCCAACATACAGTAATTTTAGTTTAAAATCTTTGGGAAGGCCAAAATATAATACAAATTTTAGGTATTTTAGAAGTTCAAATAGCGGCTGGGGAACTTTTTTAAAAACACACGGTATGAGGACCACATCACCAGCAAACACCACAGAATCAGGTAACAGTGTCTTCTTTGTTAGATATGGCGGATCGTTTCAATGGCAGTTTGCTGCGAGTAGTCAAGGCAGCCTCGTCATTGACGGTCAAACAGTTATCAATCAAGCCACGGACAGTACAATTTCCTATCAAGGAAATATCACTTTAACTGCTGGCACCCACACAGTTGCTTGGTCCCACATTGGCGCTGTGGGATCTACAATTACCTATCTTGATGGTAAAAATAAAGATTATAATGCATGGAGCACCTTGGACGAGTGTTATTATAATTCGTGGTATGAAATCACTAGATTACGTATACTATTGGACTTCAACAATATTTCTTACACAATGGAGCCCAATATATATCCGCCTAAAGATGCAAAAATCTCTGGGAATGTTTTCACATATTCTGAAAATTTTACATCACCCTCTGGCGAAAAAGGCATGTTTTTGGTGTCTAATGATGGTTCTGGAAATTTAATAATTTCTGCCAACAGATTAACCACAGTCACTGCTGAGTCAAAAGAAATTGATACTACCCTTAGGGTTGTGGAAAACGAACTATTTTATTACTATTCTGCTGTCTCCAATAGATATAACAACATAGGATCTGTAGTTAACTTTGATGGGTCAACAGAAACTCCAGTGTTTATTGGGTTTGATTCATCGGGCAATGTACTTACACGGCTGCTGCCAGAATTACTGGGACCGCCACAAGTTAGGCCAATCCCACGATATCCAGACCGGCGAATTAATATCTGGCCAATCATAGCCGCTGGCGTTGCCATATACTTACGGGTTACTGCGGTTGTGCCGGTGCCGATCCCGATCACACCGTTAGCTCCTTGGCCCTCATAAAAGCCAAATCGCTTGACTTTTTCCATTTTTTTAGTGTAAACTACAAAAACTGCATAACTATTCTTACCGCTAAACACAAAAGGAGGTCAAAACATGACTGAAGTTGCGATTGAGCGAGGAATGGAAAAGGTAATTGTACCTAATTCAATTCTCAAATTTATATCATTTACTATCATGGCTCTACTACTATGGGCCGCCGTGAACTTATTGGGGTGGGCAGTGACCACCAAACTGGCCAATAACGATGTTTCAACCACCAACAACGTCACTGCACAGATCAGGGACCAACAATTGGCCTGCTTGGCCAAAAATGTCTATCACGAAGCAGGCAGTGAACCTTTTGAAGGAAAAATTGCTGTGGCACAAGTCACTATGAACAGAGTTGCCTCAGGAAAGTTTCCAGACGATGTTTGCCAAACTATCTATCAAAAAAACATATTCTATGAGCGAGTTATTTGTCAGTTCAGTTGGACCTGTGATAGGTCTTTGAAATTTAAACCTGTGAATCCTGACAACTATGATCAAAGCATGATTGCTGCTCAAAAAGTCTTATTGGAAAACTATAGGTTACCTGGTTTGAGTGATGCATTATTTTATCATGCCGATTATATCAATCCAAAATGGAATAAAACGCAGGTGGCCAAAATTGGTCGCCATATTTTTTACAAGTGAGAACCAACCCATGAAAATTTCATACGAACAACTTTATTCATCAGCCCAACAATGGATCCTTTCAGCTATCAATTTTGTCAAGGATCATCTAGTCAACGTGTCAGCACATGCCTTGGGTTGGATAGCTTTGATAATGTTACATTTTGCCAGTGTACCCTCACTTTGGGCAGTGTTGATTGGTCAAAGTGACAAATTGCCCAACATTGATCTCATGATCTTTATTTGGGCGGCATTGACCACAATGTTTGCCAAGGCTATTTTAGAAAAAGATAGACTGTATGTGACCACTATTGCTGTGGGTTTCATTGCACAGACTCTGCTAATGGGATTGATCTTATTCAAATAATGACATAAATATTGTCATGAAAATATACGAACTACTTGATGAAAAGAAGATACCTCACCCCACACAAAGTCAGTGTGATGTTAGGGCCAGTCGCTTATCAAACGTTCGTTATGCACAGTGTGTGGGTTTAGGCATGCGTCCACATGACAGCGATCACACTGATGGCACTGGAAAACAAGGTGTCAAAGGCAGCGGGAAACCACAACGTGGAAGAAAGATCAAAAGTGAAAAGTATGGCGGCCCAAACAAATATTGGCCAGGTAGTAGGAATTAATTTGATCACAGTCACAGAGTCTGCCAAACAAAGAATCAATGACATTCTATATGATCATGGCAATCCAAATTTGGCCATTCGAATATCAGTCCAAGGCGGCGGCTGTTCGGGCTTTCAGTACAAGTTTGCTATAGAACACACTCCCAATGACGACGATTTGGCATTGGACACAGGTGCTTTCAAAATACTTATAGATTCTGCAAGTGTCATGTACATGGATGATGCTGTAATTGATTATCAAGAGTCTTTGATGAACAGTCAATTTGTAGTTCAAAATCCCAATGCTCAAAGTCAATGTGGTTGTGGTAGTTCATTCAGTGTTTGACAACTGTTGAAAATTCCTGTATAATTAGATCATGTACAACAACTTATGGAAACTTTGATGAGTGCCTGCGATAGTATTATTCGAATTATTCGTGATCATAACAGTCGATTGGACAAGGAAGCTATTATTCAAGCCGAACTTGAGGCAGATAATGCAGAACTGTTTGAAGGTCTAAGAATGGCGTTTGATCCCATGATAACATTTGGGGTTAAAAAAGTTCCCACACACGGTGGCGGCGAGGGCCAAGGACTTCCATGGGAGGCCTTCAAAGAGTTAGCTCGAGCTTTGGCACTGCGTGAACTCACTGGTCACGCCGCCCGTGATGCAATTGAATTGGCATTGGGTGCAAGCACAAAATCACAATGGAACGACTGGTACAGATTGATTCTAGTCAAAGACCTAAAAGCAGGTATTGGTGAGACCACAGTGAACAAAGTGGTGGCAAAATTCAATAAACCGGAGTACGCAATTCCGTTGTTCGAGTGTATGCTGGCACATGATGGCGCCAAAAATGAAAATTATGTTCGTGGTCGAAAATTACTTGAACCAAAACTTGATGGTGTTAGAGTCATCACAGTGATCAATGTGGCCAATAAAACAGCCATCATGTACAGTCGCAACGGAAAGTTATTGGAAAACTTTGGGCATATTACTTCAGCCATTGAAAAAAATATTGCCATGTTTGAACGTAGTATTGTGTTAGATGGCGAAATGGTCAGTTCCAGTTTTCAAGCATTGATGAAACAGGTGCATCGTAAGAGTGATGTACAGAGCGAAGATGCAAGGCTGATGCTATTTGATGTTCTTCCACTCACTGAATTTCAGTCAGGATCAAGTATCATGGGACAAAGACGTCGTAGTAATCTCTTACGCAGTATGAAACCTCAGTTTGATATAATTGGCAGCATTGACATCATCTCACAGAAAGAAGTGGATTTGAATAGTTATGTGGGAGAATTAGAATTCAAACAGTACAACAAGGATGCAATTGAAGCAGGTTATGAGGGCATCATGATCAAAGACATTGACGCTGTCTACGAATGCAAACGCAGTCGCAGTTGGCTAAAGATGAAACCTTTCCTTACAGTGGATTTGGTCATTGTAGATGTACAGGAAGGTACTGGAAAAAATGAAGGCAAATTGGGTGCTTTAATCTGCGAAGGCACTGATCAAGACAAGTTTATTCGAGTAAATGTAGGATCTGGTCTTACTGATGATCAAAGAGATGAAATTTGGAGTAACAAAGACACAGTCATTGGCCAAGTAGTTGAAGTCAAAGCAGATGCTGTTACAAAAAATCAAGACACTGAAGACGCCTATAGTTTAAGATTTCCTAGATTTGAAAGATTTCGCGGATTCGTTGTGGGGGATAAACTGTGATTCAAAAAACTAAATAAATTCTTTAAGGAATATTGTGTCAAAAGAGGATATCATTGAAATGTCAGGTACCATTGAAGAAGTACTACCAGGTGCCATGTTTAGAGTTAAATTAGAAAATAACAATTCGTTGATCTTGGGCCATATCAGTGGTCGAATGCGTCAAAACAAAATTAAAATACTTTTGGGTGATCGAGTCATGGTGGAAATGTCGCCCTATGATCTATCCCGAGGTCGAATTTCGTATAGAGAAAAATAATTATAAATTATTCAACTAAAAATAAAGCCCCTAACTTAGGGGCTTTTTTATGATAGATAGTATTCCCAACTGGAGTGTTGAAAATCCCAACCCAATTTTTTACGTTTGTCAGCCAACTGAAAATAAGTGGGTTTATGAGGTTTGATTTTTGGAACAATTTTTTTATTGTTTCCTTTGGCCGAATTACAGACAGCACAGGCACACACACAGTTTTCAAAAGTAGTTTTGCCGCCCAAACTCACTGGTAGTACATGATCTAAGGTGGCAGTTTTTCTACTGACGTCGTCCATGCAGTATTGACAGATATACCCATCCCGTAAAAACACGTTTTGTTTGCTGAATCTCACTGAATTTTTTTTCTTTTGATATTCTTTCAACATCATCACGGCGGGAACAGGGGTACTCCACTTTTCACTGCGCACTATCCAATCATCGTACCACTCTAATGCTACAGCTTTTTCTGAAACTAGGTATCGTATTGATTCTTCCCATGAAATTATGCTCAAAGGTAGTAAACTTACTGGATTAGCATCTGCGTTTAGGATTAAAGTAGACAAGTTTAACTCACTATTGAAATTTACTCAAATATTTATTTTCATAAAATAAGTCATTTATTATAACACAACTTTGCCCAAACTGCAACTAAATACTGGATGAACCCAGCCAAGGACAAACAATGACGTTATACTATGTAAACACCGGAAGTGGCCCAAACAGCCAGGATGGAGACTCTCTACGAACCGCATTTAATAAAATCAATGCTAATTTTTCCCAAATAAACACTGGTTCTTTGGGAGCAGTTCTAGTTCAAAGTCCATCAGTGCCCCAAGGATATGGACCAAACACACTCTGGTATGACACTGAGTCTGGTAGGACTTTTGTTTTTTATAATGGATCATGGATAGACGCCAACCCCAGCAGTAATCAAAATCAAAGCACAGTGGCTGTGGGGTTGTACGATCCTGAAACTGAAGAATATTCCAACACAGTGGAAAATGTGTCAAAAATTAATTTTGATGTTTTGGCAGATTTCAGTGTAACGGATCAGGGCAGTGGCAATGTATTGGTTGGGATGAACTCTACATTTAAGTACATACAGATCGCAGGGCAGGAAACACTAACTGCACAAGGAGTTGACACATTGACTCTGGTGGCTGGCACTGGTACTCAATTGATAACTTCCAATGCTGGATTAAAGAACCAACAAACTATAACATTTATTTCCACTGGTTCAGGCTCAGGATCAGGTAATGCCACATTCCCACCGTCAAGTGTGCCAGGGTTCCTATACACGGACGGTGTAGATGTCATTGAATGGAGGCAACCTGAACTCAGTTCATTAAAAAATGGAGAGTTTGTCTTTTCAGTGACTGAGTTGGGCTCAATATCATTACCAGATGGAACTGAACAGCAAACCGCTTATAAAATTCCTGTTCCTGACGGTACTAATAGTGCTCACTATGTATTAATTAGGGGAACTACAGGAGTTCTGCAGTATAACAACGGTTTTTCCTATAATCCCAGTACTGGCGAACTAGGCAAACTAAAAAGAATTTTATTCAATGACAATACAATACAGACCACTGCTTGGTTAGGGTCCACTGCCACATTGTTTAGCTCAGTGTCTGGTGCTGGACGATCATCTTTGACATTGACTACTACTACTTTAAGACTTTCCACAGGAACCATAACATTTCCAGATTTGTCAGTGCAAAGAACTGCATTTCTTGGATATATTGACTATGGTGACATCAGAAATATCCCAATAGTGACTACATCATCGCTGAACAATAATGGATTTACTGCAAAGTTGTCAACATCAGGCGAATTTACAATTCCTAATAAGTTGACTACGAAATATCTAACAACTGATGTATTTTCAATTGTGTCAACACAGACAGGCGGAGTATTGTCGTCAGTAGGTACTACCACTAACGTTTCCATACAGACGTTATCAACCCAAACGTCTTATAAGTGGACATTCAATAATGATGGCACAATAACTTTCCCTGATAATTCCATACAACAAAGTGCGGGAAGAAATATCTATGATGCCATCCTTTCAGGAACCAAATATCTTTCTGTGTTATCCAGCGGTATTGTTAAGTTTCCTGATGGCACTGATCAATCAACTGCTTTTACAGGCAAGGCTGTGTCTTTACTAAATGGTGTACATGCTCTACGTCCAGTGGCAGTTCCTACAGATGCCAATTTTGGGTCTCCAGGAGATCAAGTGGGCGACATTGCATTTGATCAAACGTTTCTTTACTATTGTTCAGCACCTTATGGGTACAAAACTTATACCACAGGAACAGTCAGTTCTGGTAACTCTGTAAATTTTATAAGAATACCGCAAGTTAGTACCAATTTTATACAGCCCCAACCAGGTTGGACTTTTCAACAAGTTGGTACTCCTGAAATTTACACTTTAACTAGTGCGGCAACTTCGGCAGTGTTTGGTATTGGTCCTGCTGTATGGGTCTTGACTTCAAGTACAGCCTCCCTTAGTTACACCACTGGAACAATTTTTTCAGTGTTTAATAACTCAATACCACAATCTAATTGGATCAAAACTGCCGTAACTGGTCAAGGCCTAATCACTAACATAAGTGAATTTGTTGATCAGAATCAGTATGTTACCAATGGTATTATTCTTGTTCAATGGAAATCAGTTCGAATAGAATTGGGAGCTGGAACTGAAATATTCGAAGACAATATTCGTTTGGCGGTTTCCTCATTATCTGGAAAACTTTCAAATTTGATATACAATATGACCAGTAATTATAATGGTCAAACTAACATAATATCTGGAACATGGATAGAATTAACGGCAAATTTAGAATTAATTGGGCCCACGTCTAAAATACCTGGGGATAGTGCAACATTAATAATTAATTCAGTTGACGAAAACTTTTGTTATAGAATAACTGCAATGACTGGTAGGAATTTTTTAAATAATTTTATCAGCATTGAACAACTACTTTGATAGAATAAATATTATATCTAGGACACCAATATGGCAGCATTAAAATTTCCGTTAAATCCCGTTAGAGGTTCATTATATACCGGAAATAATGGATTAACATACGTATTTGACGGAATAAAATGGGTGGGTTCATCAGTTATTGCCACCAGCACAGTAACAAACGCATTAATCAATTCCAATTATGTAGTGCAGGTAACTGACAATGGTGATTTACAATTGCCCTATTATGCAGTGCCGGCCAGCACCGGAACATTGGGACAGGTGCTGCAATGGACCTATGTCAGTGGAACAAACACACTGATATGGGCAGATGTAAGAAGTCAAAATGCACCAAGAGAGGGAACAACTGGATCTTTCTTAATCAGTAGTGTTGGCAGTTGGGTGGCCAGCATCAATACTGACAGTAGCTTTACTATTCCAGGTGCGCTACGTATGGGGGACGGCACAGTCCAATATTCTGCCTATCCTGGCCCGCCAAGAACACTGACCAATTCCCTAAGCATACTTGACTCCGCACAGTCAACTAGCACACAGTCTGGAGCTTTGATAGTACGCGGCGGCGTTGGTATAGGTGGTAATGGATTTTTTGGCGGATCGTTAACCGCAACAGCGATAGACATCACAAAAACAGGCATTGGCACACAGACTGCTGCGGTTTTTTCAAGCGGCCAAGATCAAATAGTAATTCAATTTAATAGCAGTACTGGAAGAAACAGCATTGTTAGCTTTAACAACACAGCCAGTACATATTCACGGTTGACTGTGGCGGCTTCAACCATTACATTTTCCACGTTGGATTCACCCTCAACGATGGTGATCAGTAGTGGCACAGTTAGTATGGTGGGAACTTTGGGAGTATCAGGTGCTGCAACTATAGGTGGTGGACTAAACATTGGGGCTGCTAGTTTTATTTCTGGAGTTCCCATACTGACCAGTGCTACTGTAAAACAATTTGCCTTGGTTGGTGTTAGAGCAGGTACAGATACTGCAATTGCGGTCAATACCAATACCAGTGTAGTGACGGTGTGGAATACCAGCACACTGCAATCAATTACTAGAAGAGGTGGTACTACTATCTATGCAATGTCAATACTTAACGCTACACCAAGTGACGACGCCACAACTGGCGCATTGGTGGTTGACGGTGGGGTGGGCATTGGTGGAGATTTAAATGTTGACGGCACGGTCAACGCCGTAGAAATATTTGTCAATGGCAGCGCAGTGGTCACTACTGCGACTGCGGGTGGAGTCAACACTGTGAATGGTTCATCTGGCACAGTGACCATATCTGCAGGCACAGACACTGTAATTTTCACCTCTGGTACTAATATCACTATTTCAAATATCAGTACACTGCAATCAATCACCAATAGGGGAAGTACTACTACTAGTACTATTTCAATTAACAACGCCACAACCAGCACCAGCACTGCCACAGGTGCATTAGTGGTTACCGGGGGAGTTGGAGTAGGTGGCAACTTGTATGTTAGAGGAAACATATTCCAAAATGGAGTACAAGTTGGCACTGGATCAAGCACTGGCACAACTGGCACATTTTTAATATCAAATGAAACTCAATCAGTCTCTACTAACACAGGTGCATTAGTGGTTACCGGGGGAGTTGGAGTAGGTGGCAACTTGTATGTTAGAGGAAACATATTCCAAAATGGAGTACAAGTTGGCACTGGTTCTAGTACTGGAACAACCAGTACATTTTTAATATCAAATGAAACTCAATCAGTCTCTACTAACACAGGTGCATTAGTGGTTGTGGGCGGTGCAGGCATTGGTGGCAACTTGTATGTTAGAGGAAACATATTCCAAAATGGAGTACAAGTTGGCACTGGATCAAGCACTGG
>Ga0114963_10000868_pt1 | contig 20699 bp, 18 predicted proteins | sample C_131016_EF_Meta_FD_87019 | JGI IMG/M metagenome (GOLD analysis project Ga0114963, IMG submission 87019) | Freshwater microbial communities from Lake Croche, Canada to study carbon cycling - C_131016_EF_MetaG | ecosystem: Environmental > Aquatic > Freshwater > Lake | place: Lake Croche, Canada...
CGAAACTATCGTTTCTTTGGTCGAAACTATCGTTTCTTTGTCCGGGACCCCCCCATCATGTTTCCATAACTGATCTCTTCCTTCACAGAAGAACCCGATAGTGATTGGAATAAGACGCCTCCGCCAACAAAGAGACCCAGTGAGACAAAGTACAAGACAGTGCGCACAACATCGGATAAAGGCGTTGTCGGTGTGAACGGTGCGTAAAAAAAGAGAAAGGGGGAATGATCATTGGCCGCATACTTATTTGCTAACGCATTGGCCTGTTCCTGTCGAAGATCCTGGAGGGTCTGCGCCTTCCCCACACTGCTTTTTAGTCGACTAATATCGTTGGTGATACTGGAGTTATCCGTTGTTTGAGCCGCTTGTTGTAGTTGATTGGCCGCATTTTTCGCCGCATTTCGCTGCGCCTTGATATTACCAATCGCATTTTCAATGATTTGTTGGGAATTTCGAAGAGATGTGGCACCACTCGCAATTCCACGTGTCTTCAATTCCTGATAATAAGGAATGGCCTTCAGTTCATTTAAGGCGTTTTGATTGTTTTCGTTCACAATCTGCTGTGCCGCATTATTTTGATCCTTTGTCCACGACATTCCTATTCTGTATGAGGGAAATTGATGTCTCCTACATGGTACAGACACGAAAGGCCGTTGTAATCCCTGCCGTCTCGGATGAACGCTTAATCTCTACAAGATCACCGGGAACCAAGCCCAGTACACGAGCCTGCATATCCAGATGAAACTTGATGTGGGGAAGTTCCGACTTGGACTTCAAAGTCAACTGCGACATGACAAGTTTCACTTCCTCCTCCTGTAAGCGACGGTGAGGAGGCACCATCACATGTCTTGCGGGATTGCTAATCAGAACCTTCATCGGAAAGAAGGAGATATTCGCCTTTCGACCAGCCCATTGACGCTGGGCTTGGAGAGTAAAGGCCTCGTGTTCCGGCTCATTGTGTAAGACAATCACTTCCATCGTGTCCGCATTCACCCTCACCGCCTGTTTCTCAAGATCAAACAGTTCGTTGATTTGCTTCTCCAAACTAAGACGTATAGGTGCTTCTACCATGTAGATGACGACAGCTTGCTCCTTCTGGGCGATCGAGCCCTCTACCTTCTTCGCAATCATGGTGAGCGCTGCCTTGTCAGACGCCAACGTCTCTAGTTCCGATGCGGCCACTCCCTTATAGCCTTCCGCATTGTATCCACGGTTTGTAAGAATCTCACAAAGCGTGGGTCGTGTTCTCTTGATAAAGTCAAGTGTATCCGAATCCATTTGCCTCTACATGGGTCCGGGAGGTTTAAATCATTTTTTCTCGGCGACGGGTCTTACGACGGTTTTGACGCTTCCTATTACTTCGTTTCCTTGTATTTGCGGGCTTTACAGCATTTTCAAACTTTGCCGTAGTCATGTTGTTTCCTTGAACTATACCTGTCCTAACAGCATTTAATCTCGTTGTTGTGATGAGCTTCGCTTTTGCGTTCGCATTTCGTTTTATTTGTTCAAATGTTGCGTCAGTCATTTCAGCATAATTTTGTCCAGGAAGATGTAGGCTCTTTACCTCCTTCGTTTTCGCTGCCATTTCCTCAGCTGCGATTAGATTCCTTTGCTGTGTTATAGACGCTCTTTGTTCAGGTGTTAGTTTGAGATTTGCTAGTAATCCGGCCATTATGGTTAATGGGCGAGATAACGGTGCTACTGTAGGTGCGGATGCGTTTACAGGTGTTGAGGGAGTAGCTGCTGAAGCACTCGTTTGTTCGCCTGAATATATTTTTTCATAGATCTTGTTAAACAAGTCAAAAGGAACCGATGATAGAAGCGTTTTTTCTTCGGGCGAACGTGTTGGAGTATAAATGGCATGCGGTGTTAAGTAAGACGATGGAAGTAGCATTCTGTACATAAAGGTACGTAAACGAATCATGTCAGAATCAAACTCATTCACATTTACAATAAATACTACTAACTTTATATCCGGCTTTCCGCTTACAAATGTTTCAACACTGACGATTTCTTTGTTTATTATGTCTTCTTTAGCTTCTTGTTTCGCTTCGAGAGGAATATCGAGATCCTTACGTGTGATCAAGGTAATTTCGGGTATACCTTCTGGTCTAATCCTTGGAAATCGTGTTTTATTTGTTATACCTATAAATATAGGACATATTACAACACTTTCTGTGCCCCAACTTATAATAATCTTTATACGCTCAATGTCCGTAGCAAGTAGAACATTTTCATCATCCGCTTTTTTGAGGGTTCTGAAGATAGTGACTGTATATATTTTTTTTGAGTGAAGATCTTGTTCACGTTTTTCTTTCCGTAACATTCTTTCGAGTCTCGGTTCCATCACCCTCTTCTTATGGTCTATGAATTTTATTATCTGCCTTACATCCCAGACACTCGCACCACCTTCACATCACTGTCATCCTTGGGTATCGGCGCACCAGATCCTGTAATAATCTTGGCTTCAGGAGGTAATGATGACGATAAAGATGACGACAAAGATGACGACAAAGATGACGATAAAGGCCTCGCAGGAATGTCACGCAGATCCAACGTCGGCTCGGAAGCAGTACTGGGATTCACAGGAGAATTTAACGCATCGATGACGGCTCTCGGTGCGCCTGCGATCGCACTTGTCAACGTGCCAATCATAGACTTTGGTGGCTCAGGGCCGGGTAAATCGGGTTCTATACGAGGGGCTTCGACAGATTGTACAACTTCTTCTTGCTGCTGTGATTGCTGTGATTGCTGTGATTGTTGTTGCTGTTGTTGAGGCCCATTTGTATTCAGCACGATGTTGACTGTGGGAGCTTGTTGTTGTGATTGTTGTGATTGTTGTGATTGTTGTGATTGTAGCTGTTGTTGAGCCATTTGTTGCTCATTCGACGGTCTAGATAGCAAGGCCATGTCCTGCTGGGCTTGAGAAGCGGTTATAGAAGGAGACGAAGTAGAAGCAGCAGCAGTCGCAGCAGTCGCAGCAGTCGCAGCAGTCGCAGAAGAAGCAGTCGAAGCAGAAGACGGCACCTTTCGCTTCTTCGTCTTCACAACAGGCACAGGAATCACAGTCACTGCTACAGGAGGAGGTAGCGGACGATCCTTGATATGTTCTCGAAAGGTTCTCGGTGCCTCCGAGGTCAACATTCTCATTTGGAAATTGCCTCTGTCAATCTCCTGTCCCAACAGTTTGAGTACAAAGGGCATCGCCACCTTCGAAAAGGTCGCACGGCTCTGACGAACTGGCAAGACCAGCGTCATCGTATCCATCGTCGACCCCTGATACAGGTCCGAAATAGGACCATCGCATGTAGGACACAAGTATAATCCCGTCTGTTCATTCGTGATCGGAATGCTACCGCATCCATTACATACCCAAAACTCGGCTCCATCCGCACGCTTCATAAAGGATTCTTGTAAGAAACTGGATACACCATGCGCAATCAAGGAATCACGTTCCATCTCCCCCACACGCATACCGCCTTCATTCCCACGGCCTCCCGTCGGTTGATGAGTAAGCCGCTCCTTACGACCCTCAGAGCGTGCGTTCAGCTTGTCCTGCGTCAAGTGCTTCAAGCGCATGTAGAACAACGGACCAATAAAGACCGAGGATGTAAATTGCTTGCCCGTTATACCACTGTACATCACTTCCTCGCCGTCCCTGTTGAATCCTACATCCTCCAGTGCGTTCGCAATCGCATTGAAGCTGTCTTCGTTGTTCATAAACATCGTCGCATTCATCTTGGCACCAATGTGTGCGCCCAACTTGCCGTATTCCTGCTGTAAGAGCTGCGCAATCGTCATACGACTGGGAATACAATGAGGATTTACCATGACATCCGGTACCATACCATCCGCCGTCACCGGCATGTCCTCCGCATCCAAGAGCATCCCCATCGTCCCCTTCTGCCCATGGGAACTCGAGTTTCCTGTCCAAACCGGCTTACCATTTCTTCGAACGTAAAAAATGTGTGTTGGAACTTCGATACAATGTACAGATCCCGTGTAAGATACGACCGACTCTCGTTGAGTCTTGATATGTCCATGATTCACTTGAGGACTATTCTTAGAACGATTGATTCCAATACGCCATGCATCGGCATTTGTCTTTACTTCTTTACCACGAATGGTACACTTGTGACCTGCTTCCTGTCGTACAACTACATTGGCTGAATAACCTGCATGTAAACAAAGACGTTGTACATCTTCACACAAACCCTTTGAACTCGTGTAGTAACTAAGTACACCTCCTTTTGATTTATACCCATCTCCACTTACAAGCCCCTCCAACAGAATGATTGATTGTCTCTGACTGAGTTCAAATACCCAAGAAGGAAGACGTTTGTGAATTGCGCCAACACTTAGAGTTTTCAAGTATTCGGCAACAGGGTGATTATTTATAAAAAACATGATTTCCTTCTTGTCGGGAATTACGTGAAATCCAAGTGCTTCGCTCACACGCTTTACTTGCTCCCTGTGTTGCGGAACAACGGCACAAATTTCAATACGGAGTTCTCCATCGGTGCGTCCTCTACGTGGTTTAGCCTCTGTAACCCAGCCATCAGACATCCAAAGACCCATGAATTCCAGCCAGGCATCCATCGGCATCGCTTTTTCGCCTATAGAAAATGTGTAATCCGGCAAAGCATTCGTCGCATTTTTCTGATAGCGAACTCGTTTCCCCATCACCTCCTTTGCCTCAACGAGCCCGTATTCGTTGTCATTTCGTCCCTTCACCCACATCTTGTGATTCATCGTAGCGCAAAGATCCACTTGCTGACTTTCCAAGTTATACATGGGCTCATTTTCACATGGAAATGCCACAATATTGGTCGGTGGGCTATACACAATGTTATTTGTCACTGGATCAAGACAATACACACTATCAGATGTGCTTACCTCTGTAATCGGAACCCATCCTCGATTTTTGGTTAGAACATCATGATCAGGTGTTAAACAGAATTTGTCGCCCAGTTCTGGTATTCGTTCCTCTATAATCCGCACATGAACCATTCGAAATCCATTCGCCTGGTGTAAGACGGCCACCTTGTCCACACGTCCCTTGGTGAAGATCGTAGGCATGATCGACGAATCATAAATGCGACCCGATTCCAAGCCCATGGAATACATACCCACAAGTACCATCTTGTCATGAATCACCGTCCCTTCCTTAATCACACCGTGTTCGTCTAACCCTGAATAATCCCGTCCAGGTTTCAAGTCCGTCCAAGCCATGATGTTCCTCGGGTTGCCGATACGGGTCAGCACACGGCTCATCGAATCCTCTTCCTCCTTTGCCGTATAGGAACGAAAGGCCAGAGAGCGAAACAAGCCTCGTTGTATCGACGTGCGATTAAAGAGAATGCCGTCGTCTTGGTTATACCCGTTGAAGGAGTTAATCGCAAAGATGACGTTTGTTCCGTAGGGCATCTCGCCCTTTGCCACCGTGTCAAATATCAGCGTGCGTGCGATCGGTCCTTCGCCGTAACACAGCATGGATCCATAGGTATCAAATCGACTTTCGAAATTTGTGGCGTAATATCCAATCGCCTGTTTGGACTGGGAGCACGACAACTGGTTTCTAGGGCTCTGGTTGTGATTGGCAAAAGGAATCATCGAGGTCAGAAGACCCGTCATGGTGCTTGGATGGAGTTCACAATGCGTATGTTGAGATGTCAGATCCTCACCTCCCCACCAAGAGATATAGGCTTCATTTCCCTCGTAGGGATCGATATATTCAACCGCTCCTACATATTTGACTAATGCCTCCATATAATCAGCGAGCGTGACTGTTTCCTTGGAAGCCAGAGGGTCCACAAAGTCAACGCTGTGAGGATGCGCATCCTTCGTCAACGGCAGAGTTCCGCAGACCAAGTCACGCCAAGAAGCAAACGGCGTCTTCCTCGCCTGTTCTGGGATCTGACCACCGGACCCTAAATGCCATAGAGGACGTAGGGGCCGTCCATCATCGCAGAAAATTCTGAGTGTATTATCCGCTGTATTAAAACTGATCGAGGCTGTGGGAGAAATACAGGCCGTCCACTTCATCGCCTTCAATACCCCCGTAAGTTCTCCTGGTGATACTGTAAACCCTATTGTACCGCCATTGATCTGGACGCTGGTCGCCGTGACCTTCTGGGCCGGTGTCGCCAGTTTGACCGGAATAACACCGCCTCTCATGTACAACCACTTCATCAATTGCGCAGTCGGCATGACGACAGAAATCGCCGTCATCATACTCAGATTCTTGCTCACACCAATATGACCCCCCGTAGGTGTCTCGCTGGTACAGAAATAACCCATCTGACTCGGATGAAGGTGCCTTGGCCCCGTCGCCTTCATAGAGGTATCAAACTCTAGAACGACACGACGCACGTGACTCATCGCATCCAGATACGAAATGCGGGCTAGAGGCTGTACCACACCCTGCTTCATATTGTACTGATTCGTTCCCCACTTGCCTCGGAACCCTGTCATAATGACGTCCTGAAAGGCCTCGGAACTCATCACCTTGTGTATGTTGGCCGGGCTGAAGATGTTCAAGAAGTTCTCGTCTGCGTATAGCGTCTTGTTGCTGTCGTATTCCTTATCCACATACAAGATCACCGCCTTCTTCCACACCTTCCAGCCCTCAGCAAATAGGTCTCGTATCAAGGCGCCTGTACCCAAGAGACGTTGATTTCGGATATCATCTCTGTGGGTTGGGAGTTCCATGTTCATTTCCACTCGGATAAGTTTGCGCACCATTTCTGCCAAGTATTGAGGTCTAGCATCATAGGGCACGTGCGTAAACAGATTGTTTTGTATGATGTCCAAGACGTGTTCGATCATGAAGCCCTTGGTCAGCGTACGAATGAACTCAATAGCGTGGCTCTTTGTCGTAATAGGCCAGGCGTCCTGAATACTGGGAAGGAGTGACTGTTCCATGGCCGCCGCCGATGCGGCATCTGTATCCGGAACAATCATTCGTACAATTTCCTTGTCAGATTCGACGCCCATAGCTCGAAAGAGCGCAAAGACGGGAATATTGCCCTTCACAAAGGGAATGCTAATACGCAAGACACCCTCCTCTCTGGAAGACGACGCATGAAAACGTACCAGCGTAATGCGTCGAGTCTGTTTGGACTTCGGGTCCTGGCATACGACGGAGGAATAGGACGCAATATCTAAATCGGTTTTGGGTCGTGGTGCTGCGTAAATGCTATTGAAAGCCTGCTCCTGTCTCGCAATTAATACCTTCTCCGCTCCATCCACCACGAAATACCCCCCCTGGTCGTTCCTACATTCTCCCAATTCGTATAAGAGTTGGGCGTCGGCTTCATGTGTGATACACAACTTGGATCGTAGGAGAATCGGAAGGTTGAAGAGGGGAAAGGCGCCCTCGCCTTCAAACTTGATCTCACGGACGGTCTCGACAAAGGTACCGGGTTCTGTTTCCTGTAAGAAGGTCAACACAATATGAAGATCCGTCATGAAGGTGGCAGCGTACGTTTGCCCACGAAGTCGGGCTTCATTCGGCGTCATGCGGCGTCGTGTCAAGCCTGAATCCAGACTCACGGTAGGAGGGGCGATCGCAATTCCAAGTTCCGCAGCCGTATCTTTTTTACCACCGATGTAAATTTCTGTACGATATTTGTACTTGCCATCGGTACCCAAAGGTTCCTTCAAGATGGTAATGGGGTTTGAGGCATGTAAGATATCGAGCAGTTCACGGAAGACAAAGGCTTCGTAACTCTCCTTATGATGTTGGGATAGGAAGGTGTGGGGATATTGTTCAAAATACGTCTTTAGGACGTCAGGACCCCTTGTAGCTAATGACATCGTCTCTGTTGTGTGGGGGAGAAAGGTTTCGGCAGGTTAGACGTAGATACTATGATGATCATAGTGGTACGACTTTAATACATAATCAATTTGACGACGAGGCAAAGGGTCCCCACGCCTGATTGGCAACCATGCCTGTTTGAGAGCCGAGTTGTGAGATCTGCGATGGATCTACGAGTCCCTTGATGCCATGACTCTGATTCGTCCACGCATGTGACGCACCGGGTATCGGATCGTATCCACTGGATCGGGACATTTCGCTAAAGGACGCTTGTAGATCCGCAAACAAGGATCCGCCCCTTTGTCTTCTTGTGCTCTTACGCTGGTTTTTGCGCTGGTTTTTACTCTTGCGCTGCTTCCGACTTGTTCGTTTCCCTCCTGATTGCGGCATACCACTACTCTGTGCTAGCGAGGGATTTTTAGGAAAGTAATCGATGCCACAATCCTCCAGTTGCGCAATATTGGGAATATCGATTGTACCGATGGACTTAAGGGATGCTGGATCTACCGAGACATCCGTCGTAAACTGTCCGTAGGGGATGGTGCTGAACGCAGCTGCGCCGGGACCCATCACGTAGTCCAGAGGAGCGCCCATCTGGATATCTCCTCCCTTTTGTTTCTTACTATGATTCTTACGTGTTTGCTGCTTGTAATGACGCACAAAGATCTTGGCGGCATCGGGAGACAGGGTGCGCTTCATGGTAGATTTCCAGGCCTTCTGTATGGCCGAGATTGGATTCATAGCCTTCACAGCTCGTCGGGCCTTGGCATCAAAGGCCTTGAGCATTTTCTTCACGGTGACCGCACGCATTCCTACCCTAGCAAACTATTTTTACGGAACTTGGGTGTCGTTGTTATAATATTTTCGACAATATGTTGGCCTTTGTTGGATGCCACTGCGCGTCCTGCGCCATATCCTATTACAGAGGCAAGGGGCCCAAATAAGGGTCCCAACGCCGTTTGAAGTCCCATCTTCACAGCGCCTTCTTCCAGTGCTTGGCGTGGTATCGAGAACAAGAGGATGATGAAGATTAGCGTGATTAAGAGGTAGGCGAAAAACGCAGCATACGAGTACAAAAATCCACCACGATTCGTACGTTCTTCTGACGAGGTATACATAGACCAAATGGCGGCTGCTGATGCCAGTAAACAGGCGCCAAAAATAAGAAGCGTCACTGGATTCATTCCTAGTCTATCTTTTTAGAATTATCTCGACATAAACAAGCCGATGATTACTATGATAAGAATAATATAGGGCACATAGGCGCCATAAGAATAAATAGAACCCGCACGACTGTTGCGCTCCTCGTTAGACCCCTTCATAGAAGAGAGCGCAACAAGGGACAGAATGGCAAAGACACCTAGGATAACGAGGGGAATCATTGCGGACATATTTTTTCTATCTTTGTCCTATATTAAAAATTCTATCTTTTTAGATTCCCCTAAAACTTACTAATTAAATTTACATGCGTATTGAGTGTCTTCTTACAGCAGTAACGCCGGAGATCCAGGAGTTGAAAGACCTCGGCTTCCGCTGTCTTCGGAATGCCTGTATTATCCAAGACGATGGGCTCTGTGCCTCGTTCCCCTGAACGCTTTCGTACCTCTCTCTGAAAGAACCTGTACTTGTTGGACAGTTCCTTGCCACATGACATACAACGTACCGGGATGATCATTCTGCTTCAGGTTAAGAAAGGAAGGCGGCCTTCATTTTTTAACAAAGATATGAATCCAAGTTTAGACTAGCACCAGAATCGGCAGAACTATGATTACACCACCGATTAGTAGCGCAAGACCCGTCAACACACGATCAATCATTGTACACAACGAATTATACATCTGCTTATTCTTCTGGTATAACGCAGTCTGCTTGAAGAGGGTATATATAACGTATAAAATCGCCAGAGACAGCACCACAATTGACAACTTTCGTGAAATATTGACTAGATGTGTACTAATATGAAAGTAACTACCATTCGCATAAAGTTTAAAAAAAGCATCCGGTTTATTCAGGGACATATTCTATTTAGAGGGGAGAAAATTGGACCATGGTGGTGATTGGGCGACAAAGGTAAGAATGATCCGGTGTTTGAAGCAAACGGATTACAGAGTCACGAAGAACTTGTTTATGGAGGTGTTTGATGAATCTGAAGAACCCAAATTCATCAAAGCGTTTCCAAAACGCCACCCTCTGGGATCCGTCGGTTACTTTTACAAAGGAGTGCTTGTCGGCGCTGCGATTGTTACACCCGGTAGACTCGAATACATCTTTACACATCCAGACTTCCAAACGTATGGATATGGTTCAGCTATGCTGAAGCAGGTAATGACGCAGTGCGCCACGCTGTCCTTAACGGCCGTGGAAGATCCTGGAGTACGGGCCTGGTATGTCAAGCACGGATTTCAACAAGTCAGCGATCACATATTTCGGAAGCATACTCATAATTTACGAAGGTTGAAGGATCCCAGGAAGGACAGTCGTGTGTGCGTTTAGAACCATTTGTCTTCCTCCGATACCTTATCAGAACCACGATGACGTCCACTCTTTATAGCCGAGGCACCAATAGTCAGTTCGGCAATCCCGTGCGTGTAGAATTCAATCGTGTGAACGCTCGTGTCGAGGCGTTGGAGAAGCGTATCGAGGAATTGCTGTTGAAAGGGGGCTCTGCGGGTGCCAATGGGGTTGCGGGTCCTGCCGGTCCTGCCGGTCCTGCCGGCCCTGCGGGTACTAAGGGAGACCGTGGGGAGCGTGGAGAAGTCGGCCCCAAGGGTGAACGGGGTGATCCCGGTGATCCAGGACAACAGGGAGAGGCCGGTCCTCGTGGTGATAAGGGCGATCAGGGCGACCGTGGGGAGCGGGGCCAGCAGGGTGTAGCGGGGCCTCAGGGACCTGTAGGACCCCAGGGGCCGGCGGGGCAGAATGCGCCGGCGTAAACAGATGTGTATTGTGAGACATTTTTTATAATTCAATCTATTAGAATGGAATCAGGTATAAAAAGACACACGCAAAGAAAACATAATAGTTTCGAGACTCCAAAGCCAACAAAACGTGGTAAAACACAAACAAACCGTAATAGAAGTCTGGAAAACTCAGAAGAGCAACACAGAAGTCTATTTATACCGATGAGTTTATCATCCTCACAAGCAAGAAGTGAAGCATCCGCAGGCTATGAAGAAACCCAAGAAAGAAACAGGCAACCTAGGGAACATCCAGCATCAACCCGAGGTAGGAAAATAAATTTTTACAAATACCTATTCGGAAACAACAAAGGTCGTTCTACAACAACATTTAAACCTGATGAAACTGTGCCACTTACAGAGGTTATCAAAAATCTCCCAATGGTAATAGCTAAAGGAGACCCAACTCACGATGTGCCGAGATGCGATGCCAAAAGTGAAACGGGTCATAAAAGAACTGTAAGTAAACTAAATGTCTCAGAAGTCGAAGCACGTACTTGGTTTGGAGCGGCTCAATTGATTTGTGAAAAAGGGACTATCGATAAACTTAAAGAGGCACCTATAACCACAAGAAATCATTTAAAACCTATCACCAAAGCGATTGGAAGTAAACTTCAAACTGCTTCCTATGAACAAATGATTCAAAAACTACCAGAACAAATTGGAAAAATGAGTGGACAGTTGACAATTATAGAAGGCACTGAAACAACTGTTTTAAAATCTTTGAAGAATAATAATAAGTACGTATACGGTTATTCTGAAGCCAATGCTTATTTGCCTACGCAATTAGACGGTGAAATAAAAACAGCATCGGGTGTCATGGATCCGTCAAACGCCAAAGCACATGGTTATGAGGGCTTACCAAAAGGCAAAGTGACATTTGACGGTAGTATGTCAATCACAATTTCAAAACAAGGTAAAGCTGCACAAATTAAACAAACAGCAACTGTTGGAAATAAAGAATTTGACTTCGATAATCCAATATCAAATGCCATGGCTACTAGTGCTGCAGGCACCATAGGTAAAGTATTAATCGGAGACATAATGAGGCGTGCTAATGATGAAACCAAGTTACAAAAAAGAAATGATAAACTTCGTGAGTCAATTTTGACTTGTCTAGAAACTTCAAGACCTAAAGGACTAGGTAACTATGAAGAAAATAAAGCATTCAATGAACATAAAAATGATGTAGAACCATTTGAACCACCTGAGCTGATAAAAACATCACAGAAAGATTACTTAATAGCAGATACATTATCAAAATTAATATCTCATTCAATAATAACTGAAACAAAAAACAATGCCAACCTGAACAAAGACGCAATCGCGCGAATTGTTCAACCACAAATATTGAAATTAAAAACAGAAGGCGATTCGAGACAAGTTACGGAAGTCCTGCGAATCTCAAACGAATTAGGAAAACAAGATAAAACAATGGTTTTATTTAACTCCCCAGATTTAGGTTGTAAAGGACTTTTTCTTGCGAGTGCTTTAGCATCGAATACTCCTGGGGCTACTATATTGGAACATAAGGGTGATCGACTTAAAGTAGCTGTTGTAAAAGGCGAGATCGACAAAACAGCACCACTTAATGCTTTATATACAATAAAGAGAACATTAAAGAATAACAAAAAGACTATCGCTGGTAACAAAAAGACAAAAAAATCAATCCGTAAGCACTAAATATAATATACCGTCATCTGCGTAGTGCTTATTATTATAAAGATAACCCAACTCGCCTCTTTGGTGGATCATCTTTTGTCCTTCTACAGAATCTGCTACAAGAGGTAGAGCCCTTACACTCACCTTTGCGACTGGAAGTAGCGGGAAAGGCAACGAAGTCAATGATAAGAACCAGAAGCAACAGTCGTAATCCACATCCACCTGGTTGGAAAGAGATTATGAAAAGAAAACTATATGAATCACCTAATAAACAACACGTAAACGCCGTTACCAAAACCGTCGCAAAACCCGTCGCAATTAAACCAACTTGCGTCCCTCCGTGGTCTGTACCCATCCTCCAATAGCCAACGATCCTGCGTGGTGCTTATCATGACAAGCAGCACACAAGACCGCCAAATTGCTCATCCGGTTCATATCTGTAATAGCAGTAATAGCTGTCCCTACATCCATCTTCCCCTCCTTAAAGTCTCGCTGCGGCACAATATGATGCGTCTCTAAACCCTCCATAGCCCCGCACAAAGAACAACGGCTTACGACAACCCCAGCATTGTATCGACTGGCCTTCATGTCTCCTCCCTGTCGTTGCGCCCTCAAATGAAACGCCAACTTCAAAAACTCCGCATCCATATCCAACCCCCTACAGACTTCCAGTCCGTACATGGCCGATCCCGCCCCTTCCTTCAACATACGATCATAAATGAGTACAGATCCCTGTGCGCTCACAGATAGATGATAGGCTTTCACCGTCTCCAATTCGATCCCCAATTCGTGTAAATGCGTTGCGAAAAAGAAATGTACGCCTCGCTTCGCCAACACCTGTATACCCGCCCCTACAATCGCAACAGCGCTGTCCGTTTCCGTCCCAGCACACAATTCGTCCCCTATTACCAGGCTTCTATCAGTGGCACCCCGCAAAATGCTCCTAAATTCCGACATTTCCACGACGAAGGACGACATCCCCGCCCATAGATTATCATTGCCCAGAATCCGTGTATACAGACCCGTATAAGGAATCAGACGCATCGCCTTACACGGCACAGGCATGCCTATCTGTGCCATCAGAACTGCTAAGCCCACAGCCTTACCCAAACTTGACTTCCCCGCCGCATTTACACCGTACAGCAGTAGCCCCAAGTCTGTATGACATGCTTCCGTATTTTTGAGAGCGCCAAAGGACACCGAATGAGGCACATAGGGTATCGCTGTATGAACCCGTTCCAGAATCGGATGACGCAAATCCGTCATAGACACACCTGCGACCGCCGTTTCCGTCGATTCCACGTATTCCGGTCGCACATAGCCATACATCTCTGCCGCCGTTGCTAACCCACAGTCCGCATCCAATTCGGAGATACAGTTCACGACCTGTGACATGAATCCCTGGTTCTCCGCAATACACGCCGTCCATTCCCTCGTCCAGGCTTCCTGAACAAGCGCCTTCCATTCCGCCCGTATGGCCAGCGCTTCCGTATTCGCAACTTTGAGTTGTTCCGACTCCAAGATCACCGTCGTCGCAGTACCCCGTTGTATAATGTCGACTTTCACTGCCTTGCGTTTCTCTAAGAGAGATTGTAGTATCTTCGCCCGTCGATTTGTACAAGAAAATGTAAACGGCGCATCATTGTTCAAGGTCCACGACACAGCCTCTCCGTCCTCCAACATCTCATTCCATGATTGCCGAAGACTTTCCATTCGTCGTTGTACACTGATCCAGCGGTCCTCACATCCATCCAGATCCGCTCTCAATCCTCTATGCCAAGGATGTGTGATCGCTACAGCAATCCGATCCTCCACAAAGGCCTCACTCGCCTCGATGCGTTCGAGAGACCACGTCAACTTCAAACTGGCCACATGCGTCTTCAAGGATTCGAGGTCTTCCTCTATGTGGAGACCCGCCTTCTCCACGACTTCCAAGACGCCGAAGGCCGCCGAATACGATCGGAGAAGTTGTTTAAGTTCCTTTGTGCCCGCTGTACCCAGTTGGAAGCGGCGAATAAGCCGAGGCAGGTCGCTCATGGAGGTCAACCGAGATTCGAGGTCTTTTCGTAAGACCGTGCTACGCAATTGTTCAATACGACATTGACGAAATTCCAGGACCTCAATGTCCGTAATCGGCGTCAAGCATCGTTCTCTGAGGGCCCGTCGGCCCATCGCCGTTGTCGCCTTCTGAATCCAATGGAGCAGCGATTCATGCGCCTTCTCCGAGTTCGCAGGGATCATCGCCAACTGTTCCAACGCCGAATTGCCCAATGTACACACGGAGTCCGAGGACCACATCCGATGCGTAGGGAGAGCAGTCAAATACGATTCATTGTGTTTCTTTATGAACCGCAGCAAGGCCGTCAAGGATCGACGCACGAAGGGATGTCGTTCTATATCCAAGAAGGGCTCCATTGCCAAGGCTGTTTTCGGTTGAAACACCTCGTGTAAAAATGTTAAGCGCTGCCTATCGGCCATCGCTGTAGATTCCACGGCCTTGTCCACAGCAAAACGTTGGATCAAAGGTTTTGCGCCCGTTGGAGACAGTAAAGCAAGCAGCGCCGCTTCCGTTGGCATCCTTGCCTCGGATCCGCTCCACCAAAGCACCACTTCAATTGCCGGATGCGCAGACAAGAAGGGCTGTATGGAATCGCAAACGGGTCGTCCATCAATCAAGGTTAAATCGAATTCCGTGCTCCTCAAACATCCCGTTGTGACATCAAAGGCTGTGACGGCTCCGTACCAATGAGTCTGACCCTTGATCACGTCGCTATAAGGTTCCATTACGAAGCCCAGCAGATGGCTCTCCGTTTTGATTCGAGTGTCCTCAGGATCCAGATAGGTGCCAGGACTGCTAATATGAGCCAGCGGTCTTGCTGTCACAGCACCCGACGCATCCTTTACCTGCGAGTAGATGTAGACCGTGTAGCCTGCTCCCACCAATAGGCGTTCGAACTTAGCCAGACTCTGTTCGGGAAAGCCCCAAAAGACACGCAAGAGGCCAGGAGTCGCCGTGGGCTTCGGTTCGACAGCGCACGCACAGGCCTCCGCCACAGCTCGCACATTGGTAATACAAGCACCCGTCGCTGCCGTGATCGAATCATACATTTCATAAAACTTGCCAACTTGCAATAAGATTGCAACCTGGCATTTGGTGGCACTGTGCTCTCGGAAGAGTCGGAAATACAACTCGTCCATCGGAGCGACAGCAGCACGTTTGGGGGGCATTAAACTCCTTAGTGTATTACTATACGAAGTCTTTAGGCTGTCAGACTCTTTTGTCAAAGTTTGTAAGCCTCATTTGGAAGAACGTTGCCGTGTCCGTTTGGAACGTCTAAATACACCACCCGCCCCACCGGCAGGAGGAACAACAATGATACGATCGGCCGAAACAGGAACATATTCAAAGCGACCACCGGCCCCACCGGCAGCCCTCTCAAGCTGAATACGCCGCCCTAGGGCCTGGAAACAAGGAGGATTAAGCGTAGAAGGTTGGGTACGTCGATCGGTGAAACTTCTAGTTTCCAATTTACGAATTGCGTAATATAAAATAAGTGCTACAACGAGTACAGCACTAACAATAGTACCTGCTTGCATGTTCTATTAGTAAGAAACAATATATTATAGCCAGGGTCCAAGATTGAACCAAACAACCATTGCCGGAGATTTTATTATAGCCAGGGTCCAAGATTGAAAAGACAACCATTGCCGGAGATTTTATTTTGTAGACCCAAACGCACCCCCTGCTACAGGTCCCCGCCCCGTACAAGAAGGTCACCTCGTCGGAAAATGTGCCTACCCCATCCCTATAGGGCTGCCAAAATGGCATCCCTTCCCACATTTCATATAGTCTTTCCTATAGGAAACCGACAGGCCTCTCTATAGGAAAAAAGCCCCTCCCGGCCCCCAATTTCATATAGGAAAGCCTATATGAATCGAGGGACGGCTAGAGGGCATCGTCCTTTAGGGACCGAAAATCAGTGTATAATCGCCCCAGTTTCTCATCCGGAATCTTGCTTTTGGCCGGCAAAATGCCGGCTCGAATGAGCTCTTCTCGCATCTTTGAAGCCGATTTTAACGCACCGTTAATACTTCGTGTACCAACTGTCACATCGATCCGACGTTCACGAAACGTGCGTTTCGACTTTCGTGTTTTCAGCTTCAGAGGGGCCTTCGTGAGTGTTTCTGAGGGTGACTTTTGCGCACGAGGTGTTAAACTTCCAGTGCGTTTCTTACCATAAATTATTTTCGGAACCAATGTCCCATTTCCAGCCGCTCCCGGAGTCCCCGGGGCTGGCGCTGTAGTACCCGTATTTTTACGGGTCTCGTTCTTTTTCCTACCTAATTGTATAGGCATTTTGACGGAAGCCTCTGATTTCGGTATCACTGTAGGTGCGGCGGGAACCTCTTCCTTCTTCTCAATCTGTATAGGCGTTGCTACAGGAGTTTTAGCAGCTTGGACCTGTTCCGATTCCTCTGTTCTCTGGACGGCCGGTGTACGCTTTCGCCTACGAGTCCGGGACAGTGCTTTCTCTTCCCCTGGCGTTACCTGTACGCTCACTGTTTTCACATTGTCTTGATCGACCGGTCCTCCCATGATGTTCCTACATTGGGCTGATGTTTTTAAAATTTAGACATCTAATCCTATAAGGATTACATGTGTAAGGGCCCCTTTCGTAGCAGCTGAGCGGATGAAATAGGGTTGCAAGCAAACCCTTACGCCACGCCTTATTATTAGCGGTGCGGTCCGTTGGTCTCAGATTGGATCGATCATTGTTGTTGTTCGTTGCATCTTGTTCGTCTACTCGTTACATCTTGGTCATTGTATATCGTCAATAAGAGACTGTGAAGGTTGCTGCCATGAAGGTTGAGTTTATATGCGAATTTTTTACAAATGTAAAAAAAATATTGCTTGCTTAGTTTCATTCGCTACGAAAGGGGATACCTATAGTTTATTTATGTTTCGCTAGTTTCGCACGTTTAGATATTCGTTGCTGTAATTCGGTGTATGCGCTTGTGCCACGCAAAGGATTCTTTGGACCTCCATAGTAATACTCTGATAAAGGGTGCCCACGATAGGTTGAAAGCCTATTCGCTAAATTCATCCTTGTTGCTATGTTCGATGCTTCTTCAAACGTTGATGCCACGTTATTAATTTTCAAATATTCATCTTGTTTTGGTATAAGCAAGGCTATAACTGTAGCTACAGTTGCGATGATAGCGAGCACTCCTAGTACTAGATTTAGGTTCATCTAATACTTACACAGAAATTAAAGTTCGTCCGTTGCTCTCACTCAGCGTATAATCCACCTGCGTCTCAAAGTCCTCGATCGCCTTACTCAAGGTCTCAATCTTATCGGAGAGGTTCAGGGGATCCAAGATCGTCGCCTTGTTCTGCGCCAAAAACGTCGTCGTCAACTGTTGTACTACCTCGACATTGGTCTTCGCATCCTTCGCCAACTCTGTGGTGAGCAAGCGTTCCACACGCTGCTGCTCCGCCTGTTGATGTCTCTCATATTCCGAATTCGTCGCCGTGTACTGAGCCTTCATCACGGCCAACATCTGCTTCTCCATCTCAACGCTGCGTTTGCGCTCTACCGCATCTGCGACGGTGTACTCTGTTCCACCGATGGTAACCTTGGTTATTGCGTTACTGAGAACGATCGCAGACTTGATTCCATTATAACGGGTCATCAAATCCGTAAACGATTGATACGACGCTGTAGCCTGTGTAGCAAACTTTGACGTATCCAACAGATCATTCGCCTTCTTCATCTTCGTAAATGACGCATGATCTGTGACAGACTCAATACGCTTTCGAAGGAGTTTTAGCTCACTCAACGCTTGTGTGACAGAGATCGAGGACATCCTGTTTCTTTCACACTGAGATGGCTTTAAGCCGTTTCGATTTGTGTAACAAATCTTACAGTATGTAATATTGTATGTAGGATTTGCGACTGTAAGCAATTTCTTCGTATTTTAGAATTATTCTGAATGTATTTCATATTTATTAATAGTAATTTCTATATGTTTTTTAAAGATTCTTACCCATAAATGCCTATAGAGAAGATTCAAAGAATGAAGACTCAAAGACTTTCGGCTCTGCCAGGGGATTTGAAGAAAGGGGTAGGGGGGTCTGGTTTTAAAAAACTTTTGGAAAAGTACTAGTCTTCATACCCTTTTAAAAAATCGATCTAATAGTAAGGAATTGAAGAATCAATCAATCTTTATGTAGGAAGAGCTACGCACAGATTCATTTTGTAAGTTTGCTAGTAGGACGAGACCTGGATACTTTGCCTATATGATTTTAGATATGTTAAAAAACGCTATAGTAATTACGATATGATGTACGCAGACAATTGAATTTTCTGTGTACAAAGTGGACGGACGGATCAAACTCTCTGTCCTTCTCAAGTCCTCGGCCAGGACCGAGGCCGGCCTCCCCCTTCCCCAAAACTTTTGAGGAGAGCTTGGTCTTTTTTTTTTCTAAAAAAACATACTTTTTTAGAACCTTTTTAAACTCATATCGCAACCATATCACTCAATGTGGGGACAGCTGAAAATGAGTTGATGTAAGCGACGCCCTCGGCGGCCGAGTAAGATTGTCAATTTTGAGACCTGTTTACGAATTTGTCGCATGATTCATACGACAAAAAACGCTTTGAAAAAAAACGGCAGCATTTTCCCTGATGCTTGATTGGAAACAAATAGTCCTCCTAATATATGCCGTGCTTTTAACACTAACGGTGGCCCAAAACAATCCCGTCGGAAAGGAACCAAGTGAAATATACTAGCGAAGACCTTCGTAAACCTGATAATGTATTATGTAGGGTCTGCTCTCATACTCATGAGATCCTACCCCGCCCTCTTTTTTTTTAAGGGACTTTTCGCATGTAATGTGTTAATGTCTGGTGTTCGATCCACCAGGAATCGATGATCCTCCACACTCCGTCGAGTACAGAAAACTTATGCAACAGACGCAATGACGTTATTCGAAATTATGAGATGTTTTCATCGGGAATATGCGGGGGCTTTGTACTGTTGAAGGTACATACGCCGCATAGGCTTTCTGGGCCATTCCGGTATAAAAACGTAAGGACTCGAGTGTCAACACCTCAGGTTCCTACCACAAAGGATAGGATGCTTCTATTGCTAGACATTATAACCTGAAATCGTTGACTGTATTTGACAAGGGGGGCCACGTCGTAGGGCTTAAAGACATGCGGGGGTCTAAACCTTTGACCAAGAATTGGGGCAAAAGTTGAAGCCTGGTTCGGAGCATGGAAGGCGCATCAAGAAATGGAATCTGCGTATAAGAACGTCCTTGAATTATATAATGCTCAGCACGAGGGGCGACAATTGATTTACCATCAGATCGCTTCGTACAATCACTTTATAAAGCATGAAATCATTAACACAGTGGAGAGTAAGAGTCCCGTGATCGTAGAGGGATCACCGGATTTGACGCTTGCCGGGACGACTCGGGCGGCGGCCGGAACGGCCGGGACTGCGATTCGTATCACTGTGGAGAATGATCACGAGATGCCGAGTGGGACAGCACCGGCCACTGCCGTGCCGGGAGGGAAGGCGCCTCACGGCGGCCCCCCTAGAGAGGTGAAAGTTGTTTTAAATTTCAAGAACGTGGCCATGAGCAAGCCGAGCATCCACGAGCCCAATGGAGCGTTGAGTCCCATGTATCCTTCGGACGCCAGGCTCAAAAATCTTACATACTGGGCGGCGTGTCACATGGATGTGGATGCGGCGGTTACCATGACCGATCCGGGGAAACAGACCAAGGAAACCAGGGTGCGCACCTTGACGGGCGTCTTGATTGGTCGCATTCCGGTGATGGTGGGTGCGGATGGTATTTGCTTGCTCTCGGATAACAAGGAGAAGCATCCTCGGGAACTCGGAGAGTGTTCAGAGGATAAACCTGTACACTTCATCACTCAGGGCGGTGAGCGTATCATTCAGAGTCAGGAGCGTATGGCGGAGAATCGTATGTTTGTGTTTCGTAATACGAAGGCGAAGCACAAGGAGTTAGAGATTATCGATTGTAAGTCGATTGGTCCAGACAATGAAGGGATACCAAAGAATGTGGCCGTCAAGATCTTGACGAACTCCAAGATTCCGACAGGTCCTCCTCACATGCGTTTCACAATGCCAAGGATTAAGGCTGAAATACCCCTCTTCGTCGGGTTTCGTGCGCTCGGGGTTGAAACAGATAAGGAGATTATTGAACTCATCATGGGAACTGTCCA
>Ga0114963_10000872_pt1 | contig 20657 bp, 32 predicted proteins | sample C_131016_EF_Meta_FD_87019 | JGI IMG/M metagenome (GOLD analysis project Ga0114963, IMG submission 87019) | Freshwater microbial communities from Lake Croche, Canada to study carbon cycling - C_131016_EF_MetaG | ecosystem: Environmental > Aquatic > Freshwater > Lake | place: Lake Croche, Canada...
AGGCGAGATATCAATCAGGCCGCAAGTGCAGCTTAACTGATTCTTGGCCCGTGTGATCCTATATACTTACAGGATCACACGGGAGGCCAAGTGCTCAGAAATTCCGACGGAACACCATACAAGCCTGTTGGCAGTTTAGAGCAGTTCGATCCAGACAACCCCGAACGTTGTCTGTGGAACGACTGGGATGCAGAGTGGATCAAAATATACGGTTCGCCCGTCTTCTACTACGAGGTGTTCATTCAGACCGGCTCCCTAGACAAGTTGTACCGTGAGGACCGAGGCAAGCTTTGGTCTAATAACCCTATAACGCTTTACGCATCATACGAGCCGGTGGTCGGTCAGAACTACCAGAGCGCGTTCGGAATAGACTCGCCCGACGAAGTGGTTTTCGACCTTAACTATAAGGACGTTCTAAAAAGGCTTGGACATCCCCCTAAAGTCGGCTCCAGGATACACAGCCCTCACAGAAAGGAGGACTGGGTCATCATCCAGAGGAACATAGGTGAAACCATGCTCTGGAGCCAAATGAGAATACAGATACTCTGCCAGCGCTTCCAAGAAAGCGTGACAACCGGCGAGGGCAAGGCGTCGCAGAAGAAGCCAGACTTCGATCTAAATGATTTGAATCAGAGGGGTTAGGGAAAAATTCCGGGACTAAGATTCAACTTTGACTCTTTTTTCAAATGGTAGAACAATAAATAAAAAATAAGTTGTTCTACCATTAGGAGTCATAAATGCAAAAAGAAAGAAAAAACAAAAGCATCATATGGTCTATTCCTTCAGAAGAATTTGAGAGTCTAGTTAAGAAATCAACTAGAATTGGTCAAATTTTACGGCATTTTAATTTAGCAAATAAAGGCGGAAATAGCAACACGGTTAAGCGTAGAATAAAATGCGAAAATATAGACATTTCTCATATTACACTAGGCAAAGGCTCCAACAAAGGTAAAAGATTCGCTCCTAAAAAATCTGACGATGAGCTCTTTTGTGAAAATTCAAAAACAAACAGACATCATATAAAACAAAGAATTATCAGAAATAACCTAATCAAATATGAATGCTCTGAATGTGGATTGGGCGATATGTGGAATGATAAAAAAATTGTTCTACAACTTGAACACAAAAATGGAATTAGTTATGACAATCGTTTGGAAAATCTTACATTTTTGTGTCCTAATTGCCACAGTCAAACAGATACTTTTTCTGGGCGTTCAAAACACAAAACTGAGAGGGTTAAAAAAAGTAGAGGTGGACCTAAGCCGTGGCTGAGGAAGGCGGAGAGGCCCACGAAAGAAAATCTAGAAGAACTACTTAAAAAACATCCTGTGACTAAAGTTGGAAAAATGTACGGAGTGAGTGATAATGCTATTCGCCAATGGATAAGATACTATAATTCCGAGGCTACGACTCGAACGTAGAAAAGCAGATCCACTTACCACTATAGTTTTCACTACCATTGCTGTTTGTGGTCTGGACTTTACCTTCACCATAACCTTTCGGCATTAGGTGTCTCCCATCAAGTCTCTACACCTTCCCTTGCGGGCTTGGCTCGGTATTACCATTTGAAAGGCTCCACCGAATTTGAGAGATTCTACTCTAAAGGTTTCCCTTTAGGCACTCCAGTTTGAAGTCTGCTGTTATACCAATTTAACTACCTCGGATCAGAAGCGGGATACGAGAGTCGAACTCGTTTATCAGCCTTGGAAGGGCTGCGCACGACCGTTATGCCAATCCCGCACAATTCATCCATTTTTTCTTGTACTCTATCATCTCCTTGATGATTTCAAATGCCCTATGCAGTCAAGATCTGGCATGGGGCTTCTTTATTATATCGAAATTATAGTGTTTGGTGATGACCTCGTCCAGATAAATATTGTCTTTTTCGTCGATGAACTTCAGCCCGTTGCTTTCGGACGTGGTGTGGAGTTCGAAAAAATCAAGGTCGTCCTCGCTGTAGAGTTTGTATTTATTTTCTCCGCTGACGAGGTTAAAGAAAGCGGCAAGGCTATAGTTTTTGGTGTATTTTTTGAGATTTAAGTTAAACTTAGCAAGATGAAACCTTGTTTTGTGAATTATGTTTTCCGGATCGCTCTGAAGTTCCTCAAAAACGTTTTTGGGGTGTTGTGTGGCGTCGGGTACAATCATGACTAGAAAAAGTTTTTTATCATCTTTCTTCAAAAGATCCTTAAATCGCCAAACGCATCTTTCGTAATACCGGTAGTTGTGGTCTTCTTTTGGATTCCTATGGAAAAAGAAATCCTCGTGGTAATCGGAGTGTCCGCACTGATTGTCGTGGTACTTATGGGCGGGATCTGTATATCTGGACCGGTCTAAGAACTTTTTAAAATCGTCTTCTAAACAGTCTAGAACTACGTCGCAATCTGAAAAGACCCAATCAAAAGGATAAGAGCAAACCTTGAGTTTTGCTATCTTTAAAATCTGTGCTGTCTGGCACATGTATCCAAGGGAACAAGCGTATTTTATTTTTTCCATGATATGTCAGATAAAATCGATGTTTTTGTTTTCGTTCACTTTCCACAAAACAACTTTCGGGAACTTGGGCTTTGGTAGTTGAAGTCTTATTCCTTCCGGCATATAAGGTTTCTTATTGGTTTCTGATTTTTTTATGGGGTAGTGCTTCATCTTCTTGCGGAGAAAAGCCGCTTGGGTATCTTCGTCTTTATCTCTATCGGAGTAGCGGCAGCAGATATTTTGTCCAAGATCATCTTGTCTACGTCCCCATATCCTCCCCTAGAGTAGGCTCTTCCGAGGACTTTATATTTGTCGTCAAAGGTGAGTCGCGAGTTGGCTGTCCACGAATGGGTCGCGATCTTTAATCCGTGGTCGTTTATTCTTCTCTCTCTGCTTTCCCTCTCTATCCGTTCCTCATCCGTGAAGGGAACGAATTGGACTTCGTTCTTTTGCGGTACGAACAGAACTTGGCCGTAGGGCTCTCCCGCCCGGAAAATATGGATCTCGCCCTCTTTTGGAGCCTTGAATACTACGAAGAATATCCTAGACCACCACCTTTGTATGTGGCCGGGCACGAGGCAAGGAACAGTGCCGGTTTCATCAGTGAAGAACCTAGGGTGGGGCTCTGTTCTGAGGGCATATCCTTCGGGGGGTTCCATATCTAAGGCGCTCGACATGCCATAGTGACCTGAGGCGAAACTCATCATCGGAGGGGATTTCTTTCTCGGCTCGTTGCCCGAGATCGTTTTGGCTTCTTCGTTTAAGTTCCATTCTTCGCCAGAGAAGTCGCCTTCGAACAACAGTTGGCCGTGGCGTCTCGTGACTCGACACTCACTCTTGAACGGATATATGAGTTCGTGCCCGTAGGTACTTCCCTCGACAAACGGAGGGCAGTGCCATGGCTGAGGGGTAGCCCCGTCGCCGTGATTTCTATCATTGCCAGCCCAGCCCGGGATCTGAAGTTTGATGGGGGCGGGCGGAGTGCCGAGATGCCAGTTTCTGTATTTGACGAGAATCATTCAATGAATATATCGCAAAAGTGCAAGTAGATCAATCTCCACTAGTCTACATAGACAAGAGAGGAAAATTATGAACGTTAATCCGGGCAACCACCAGAGCAAGGGATTGAACGACTGCAATCCCATATCTCCAGCCGAAACCAGCAGAAACAAAGAAAAAACACCTAAAAGTTGCTCGGGGCCGGGCATGGGAACTGGCTGGGTCGAAGAAGCAGCCAAGTCAAAGGTTGGCCTTGGAAAAGACGCGCAGTGCGACCCTATGCAGACCGGACAAATTGTCGATGACATGAACGACCCGGAACGCCAAGTGCTCTACAGGTATTCTAAGAGTCTTAGAGGATGCGACGAGGCGATGGTCGATATGTTTTCCAAATTAGTCGTGATCGACGAAGACGGCAAAGCGCACAAGGTTCCGATACTGTGGGGCACACAAGAAAGAGCCGTAACTTGGATATTGCAAGATAACGTCAGGAAAGACGGAAGCCTCGTCGTAGAAAGGATAAGGCTTCCAGTTCTTGCCATATATTCAAGCGGCATGGACTTCGACCAAACTAGGTATACTTACCATAAAGCCCTTGATTATATGAGAAGACTTAGGCCCGATAGCAAGCCTGGCTTCACCACCAAAGAGAAATTTGAGAGAGACACAGTGTTCGGGGTAGCAAGAGGAATACCAATCAACAAGACCTACACTCTTACGGCTTGGACCATGTACATGGAAGACATGGATCAAATTCTCGAGCAGATTATGCTAAAATTTTCTCCAATTGCATATATACGCGTTAGAGGAATCAACTGGGAGACTGCGGTCAACCTAGATTCCATAGCGAACAATGTGGACTATGAACCAGGCGATCAAAACCAAAGAATAATTAAGTTCGAATTTAATTTGACAGCCAAGGCATATATACCACAGCCGATTGTCCGAAACAAGTCAGTTCTCGCAACAAAAACGGATTTTTACAATAATGTCAATGAGGACAAGATTACTGAGGCGTTGGATAAGTTGGAAGACAGTGTTGATAAAATAGAAAGGCAAAATTAAATGATTGAGATTAAGAACAAGACAAGGGGTCCAGTTCAGATACTAATAAGATCTAGAAGGTCACCCAAGGCTTTCACGACACTGAATGTTCCTGGCATAGGTGGTGGAAACAACATCTATATGCTAGAGGATGAGAGAAGTACGGAATATGTCGAGAGAGCAGAAAAGATGGGGCTGATTTCGACAAGGCATGTAACAAAAAAAGAATTGAACAAGGGAGAATAAGTCATGGCAATCCTAAAGGGCTTTCCGCCGTCTAATACAATTTCACCGTCGGTAAGAATAACCGAGAAAGACTTGAGCTTCATCGCTCCGGATCAGACCTTCCACAGGGCTGGTTTGGTTGGCTTTGCGAGCAAGGGTCCGATCAATATTCCGACAGTGATCCAGTCAACAAGGCAGCTGAATACGGTTTTTGGCTATCCTCATCCCGAGGCGGGCGATCCTTACCTCATTTATGCGGCCCAGCAGTATTTGCTCGTCGCGACGGAACTTTACATAGTTCGCGTCGCCGATACGGACGCTGTGAGTTGGGAAAGAGCTCGTTCGGCTCAAGTCGAACTTCCTTCGGCCGGTGGCGATGTTATGATGGTCTCAAGCCAAGCTGGTCCTTATAGATTTAGCAAAGACATGTACTTCAGATGGAGGCTCAACGGAGTACTCGCCTCGAAGACTCTCGTAGTCCTTTCCGATGCAAACCATCCCGATCCGCTAGTCAACAACGGCGGATACACAGCCTCCCAGTTGGCTGACGATCTCAACATGCAACTCGACCCGGCGGTCGACGGCATAGAGTTCTTCTCCACGATGGAGAAAACAAGCCTAATAGAATCCGAGTTGCAGACAACAACAGAAACCGACAACCAAGTAACTTTCAGTTTAGGTCAAGGAGACCTTGTTGCAGGTTCGGTGACAGGACGCGTTGTGATAGGCGGCACGGTAGTTCAAACTTTCAAGGTCAACGAGCAAGGAATTTTCTCGTTCAAGACCATTGTGGAATCCCCGGCGAACAAGGCCATAGCGGGGGCCATAGACAATCCAGGCGGAACTATAACGCTGACTTACCAGAGCAATCTAGTCGCGGGTGTCAACAGAATTTCAGTGGACTACAAGTACACAGCCAGATTCGGCGTATCAAGGATAGGATTAAGAACAACGTTCTCGTTTGGTCCTAGAGCCCAACTAGAACTCGTATCTGTTCAAGATTCCTTCTATGGATTCGGGGGAGTGACGGGATTGGGTAGCGGCATGACCCGTGCGCAGTTCACGGGTAGTGCGGCCGCCACGTTTGATTTCACCACTCTTGACGAATATGACCTTCAAGTTGTGCTTGACGGCACTGATAATGTGCTTGTTGATAACGTTGTGCAAGTTCTTGATTTATCGAGTTTGGCGACCAGACAAAATGCGACTGCCGCCCAAGTCGTTAGTGCGATTAACGATAAAATTTCCAACGGTGATGTGCCGGGCGGGTTTAGGGCTGTCGCTGTCGGGGATTATGTCTCCCTCAGGACGCTTCACTCCGGCAATGACGCAAGACTCATTGTGAAGAATGAAAGTTCTACCTTCAAGATTCTTGGATTTGATGCTCCGCTTCTCGACCCCGCAAATCCATCTGTCGTCGGCAAAGACGGTTCTAACAAGTCGATGTACATAACGGCAACAGGTTTTTCTCCCAGGGGCGTTAGTGGCGCAGCGGCCGTCTCCAGTTTCGGCGTTGTAAATGGCGATACCAACAGGTTCGGCGACGTTTCCGTAATGCTCACGGCAGACTCGCCGGGCATTGATGGCAACTCAACCCAAGTTGTTGTGAAAAACAACATCCGTGAAGGTAACTTCATAATGGAGGTCTATAACAACGGCGTGCAAGTCGAATCTTGGGGCAACTTGACCAAAGACGAGACCAGCAGATTCTACGTTGAGACGTTCTTGAGTTTGGTTTCGGACTACGTGAGAGCCATAGATAACACAAGTAATCCTTCGCCTCCGCTTGATGGAACTTATCAATTGTTTGGCGGTTCGGACGGCATCCCCTCGGATCCAGACGACCAAGATTACTTCCTTATCGGAAACCTCGTGGGCTATACCGGCATCTACGCCTTGAGCGAGCCGGAACAAATAGACCTAGACTTGATCGCCGTTCCAGGGCACACGTCAACGGGCGTGGTTTTGGCTATGATTGACATGTGTCAGAACATGCGAATGGATTGCATGGCAATCATAGACGCACCATTCGGTCTTACGGTTAAAGAAATAATCCACTGGCAGAACGGAGCTCATCCGCTGAACACAACGCGTTTCGATTCAGACTTCGCGGCCCTCTACTGGCCGTGGGTCAAGATTCGTGACACGTTCAACAATGTTGACGTTTGGGTTCCGCCTTCGGGCTCAATCATGGCGGTCTACGCCAGAAACGACAACCTTGCGGCTCCGTGGTTCGCCCCGGCCGGCGTGAACCGTGGCGTGGTGCCAGGAATTACTGACGTATTCAGTCGTCCGACTTTAGAGGAAAGGGACTTGATGTACGGAAACCGAAACGCTATCAACCCGATCGTCCAGTACGCGGACTTCCAAGACTTCGTCGTGTGGGGCCAGAAGACCTTGCAACGCAAGCCGACAGCCTTGGATCGCGTGAACGTAAGAAGGCTAATGTTTGCGATAGAGAAGAGAATCAGATCTGCGTCCAGAACGCTTTTGTTCGAACCGCATGATGAAATCTTCCGCCAGAAGTTCATCGAGATAGCCACAAGAATTCTGCGTGAGGTTCAGATACAGAGAGGCTTGACGGCATTCATCATCAAGGCCGACACGGAACTGAATACGCCTGACGTTATTGACAGGAACGAATTCAGAGCCAGAATCGGTGTTCAGCCGACAAGGGCCGTAGAGTTCATGTTCCTTGAGTTTAGCATCCATAGAACCGGAAGTTTTGATGCCGGTTCAAACACCTTCTGATAAGTGAAATCATAAAAAGAGGAGATTAAAATGGCGATTCAAATGGGTTTGGGAAAGTTGGGTGGAGATCAAGTCACCCACAAGAGGAAGTTTAGATGGACCTTTGAGGTCAGAAGAAGTGGAGGGGTGGCGGCAGGCAATGATGCTCTCGTGGGAGGCACGAAGCAAGACGTTCCGGCGAGCTTTGTCAAGATGGCCGCTCGTCCCAACATCTCTATAGAGGAAACAGAAATAAACTTCCTCAATGGAAAGACCTACATTCCTGGGAAGGGTACTTGGGAAACAGTTACTATCACATACTACGACGTGAGCGGTGACGATAATATGCCCTTGTGGGACTGGCTAGCCGATGTATACAATTTCACCGATCCGCTGGGGCTCCAACAGAACGCGAGAAGGAATTGCTACGCCGGAATCGGAATCTGCACCATGTACACGGGTTGCGGAGATCCCATGGAAAGATGGACTCTGGGCGATTGCTGGCCTCAAGCCGTCAACTTCGGCGAACTAGACTACTCATCCTCGGAAGAGGCGACAGTTGAGGTTACCGTAAGGTACGGCAATGTTTCGTACAAGAACTTGTGCGGAAGAGATCCAATAACTAGCTGCTGCGCTTGCAGCACGCAGTCTGGAGGAGTCTTCGGCATGAGTGCAGGGGGAGAAGGGGCAACCACTAATCTTCCGAGAGTGGGTTTCTCTGGCGACCCTGTTCGTTAATACATGCTTTTTCAATAAGAATGACAAAAAGGCCAGCGGAAACGCTGGCCTTTTTCGTTTGATAACTCTATTAATGTTGGAGGATAGGGATGGAAAAACAAAGAATGGGACTGGGTAGGCTAGGGGGCGAAGAATTATGCATGATGAGGAAGTTCAGATGGCTTTTCTTCATAGATGAAGTATGTGACGACGGAACCAGCGCTTTACCTCCAGACAAAGCAGCGAGACCTAGTCTAAGTTTTAAAGAAATTGAAGCTCAGCACCTTAACGAGACTATATACTTTCCTGGAAAGCCTGACTGGAAGCCTATAAACTTGACCCTCTATGACCTAAAAGGAAACAAGAATCCCATATTCCAGTGGCTAAAACAGATTTACGAGCCGTGCGACGACAAGGGAACTTGGAGGGCTCCGGCGCCCGGGGCCTTCAAGAAAACTGGAAGACTCAAGATGTACAGCGGATGCGGCGATGTTATGGAAGAATGGGTGTACAGCAATATATGGCCCAATAATATAGAGTGGGGAGATCTTGACATGAGCAATCAAGATGTCGTTACAGTGGAGATGACTTTGAGGTATGACAGGGCATACGCCAAAGACTGTTCCGACAGCGGCTCGTTGTTTACAGGAGATATAAATCCGGGCGGTGGTGCTGGGCTTGCGTGATTATTCTATGTCTTTCTTGAGCAATTCTCGCATCTCTGCAAGTTTATCCTCAAGTTGCTTGGCCTTCAGTTTTAACTTCCTGCACGCCCCACTTTTGTTTAATCTTCCCTTCTTAGTATAAACCTTTTTTTCATCATCCAGAAGGGCGTTGACTATATCTTCGTACCCGTTATCTATGAGCTTCTTTATGAGCTCTTGTCTTTCAATGTGATCTGTGTTACTCATAGACTAAATGTTACATATTGTTTTAGAAAAATCAACACCACTTTATGAGTGGTTATTTTCAAACATGACCCTTCCATTATTAAACGAAGAGTTGCCCTCAAGTATCTGTATGTGGTTTAGGTATTTTTTCTTTAGTTCATTGTAGTTCCTTGCGGTTCTGTATAGTTGCCTGAAGTGATTTAAAATGCAAGTTGTCATATAATTGAAAGCCTTTCCTTTTCTTGAGTCGAACCTTCCTATTTTGTCAAAGCATATCATTACACCCTCTTGGATGGCATCGTCGGAATCTATGAGTTGAAACTTGGCGTATCGCACTATATTCTCGGAAAGAGTGAAAAAAGCGTAGGCTAGTTTCTGCTTGGACTCCTCGTGACTTTTGTCTGTACTCTTGAGAAGTTCTTCCTTTTCTTTGAGCGCCGCCTTATTTTCATTACTTTTGACCTTCCTGATCTTTTTTCTTTCTATCGTTCCCCTTATCTCGTCCATTATTATGAGGAGTTTTTGCTTCTCTCTTTTCGAGTCTTGAAATTGATTTATGATGCTTTCAAAAGTCTTGTTATTCAGATACTCATTCATTTTCCCCCAAGCGCGTCGGACGGCTAATTTAAAAGTTTTTGGGCAGTCCTATAATAGTGAGGCCAATAGAGAGAAAAATGGAAGAATTAGGTTATGAGGGCGTTTTGTCGGCTCTCTTATTAATCATGGAAAATCCCTTTGCAGAAAAGGGTTACGAGGATTTAAAAAGGCACTATTCAGTCTTGGGAATGACAAGAGAGGCGGAGGCCGTGGAGTTCCTTTTGAGCGAAAGATCTAATGCTAACGGTACAAATTCTTGTCAAAAACAACGCGGCGACGATTGAAAAAACTCTAGCGTCGCTATCGGGGGTGGGAAGGCTTGTGATCGGGGACTTGGGATCTACCGATGGAACGCCACAGATTTGTACTAGATACGGAGCGGAGGTCGTAAAAATAAAGTGGGAGGGGGACTATTCAAAAGCCAGAAATAGTCTTATCGAACCAGGTATTAATTTTTATGTAGAGCCTTGGGAAGTTTTAGCGAGCGGACGAGAAAGGCTTGAAGCCGCAGACAATACGACTAGGATATACACAATATACGGAGGAATCGTTTCCAAAGAGATTAGGCTCTGGAAGGATATAAAATTTGTCAACCCAGTTTACGAGACATTGGTTGACGAAAAAGCCGAATGTGATCCTGGGATAGTTCTTCTTTCTGGAAGACAGCCGGATAGTAGAAAAGAAAAGATATTGATCTGCAAGGAGTGGCTGGCGAGGAAGCCCACCTCGCTTGACCCGTACTATTACATGGCTTGTTCTCATCTTGCCGGCAGAGAATATAAAGAATTCTTCTCGCTTGCAGAACAGTATCTGGTCATGGACCCGAAAGCGGGAATTTCAGGAATTCTTCTCAGATACAACATGGCGCAAGTTCAACTCCATACGGGAGAAATTGAGTCGGCGGCTAGGAATGCTTTGTCGTGTTTGTCCATTTGTCCTGTCTTTGCCGAATTCTGGTGTTTACTTGGGGACGTGTTGTATAAGTGTCAAAGGTATGACAAAGCGAGGCGCATGTATGAAAACGCAATGATAATAGGAAAAAGAAGGCTAAGCAAAGATGAATTTCCGGTAGAGATATCAAAGTACAAAGAATATCCAACGAAGATGATAGAAAATATCAAGAAATTAATGGAAGGAGTCAAATTGCTAGGTCAAAAAGCCTCTTGAAAAAGAATATATAATTGTACAAGGAGGTTCTATTTGAATAAATTCAAGGTTTCCATAACGTATTTTGGCAGTTATCTTGAGGAAAACATTGAAATAGAGGCAGAAAGATCAGAATTAGCAAGGCAAAAATGCCAAGATATCGTCGAGAAAAACCATATTTTTTTGGAATCAGCAGCACAAAAAAATGTCTTCATAAGTAAAAGAATAAAGGACTGTCGTCTTCAGTCCATAGATTGGAGAGAAGAATTATGCGAGAATATAGAGTTTTTGAAGCCTAAGAACAACTAAAAAATTATGTCCAAGTCGTTTACGACCACGGTGACTTGATCTTCCCATCTAGCGACGTCTAGTTGTTTTCTTCCTGGGCCTAGTTTACTTAGTCTTTTCTCAAGTTCATCTATATGGCAGTTGATCACAGACCAACTGTTTTCAGCAAGTTTTTTAACTTCCTCTTCATGGTCTGGGACTTCTAGATTGGGATAATACTTTCGAAGTTGCTCCTTGCAGTCTTTGACTACTTTTCTATACAAAGGTATGTGGCATGCACATCCCGGATTGTTTAGAAATTCATCAACTTCTTTTTCCATTTCTTTAGGAAGTGTCAATCTGAACCTCGAATCCTTCAAGGCCTTCTTTACATCCATTAGGCTTATTTTATTGTTATTCATCTTCTCTTTCCTTTAAAAACTTTTCTTGGAATTGAATGTGTTCTTCTATCCACTTTTTATTTTCCTCTTCTATCTTCGTTTCTTGTGATTTTATGTCGGCTTCGCCTTGAGGATCTTTAAAAGGCCTTGCTGAAATGGCTCGGCCGCAACCGATACACCTAAATTTTTTATTACTGAGTGTGTCACTTTTGAGTTCGTGCAGACCAGACGCATCAAGGTCGCAAATCTTCTTCCATCCGCAATAGTCACAAAGCAGTATTCTTTTCTTACTCATCAATATTCGTTCCTATGACGCTTTTTGCTTCTAAGTAGTTCAAGTATACGGCCGAAATAGTGGATAGAAAACTTCCCGCCATTCCGCACGAAAATACCACGAGGGGGTCCTTTCCAATGAGGATGTATCCAAAAAGGAAGCCCGCCCAAGTTCCAGAGCACTGATAGCAAGAGACTAGTTTGTTGACCCATGGGTGGCAATTCTTCTCTATGAAGTCTCTTGTTGGCTGCATTATGGTGGCTGGGTCGACTATGATGTTGGTCATGCCTATTACGGCAAAAGCAAAAAGCAATAAGGATGAGAAAGAATTCATTTACTATCTCCAAAATGTTATACGTATCTTATCTTGTTTTCTAAACACGGAAAAGCCCGAATATATGTCGTTGAACTCAAGTTCGGCCTCGTCTTCCAGTCCAAATTCTATGTTTTTTACAAGATGTCGTTCGATTTTATCAATAGTGACCGTTTCATTAAAGTACGTGGACATAGCGTCCTCGTGCATTCTTTTAGCAGATCGCAAAAAGTCTAAAAGAGATTTTCTACCTAGAGCTCTGAGTATGGGGCTCATCTTGCTCATTCGCCACTGGTCACGTAAGTGGATCAGATCAGGAATGCTTTTCCATACATTTTTATCGTGGAAAATAAGGTCTTCCACGTTTTGAAAATTTATTCTCATCGCTCTCTAATAGACTACGAACCCGTAAAAATCCAAAGGAGAAAAAATGGCCGACGAAACTTTTAGACCGCAGAAAAGAAGTATTTCCCAAGAGGAAATAGAGGGCGATGATGTGCAGCACGGAGATGCTGATAATGCTGCGGAGCAGTTGGCTCGTATGGCGGAGATGAGGCAGAATGCCGCGGCAGAAGTGAACAAAGAACTTGAAAACCCGGCGACTGAGGCTGGGGTGAAGATCAGCGGCAGGGTTCCGGATGCTTTCAAGCAAGCGGTGGCATCGAAGAAGCTAGAGACAAGGGGAGGGCAGAAGCCCGCTCAAGGCAAGAAGTCCGAAATGAGGGTCACGGGAAGCGGCAAGTTAGAAGAATTGATTGCTGGGATCGGTACCAAGGGAACAATGGTGTTTGAACCGATAGAACTTCCTTCTAAGGGAAAGTTTTACGACGGAGAAAATGGACCAAAGGACGGAATCATACATCTTAGGCCAATGACGGGTGAGGAAGAAGAAATATTGGCGACTCCTCGATTCGTTAAGAAGGGTCAAGCAATAAATATGATTTTTAACAGGTGCATGAGGGACAATTACGACTCGTCCAATTTCCTCACGCAAGACAGAACGTATATGCTTATCTATCTTAGAGGCATATCGTACACTCCAGAGTATGATGTGGAAATAAAGGATCCTGACTCTGACCAGACATTCGCAACGACAATCAACCTCAACGATTTGTATGTTGACTATTGCACGGATGATTTCGGCCCCGAAAGTCTTGAAGATGTTTTGCCCACAACTGAATACAGATTCCGATACAGATTGGCAGTGGGAAAGGATGAGCAGTCTATCCAAGAATACAGAGAAAGAAGGGCTAAGAATTTTGACCTTTCGGGACAAGCAGACGACACCTTGTTGTTCCGTACGGCACACCTCATAGAAGAGATAGAGGGTCTGGCGGACAAGCTTGAAATTCAGACGCTATTGAAGAAGTTGCCTATTCAAGACGTGGCTTATTTGAGGACAGTGGTCAATGAGCCGCCCTTCGGCGTTGATACCAAGGTAAACATAACCAACCCCTATACAATGCGGGACTTTGAGATAGAACTTCCGCTTGAATCAAATTTTTTCTTCCCGCGGGCAAAGCGAAAGAAAAATACGATATCGAGGACTCAAGCTTAGAACTTTGGAGCAACTTGATGGAGGAGATGTTTTTCTTCATCTACCACATGCACCAGAGCCGGGAGAACTTCATGTCTTTGCCCATCAACGAGAGAAAGTGGATAATCAGCAGATTTATCCAGCAAAAGGAAAAGGAAAACGAGGCCATGGAAGCCGCACGGAGAAAGGCCAAAACGAAGAGATAAAACATGGCAGTAAAGGAAAGAAACCAAAATCCGGTCGTAGGCGACATTTTGAACCTCAGAATGTTCACCTACAACTCAAATCACCGCCAAAGCGTCCAAAATGTCGCCAAGGTAGAGATATATCAACTGGATGCTACTTGCGTCACACAAGACAATCCGGAGGGAAGAAGGTTAATAGGAACCATAGAGTCGCCTCACATAGAAATTGTGTCAGATTCTTTCGGCGGACACTACAAGGTGGCAATCGGGCTGGTAGATCAGGTTTATACCATCGGCGACTATTTAGACGTCTGGTACGTTCAGTTCAATGAGAACCAATCAGGAACCGTAACGAACGAATTCAAGGTAATATCTGATCTGTGGTATGCCTCGGATATGCCAATTGTGTACGACTTCTCCTATGGGTTCAGACCGAACCGGATAAGAAAAGGAGAAAGGCGGTGGCTGACTGTGGAAGTCGTGCCGAATGTGCCTAGTGCGTCCGATTTGCAGAGGTACTACATGAATCTGGCTGTTGCGAGCCCGGTCAAGATTCACATAGAAAAGAAATGCGGCGAATGTGTGCCGGCAGAAAAAGATTTAAGAACAGTGGTCTCGGGAGGCCAAGTCGAGTACCGACGAGATTCAGAAGGTTATTTTTTCCTTGACACCGTGGATTTGGATATGGATTGTGGAATTTACGATGTCTGGTTTGAACTTGATTTCGGTGAGAGCACATACATCTCAGAAAACTTGCAACTACAAGTGTTTTGAAAGATTAAGAGAAGAAGAAACTGTCATCTAGGCTCATAAGATCTTCGTAGTTGAGAGCGATCCATTCGCCATATTTCATTGAGCATTTTAAGTCCATAGAAGGCAAATCTTCCGCCTTCAAAAAGGCAAGCCTTGGTTTTCTATCCTTCTTCCACAAAAGGAGCGGTTTGCGTCCGCATCGTTCCGAGTCCGAAGTGACCTGATCCAAGAAACCGTCCAGTTCCGACTGTCCTCCGCCGAAAACCGAGCACAAGTCTATGTCGTTGTATCCGCCCTTTGACTCAAGGACGAATTTGAAGTTGTCTGGACATACGATGTCGCCGGAGTAGGTGTTGTTTGCCGTTCTTGAAAGATGGACATTCTGGCCCCATCTATTTCCGCTCCCAATCGAGCGGCTGAAGCTCCCGAGATCGGGATTGGCGGCAAGTGTCTTCTGAAACCTTTGGTTCAAAGCCTTTACCAGTTCTAGTTCAACACGCTTGCCTTTTTTTCCAGACTTTATTTTTTTTGGCTTCTTATTGAATATGTCTTCTACTTCTGCATCTTCTTCCATGCATTATATATTAGGACTATTCAATCTATTTTCACGCAATATATTGGGGAGGTATGTGATCTGCTAACCAAATATCCTCATTTCCGTGATAGAATTTAATTCCGTCTTCAAATGCTTTTTTTGAATCTATAGTTAGGATGATTGGTTCAGAGTGCCTTCTTTGTCCGACCATCTTGGCCGTTTTCGGACTTGTGGACAAATGAACATACTGTCTGGACATGGTTTTTAGGCCCTCTCTCTTGATCACGAAAGCGCTAAAGGAAGGGGTTCCGTGATATAAAATATCCGGCGGGCGGGCCTCTGTTTGTTGGACTTTATTGGCAAAAGAATGGCCGTATGCGGCCCTTATCTTGTCGCCTTGGATCTCCAACCTTTTCTTGTCCATATTGGCGACAATCAAATCAAGCTGTTCTTTTGTTATGTTCATAGCATCAAGAAAAGATTGCAAATATACCCATCCGTATTGGTCCGGGGCGAGTCCGAATTTCTCCGGGGAGTGCCTCAGTGCGTAGACTAATTTTTTGCCATTAAAACTCACAAATTCTCCATGTTTTTATACGCCTCCCGCCAGAAAACCACACACACACACTATATATGGTGTCGTTTTAGAAAGGTGAAATTATGAAAAGTTTTAATGAGTGGCTGATGAGCCGTTTAAATGAAGAAAGAGATTATACAGGATGGTTTCTAGGGCGAAAACTACTTTGCATGAAATGTGGTTATACTTGGGAAAATAAAGACCCGCACCTTAACTCTCGCTCCTATGTCACTTATCCTATGGGCGGTCATCCGCCTCTTCAGTTTGGTAATGGAGAAGAATACTACCCTGAAGAAGAAGCAAAATGCCCAAAATGTCATGCTAAATCAGATGGTGAGGGCAATGTAATAAGATGGAATCCCAAAGACACTTGGACAGAACCAGATTCTTGGGGTCCACAAGGTGCTGTTATTGATAATGATTATGGTCCCGGCGGTGATCCTAATGATGATCAAGATCATGATTACTATGATCGTGACGAATTCAGGCGTCCAGAATATTAATTCACCCTTGATAGAAGGTTGTCTGTTGTTTCAATAGCATGACCAGTTTGGACGGTGCCAATGTGGGCGGAATATCTACAAGCAAATGCAGATGATCCTTGTCGTAATGTTTTAGAAGCCCACTCCCTTTAGGGGGGTGGGAGCATTCACTAATCCTCGCCAATACATATTTTATGCGCCAAATAGTACTAATAACCTTATCCTTAATGATATTCTTGGCTTGGGACTCAAAGTCCCAATATCCAAAAACTCAAAAGCCTTTTTTGGCCAAAAAAGAAGACAAGGATAATCAAATAAAAAAACTCAGAGTTCGTAAGGCAGAACTTAGAGCCGAATTCTACAAGGCAAGGTACGAGCAGATGTCATCTGTTTATTCGAAGCAAGACAAACATGTGCTTGAAGCTGAACTCAGTTACAAACTTCATGTTATAGATCTGGAGATAGCGAGACTATATGATTGTAACGGTCACTTTTTGATTGGTGACGAAAAAGAAAATAAGTAATCGCTGGCTTGTGAATTTTTAATCACTTCTATTGCTTTAAAACCGCACTTCTTGAGCAAAAGATGAGAAGGCAGATCGTATTCTGAGACTTTGAATCGTATTTCGCGTCTCTTCTTGTTGAGTTTAGCAATGAGTTTAGATAGAAGCTCTGTTCCTATTCCGCGCCTTCTAAATGCGGGGTCTACAAGCAAACTGTCTATTTCTATGGAGGAAGCGTCTATTTCGTAAAAGATGAACCCGACGACCTTGCCTTCAACTTCCACGACATTGCAGATTGCATTGGTTTTGTTTATGAAATCTTGGGTATGATTATCGGAGAATTCACCGCTCATCTTCTGCATCTTGATGACGGATTTGAGGTCTCCTCTGTTCATCCAACGCACCTTCAAGGAATCCATGTTTATCTCCTGTTGTTGGCATTTTACAAAAAATATGAGGTCTTGTCAAAGGCTCAGTTCTGATTTTCTGGTTCTTCGGCTACGTCCAAATCGTTTATAGGAGATTGGTTCTTCCCGGATATCCTCGAAAGGTGCTGTTGGCACGACTTCAGTATTTCCACGAGATCTCCCTTCTCATCTATAGTTTTCATTATTACCACGCCACATCGCTGGAGGGTGAGAAGGTTTGGCTCCTCGCTTTGAGGCCAGTGGGTGTGGATCACTCTTCTGATCTGGTTGACTATGGCTTGGGCGTTAGATACGAGGTGTCTTGTTCCCATGTTGGTTGCCGTGTCGTTGAGGTCTTGAACCGCGCTAAGTATGTCGGCTACCCTTTGAGCAAGGTAGCCCTTGTTTTCGTTCAATAAAAAATCTCGGAATTCCATGTTCTGCATGATTTGGTGAGGATGGCCGTCGATCATATGTATCGATTTATCAGCAAATATTCCATGTGGCTTTGGGTCTATTTTTTTGGGAGTTTTTTGATCCCTTGCAAGACTCTTTCACTGCTTCCACGCATCTTTTGGCTTGTTTAAGCGTGTCTGCGGCGCCTAGTTCGTAGAGTTCGGTTGCAGAGCATATGTTTTCGCGAGAATAATCCAACGATTTTTCTTCGAAAACTGATCCGTCGGGTGCGTAAACTTGCTCTATCACTTTGGGAACAAAGTAGCAAGTGAAACAGAGTACAGCATAATTTTTGTTGTCCACAAAAGGCGAGTTTTTATGGGAAGTGGTAAACAAATCCATATTTTGTCCACACAAGGGACAGTTTTTCATAGACAAACCTTTTCCATCTCTCTGGAGGAGAACCAGTTAGGTCCATAGTTGACAGTCAATTGCTCTCCGGCTTTGACGTCTCTGACTGTCAAAATAGCCATAAAGCCGTCATGATGATTGCAAGAAAACTCGCAGCAGTTTTTGTCACTATGATTGTACATCATAGTCCATCCAAGACCCATGGCGACTTGTTCGTTCCACAGAATCACATACTTTGAAAGAATAGGATCTTTCATTGCTTCTGGCTGACAGATCACAACCGGGGCTAACTCTACAAAAGTATTTTTTTCTATATCCTCTGTGGTGAATATTCCATGACCCAAACCTTCTACCCAACCCACGCGTAGCCGCGCATCTATGTAGGGCAAATACTCACTCATCGGCCACTGGACCCGAAGCCCGAATCGCCCCTTAAAGAATAAGATATTTCTGTCTCTAAAAATTCAAAATTGAAGTGATCCTCAATTATGAGTTGGGCTATTCTGTCGCCTGCCTCTATGTGAAAGGGCATACTCTTATCTGAATTAAAAAGAACAACCCTCAGTTCTCCCCTATAACTGGAGTCTACGACACCGGCGAAGACGTCTACGCCTCGTTTGGCAGCGAGGCCAGACCTAGGGGCTATTCTACCGTAATAGCCCTCGGGTATCTCAACGCATATTCCTGTGTTGACGACGAGCCTATCCATAGGCGGCACCACACAGTCTTCTATTGAATACAAATCGGCTCCGGCATCGGTCGGATTGGCTCTTGTCGGAGTGGTTGCGAGGATGTTTGTCTTTTTAACTTTGATTTCCATATTTGCTCCAATCGTTAATATTTATTCCTGAGTCCCTGGTGAGGTTTATAGAGTGAGCCGTTTTTGTGCCGTCGGGTTTTTTGTCATTAATTACGAACCTAGGGCCAGAGGGCAAGTCGCATATTATCATATCGCACTTGAGGCCATGGGCCTTCATGAATAGTGCTATTCTGTCCTTGTGTTCTTTTCCCTCTCGGGCGGTGGTTATCACTACAAAGTCATTGTCTTTGACAACATTCGCAAAGAAGTCTTTTGTGTTCGGAAGGATATGGTCCTTATCGCCGCGATGACTTTTGTGCTTAACAAGCGTGCCGTCAAAATCAATAAACCAAGTTTTTCTTTGGTCATAGAGCATATTACTTCTTCTATGCCTCGCAAGAAGCGCAAGAATTGATAGATCTGGCCAGTTCTTGAGCCGGATTTGCACTTCTTTGATAGTAGAAAGTTTTAACTCCCATTTCCCAACCTTCGATCAATAAAGAATTAACTTCTTTTGGGGATGTGTTGGGAGGAATCATGAGGTTCAAACTCTGGGACTGGTCTATGTACTTCTGCCTCTGGGAGGCTTGAATCACTACTTCCTTCTGGCTTATTTCTCCGAAGGTCTTAAATACGTCTTTCTCTTCTTTGGTGAGGAAGTCAAGATGCTGAACAGAGCCTCCTTTGACCAAGATGCTCTTCCATATCTCTTCATTATTCTTTTCGTACTTTTTGAGGATTTCCTTAAGGTGGGGATTCTTAAAAGCGAACTTTCCTTTGGCTAGGCCCTTGACAAAATAATTTGAGTTTAGGGGTTCGATACTCGGGCTGACTTGCCCGAGGATGAAACTGCTGCTTGTGGTCGGAGCGACAGCAAGAGTGGTTACGTTGCGGCGTCCGTATCCCTTGAGGAGTTCCGGCTCACCGTATTCCTTTGCCATCTCTTCGGTGGCCTTGTCGCTTCTATCTCTTATGGTTTTCCAGATCTCAGAATTGAGCAACTTTGCTTGCATGCTCTCAAAGGCGATCATTTTACTCTGGAGGTAGGAGTGCCATCCGAGGGCGCCCATGCCAAGGGCCCTCTGCTTGATAGCGAAGTTTCTCGCAGGCTCCAAGTACTTGGAGCCTTCGGTCTTGATTATGAACTCCTCGCAGACGGCGTCGAGAAACTTAACCATAGTCTCGACAGCGTCGGTATCCTTGATCTCGTCCCAGTGGAGCAAGTTCAAGCTGGAGAGAACACATACGAAGGAGTTGTCTTCGTCCGAGTAGAGGTTAATCTCGGAGCAGTTGCCCGTCAGGATGCCGTTGAATACGGCCTTATGTTCAAGCGGTTCGTCGACGCAGTATGTGTCGCTTGTCTCATTTTCTTCGTTGATTTCTAGTACTTCGGGCCTGAATGTTCTACCGCCGGGAGTCGTGAAAGGAATCAACGCGTCACCCGGTTTCAAGTCAGCGGCACGAACTTCAGATCCACCCTTTAAGTAGAACTTGTGGTATTCGGTGACCTTCAAGTTCGTTCTAAAGAAGGTCTCTGTGTCGTAGTCGTCGAATTCCCTCCCTACGATTGCCACTCTGAGAAGTTTCTGGTCTTCACCTGTCTTGACGATGGTGGTCTGAGACCACTGCTTGCCGTTCCAGACTTCTACGCTTCGGCCTTCGTGCTCGCCGATCCTCAGATTGCCGTCCTTTGTGAGAAGCATGGTATCGGGGGAGACACACAAGTTACTAGCCTTAATCTTAAGCTTCTTGTCCTTGTATGACTTTGGAGCATTCTTGTTGACCGTGTCAACAAACATGATGTACGGATAACCAGTTTCAAATCTTTTTTGGATGACCTTGGCCCAGATCTTCCTTTTGTCCTTGTCTCCTTCGATCAAATCCTTCATAAACTTGTCGGTCACAGTCACGCCGATGCTCATGTTTTGGATGCTGTGACCTTCGTTCCTGATCTGCAAGAACTCGTCGATGTCGTTGTGCTCAATCGGCATGTA